>Ga0065706_1000009_pt1 | contig 15255 bp, 14 predicted proteins | sample SwibulcommuniRL3_FD_59093 | JGI IMG/M metagenome (GOLD analysis project Ga0065706, IMG submission 59093) | Bulk soil microbial communities from switchgrass field near Rose Lake, East Lansing, Michigan, USA - RL3 Bulk Soil v2 (version 2) | ecosystem: Environmental > Terrestrial > Soil >... | reverse complement strand
CACAGGTGGAACCTCGTTATTTCCGTCTAATTTTGCTCGGAATTTTTCATTTTGGGCATAAGTGTCTGTTGTTCCTAAGAGTATCAAGGAGAACAACGCTGCCGAAATAATCACAGAGTACACGTAAACATTCTTGGCCATACCTGAGGCAGAAGATGTTCTTTATAAATGATACAATATATTCGCATGTATATGGATTATTTGGATATACTTCGATACTCATACTAAAGATCTTATATAGATCCTAATCAAATTACTCCACAATACCTTCAGAATGAAAATTTGTCCCATTCATGTTGCAATTGCGTTCCTTTTTGTTTTTGTAATCATTCTTCAAATTAATATTGTTACTGGAACACAGGAAATTCCTTTCTCTCCAACTAATAAGCAAGAAAATTATGCATTTATTAATGAATGGGGTACCAAGGGAACTGGCAATGGGGAATTTCTCCGTCCTCACGATCTAGAATTTAGCAATGGATACAAATATCTTTATGCAGTTGACAGGGATGGAAATCGAATTCAAGTGTTTAATAAAAACGGTACATTTCTTTTTAAGTTTGGAGAAAAGGGCCAAGGCGACGGACAATTCTTGATACCATATGGACTAGATGTTGATGCAAGAGGACATGTTTGGGTTGCTGATAGGGGCAACCACAGAATACAGCAATTTGATAGCAGGGGCAATTTTATCTCAAAATTCGGCAACGATGATAGTCATCCAAGCAGTAAATTAGGTAAATTTGATAACCCAAGACACGTAGAAGTAGATCGAAATTTAGAATTTGTATATGTGGCGGATTCCAAAAATAATAGAATTCAACAGTTTGACATAAACGGTACATTTGTAAGGGCCATTGGAGTGTTAGGGAATAAACNAGGTGAGTTTAATCTTCCCACCACTATTGAACAAGATTCAAAAGGTGACTTTTTCGTGACTGAAAGAGGAAACGAACGTATTCAGAAATTTGACAGTAAATGGAAGCCATTGTTGGTTTGGGGAACTAAAGGACCGGAAAATAATCAGTTTTGTCATCTTGAACACCTTGCATTAGATAAGCATGGTAATGTGTACGTAACTGACCCACAGTCAGATCCAGGCTGCAGTATGCAGGCTCGAGTTCTTAAGTTTGATAATGATGGTAATTTTCTAGCCAAGTTTGGGTCTGATGAAGTGGGCGTGGGCCAATTAGAGGACCCTGAACATTTGGCAGTAGACACTGATGGAAACGTATACGTCTCAGATAGAAAGAATAATAAAATTTTAGTATTTTCCCCTACATATACCGGTTAGATTTTGGTAGCCTGTATTTATTTTTGTATCATTTTCGCTTTTTTCATGCTCGGATGTTATTATAATTATAATTTAACCTATGCAGAAAACGCAGGTAACATTAAAGATAAACCAGAAAAGATCCATGATTTCAATTTTGTTGCTGCTGGTGACTTTGGTTGTGGCGATGAACCCAATAGAACAATTGAAGGAATGATCGAGAAAGATCCCGAGATTGTCATAGCATTAGGTGATCTTTCCTATGATAAATCGGCTGCGTGTTGGCTTAACAGTATATCGCCATTAGATGATCCTGGAAGAGTAAAAATATCAATTGGAAATCATGATCTAACGAAGAAGAGGATCAAGTACAACACTTATCTTCAACATTTCAATATGACAAAACCTTATTATTCCTTTGATTATCAAAATGTTCACTTCTTGGCAATGTCTACTGCCAAAAATTCAATTATTACGTACCAACACGGTTCCGAACAATATAGCTTTATCTCAGAGGATCTAAGGAGGGCGCACAATAACAAAAACATTGAATGGATAATAGTCTATTCATTCAGACCTTTTTACTCTTCTCTTACAAAACATTTAGCGGAGCCGGATTTAACAGATACATATCATCCGTTGTTTGATAAGTACAATGTAGACGTTGTATTACAGGCACATAATCACAATTATCAAAGATCGTTTCCACTTGTATATAACGAATCCTCATTCTTTCCGGTACATTATCCTGAAATTTCACATAATCAGGATACAAAATATAATGAACCAAATGCCCCTATATTTATCACAGTAGGAACAGGCGGTGCTGAATTACACAACTTTACCGGAACTGTTCCTTATGTCATAGAACAGTTCGCAAGCCATGGCTTTCTGAATGTCGATATAAAAAATTCAAAAAAGGATTTAATATTATCGGGTACATTTTATGAGAATATGAATACGAATAAAAAAGACCAATTTGTCATAACAAAGAAAAAAGTTCCCGGCAATTAATTTAAAATACACACATATAAAATTCAATATTTTTCACAAACGTCTTCACACACGTTTCACATTATGCCAAAGCCCTTTTGCGATTCCATAATGTTCCTTTTCATGATTACACTTTTTTGGTCCCAAAACAGAGAAAAGACCATCAACATCCTGGTTTGATTAGGTTCTTTAGTGATAATGTACTCAATTTTAGTAATACAAGTGTATAAATGAATCATGTTTTGTTTTTGAATTTGATACTTGTACTAAAGTCTTTTTATATTTAATCCAAATTAAACACGTTACTTTTGAAACATTTTGCACTCTTAATGTTTATCATTTGTTTTTCATTAATTAATTTAATCCATGTTACTATCCTTTTTTCACCTATTGCCTTAGGGTCGACAACTACTAGTTCGATATTAGATAATAAACATGTGAACTATTATTTTGTTACCGCCTTTGAGACAAATAAAAACTTGGATAGTCAACAAGTCATAATACCACAGTCAGAGGTTTGTGGAGACCGACAGGACAATGATTTAAACGGACTTGTTGATGAAAGTTGCTCAGTTGAATCATCCTCAGTAGGGATTCCGGCTGCTAATTTTAACAAATCAAAGACGCTACGAATTGGGATAGTTGGTGACATTGACTCCAATCAAGGATTAACAACACAGTTGGAAATCGCAAATCACTACAATGTCCAGGCATTGATAATACCAGGAGATTTTGAGTATTCTAATGGAAAGGAGGTATTATCTAACTTTCAATCTCATGGATTTACAAAAGCAAATACTGACATAGTTGTTGGAAATCACGATTCTGGAAGCGAAGTGATGACGTGGTTGGATAACGATAGNACTTTTGGACAAGTCATGTTTGATTTTTCTGGTAATAAACTTGCCTTATTTAATATAGACGCAAATATAAAGTTTGATTGTACCAGTCCACAATTCGAAACTTTGAAGTCTGAAATTGAATCAAGCAAGGCATGGTTCAAATTCGCAGTCGTCCATCAACCGTTTGTGACTGTAAAAAGTGAGCATCCTCCTAATGGCGAGTTTGATTGTTACAATTCTTTATTCAGAGCAGGCGGAATAGATGGCGTATTACAAGCCCACAACCATAACTATCAGAGATTCAACATTCACGGATTGATGTATGGTGTATTTGGTACAGGAACACACGANACTGGGTCCAACATGTACCCTTTAGAATCTGATACTTGGCAGGGAAATGATTGTTTAAAATGCATTACAGGTGAAAATGGAATTACGATTATAGATCTTAATTTGAATAANATAAATTCAAATCAATTTGTAGGATGGTTCATAAATATGGAAAACCAAGTTCTTGATAGATTCGATAGTTCGGTTGGTTAAATCGTTACAAAATAATAGAACCGATTTTTCCAGGTATTTGAAAATTGAAAGACATAATACCTTCATGGAGAATTTATATTTAAATGGAACTAGTCTTTTCACTGATTCAACAAGTCCCTATCGGTGATCTAATTGAGATTATCCTATATGTCATAGGTTCTGCGTTTTCTCTTATATTANTATCATTATCTATTTCTNCCTATAGGAAAAATCCTCAAAAGAGATTGTTATATGCTATCACTGCGTTCTCTCTATTTGGCGTTTTTTTGACATATGAAAACTTTGAACACGCATTGACATTTGAAAACCCATTTGCAGAGATAATTATTCCCGCGTCGACACTCGCTATTATGGTATTATTCTTCCTGGCAATAACTAAAAGAAATTAACAGCTGCATTCTACTGCCGTTGTTCATTGATTTTGTTGATACGAGATTTCCCCTTAATTCAATATCAAAAGATAGTACTCTGGTATTCCATTTATGGCCAGGCGAAATTTAAATCTGTTTTGTAATGATTCAAGAATTTTTGAATACAACACTCGTTTACAAGTGTTTTATAGTTTGTTGAACAAAGAAAGTTAACGCTTCAACAACAACAGCTGGTGGACGGATTTATTGTTTGTTCCTGTCCAGTATCAGACACATCCTGNCACCNGTTGTTNGTTTCTGTTTTTCTATCTAGTTTAAATGTACTATAGAACTACGCGTGATAATAAACCGATAAAACCAAAGTTTCTTCGATATGTGCTTCATGTGCTCCGAATCTTTCTATCGAACCCGGTGATTTATTGCGTTGGTTGTTATCATCAGAATCTGCGCAATACTTTTGGTTTTAGTAATTCTGGNTGTCCCCTNAGGCTTCTTACCAATGAAAGAATTTTATCCTTATCGTNAGGCAAATTACCACCAATAGAATATACGTTTGAGGCATGATTAGCTCTAAAAACCACAGATGTAGATGGTATAATGTTACTCACCAATATTTCAAGCTCATCTAGTATCGAAGTATCGTCTAACGGTTCAAACTTTTCGCCAAACTTTTGCATAAACTCATCGTATACACCATCTTCGAGAATCAGTGTTAACGCGGCCAGAAAATTTGGTGAAACTTCACTAACTACCCTAGCTGTTTCCTTGATGTGCTCTACAGAATATTTTTTTCCTCCGATGCCCAGAATTACCATACATGAGAGGATAAATCCACTTTTTTTGGCCCTCCTGCATGCCTCAATAATACTTTTTGCAGTGGCCCCTTTGGTAATTTTTTTCAGAACTATATCATGCCCCGTTTCTATACCGACGTAAAACATATTCAGACCTCGACTGTTAAGCAGGTCAAGTTCATCGGAACTTTTTTGGAGAATATTTTTTGGCATGGCATAACATGAAATTCTCTTTATGTTTGGAAATTTTCTTTGAGATAATCCAATATTTGGATTAATCTTGATGTAGAGAGGTTTAATGCGTCTCCATCCGCTAAAAAGATCTTTTCAGTTTGCGGATACGATTTTGAAACAAGATCTATTTCATTCTTAATTTCTTCCCATGGCCTCTCTGAATATTCTTTAGTTCTATACATATTACAAAATGAACACTTGTTAAANGAGCATCCCAACGTAACCTGGAAAATAACCGAATTAGCTTCAGAAGGCGGTNTGTATAGAGGATAATCATATCCTAATTCAATCATGACAGATATGACANCATAATACAATTTAACTTATATGGAAAAATTATTGAATTTCATTTTATTCCAGTCAGACATGGAAAAGACTAGATTTATTATCACGTTTCAGTTACATATTATCTCCTCAAATGTGAAATGAAGAACATTGAAATTGTTAAAATATTGCGTGAAATCTCATATCTTATCCAGATAACTGAAAATGATCCCAATACTGTCTTCAAAGTAAGAGCGTATGAAAAGGCTGCTGACATGATTGAGGGTTTGTCCACCAGTGTTGTAGAGATATATAATAAAAATGGAATTAAGGGCCTTCGAGCTTTACCATCGATAGGCAGTGCTATTTCCTCAAAAATAGAGGAGCTAATCAAGTCAAACAAAATTGCTTACCATGAGGAATTAAGAAAGAAAATGCCAATAAGAGTTTCCGATTTTATTAACATGAAAGGAGTAGGTCCAAAGACGGTAAAAATATTGTACGACAAATTGAAAATCAAGAATTTATCAGAGCTGCAGATAGCAGCTTCAAAAGGCAAAATTGCCAAACTAAAAGGCTTTTCAAAGATCAAAGAAGAAAAAATACTCAAGTCAATTCAATTATCAAAAATAGATAATAGCAGGTATTTATTGGGAGATATTTTTCCAATGATTAAAAAAATTGAAAGCCGATTGGCNGGTCAGGCTAGTGTGATTCATTGCGCAGTAGTAGGATCCTTCAGAAGGATGAAAGAAACCATTGGAGATATTGACATTGTAGTGTCAACAGATGAACCGGAAAAAGTAATCAACTTTTTNGTANAGATGTCTGAAGTTGAAGAAATTAAAGGTCAGGGCAAGACAAAAGCATTCGTTGAACTCCGGAACGGAATAGATNTAGATTTGTTAGTCGTTCCAGAAGAAAGTTTCGGATCTGCTTGCCAATATTTTACTGGTAATAAGGAACATAATATTTCTCTGCGTAACCTGGCAATTTCAATGGATCTTCATCTTAATGAATGGGGATTATTTGATAAAAAAAGAAAGAAAATTGCTGGTACTAATGAAATGGAAATTTATCAAAACCTCCACCTTCAATATATCCCACCTGAACTGAGGGAAAATCTTGGCGAAATTCAATTCTTTTCTAAGGATCAGAACCATAAAATAGACCTAATAAATTACGGGGATCTGAAAGGAGATCTTCACACACATACTGATAATACTGACGGTACTATGTCGATAAAAGATATGGCAATACACGCAAGACAAAAATTTGGACTAGATTACATTGCTATTACCGATCACACAAAGAGTCTTCGATTGGCGAATGGTTTGGATGAGAACCAACTGTTAAATCAAATCGATAAAATACAAGAAATTAACGACGTTATAAACGAAGATTTAACTGGTACCAAGTTTAGGATCTTGAGGTCTGCCGAAGTCGACATTCTCAAGGATGGTACCCTTGATATACCAAATAATATACTCGATAAGCTGGATGTTGTTGGAGCATCTATACATTCAAATTTTTCCCTGTCAAAGGAAATCCAAACTGAAAGGCTCATCAAGGCGGCAAAAAACCCAAGTCTGGATATTATATTTCATCCTACCGGTAGATTGATAAACAAAAGGGAAGGATATTCTATAGATATTGAAAAGTTAATTGATACTGCATGCGAGACTAGAACTATTCTGGAAATCAACTCTAGTTATAATAGATTAGATTTGAGGGATGAACATATCCGTTTGGCAGTAAACAATGGCGTGAAACTAGTTATAAATTCTGATGCTCACCATCCCGTTCATTTTGCCTACCTATTATTTGGCATAGGTCAGGCTAGAAGGGGATGGGCAAAAAAAATTGATATTATTAATTCATCAAATGTTGATGACCTATTGAAACGACTTAAAAGATAAATGCAATCTTGGGCGCAAATAAAAATTTGTCAAAAAAGATTCAAATTTAATCTAAAGCCGGATTCCATTTGTCCTTAATAGCAATCATGAATTCTTCTAGCTTCTTTAGTGTCTCAGGGTGCAAATGATGTTCTATTCCTTCAGCGTCATTGTTTGGGGTTTCGTCACCTACACCAATCATTCTAAAGAATTCGGCTAAAATCTCATTGCCTGGTGTGTATACTTTTAGCTTAACATCATCAGTGAGTCTTATGCCTCTATATTTTTCATAGTTCAGATATCCACTTTCATCCAATCTATGAATCATTTTGGTAACGCTGGAAGAACTCACGTTCAAGTAATTAGAAATATCTAATGTAGTTGCATTTCATAAGGCTAACATTAATTGTAAAAGATCCATGTAACTGGATTTAAAAAAAGGTATTGTTATTTTTCTGCGACTTTGGAGATTCTTTCAAGTGCCTGATTAGTACCTTCGAGTATATGCTTTTGTACTATTTTTGAAAAAACCCCCATAAAACCTGACAATCTAATGTCCCATTCTACATTGACCATACTTGCGAGTTCGCCGTCCGGATTCAATAAAACCACTTTCTTTCCTTTTAGCGGTCCGTCTATAATGTCAGTGGTTATGGATTTCATGGGCTCAATTGTGACTTTTTCTTTACATGTTGAATTTCTGAAAGCAATTACAACTTCTCTTTCAACTAACTGTTTCACTCTTGCTTAAATTTCTAATTGATTTAGTGCCATGCCAAAATTCTGGCTCCCTGTTAACATCTGATAGTATTTTCCAAACCTTAGAAACGGGTGCATTGATTTTTCTAGCTGTATGGAAAGAAACCATAATTTGAATGCAAGGTAATCCAATATATGAATATGTCAGTTCTTGCCAGGTTTTTCAGTATGGCACTTAATGGCACTAAAACTAACCTATGTCAATATTTCTCGAAAATAAGGTGAATAGACAATAGTTACTCTGTAATAGTGCCAGTTTTGGTCAATTAATTGTGATGATCACGAAAACTTATCAAGATAAAACCGTTATATAGAAAGTGATTGATTATAAAACAATTGAAAATTAGAAACAGACTAATCTTGAATAAAGGCTGCATAATGTCCATAGTTGTTATTTGTGCTATTTCACTATTGAACAATAGTGAAACATTTGCGCAAAATTCAAGTGAAAAGGGAAGTCTAGTTTCTGCAAGTAATCAGAGTCAAATTGTACTCTCAAAAGTTGCTACAGGTAATACCATTATCANAAATAATACAGTCTTTGTAGGAGGATTTGATGCGAATTATAATATTACTGGTACCCCAATGAATATCAAATATTCTGAAGACCTTATAATTTCGTCAATAGTTGAAGACTTTACAAAGTCTCCTACTGTCGGATACGTGGTGGTTTCAAAATCAATGTCAAATTCTTCAGATTTGACGGGAATAACAAATCCTTTTGCTAGTAATGAGCAGATTAAGCAAAAAATACAAGGCTTATTAAGCAAGTCCATTGATGTTGCTACCAATTCCTATACAGATCTTGTTGAGGTGCAGTGTTCTTTTGGTAACAGCCTAGATATATTTTCTTGCTCATCTAATCCATTGGTAAGATAAAGGAAATTGGTAATTCAGGAAAAAAGGTAAGCGTAGATTTCCGATAACTATAAAACCAATTAGAATGATAATGCTAGATTTGTGTCAGTTTGTGAACGTAGATTCGATATCAAACCCAACTAATAAATTCAGTAAATGCTATCTATTATATGATTTGTGATTGGTTATACATTGCTAACAAGAAATGGTTAGAAAAATAAATTTGACCATAAATTGCTACAATATTGTGTTATGCGAAATTAAGTTGATCAAATCTTTTTCTTCTAGGGATTTTCAATTATGTTGATAATCCCCCTCATCGTCTCTGGATGATATTCACAAAAGTAATTTAACTGTCCGGTCTTTTCCGTGCTAAACTTAAATTCAGTATTCTTTCCTGGTTGAATCTCTTTGCTCTTTCCTATTTCAGAGTGCTTGGCGTCCTCTATAATCAACTCATGTTTCGTATCAGTAGGGTTCTTTATCTTGATTAGATATTCACTGCCCTTAGCGATCCCTAATGTGGGATTTATTCCACCGGAACTATTTACCCACCTATAAGTTTCGTTTGTTTCTTGTGGATTAAGGATAATTGTATTATTTCCTGTCGCCACATTTGCATTTGATATTTTAGTTTCATTATTTTCATCCGCTTGGGCTAGGACTTCAGTACTGCTTATATGAGAAATCACCAAGAGACCTGATATCAAGACTAAGCTTGATACAAAAACGTGCAGATATACTTTCAATAGCTCTTAGGTCTAAAATATCCTTTATTAATTTTCTTTAAAATTTCATTCTTGAAATTCACAATTGAAACCTACCTATTAAGACTATTGACTGATAAAAAACCCCCCTTATGTTTTATACAAATTACATATTGTCAAACTTGATATTGTTCCGAAACAGGAAACACAAAACGGAGGTACTTATTCGGTCAGTTTCTGTTAGATTTATTCTCCTATTTGAAGAGGATATGATTATAAAGGATTTTCTTGTTAAATAATAAAATTGATAGATGAATCATACTTACACCTTCTCAGCGGTATAGCATTTTTTGCTGGGTCAACTGTGTTAGCTTATTTTAGTGCAAAATCAAAAGGCAGAATAAGACAGTTGGCAATAATCTTCTTGGTTTTCACCGTAATACATTCATTTTACCATGTGGCATCTTACTTTGACTATGAATTAATATCAGAAGGTCTATTGGAACCTGTGTCCATAATCATATTGATTTTCTTTGGACTTAGCTATTTGCTCGTTAAATCAAAGCAGGAGGTAAGACCGCTTTGAGTGATTCTCTTTTCTTGTTTCTAGAAAAAAGTACCATATTCCTACTTGTAATTTCTCTTGGATTGTTTAGCTGGTCTGCACTTAGTTCAAGAAATTTAAGAAAATTTCAATTTCAGATGTCAATATTTGTTCTCATTTGGATAGCAGGGGAAATTGTAAGGGTTTTGCATGAGGAAGGTATCTTTACGATATTTGGTCGTGGTGATGTAGGAATGATTCTGCATACCATCGCCATGCTTTTCTTTTCACTAATGCTCTGGATCAGGTTTTATTATGCCAAGAAGAGCGGAAAAATGATGATTGAACCGACATAGATAGACTATTACATAGTATTGAGTATTGAGAAAAAATGTCCTCCGATTTTTCCAATCAAATCGACATTTTCTTCAGCCTCCACAATAATTTCGTCCTTTTTATACCTGATGATAATGCTCTTCAGAACACTACGAAATGTAGTATATTTTTTTCCCTCTGGTGATAAATTAATCTTGTCTACAACCAGTAATTCTTTATCCAATAACCATTTTATCTTTCTGTAGATAGTGGTATAGCTTATGTCACTTTCCCTGATTATGTCATTAACAGATTTGGAATTGTACATAGAAAGATCTAGTATCTTTAGCATCTCTTTATCAGCCAATGCAGTAAGGATGTCCTGTTTAAGCTGATTATTCTTGACTATCATCTATTATCTTAGTTGTAGACTTGATCGTTTATTAGATTTTTCATTAAACTACCATCTCAGAATTCAAATAGTCTTAAAAAGGTCGTAATTACAATATCTTGCGCAATTCATTTGATACTACCCGAAAGCTGATTTTGCTTTGATTATTTATCCGATATCTACCAGTAATATCTACTAAATCTATCTGTATCTAACTTTGTCGGTTTTTTCAAAGTAATACCGTTATTGACATAATTGTGACATATTTTTCTGACACATCGTCATTCAAAATCAAATACAATTACAAGTAACGTTCTTGACTGTGAGATTCTCATCGATATGAGAACAAAGTTATGTAGTTGATTCTGTGATTTTTNAATCCAAGGATTATCTTTCAGTTCTTATCGCAGATACGAACCACTTTGGCAGTATGTTGACATTCATCCTCACAAAATAAGTAAAAGCCGCATCCAGAACGTATGTTTTTGCCCAATCATCCTTAGATCTTATAGACCTGCCATAAGCTTGAACTAGTCTCAGCGCTGTCTGCCAATAGTACCATTCTTCATTTATCTTCCTTTTCTCTGAAGTCCATTTGTCTGCTATGTTGGGATAAGGGACTTTGGTAATTATCTGAAATCGAGATAAGTTATCTTTCAGGTCAAGACCCGTATGTAATGAAGGAGAGATAAGAACAGTTGGCTTCTTGCTGTCAGTATGTTCTTTTATAACTTCATCCCTTTGGATTTCAGGGTCTGTCAATATCAGTCTCCTGGAATTCATTTTTGAAAGGTTCTCTTTGATAAAATTTAGCTGCTCATATGAAGTGGTGTGGATTATACCCTTATCGTTACTATGTATGTGCATTATGTTGTCAATCGCTCGAGATATTTTTGTCTTGACATCGGCCTGTTGTAAATTACTAAAATTAAGATATTCTACACTTAGAGGAAAAATAGGTCTATTTTCAATTGGAAAGTCTGATTGAATCTGTATAAATTTGGTTCTATCATCTCCAGTATCCAGACCAAGATTTTTTTCGAATGTTCTATGATCTAGAATTGTTGCACTCATGATTAGTGTTTTTGGACATTTTTCAACAATAGTTCTAATATATTTGGAGGCATCCAAAGGCTTGAATTCTACCCGCAGAACGTCGTAGTTTTCCTTATGCACTTCTGAGACTATCCAGTTTTTTGGATTTGAAAGAATATTATTTATGGTCCTTGTAAGCTTATCGATATCCTGTACAATATCAATCAATATTTCCTTGTCTAATTGAAAGTGTTTTTTATTTTCGGATTTTATATCTATCTCAAGACTTTCGTTATCTTCAAATAATTCCGATGCACTTACTATTCTTTTATTTTTAGCTTTTACCTTACTTTTTGAATCATATCCATATTTTATTTTCCGTTCCATTACAAGGGAATTTGCCAGGGAATCGTATCCTATGAGCGTAAGGATAGTCTTTTCTAAATCTATAAGAAACCCTAGCCACCCATTCAAATCGAAACCATAGTCGATCATCTTAAAATCATTAATGTATCTTCTCCACCGTTTCTTTGAGATAGAAAGCCCCCTGAATTTTATGATTTCAGTTTCAAGCAAATGTGCTTCATCGAGTACGAGTAATTCTCTTTGCTGAATCATACTCTTATTGGACANTAACGATAAAAANATAGAATAGTTAAAGATAGAATGGCTTGCCTTTAAAGCTTGAAAAAGCTGATCAAAATAATAACAGGGANTCCATTGTCGTGGAATATCAAAGTTCTTTAGATGAATCCAATTTGAATACTCAGTTTCATAATTTTCTAATTTTTCTCTACCAATAAAGACTCTTTCATCTTTTCTTCCTTTGTTATCAATCTTGTAATCATTTATGAAAGTTCTGTATCTACACCCTGCCCCCTCCATGGATTCATCAGATAGACAGGGCCCGTAATCACAAGTGGTGTGTCTGCACTCAATTTCAGATCTTGAGTTGCATGAAGTGCAAAGATATTTTCCTGCTTCCATAAAATCTTCCTTAACCCTACATTGAAAGTTGTTTTTTCCTTTTGCAACTTTTAGGAACCCATAATCATATGTGTATTGAGTTTGAAGATCCTTAGTCGCGGTACATACAAAGCTAGAACCAAGCGTCCGAGCAACAGTCATTGCAATTGCACTTTTGCCAAATCCGGTGGGAGCTTCCAATATAACGTATTTACAACCAGAATTAAAGGCTTCACAGATTTGTCTTATTACGTTATCTTGGTTATTTCTAAAAGAAGTATGAGGAAAATTCGCAAGATATTCTTTTACACTTATTGATTTATTCAACTTACAAAGAAAGGAGTAAAAAGACTGCTGATATAATTTTTCTTATGTCATTTTACATTGTCAAAGGTTAACGAGTCTTTGGTGACCTATCTTTTGACATCAAGGTACTCAATGGAAAAGAATTTTATTTGCAACAAATTTCTCGAATTCAAGTACGACTTATATGAAACTGCGTGCTAGTTTTCATTGCTAATAATTTGAAAAAACAGTATATCATCATACCATTATTTTTGTTTGTGTTAATGATGAGTTTTCCTACGCATTTTATTACATTTGCCCATCTTTCTCACACACCCCATTACAATGGTGGATCAAACAGGGATGGGATGGGAAAATATTACCCTTATATGGCACTCGATCCGGAATATGCGGCGCCTAATCAACCCACACAAATAACATTCAGTGTACAAGATTTTGATGGAAAGGATGTATACAATATTGAAACAATGGTCGAAATCTATCAAGAAAGTACTGGCGAAAGAGTAAAGGGATTTCCCTGGACACTCCAAGATATTGGGGATTTCAACCTATATTACGTCTTTCCTTATCCAGGTTCATATGAAATAGTGCTTAGTGTGGCCAACGACGATAAGATGGTGAATCATGATCAATTAGATCCCTCGAGATCCATATTGTCGAGTATCGCGCACTGTGATTGTAAACGTGTGATTTTTAATGTTACTATCTCAGATTCATGGGGTCCGGTCAGAAACTCTCTTCTGGTGATTTCAATCTTGACCCCAATCATAGTTCTTGGATCGGTGTTAGGTAAAACATATCTTAAGAGAAGAAATCAGAGATCAGTTACGATACCAGAAAAAGAAACCATGAAATATATAATCATGTTAGTTGCTATAGCAGGAGGACTTGTACACCTGGCGATTTTTCCGGAACATGGCTCTTTGCAAATCTACTACTCGATATTCCTAATGGCTGCAGCGGGAGCTCAAATAGCATATGGAATATTGTATATCCTGATCAATTTCTCTGGTGATACTTATGATAGTAACAATCGGAATTTTATTTTGAGTCATTACAAGAAAAGGCTCGCCTTGAATCTATTCGGACTCGTTGGAACTTCTGTTCTAATAGGGCTCTATGCGTATTCGGTAATCGTTTCACCTCCATTATCACCAGACAATAAGGCAGAAAACGTAGATATTGCCGGTATATTGGCCAAATCAGTCGAAATATTTTTGGTCATTGGAATAATATACCTGATGCGGTGGGAAAAGAGAAAAATAAGGGATATTCTAATCAAAGCGAAACCTGGTTAAAAATTAAGTGCAACTTGAGATACGACGGATACAGTATTTTTGTATCCTGACAATCTCTATGCTCTACATGAGTTCTCTAATGTGGACGATATTTATATTAAAGATTTACAAATAAAAAATTTTGATGTGTGTAAGTTATCTTTATACCCTATGATCTAATTAGTTTGTTCACAGTACTCAAAATCTTTTTTATTAATTCATCGTGGTCGGACGATATATCCATAGAAACCAGTAGTAAATTGTCATCCATTGGGATCGTCAAGAGCTTTATCTTCTCCCTTTCTGAAAATGTATAAAGAACTTTACCAAAAACATTATCAAAATCACGCCTGAGGACATTGTTTATGGCATAACCAAGATAAAGCCTAATTGAACCATCATCTCTTTCCAAAGATGGTAATCCCTTTTTCATGTCTCCTGCAATCAATTTTCCCATCTCATCTATAATTCCGACAAATCGTATCTTATCATCAATATCAAAAATGCCGTTACACAGCTTGCTCAAATCACTCATGCATAAACTTCAACACCTCAAGTGTCATAAGGATTTTGGGTTTAACTCGTGAAAGTTCAATAAATCTATTTTTACGAGTGAATAAAGAAGGACGAATTTGGTTTTTCACGGCATTTTTAGAATTTCTAGCTAATGAGAAATTAATCCACGTCAAATTCTAATATCTTTCATTCTTAATTATACTCGGAGAAGACAAAATAAAAGATATCTCCAAGATTTATTTGTAATAAACCTTTAGAAATCTTGAAATACGCTTGAGAGGGGATACATTCATGAATAATTACACTAAACCGAATTTTTTGTTTGTTTTTTTACATTATTCATTTTAGTATTGTCGGTTTCCTCCTCTC
>Ga0065706_1000151_pt1 | contig 15488 bp, 9 predicted proteins | sample SwibulcommuniRL3_FD_59093 | JGI IMG/M metagenome (GOLD analysis project Ga0065706, IMG submission 59093) | Bulk soil microbial communities from switchgrass field near Rose Lake, East Lansing, Michigan, USA - RL3 Bulk Soil v2 (version 2) | ecosystem: Environmental > Terrestrial > Soil >... | reverse complement strand
GTTCTTAGTAACCACAACCTTATTAAGTGTAGATTTCATATTTTTTGCAATTATCGTTACTAAGAACATTGATATCATTATTAAGACCATTGTTCCACTTGGAGCTAAGTTTAGGTAGTATGATATAACTATGCCAGAGACTACAGAAAAAATTGAAATTGCGCATGAAATAAATATTGTTTTCTTAAATCCTTTTCCAAGCATCAATGCGGTTATGTTTGGAATCACTATCAATGAAGAAATTAGTAGAACTCCAACAAGTCTTATTGACGCGATTATAGTTATGCTTGCAAGAATAAAAAATAGAGTGTTGATCCAAGTGACATTTAATCCGCTAACTTTTGCTTGCTTCTCATCATAAGTTATGAGAATTAATTTTTTGTAGAATATGTAAATTACTGGAATAACAATGGCGTCTGTAATCAATATAATAATTACGTCATCATTACTAACAAGAAGAATATTTCCAAATAGTATACTATACAAATTTANTGTAAATCCTCCAGAAATACTAATCAAAATAACTCCTATGGCCAAGCCGGATGTCAAAAGTACTGCAATAGAGGAATCGGGCGGAATCTTTGTAGATTCCCTTAATTTATTCACACCGACTGCAGACAAAATGGCTACGATGTATGCTGTCCATAATGGATAGATTCCAATGAATAAACCTAACGATATTCCACCGAATGTCACATGGGCAAGAGCGTCCCCAAANAAAGATTGTCGCTTTAGTACCAGAAAAAGGCCTACAATGGAACAAATTACGGATATTGCAATTGCAGATATGAGAGCTCTTTGCATAAAGCCATATTGAATTATATCAAATAGCATTCCCATCAGCTTTTTTCTAAATTGTTGTTCCCATCTTCAGGTGTACGAAAATGAAGGTTCATGTGTGATTGCATCGCAAATTCTACATAAGACTTCATTCGTTCGTCATTTCCAAAGAAGTCCCCTGACTCACCATGGAAGAATAATTTTCTATCAATACAGGCTACCTTATTTGCTAGTCTTTCGACAGCATTCATATCATGTGAAGACCACACAATAGTTATTCTCTTATCCTTGTTCAATTTCTTCAAAAGATCATAAAATCTTTCTTGTGTTGCTGAATCGATACCTGTAGTGGGCTCGTCTAATATCAATAAATCCGGATCCTTCACAAGAGCTTTTGCAATAATAACTCTCTGTTGCTGTCCTTCAGAAAGTTCTCCTATTCTCTTATCTCTATATGCATCCAATTCAACAAATTTAATTGCATTGTAGATAGCTTCTTTGTTAATTTTCTTTCCGATCATGCCCAATGAAACTATTTCCTTAACTGTTGCAGGAAATGTCTGATCTACAGATTTTTTTTGTGGCACATATCCAACTCTCTGAAGGATCTTCTTATTTTGTCTAATGTCCGATCCAAAAAGATTGATTTCACCTCTAAAATCGTTAATTATCCCAAGCATGCACTCAAATAAAGTGGTCTTTCCTGCTCCATTTGGACCAATGATTCCAAGAAAGTCCCCCTTGTCAACTGTGAAAGAGATATCGTCCAATGATGGGATCGAATCATAGTAATATGATAATTTTACTACTTTAATTATTGCTTGCAATCTAGTCCTTCCATTAAATTTTTTATATTTTCACGCATTTTATCCATATATCCAATTCCTGAGGCTTGTTCATTCTTTGTTAGTCCTTCTATGGGACTTAAGACAAGAACTTTACCATTCACGATTTCTTGAGCAACTGCTGATGCATAACGTGGATCAATCAATTCTTCGGAGTAGATAACATGCAATTGTAAATTGTTCGCAGTGTCAATGACGTCTGCAAGTCGCTTTGGAGTTATTTCTGCTTCCGGTCCGGCATAAGAAATACTGTGTTGATTTAGCCCATACCGTTTGGNAANGTATGAAAAAGAATTATGAAACGATATAAAGTCTTTTTTCTTGCATGATTGTAAATCAGTTCTTATAGCTCTATCAAGACTGTCAAGCTGGTCTGAAAAATTCTTTGCGTTGCTGATATATTTGTCCCTGTTATTAGGATCAATCGCAATTAAGCCATCACGTATATTTTTTACCTCTTTTTTTGCAAGCTCTGGATCCAACCATACATGAGGATCAATAGTCTTGTTACTCTTGTCATAATACGAAACATTCAAGCCCGCACTAGCCTGAATTTTATGAGGGATGCTAATTTTATCAATCCAACTTTCAATTCCCAGCCCGTTGTAGAACAACACGTCGGCAGAATTTACACTTTGTATTTGATTTATGGTTGGTTCGAAATCATGTGGTTCGATCCCATTAGGAATTAGCAATGATGATTCAATCAAATCACTTCCGATTTTCTTTACAAATTCGCCTATGGGGAAAAAAGATGACACCACTTTCAATTTGTGTGAGATATTTTGAACAGATTGTATATCAGACAAACTTCTAGGCGGGGCGTTTGACGTTACATTTGCATTTAATTCTGCTGTCACGTTTGATTTTTGATTCTGTCCATACAAATTTTGACACAAGGAGTAATATAGAATGGATAAAACCAGAAGAGACAAAAATGCTAGCTCCCTTTTCACGCTGATATAGTGTATTATTAAGAATATATACCTTTTTATTAATTTTAATTAAATTATTTGCCTTGATGTTAATAACATTATTTAAATTCGCTAGGGTTACATCGAAAATTTCGTAGACTATTCTTGACAATCATCGGAGTCTTTCATCTATACAAACGAAATATTTTGACTATAATTCCATCACTGCTGAAATAGAAATATTACCTGTTTGTCATAATGTTTTTCCAGTAATTTTTTATTTGCCTTACTGAATTTTAACATGAAATTCTTTATCAAAGTTCAAACAAAATCAGACTGNTGTTGGTGACATATGTAGGCATTAGATACTGGCCTTTNAGGTTACCCATTTCAAGACTTTATAAACGGATATGTTTTACATCGTAGTTTTTTTATACCTTGTACCTCCAGACCACAACCTTTTTTTACATTGCAACAGCCTTACTTTGGCCCTATAAAATATGGAATAATTATTATATCTAACACCTGATTATGAAAACTTAATTGACCATAGTGAGTGTCTCGCTAAATGAAGAAATAATCGAAAGTTTGGATAAACTTAAATCATTGGGATTTTCCGGAAGATCTGAAATCATAAGGGCGGGAATTAGAAATCTCTTATCTGATGAACGTATGAAAGAAGATTTGGATGGAGAAATTAATTCGTTACTTTTGGCGGTACATGATGAAGATTCAGATGATCAAGTTTCATCAATAAGACATGATTTTGACAAAATAATAATTGTACACCTACATAATAAAATAGATAAAGATAGGTGCCTNGAAATATTTTCTTTGAAAGGCGACGCTAAAGATGTTAAGGAAATATCAAGACAACTTCAAATAAACAAAAGAATGCACTTTGTAAAACTTATAGTTGTTTGATACCCTTGAATTTTGATTTGATAAATACTTCACTATCAAAGTATCGCCTCAAACTGTATAATGTATAATTGACATGTTACCCAAGGAATACCGTGAAATTAAGCAGACCATGGTCGCATTTATATATGGATTTATTTTTAACGGAACGTAATTGATAAGGTACGAATAGTTGAGGATGATGATACGATCAATTAAGGACGTTATGTTCGTTAATAACAGTGAATGTCCATGAAACATAGAATGTCAAACTATAGTGACATAAAATCATTTAGTTTATTTTACAATGACATGGCAAGGTGGTTTTTTCTTTTCATGTTTTTTGCTGGAATGTTTTCTTCCTTTGCTTTCGGTATTCTCTTGGCTCTTAATTACGCAGTATATAATAAATTTGATATCTCCTATTTTATTTTCACAATATTCAGCGTACTAGGAACTATTTGGGGGATTATGGCACATCGGGAATTTACAAAGTCCTCGAATAGAGTCAACGAAACAAAAGGTCTTGCCTGTCAAATTAATCCTCAAATTGGAAAATATGAATACAAATCATATAATCCTGAAACTCATGAGTTTGAAGACGGTTACATCCCATTTGGACCTATTGATTTTTGGGATCCAGCAACATATGCTCCTGAGTGGATAGACAAAGGCAAGTATTGGCATGTTTTACTGGGACTGCAGGTTCCAAATAAGGAATTGATACTCCAAGTTGTCAAAGATGATGACTTGCTAAACACAAGAAATCGAAACGTGGCCACGACTCAAAGAGAAATTCTTCGATTTCCATGGTCAAAAAATGGATCCAACAAACGAATCCGATTTAGGGTTAAAATCCCTCAGTGGGCAGTAATACGCACTGAATATCAAGGGACGAAATCCAATAATCAGCAAGGTATCGTGACAAATCGTGAAATAGGAAATCTGAATAGAAACATTGTACTTTTGGTAGATGAAATTATTGAAAGAGAGAGATTTAGAATAAAGTATCCCTGGAAGATAATTGGGTTGTGGATCTATCTCTACAAGAGCTTGCCGATTAAAATTATCTACAATGAAATTTTAGAAAAACTTCCTGGTTTCCGTAAATCTATAGTAAAGGAGGCAAACGAAACACTTGCNGATATCAGAGAAGATAGACTAATTTTGGCGATTTTAGATGTGGCAAGAAATAAAGGATTGGATGATGATAAAATCGAAAAAATTACGAAGTTAATTAACTTTTTAGATGGCGTATATTCAGATACTGGATTAGGGGAAGGATCTACTGAATACCATAACTTTCACCATAGTCTTGAGGTTTCTTATATGTCCCTAAAAATGTTACCAAGTTCAATTAACAATTATAGATTTACTGTTGATGAAATCGAAATTATGCTTGTAGCTGCATTGTTACATGACTATGATCCCTTGCAATTCAGNTACGCNGGTANNGGTTCTAATCNAGAAAAANNTGGTCAGCCNGAATCAGAATCTAAAATTCNNCCTATAATTGGTCCTAGAGTCTTTAGAACAATAGAGACTATTCAAAGATACCATATACATGACGCATATTTCGAATTAGATGCAGAAGAATTAGAAAGTTTGTTTGAAAGTTTTTCTTTTAAATCTAAGTCTGCGTTATCCGATCTTCAAGTTAAACACCTAAATGAGATAGAGAGATCTGACAAGAGCTTAATTGTTGAAGCGATGATATGGAGAACTGATTTTCCTTATTTTAAACTAGAAACGGCCCAAGAGATGTTTAAAAAATTACTCTCTGAGATTGAGGCCAAAGGATATGACATTGGAAAAATAAAAATCTTGGCAGAAGTCTTATGGCTATCTGACCTATCTGTTACCTATATGGGATCTGACCCTATAAGAGCCTGGAATAGAGTTACAAGTTTGTATGACGAGCTATNTTTGCCCAAATTAGAGGCCGTATCTAGAACAGATTCATACTTNTCTGATTTTGCAGAGACCAAACTATTTCAAGAACTAATAAAAATGAAGGGCTTTCCTGAGATATTCAAGTATAGATGGAATTCTGTGTACCAGTTTTTTCATGAAGGAAATCCAACAACTTTACTGATTAGNACGATACTAAACGCTCGCAAAAGCTTTTTGAAAATTAATATACTAATTGGGTATTTTACAGGCAATCTAATCTATAAGATGGCTNATGACGCATGGGCAGAATTTTTTATTGGTATTGGAGAGGATCAAAACGAAATCTATTATGCCAAATCCAAGTTTCTAGATCTAGAACCTCAGAATGCATCTGTTTTTTGGGGAAATCCGGAAAAGTTACTTCCAAATATACCCAATAANTCAGTAGACAATTTCATTATTTATGTTCCAAAATCTATGGATCTTAGAGAATTAACACATTCTTCGTCATTCGGCTCGCTTGTTAGCACGATTAGTACCAAGTTAATCAGTACTGGTACTCTGCAGATTGTGACAGATATTCCTAAAGAAAGTGAGTTATTCAGCAATCTTTACAAAGAGATTCTTTCAAATGGCCTTGTGGATTGTCCAGCTGATACAAAGTCTTATTTCACAACTNTTGATCTAAATTCTCTAAATTCTCCTCCATACCATTCCAAGCCTTATTTACATTTGTTTTGCCTGAGAAAAATTCAATGATTGCATTAAAATAAATCTAGAAAATTAACATTTGACCCCATAAAATTGGCTAAAGGGTCGGTAAGCTCGATCTAAGCATAGATGTTAAGGTGATAGAGGGCACGGATAAACAGGACACTTGGAACGCTTCGGACGCTTCTAGGAAAGGCGTGAACCAATATACTAATGTTGATAATGAGCAAATTGAGAACAAATTTTAATTTGATAAAGTGCTAAAATAAGAATGTGTCCAAGTTTACTAACGCAGAAAAATCACTTGTCAAAAGTATAGTTGCAACTTTATTAATAAAGAGAACACCAGATAATAAAATCATTCAAGAGATTTACAGACAGACCAACAAGACGGTAAGCAGAATGACAATATACAGCACTAGAAAGGCATATCATTTCTAGAATTTGTGAGTACTTCAATTAATGTATCAACCTCTTAGAGACGTGCATCTTCTCTTCCCTGTCTTAAATCGTGTTCGTATCTTTCTTAATATAGAGATAGGGTCTGATTTTGTCCATATTATGGACTAAAATAAAATTTTGTATTATTATCAATATCTAAATATTAATAAAATCTGTAGGTTAGCATATTTAATTATCCATGCCACGGATCGCTAATTTCGGTAAGTAATCGTATGATTAGGGAGTTTATACCCTAGAATACACATATATTGATTAAACCAATAGGGTAAATCACCCAATTATGAAGGCTAGTAATAATAAAATGCATAAAAAAGTAAAGGTTGCAATAGCAGGTGTCGGAAACTGTGCTTCTGCACTATTGCAAGGTATCTCATTTTATGGTAATAGTTACAGCAATGATAACGAGATGAAAGGTAACAATCAGGACATTCCTGAAGGTCTAATTGCATATACCCTTGGCAACATAAGACCAAGTGATATTGAATTTGTCGCAGCGTTTGATGTTGTAGAATCGAAGGTGGGGCACGACCTCGCAGATGCTATATTTGCCAGCCCAAATAACACAATAAAGATCTCAAATGTACCTTCAACAGGTATTAAAGTTCAGAAAGGAAAAGTACTTGATGGAGTAGGTAAACGCCTTAATGAGAGAGTAAAGATATCTGATAGTCCTGCAACAGATGTATCAAAAGAACTAAAAGACAGTGGAGCTGAAATTCTTATAAACTATCTTCCTGTTGGAAGCAGAGAAGCNACTCAATATTACGTAGAACAATGCCTTGATTCAGGTGTATCCTTTATCAATGCAATACCAGTCTTTATTGCATCTACTCCAAAATGGCAACANGCNTTCGCAGATAAAAATCTCCTTTGTGCCGGNGANGATGTAATGAGTCAATTAGGAGCTACTGTACTGCATAAGACTCTTGTTAAACTGTTTGTGGATAGAGGAGTNAAGGTGGATGAAACATATCAGCTCAATGTNGGAGGAGATATGGATTTCTACAACATGCTTGATGAAGAACGCCTTGANGATAAGAGAATTAGTAAAACNAGCGCGGTAGCNGCCATGGCTCCCTATGAAGTGCCAATGCGAATTGGNCCATCTGATTTTGTNGGATTNCTTGCCAATGATAANGTGTGCTATATCTCCTTGCGTGGTAGATACTTTGGTAGAGTTCCAGTAGAAGTGGATGTTAAATTGAAGGTGGTTGATGCATATAATAGTGCCGGCGTCATGATTGACGCAGTAAGAGGTACTAAAGTAGCATTAGACAGGGGAATCACAGGCCAGCTTGATAGTGTATCGGCATACTGTTTTAAACACCCTCCGGTACAGAAGCCTTATTTAGAAGCAAAGAACTCGTTCATGGAATTTATTGAAGGGAAGAGAGAGCGTTAGGAGCCCACAAGACGTACTGAATCTCAATTTTCTCTTGTATTGTCTATAAAAATATCAATTTAGATTTAATTATTTTGTCATATAGAATATATTTACAACCATGAGAATCTGATATTAAGATACTTGGTATATATAAAGAAACTTGAAATCTACGGATTCAAGTCATTTGGTTTTAAGAATACTGTATTACATCTAAACAATGGTCTTGTTGCTGTTACTGGACCTAATGGCTCAGGCAAAAGCAACATACTGGATGCAATTATGTTTGCATTAGGAGAGAATAGTCCAAAATTATTACGTGTTGACAAATTTCAATCACTATTCCATGACAGTGAAAATTCTTCACACAGGCTTGTNCGAGTGAATCTTTCTTTTGATAATTCTGATAGGGGAATTCCAATAGACATCGATACTGTTTCCATGAGCAGAGAAATGGAAGGTCAAACTGGAGAGAGTCAATACTATCTCAACGGTAAAAAGGTATCAAAAAACACCATGCTAGAGTTATTAGAAATCATAGTCGCAGTTCCAAGCAAACTCAACATTGTACAACAAGGCATGATAACAAGAATTTCTGAATTAAATTCTGAAGAGAGAAGGAAGATAATAGAGGACATTGTCGGACTATCATATTTTGATGATAAGAAAAGCGAATCAATAAAGCAACTTGACGAATCTGACAGGCGACTAGAAGTAGCACTAGCCAGAATGGATGAAATTAAGAAACGAATAAACGAACTTGAAGCCGAAAGAAATGACCAATTAAGATATACATTCATTGAATCTCAATTAAAGAAATTTAAGGCAATNAAATACTCAAATAAAATTAGATATCTAAAGGGTGAAATAGATAACCGCGTCAAACTGTTTGATACAAATGAGAGTAACCTTAATGCCCTTTCTATAAATCGTGACGGGTTAAGAAAGGAAATTGAAGAAATTGAGCAAGAAAAATCAAGTTTCATGAGTCAAGTGGATGCATCAAACAAGTCGAAAGCACAAATAGATACAAAATTGACCAACGTCATTTACCAAATTGAGAGGGAAAAGGCAGTAACTAAGGAGGCTCAATTACGAATGGCATCTCTTGAAGAACGACTTTCATTCATCCAATCCGAAGGTAAAAAAATTGAAATAGAACTTGAAAATTCCTCAAAAGTGCTACTCGACAAAAAATCTATCACCGAAAAAAAGCGATCTTATCTNGCTCAATTGAAAAATGATTTAGAAACCCTCAACATACGGATTGACGAGATATCTGGCCATGTAGACACAAATAGGAAATTACTGGATAGACTTTTCCAGAAGAAATCAAGGCTAGTGGAAATTAGTAGCCGTCTTAATATTCTTATTGCAAGACTCCAAGAACAGAAAAAATTTTACATCAATAAGATAAACGAAAATAATCCGGCAATTGAAAGTATGAAGAGATCTCTGAATCATAAAGAAGCAAATCTAAAGGATTCAGCTATGAACACGTGTTACTCCGAATTAGATACAGAAAAAAAACTTGTCAATGATCTAAGAAATAAGAGTGAAATATATAGTAATGAAATCGATCTGTATAAAAATACAGTTAAAAAGGTGCAAAAATTTGCAATGCCATATGAAGAAAAATATTCTGTTGCAGTTCAGTTATCAAATGAGGATTTTGCAATTGCTGATCTAATAAAGGATTCACAAGATTTCAAGATTCTGGGGATGGTAAGAGATCTAATAAAATATGATGACGTGTACAAAAAAGCAGTTTTTGCAGCTGCAAAGGATTGGATGAAATGTTGTATTGTTCCAACTGTTAAGGAAATGATACGTCTCGGGTCATATGTCAAGGAAAAGAATCTCCCCTGCTTCAAAATAATTTCATCGGAATTGTTGAGTTCTCAGAATAAAAAACACGTTGTATTAAAAAATTATGATTTTATAGGAATGCTTGCAGATTTGGTACAATCAAATATTCCAAACCTGGTTGATTTTATTTTTGGAAANGTATTAGTTGTAAGAAATTCTAAGACAGCTTATGATTTATCTAAACAAGGGTATAAATGCGTTACTATTGCAGGTGAGCTATTTGAGCCATATGCAAGCTCTCTCTCATTGGAGTTTGGTTCTAAAATATCTGATCTTACCCATGAAATAATATTAAATGAGTCAATTGATTCATTGCTAAAAAACTCTGACATTTTATCAACATATTTGGCGAGCAAGAAGTCGGAATTAGAAAAGATTAACAAGGATCTTTCTAACAAAGAATTACGTATTAGAGGATTAGAAACGCTAGTCACTGAAAACAGGATTAGTGTTAATCATTTAAATGAAGCAACTGCAAGTTTAAAAAACGAAATTGATAAACTTGAAGCTATGAACAGAACCTTATCCCGAGAAATTACCGACATTGATACGGAATTAACCAAAAATAAGAAAAGAGATAACATCGTTTCCTCCTCTTTAGTAAATAATTCAAAAAATATTCAATACATAGTCGATGACAAAACTGATAAGGATCTGTCAGAATTAACGTACAAGAAAAATGAAATTCTAAGAAAAATTGAAAACTGCGAGATTGAACTTAGGGAAATTATTACATCTTCTGCATCGCTTGAAAATGGAATAAATGCTGCGGGTGAAAGGAAGAATGAAATACTCTTCGAAAAAGAAAGCCTTGAAGCAGAACAAATAGAAAGAAGGGGCCAAAAACAAATTGCTGGCCAGAAACTAGAACAGCTTGAAAAGGAATTGATTTGTCTGCGTGAAGAAGAACAAAAAATAATTGATGTATCTGGTGATTCTTATTCAATATTACAGAATTATGAAAAGCAGATTAAGACACTAGATGACAAAGAAAGACACCTGTATAAAGAAATAAATGGAATTGAAAAGGAATCAATTGCAATCAAGAAGGACATTTCTAATTTTACAGGTCAGGAGTCTCAAGCAATGAATGATTTGATGTGGTTAGGNTTCAAGGAACTTNTGGAAGGGGAAATTNCTNANGTAGATACACTGATAACAGAATTAACTAAGGAATATGATGAACTGAAGACAAGATTAAACCTACGCGCTCATGAAACATATGTCCAGGTAATAGACGGTTACAGGGACATGTCTACCAGAAAGAATTACCTAGAAAATGAGAGAAATTCCATCGTTTTGTTTATCAATGAAATTGATAGAGAAAAAAGGGATGTGTTTATGGATGCCTTTAAAAAAGTGGACGATGATATTAGAAAAACTTTTTCTGAAATAGCAGGAGGTTCTGCATATCTTCAAATTGAAAATGAAGATATTTTTTCAGGTGGCCTATCATACCTTGTCCAATTTCAAGGAAAACCACCAAGAGAATCAACTGCATTATCTGGTGGAGAAAAGACAATGGCTGCAACTGTATTTTTGTTAGCACTTCAGTCTCTGAAACCTTCACCGTTTTACCTTATGGATGAGGTCGATGCGCACCTTGATGCTCAAAACACCGAGAGACTATCAAAAATCATGGTTGAAAGATCAAGTGGAAGTCAAATATTAATGGTAACACTAAAGGAGTCTACAGTAGCAAAAGCTACTCAGATTTTTGGAATATATTCAAAGTCCGGCCAATCGCAAATGGTTCATTATAAGAACCCGGATAATGTTCCTCTAGCGCAGATCAAAACAACAGAATAAGACAAGTGACCTTGACCGAGTCATTAGTTGAAATGACTTATAGAAATCCATCGATGGGCGGTAGTTTACATAACCAGTTGCCGCAATTAAGTTTCAAACATATTTGCTCAATGGAGAGCTTATTTTCAAATTTGTACCTTTACTATATCCACGAACATACTAATATCCATCTGGCCGAACTTTTGGGTCGAGATTTGTTATGACATATTTCAAATTAAAAACACATGTCTTTGCATTAAAAATATCACCAATGAAGAATTCATCTTTATATAATTCNTATTTACCCAATTTTCACGTACGAATTAGGTAGCACAGCTGCAAGCTACTTTGCGCATGGTATTGTTACGTTTGCATAAATTCGCTTAGCTCCAATGTCGAATGTTCCGTCGCCATTAGCATCATCACCCAAATATAGTTTATAATGACCCTCTTTAAGGTCATCAGCAAACGTTACATCATTAAATCCACCTGTACTATTTGTATCAAACTGAGTGTATAGTGGGATTTTACTATCAGATGTTACAAACTTAACAGCCACAGTACTGTTTGGTTTGAATCCATTTGCATTAATGACAATGTTAAATCCTGGTTCAGCAGGACCGCAAGTCGGAGACACTTCTAGTTTTGGTTCTGCAAACGCAGTTAAGAGCATTATACTGGCTAGACCAAAAATACCAAAAACAAATGCCGTAGAAATAAATCCAAACTTTTCTATCCGATACATTTCAAGTTATTATTATAATACATGTTAATAAAAAGTTTGGAATCCAACTATAGAAAAGTTGGTTGATATTAAAGATTATCCGCATAAAGTTAACCCAGTTAACCGGAATCGGTGATGAAGAATAAGAGTAAAAATTTTTGATCTAGTTCAAAAGCTTTTGTTACATTTTTAATGAATTAATGTAATTTGTGCATAATTTCTAAATTTATTTTTATAATTGGCATAATTTGATGAATAAAAGTTCCATGGAAACCTAGAAGATAATTTTTGATTAGGTTTTTTAGTAATATCATGATAAAGTAGTCTATTGTCTCCCAGCTTTGGCTTTATTAAAAGAAAGACNTCTGGCTTTTTTCAAGATAGAAAGAGTAATGCCAATTCTGTTCAATCTGTCACTGATAAAGAATTGTTAGAAATAATAGAAAGCGAAAAAAAAATTCTTGAAAAGGATTTATCAACTGATCTTGAACCCATAAGAAATTCTGTATTACATTGTCTAGATAATCTTAGAGAGAGTGCAGAAGAACTTGAAGAACAAGAAATTAAGGTAGAAAATCCTCAATTTGAGTCATTAATTAATACTTCAAAAAGCATTTTGATAACAAGCATAAAAAAGGAATCCTTTATAGGATCTTCTGAAATCAAAAACTACGAAGATGCAGTTAAATTCAAAAATAATTTAGAATTACTAGTAAATAGATTCGGACAGGTTGGAGATTCCCACAATAGAATTCTTAATGAGTTCATGCGGAAACAAATTAATAAATTAAAAAATGAATTTGATAATTTATCATCCTTACTAAAAAAGGTAACTAAAGTATTATCTGTCAAAGAAAGTCAAATTAACAGTTGCATCGCATGCAGAAACGACTTGATTTTGTTGAAGGAAAAACTCGGAGAAAGAAAAGACAANGGGGGTAGACTTTCAGAATTAATGGAAGAAAGACAAACTATTGACAAAAATATTGAACAATGTAAAAGAGAATACGAAGACTTTAAAAAATCAAAGGAATTTCTAAATGGATTAAACGTTTTGGAGAAAATTAATGACAAGAAAAATGAAATTGATATATTTGAAAAGAATATGCTAAACAGGGTTTCTAATCTATCTCGGCCAATAACCAAATTTTCGTATCAAGCCTCTAAGGAAACTCAGGGAAGACTTGCTACTGTACAAAATGAACCTCTAGAAATTTTCAATGACAGTTCTCAATACTTGCAGCTATTCAAGGAACTTAAAAAACATGTACTTGAAAGGAGTATCCAAATCAAAGATCCTGAAAAAACAATTCATCAAATTGATGAAATAGTNAGTTCTTTACCTTCATTATCTTCAAANCTGAAAAATCTAAAAGAAGAATTGAATCGATTAGAATCGTCAGTTAACTTCAAAAATATGAAGCATCCTGAGGATATAAAAATGAAGACAGAGATGTATGAAAAATACCGTTTAGAAAATATTTCAAAGACACAAGAAACAAAGAAAAGTATCGACGAGCTTGATTCAGCATCTGAGTTACTGAAAAAGAAGATCGAAGACGAAATTTTGGAAATAACAAATACAAAGTATTCTATTCTGCAATAACAAAACTAGCTCAGCGACAAACTTTATCTCCAGAATACAGATATTACACCAAGACCCATGATACAAAGNCCCCCATAAGCAANTGGNGGTACATTCACAAATAATCCTCCTACTGCCAAACCTATCCCACAACAGATTGTAATTAACTCACCCACTCTTCGCTGATGCTTCATAGTTCAAAAAAGTTGTAAATAGGTATTATAAAAGCCTATGTAAATTAGTGATTAAAGATTAGCTCTCAATTGCTTTGAATACTAATAAAATTCCGGACCTAAACTAAGCTCTATCAGTACTGATTTTTCTCCCTAATGTTGGCCCTTTTTGTATTGTTGCACTTTTCAAACCAATTACTGACTTCGTAAAAATAGCCATCGTAATAACCAAGGCTTCACTATTATGTCTAGATGCTCTCAAGTTTCAAATTTCTTTGTTTGCNACTTGGACTGTTATTATAAAATACTAAATTAACACCTACAAGCATCGTAAACTCTAAAGAATAAAACTCCTGCATTCAACGGGTAAGCATTTAAGGCACCCAAGCAAAATCTTTGTGTTGGTTAGAATCTTATACCAAAATCCTCATAGTAACGCCGACGGTGACAATTTTTACATAAGTATTCCGAGGGATTGGAGTGGAGGAGCTGATGATGAAGTTACTGTAATTGTAGATGATGTATGTGTTGTTATTCCACAAACAATTTCTGGTGCAACAGGTGAATTGATAGTGTTAAGGTTGCTGGAAGCAATGATAGAAGGAGATGTGATAGATGCCGGAGACGTTCAGAAGGCCGTTGAACATATATTATAGAAAGTAAATTTCATTATTCGTACTAGAGTGTAAAATANCGAAAACATCTTTTTTGCGATGATTCAAGATGCAAGACTTTGAGTTCAGTTAAATTACATACAAACGCAAACACAATGTAGGCGTTCATCATTTTCAGGCTGAATTGAAATTTTGTGAAATAATTTGTAGATTAGATCAATTAAGAGTAACTGTCGTATTGATTCTGAATTACTTTGTAACCTGGTTTAGTGTTTCCTTTACTTGCTGAATCTTTCCATTATTCGGATCTATTTCCAGCGCCTTATCAATCCATGCTACAGCCTGGTGAAGCTGGCCTGAACCATACAGAGAATCTGCCTTACCTCCTAATGAATACACATCATTTGGATCTATTGCAAGAACTCTATCATACATTACAATTGCATCTTGATACTGACCAAGGCCCCTCAGTGCTGCTCCCTTGCTTACCAATGCCATCATATTGGATGGATCAATTTTCAGTGCTTTATCAAGCCATATTATCGCCTGTTGACCTTCACCTGCATTAACAAGATCAGTACCTTTTTGAACGAGTGCCGGAACATTGTTTTGATTTATTGCAAGCGCCCTATCATACCATGTAAATTCCTTAGAATTCCCTACTTCTTGAGAACCATAAACTACTGGTGGAATACCAGGAAGTGATAACAAAGATCCTACCATTGTTGACAATGATAGTAACATAATAGGTACAAGACAGACAATAACTCTATTCTTTGTGTAAATACTTTGGTTTTTGTTTTTAACCATATTTGTCCCCTCCGTTACTCCTACCAATACCGTTATTTT
>Ga0065706_1000057_pt1 | contig 15655 bp, 19 predicted proteins | sample SwibulcommuniRL3_FD_59093 | JGI IMG/M metagenome (GOLD analysis project Ga0065706, IMG submission 59093) | Bulk soil microbial communities from switchgrass field near Rose Lake, East Lansing, Michigan, USA - RL3 Bulk Soil v2 (version 2) | ecosystem: Environmental > Terrestrial > Soil >... | reverse complement strand
CCTATTCGGTTAAAGGATCTTCGTTCAGCGGTTATGAAGCATCTAATTTCGTATAAGAGGAATATAAAACACTAGATCGATTTAAGGTGTAGTTCGTAATGACGGATTATTGTAGATTAATACACCTATCCTACCTTAATCATGCATAAGAATAAGTGTAATAAATTAAATTCAAAAAAGATAAATAACTTTATTCGATTCGATGAATCATGAAATGGTTGTCATGATTTAGGGCATATCCATTTTGAATTAATCATTAACAACCTTCTTTTATGTCTTTCAAAGTTCGATTCACTGTTTGACATAAATGTATAGACCAACCATATAATGATGATTATCGCCGCAATTGCCACCAATATTATTATTCTATCTTGTTCTAACGTGATCTGAAATAAATCTTGTAATTTTCTTAATAACTTCTTCGTAATTTAATTTTAGAAAATCCTCAGACAAGATTATTCGTATTTATCTGACTCTGCCTCTGTTTGTTTTAACGATTCAAGTATCTTTGCATTTACAGCGTCCATATTCAAATTCTCTTTGAGGTAACCAGTGAAGTCAGTCGGTGTAATTATTCCGAGTGGTTTGTTTATATCATCTCCTTCTACGACGAGCAAATGTCTAACTTTATTCTGTAACATTATATCTGCCGCAACTTCAACATCCGATATGGCATCCGTAGTCACAAGCACATCTGACATAATATCTTGCACCTTCATCTTTTTACCATCANAGCCATCGGCACATACCTTNGTTACAAAGTCTCGTTCTGTTATGATCCCCACCGGCTTGTTACTACTGTCTATTATCACTAAGGAACTAATCTTCTTATCGCGCATTTTTTTCGCCGCCACTTGAACCAAGTCGGATGCTTCAATGGTCTCNAGTTTGTTGCTCATTAATTCACCAATTGTCGTCAATATTTTATCTTAACCGATCAACGTATGCTCAACAAATAATAAAAGGTTTATGTTGCTAACTAAACTGAATCTTATTCAAACCATCAGTTGATTTGTGCTTGGAGATAGGATTTACTACCTTTGACCGCCATCCGGTCCGGTTAATTCATCATTACCTATACAAAAGATACTAAAAAAAGTAAATTCTCCTCCATGTGCACTGCGGTTATGCTCACGCAATTCAGCTTGGCTGTTGAAGGTACTACAATCACTTTGACTTGATTTTCTGACGTGCACACAATTCAATGCAACATTTGNGAGAGCTCGTATTNCTTTTCAATTGCTCGTGCAATCCGATGGATCTTCTTACTGCCTTATAGATTCAGCATATTATTTCTTATTAAGTTTTGAAAGAAAATAAAACCAAGATAATGACGTCTGTTTTAACTTATTTGAATATTAGTAAAAAAAATTATCTAACTAGGTAAATTGCCTAGTTGTCTTCGTCATCGTTATTTTTGTTTGTTGAGTTGTCAGATCCGCTTGACTCACTAGATTCACTAGATGATTGATTTTCACCTTTCGACTTCATTAGATCTTGTAGTGAATTGCACGTTTCCTTTCCTTCTTGCAAGGAGGAGCACAGTTCTAGATCCTGTGTCTTGGTATCGTTAGATACCTTTGCTGTTACCGGTATTTCAGTTGGACTTCCGGCCTGACTAGTTAGGACCTTTAAGGTAACAATAACATCCTTGGTTGAGGAAGCATTGCCTTCTTCTCCACCATCTTTACCACCATCACCTTTTGCCTTTAAGGTGAAATTGAGCGGTACATCGATTTTCTCTTCAGACTTTTGTGCTGCTGCGAATTGCTGCTGTGTTAAGCTCATCATTGGAAACGAGAGAACCAACGAAAGAGCAAGCGTTGTCACTGCAATTAATGGTTTGTTCATTTCACATTGAATAGGACTTTAAACTTTATAACGATCGATTAATTTTGTTCCTGATGAAGCGTGGAGACAGTAAAATTAACCAATCGATTAGGTGGATTTCAGACCTATCAGAATGAAACCCTTGTTTTTTGGTTCGGCTATATTAATATGTATATAAATACTAAATAAGTTTAGTATTGATGGCCCAATTACTCAACGAAATTCAAACGCAATGAAATTTTGGCTTTTCTATTAGCATTTTTTACATTCGCTTAAATGCAAAGAATTACTGATATGTGATTTCTGATATGAGAATGCCAGCGATGAATGGAATGAAGTTCCTAATGGTTATAAAAAAAGTTAATCGCTCAATAACAACTCTTAACAACATTCGATTTGGATCAAACAAACAGTAAAAGTCACCACTCAATATTGATAATGGTAAAAATTAGGTCGGGTTCGGAGGAACCGATAAGGCTAGAATTACGATTTAGGAACCCAACACTTTTTATTTATTTATTTATTGTATCCTTGACTCTCTCATTGGACTTTGGAGAAGTTCTCCAATCTCGTTATGCATTTTCAACAAGTTAAATCCTTTTTCAGTGGTTTTGTAGGTTTGTACACCTTCTAAGTATTCGAGTAAATTATTTTCAATAAGTACTGATAGATATTCTTTCAATTGAGCATAGCTGAGGAAGGCTTTGTACATGATTTTTGTTTTAGTTGCACCACCGTTTGCTGCTTCAAGAATCATTGATACTATTTCTGTTCTGCTTCTGTATTTCATATATTTGATCTGATAAATTTACTATATTAACATGTTGGCACAAAAATCTAGAACAAAACGAAATCGCATAATGATGAACTCGCTCTCCAAGATGAGGATTTTCAACGGTCATGCCTATCAAATAGACCTTCATTTTAGCATCTTGATAGCCTCAAATGCCCATAGTCTTCATCCGTTTAACTTGTACTTCAAAAGATTAACGTGGACCTGGTCGATTGAGAATAAATTTTGCCATTGTTTGACTCATATTCATATATTACAACATGATAATTGAATGAAATGGCAAAAGTAGCTGTGGTAACAGGTAGTTCAAGTGGAATAGGTTATGAAACATCGCTTCTGTTAGCAAGAAACCAAATCAAAACATATGCAACTATGAGAAATATGAGTAAGAGCGAGGGACTCATAAAAATTGCCTCTGATGAAAATCTCCAACTAAATGTGGCTCAATTAGACGTAAACGACGATTTATCCGTAAATAAGGCCATAGACAAGATTGTCAAAGATAACGATAGCATAGATGTTCTCGTCAATAATGCAGGCTATGACTTGTTTGGCCCGCTTGAGGAATCAAGCCTGGAGGAGATAAAACAGCAGTTTGAAACAAATTTTTTTGGTGTGATAAGAACCACAAAAGCGGTGATACCAACTATGAGAAAGCAGGGAAAAGGTACAATAATAAATATAAGTTCCGTTGGTGGAAAAGTTGGCCTACTTCCATTTCTAACTGCATATCATGCAAGCAAGTTTGCCATAGAAGGTTTCACAGAATCTCTGAGACAAGAACTTGATGACTTTAACATAAATATCATATTGATTGAGCCAGGATATGTCAGAAGTGGCTTTTTGGATAATAGTAAGTACGCCAAAGGTTTTGATTCAAATAAATCTCCATATGCCAAGAAGGTACAACAAGTCTTTCAAGGATTTGAGTCAATTACTGCTTATTCCTCTCACCCTTCCAAAGTTGCTCAAACAATTTTAGACGTGCTAAATTCACCCAACCCAGAGCTAAGAAATCCTGTGGGAAAAGATGCAGATTCTATCTTCAAAACAAGAGCCGAACTGTCAGACAAAGAAATGGAACAGTGGTCACGGGAAGCTTACATGGATAAGAAAGGTTTCATACGTCAGTAATAAAACAAGAATACATAATTGTGTTACTAATTGTGTTACTAATCATGGTAAAGCTTAGGTCGGGTTCTGCGGGTCTAGTAACGCTAGTAGTCCATAAATTGACTAAATTGTATTGTACGAGGCTAAGCTTTAAACTTTAGTATCAAAATATTCGGGTTCTGTGGAACTCATAATGCTAGAATCTTAATATGAGAACCTTATAATAGAGTTGACAATCTTAATTAAAAGTCGTCAATCTAGGTTCCCCAGGACGTACAAATTTATCCCAGAGTGAACCAAAGATGATTCCTAACAGTCCCCAGAAGATTCCGATAGTTACGGCTGTCCAAACCCTGAAACTCTGAACGAGTTCCATTGATATGCTTATGGAGTCCGGATTTGCAGGCATAGCCATATATCCAGCAATCATTATTCCTGCGTAAACTAATGGGAATACAATCTTTTTCGAGTTTATCTTGACCCTGTTCCATAATAGTGCTAGACCCAATGCTGTAAAACCAGAAATTGCAATAAAAGCTACATACAATGCTTCACGATAGTAAATTGTTTCAGGGTCTCCAACTGCCGGTGGGTTTGCAGGATATTTTAGAGCCACTACAAGGTACAAAACAAACCACAAAATACCAGCTAAAAACAATGCTTTCTTCTTGTTATTGTCTCCAGGTAATGCATTTCTTGCGTACGCAAAAATGATTCCAAACAACGCTCCTAGCGAAATTCCATATACTGCTGCAGCAACTATTTCACCACCTTTTTGCCAAATACGATAGTGTGCGATTTCAGCTAAATCTACGTTCTCCCCTGAGGAAACTGAATTCTGTATTTCTATACCAATTGCCTGGTCTATATAGGGTTCAACCAGTCCAAGATTGATGATACCAAGGATTGTACCGGCTAACGCACCAGAAAGAATTGTAATTGCAAGAAAAAGCAGTATTCTCAAATATTACGCCTATTGAACGAAACTAGTGACAGGGAACTAGTGACAAGGAAATCCAGCAGAATGTCGCATATCATGAGCGAACTCGTGTATCCACATATTATCAAATGCTTCCTGACCTTGAGCTATGCTAAACAGTTGACCTTGGTCATAGCCAACAATAAACATGGTAAAAATCAAAATTGCAACCAGAATTCCAACTGCCATTCCCATCTCGCCAGGTTTTTCTTTTGTCATTAGTTTGAGATTAGACATTCTCTTTTGTAAAAACTTCAGAGTATTTAAATTATTGGATGGTTTAGCCAAGCTGCCAGTCAAGGTAATTAGTATAATATAGATATAACTTTCTGCTACTCTCATACTAGTATTGCATACGTATGTTAGAACACTTCAGTTGGTTGCAAGCAAATATGCCCCGAGCAGAGCACTTTCATTTGATGTCATGCATGTTTTTAAAACTTTACAGCTTATTGAGAAGAAGGGACATGTTAGCAGAGATATCCTGCGAAATGAATTAACTCTCGGCGAAGGAACAATTAGAACACTTCTTAGACACCTAAAGATGGAGAACCTAGTTGAATCTTCCAATGCTGGAACGAAGCTGACCCAAAAAGGGCACTTATTTTTTTCTGACATTAAAGCCTCAATTCCGTCGGAGATGAAATTACCAAAATGCTCTGTGGCTTTAGGAAAATTCAACTATGCCGTAATTTTAAAACAAATGAGTTCTGCGGTAAAGACCGGAATAGAACAAAGAGATGCTGCAATAAAGATGGAAGCATTGGGTGCAACTACCCTTATCTTCAGGAATGGTAAATTTCTTTTAGCTGGAACAAAACTTGATGCACTAAGGAATGAACACAAGATACGNAAGCTGCTCATGNTAGGTTTAAACCCAATTGATAAAGATGTAATAATAATTGGGAGTGATAGTGTTTCTGAAAAGAGGGCCGAATTCGCTGCAAAGAGTGCAGCCCTTCTAACAATCAAGAATCATGAGAAGCATTAGGGTTTTCTATTGAATACAGAATTTTCCAGTTATATTTGATAACCTCTCCATTTGTGAAGTATGCATTTAGTGTAGTTTGCTTTATGCTATAATGAAAGATATTATTACCGTACAGACCGTGGTAAATGCTCCGATGGAAAGAGTTTGGAACCATGTGGAAAATCACACTAGTTTACCATATCTTAAATCAGTATCTTGAATGTATGAACTGTTGTTATTGTTATCATATACTAAGGCATATTGCCCAAACACCACTGATCCATGCGTTTCACGATTAACCATTACTTTAACGATTCTTAATGTTATCGAGATAATCGGCTATCTCGTCGAATGTCGCACCAGAATCATTCAGCTCTATGAGTAATTCTTTACTGATACCGGCCTGTCTCAAAGCAACTAATGCAGCATATAACCTTCTTTCTGCGTTAGTGATGCATTTACCATCCCAACCGTAATAAGACATGATGACACCCATAACACATCTTCCACCCAGTCCGTCGGTATACTGCCTTCTAATCTGTGTAAACTGTTTTCCATATGTACGTATTATTTGGGAGATAGATGATTCTAGGTTTGATTGTTGATTAAGTGTATTCATATGGCGCTCGTCGGTATGTTGCTCGATATTCCGTGTTAACTGCTTCTTATGGTTGCTTAGAACTTCAGATACAGACGATTCCTGTTTTAAAATTTGTTGCTGAGCCATGGATTGATAATATACACATACACAAATTATTTAGGATTTTCGGCTGGATATGTTCTATGAAAATCATTTTGTTGTTTTTCCAACTATTGTTAGAATTATTAAGTGGTGCTAAATTCAACTTTCAATATTGCCATGGCATAGCTTTACGTTTTAATCCATATTTCTTAATACCAGATTACCATGGATAAATTGGCTTTTGTTTCAATTTACTAAATTCTGGTTCAAACTCAAGTACAATACCTGAACTCAAAGAGACCGAGATATACCAGAATATCATACACTAATTCTTCCTGAACCCACTATTCGTATATCTTTACTATCTGGATTTAAGAGGATTGCGATATCTCCGGCTTTAAATGAAAATATATTATCAGATAAAATCTTAAGTTTATTACTCCCTAATTTCTCTATCTTTGCAGGCCTGATCTGAGTCCCTATGGACAAAAGATAGGAGTGGTTTTCTGAAAGGTCATTCTTATAAAATGGCACCATATAGAAATCAATAATCAATTCCTGGTCGACAGAAGTAAAATGGTTGTAATTGGAAAGAATATCTCCCCTAGTTATCTCATCAAAAGAAACGCCTGTTAGAGCAAGACCTACCCTAGCTGGATTATGTGATTCTTCAACATTTTTATCATGCATCTGTATACTTTTAACTGTAACCGTTTTCTTTTGAGGAAATAGTATTAGCTCATCGTGTACCTTGATAACTCCCTGTTTAAGTATACCTAATACGACCACACCCACTCCTTTTACATTAAATATGTTATCTATATGGATAATTGCTGGTCCGTCTCTTTTCACCGAGGATAAAGAACTGATACTCTCTTTAAGATTTTCAATATTCTGTTCAACCTTGAATGATGAGGCAACGGTATTTTTTAAAAGACTCTTAAGAGCCTCGCTCTCAACTCCGTAAGAATGAAGGAGGAATCCTTTATTTAGTTGCAGTAGATCTAAGGCTACTATTTGTTCCCCTAGAAACCTATCTAGTTTGTCGACGTTAACTATAGAATACTCTCCTAAATTTACTGCAGTAAATAATGGTTGGATCTTGTCAGGAAAGCCTGATGGTATTACGTAGGTCATGATTCTGTCATCTTTTTTACTATCATATGTTGTAATGTCACTTGACTGCCCTTTCTTCCCTAACTCCTTTACAAATTCGGTTTGACCAAGGCATACAAAATTAATACTTTCCACGATGTGTTTTTTAGAAGACCATCTTTAAAATTTATTCCTAATTTTGAATTCTTGGTAAGTTGGAAGGTTATTATGTACAACTTGATGACCGCGGAGATAAATTAACGTGTTCAGGATTTTCCGTGGTCAGTTTTTTCCTGCAAGATTTGAGTTCTGGAATTTGACTTTATCAATTAGGACTAAGTCTCTGAGAATTTCTCCAAACAAGTTATATGCGTTAAAATCAGCTCACGAGAGATTCGCCTTGTAAAGCAAGTTGCATTTACCCTACTGTCTTTGAGGAATCCAAGCATCTTATCGACAAATTACCTTCTATCTCACATATTTATCGCTTTATTATGCTGTTTGTGACTAAACATATTTGGCATTATTTAGCCGAACTATCTTCAATTGCTTTAGCGCATTTATCACAATACTTCTCTATTATTATTGCTCCTTCAGTACTGTATTTGACTAACTTGGTTGCAAGTTCTCCGCACCCTATACAGAATCTTGAATTCTTTTCTGAGCTTGACGTAAAGGGCTCAATACTTTTCAATGTCTTTTCTAACAATTATATCTTCTCTAATTATTTAGAAGGAAGTTACCTTATAAATACATAATACAATTATCAGTGAATACGCAAAATTTTATTGTGGACATGGAAATAAAGTTCAACTAATTTATTATATCGAGGAGTATCAATCAAGAAAATATTGATAATTCCGGAATTATATAAAATAGGTCAGATCTTTTAATTATGTATTTTTGAATCGATTAGTGACAATCCGTAATAGAAGCCGACATCTGCATCTAGTAACGTTTCTTCTAACNCTAAAAATAAAATGAAGTTTGACTCGATGCTTNAGGTTGCAGTTATATATAATACTCTAAAATCATTTCAAGGNCATCCTTACGCCCTTCATCGCGTGTAAATTCTTCATACCTTACCAAGTCAAGTGGAGTAATAATTCCGATAGGTTGATTGTTATCTTTTGACTCATTATCTATAACGAGTAAATGCCTAACGTTGTTTTTTAGCATCAGATCAGTAGCAGTCGTTGCCGATGATTCGCTGTCAATAGTAANNAGGGGAGACGACATTATCTCTTTGTTTGTAACTNGATTCGTAGGTAAATCATTAATACAAACCTTTCTAACCAAATCACGTTCAGTAACCAAACCTACTGGATTATTATCCTCATCCAGTATAACTAATGAACTTACTTTCTTATCATTCATTATTCTTGCTGTATCTTGAATAGATGCTGATTCTGCTACAGTGTATGGGTTTTTTCTCATTAGGTCTCTGACAACTATAGTCATATAGGAATATGTTATACAATTTGTAACTTTTAAGCATGACTGCTTAACAACGTGATTTGGGATTTATTGCTTATGTTCTCTACTATAGTTTCATATATGTATTTTATCATTCTTCCAACTAAAATCTCGCTTCTTTGAGAAATGCCGGAGGTGCGATTCAATCAGAATTTATTTTGTATAAACAAATCTGAGGCTTTTATCTCCTGATTGTTTTAGAAAATTATGAATATCTACTATTATGTTTGAAAAACTATCAGGAAAGATACTATAAGTTTTGTATTTTGTGANTGTCAAGGGCTTTTGAGATACTACCCAAATATTTTTACCATTGGGTTGTATGAATTGGAGTTTTGATATTTTTTCTAATTCCTGCCCTTCCTTTACGAATTGTACGATAATCGATTTTGAAGGATTTATTTTCAAAATTCGTAAATTAGGGATAACAACATCAATACCGAGTTCGCCGTTAAGTCGTATCTTTCTTTCTGATGGTAAAGTACTGATTGTAAGCATAAAATGAAGTACTGCTTCGCTCAAGGTGCCTATTACCCTGTCATGATCGGAACTTAGTTCAGCNGATATTAAATTTCTTATGCATTTATTCATGAGTAGATCAATGTATTTTTGTGAGGATTGAATGCTTGAAGTAATATCTTTTTGAATCTTTTGTTCGCCTATCTCTCTTATTGCATGGTATAATTCTTTCTTAATTTTTTCTCCGGTCATCTCATGATTCAATGCTAAAAGTATAGTTCTTAACAATTTGTCTATATAGCTTGTTATGCGAGTTCTTTTTTTGATTGAATTCTTAAAGGAATTACTGATTTTCTTCGACTGCCGTAGACTTGGTGTTTTATACTAAAACAATAATAATTTGGAATCATCAAGCGATTTTAGATGATCACCGGGGTATAAGTTGTTTAATAAGTGCTATAACGTCTGTATTTATGTTTTGATAAGATAAGAAGGAATCTTTATTAATTAATTGCATTCTTGACTTGTAAAGTTTACCTACTTACATGAGGGTGTTTTTCTTCAAAGCACCTTAACTACTAGAACTGTTTATAGTAAATTGATTGATGCGTATCCGGTGAAGAAAGCACCAACCAATTGACTATCCTGAAAATGAATTCAAGATAGACAGTANCATTAAACGCCAAAATATTATNTAAAATTTCCAATAAAGTATCTATTAATAGGCTTTAGTAACAAAAGGTTTAAGAAATATAATAAAGCGCCTGATGCAAGACCGGTCGAGTAATGAACAAGAAACTACCAAGCCCCACACCAGTTGCCTGTGTTTAGAGTGATAACCACTGGTGGCGCTTCTATATAAATAGGCGCGAAGAAAGTTATGGAAATTTGTTTGAAATGGTAGTAAGTTTAAAATGAAGGTACTCATCTTTAGCCCCCAGCCCCCTCATCTTGGCCCACCAGTTTCTAATAAACAAAGATAGAATTAACGATCTTTGATGCATTCGAAAGGGATTTGTAAAATTGCCTTTTGNTTTCCGAGTAGGTAAATAATAAAGAATCTTGATCAGTTACCTTAGCTAGGACTATCAACATCCTGCCCGGCTGTCCTTCAATTTTTTCATAATCTATCAAGTCGCTTGCGGAATTATATCCCCGGACCACATATTTGTGTGGAAATTTACCAGTACTGTTAAAGAAGATATAGTCAGCGCTAATTTCCTCCTCGAGATTTGTCAGTGCCCTTGACGCGAGCACCGGCTTACCTGTATTAGAATCCAGGAACGCATCTTTAGAAGTATAAACCACTGATACTTTCATCCTTGTTGAATTTGGATTNGTAAGAGTCACCTCGGTAAAACCAGAAGCATCTATATGATTAGTGTTAACCGCCCAATTGGGAGGATACAAAAAAGTAAATCTTTTGCCTGGATCGTCATACTTTTTCCAAGTTTCAATCTCCCCATTACCTAATTGTAATTGACTGGTTGAACAAAAAACAAAAATCAAAANAGATATGGAAAAGATCTTGAATCGAGTCTTTAAAGTCATTCGGGTAATCTGAGTCGACAAAGTTTAAGAACAGCTAGGGTCCCTCCTATGCTTGTCGGTGAACAACAGGTCTCCGTAGTAATCCCACCGGAAGTACTTTTTTCAAAGTTTCACGACGTACTTTTAATGCATATAAATCTGAAGAGATGGAACTATAAATCACCGACAATCAAGGTAGATAAATCATTAATACAAGAAATCTGTNATGCATTTCTCTGTCTACTCTCATGGAACCTATTAAATTTTTCTCATGATTGAAAGTAATTACTCAGATGTGTTATTGTCATAAAACTATTTAACAGATTTAACGGAATTTTTTTGCTTCTCTCAGNAATCACAACCGAGTAATTCTTTTTATGAGATTATACTACAAAAGGAGTAAAAATACCTAGGAGCCGAACTGAGGTTACATTTACTTCTTCTTGGTTTCGATGCTGGCCTTGAGGGCCTCAAGAAGATCCTTGGTTGGCNTTGCCTCCTTAGGNGTGGATGAAACAAACTTCTTCCCTTTACTTTTTGCCTCAATAAGTTTTTCCAGTTCTTTAACATAGGTGTCGGTATAATCACCAATATCAAACTCCTTACTGCGATATTTTTGTACCAGTATTTTGCCAAGTGATAGTTCTTCTGGGTCTAGTTTTGACTTTACGTTCCCCATTTCTGGTATTTCATCTACAGGCTTCATATCATCCAGGTAATTTAAGACGTGCATCACAAGGCCTCTCTGGTAAGGCCTCAAGGCTACCACGTTTTCCCTATCCTTAAGAATGACCTTTCCTATGGCCACTAAGTTGTTGTCATTTAATATTTTCACTAAAAGTGCGTAAGCCTTTTCGTTTCCTTTTTTAGGATCAGTGGCCACGTAATAACTATTATCTATTAAGATCGGATCGAGTTCTTTGTATTCGATAAATTCCTTAATATCGATGGAATGGGTTGTCTTTAGTTTTACCTTGTTTAATTCTTCTTTTTCNAATACTATGTAATTGTCTTTTTCAACTTCATAACCTTTTTTTATCTCTGAATAAGGAACTTCTCTTTCTTCCTCTGGACACCATTTTTTGTATCTAATNCTATGGCCATTTTGGCANAATTGATTAAATACGTAATCTCTGCTGTTTGTTGCCGTATAAAGTTTAATTGGTATGTTTACAAGCCCGAATGAGATACTACCTTGCCATAAACTTCTAGCCGGCATATATTATAATTTTAGTCAACAAAGATTATAACAGCTCAACTTTACATTTGTTTTGGCAGTTCATTATTAAGCATCTCAAAATCTTGCTTTCAAAGATTCAATCTGCGATTTTTCTATTGGGATTTTCTGCTCTAGTTTAATTTTAATCTGTAGTGTAAAAGACCCTCTCTAAACTGATTCTTTTAGAACTACTAAACTAGATATAAATCTCATATAATAAAAGCTAAATAGAAATATTATGGATTTCCTGAGCTTTGCATTGCAAGAGCAAATCCGTGCAAGGATAAGGAAAACTCTAAAAGATGGAATCCAGCTTAATATGTCCACCGAAGAATCAAAGAAATTTCTAAGGAGACATGTAAACATCAGAACAAACCTTGTCATTATGATAATAGACATTAACAATTCAACGCAAATGAGTCTTACTTTACCAGAATCTAAATTCGCTCAATTACTACAAACTTTTGCCCAGGAAGTAAGTATTGTGGTATCTGGTTACGGAGGCTTCGTTTTCAAATATGAGGGTGATGCCGTTATTGTAATTTTTCCAGCCGACTATGACGAGATAAAGGCTTGCAAAAATGCGTTAAATTGTTCAGCCGCTGTACTAGAAATAGTCAAAAATGGCATCAATCCTATTTTTAGGGAAAATGAATTACCTGAAATTACAGTAAGGACAGGATTAGCTTTCGGACCCACGTTAGTGGTACTTTATGGAAAAAGTTTAGAGAAAGCTCATGTAGATATAACGGGCTCTAGCATTAGCCTTGCAGCTAAAATCGCGTCTATTGCCAAACCGAATCAGGTGTTGGTAGGGGAACTTATTTACAATATTATTGTGTCATCTAAAGAAAAAGGTTCCTTAAACAAGATTAAGTTTAAGGAGNTGGTTTTGGATCCGATAAAATGGAAGTACCTCTCTCAGTCTGATCCTCAGAGCTTATACCATGTTTACGAATATTTAATAAATTAAATTCTAATAAAGAAAAAGTAAATCCAAATTATAACATATTGATAATTAATAAATCTAAACGTTGGTTAACGTCAGGACTTTACAATCCGATACTACCATGAATGACATTACATTGAGAAACTGTTCCTGAAGTTTAGATAATTAATTTGGATTTAAGCGTAAAATTCTTTACGAGATAGTACATTGGTAACAATATGAAAACCTANACTTTATTTTACAACAGTTACTGTACATCTGGAATAGTGAATAAGCTTGTACGATGTACCACCTAGCATGTCTTTTGAGGTTCCATACTTTCCTTTACTTCCTATGACTAATGTAGTTGCATCTTTCCCATTGGCAATTTTTAAAATTTCTTCAGCAGCATTACCCCTACTACTTTCAGAAAAATTGAGTGCAAAGTTACTGCAATTCATGTTATGCAAGACATCCCAGTTTCGCATATTCAATCAGAAAAACTGTTAAGAGAGCTATTAGATGCCTACAAAAAAGAAGGCCAACTTATACTATCGAAATGTTCAGACTTAGCTACAAGAAAGGGATTGTCAATAAACACGAAATTGCTTCAAGGAANTCCGAGCTCAGCTATTCTGGATTTTTGTGAAAAGGAGAAATATGATATCATAGTCATGGGCAGCCGAGGAATGGGGAAGTTCAAAGAATTAGTCCTAGGTAGCGTATCAAACAAGGTCTTGCATCATTCATCATGTCCCGTCATGATAATAAGATAATATGGAATTAATCAATTCAGATTTTTATACTGAATTCGATTAGAGAGGGAGAATTGAAGACAGACAAGAGAACATTCAGTCCCAGTCTACCGGGGTTTGTCTAGCCTTAAACAAACCTTTTGATGTTAGCGTAACAGATTCACCCCGTATTCTTATATATCCNTTGGCTTTTTCGTACTCGGTAAGCGCGTCAAATATGAACCGTTCATCGAGTGCGAAGAGTGGCAGTCTGGTTGACTTTAAATCTCGTATCGCAAAAACTGTTGGAGAACTCTTTTTGAATGCTTGTTCATACAAATCACATAGTTCACTCATGAAATTCCATATGAGAATCTTCTTGTCCCTAACTAAGCTAGTTCTGGCAATTGCGTGAAAATAAGGATCATTCCTATTTTCTTCGTACAATCTACGTGCTAAATCCGTTGCAGTTACTATTCCTAGTAATACATTATCTTTAATTATAGGAAGTCGCCTAATTGAATACTTGATCATGACCAATGCCGCATCGTAAATATAGGCATCGTCGTTAAGCGAAATCAAAGGAGAAGACATAATCTCTGAGGCTTTGGTAAGTTTCGCATCTTTACACTCAAAAACTAACCTTCTAACAATATCCCTCTCGGTGATAATTCCTTCCGGATGTTTAAGTTCATTCAAGATAAGTACCGAACTCTTACCTTTCAGTGTCATAGTCCTTATAATAGTATCAACATAATCCGAACGGTAAGCAGTTTCGAGTGGAGCAGGGGTCATTATGGATGTAACGCTAGTAGTTTTGTCATTATCCATGAGCAGGATTACCTCTTCCTTGAAATTTATTTCCTCTGATAACCACAAAGTAAGATCCACGTCAACCCCTATTTCAGGATTACGTATGCACTTGAATTAAATCAGTTCAATACATTATCATCCTAAATAAGATAACAACGTCACCATAAGAATTTTAAAGAATGAAACGTGGACAACTATGTGAACAAGCAAACTTCTTTCCAAAAAATAGTAGTAGTATTTCCCTCAAAAAATGAACAGGATACCATTGAACANGCCATAACAACTGCAAAAAAAAGCCGTCATAGTCCCGAAGTAATAGTTGTTGATGCTTATTCGTCAGATGCAACAGCTGAAATAGCCAATAAAATTGGCGCAAGGGTGATTCAACAAGGTGATAGACTATTTCCTGGAAAAGGGATCGCCATGAAGAAGGGACTGAGTGAAGCTATTAGTATTGAAGCAGACATTATATTATTCCTTGATGCAGATATAAAGAATCTTACTTCCGAGTGGATAGATAAACTAGTAGATGGCTGTACAAANTGTGACATGGTAAGAGGCTACTACGAAAGACATGCTCGAGATGCTCCAGTAACAAAGCTTATTGCAAAACCAATGATCCACATCTTTTTTCCCGAGCTTTCAAATATTGAACAACCATTGAGTGGTGAAGTGTGTGCAAGAACACAGGTNTGGAAAAATCTATTGGAAAAAAATCCTCCGGATGGATGGGGAATAGACGTCTGGCTGCTAATAGAAACCGCGATGTCAGGTTACCAGATCAAAGAAATATTTCTTGGTCATAAAGAACACACGTCTTTTGAAGACTACCGGGAAGATGTAGGGAAATTGGCCAAAATGGCCGAACAAGTAGAATTCGCAATAATAAACGAAGCTTTTAAGCATGGCAGAATTAATTTACATAAAGATGTCAAAATTTAGTTTATCGGTTCTATTCCTAAAAAGTCGTGTTATTTATGACTAAAGTATTTGTTAGTAATCTGCTTGAGATCAAAGTTCCCAAATGTAGAATT
>Ga0065706_1000024_pt1 | contig 15656 bp, 19 predicted proteins | sample SwibulcommuniRL3_FD_59093 | JGI IMG/M metagenome (GOLD analysis project Ga0065706, IMG submission 59093) | Bulk soil microbial communities from switchgrass field near Rose Lake, East Lansing, Michigan, USA - RL3 Bulk Soil v2 (version 2) | ecosystem: Environmental > Terrestrial > Soil >... | reverse complement strand
GCAGCTGATGTCATATTAGTCAAATTGCCAGCAGCTGGTACGGCTAATGAAACATCGGATACTGTAATATTGGTGGTTAAATTAGCTAAAGGTGCCAATATACTTGAAGAATTTATTGTTCCTTCGATCAAATCACCCTCAATAACTCCTGAAGGTTTGGATTCATTTAATAATGAAACAAGCACTTGACCATTTTCTGTTCGATCACCTTTGTACAGGGATACACCTGTGACCTTGTCCAAAGATGTAACGTTTATCTTGTATGTTAGACTACTATCGTTACCAACTATAAGAGCAGTACCAGTAGATTCGCTGAAAAGAGGAGGCACTTCTGCTTCACCTACCAAATCTGTCCGAAAACTAACTTGTGCGAAGGCAATATTACTCATCAAAATAAACGTCCAAATAGTTACAAGGATAGCTACTGAGTATCTTAATTTATTCATGCTTATTGTTTACTTGTCCCTTATAAAAAAATTATGAAATCCAATAATATGTCAAGATAAATAGAAGACTATTGAAAATCGCATTATGATAAATAATTGGACCGAAAATGACTAGGTTTGGTTATCTCTTTATTACTACTTTTAGTAAATTACTTGGTTTAGATTACATACTCAATAATAATAAAAGGCCGCGACTGATTTCAAACATGATTTCTGCTTACATATTAATCTGATTCTAACATTTGTTTTAACGAATCAACTAGTCCATCTGCGTATCCAACCGACAATATAGCTAGTTCCTTTCTTCCTTGTCTTAAGAATTGAACTGCATCATCCAGATAAAATTCTGCATTGTCCAGTAGTTCTAGTTGTACTTTATTTTCCTTTTTAGAACCAATCGTATTTCTAACTTGCCTAATTTCGTTGCGAATCATTGGTTCATATTTGTTGAGCATATAATCTGAGACATTTTTTATTCTGCTAGTATTATCCACAGGTGCATCAATAATTTCGGTCAAATTCATTATCGCTTCTTCTTCTGTAAAATGAAATTTGGCAGGGAATATAATTGAATGTTGACCTCTCCCGTATTCTAAATCTATCAGCGATTTAATTTTACCACTCACAATTTTTTGGTGATCAGTGCCTATTCTGGAAACTACAATTAAAAAGGAATCCTCCGAAACAATCTCATACGTAATGTCTTTCTCTATNTCAAGTAATTTTGACATTACATAATTTGGTTTCAAGAAAAATTCTGAACCATCCTCATCCTGCCGATATTCAGTTAGGATAATTGTATGACAATTCAAGTTTAAGTTGCTAAAGATAGTTGAATACACACTTATTGCTGATTGCTTTTCTTCCATCATAGTAACAAGCTTTCCTATCTTGTACACTTGTAATCCGCATTCACCGACAAGTGATGTTATTCCAGAAGCGGCGTGTACAACCTTAACTTCGATGTTATTTTTCATTGCTCTTATTCTTAATTCCGTAAAAGTTGTCGCAATAGTAGGATCTCCATAACTTACCAAACCCACATTTAGTGTCTTTGATTCATCCAATATCTGTCTTCCATCTTCNACAAACCATCTTTTTACAATCTCGATTTTTTTTTCTGGCCCTAGGGTCGACTTGAGAACATTAATAAAGTTGTCAGAAATTGGTGATGTGAATCTTTCAAGGTATATCCTGTTACAACTATTCAATACCTTAATTGAATTTGACATTTCGACGGTGTCATAAATTCCAGCCCCGACCAAACACAACATATCAGTAATTTATTTGATACCTGCATCCCTCTTATTATGGTGTAGCCTTGAAGTGTGGAAAAGNGNCCTATTGTAGATTTCTATACTTGTTAAATATGACTNTAACTCAACTTTTTCATCCTTAGAATGTGAAACATGGGGCTCTCCGGGTCCATATGTTACCACTGGAATATTAAGGGAATTTCCTAAGACATTCATATCTCCAGTGCCCGTCTTCCTTAGTAATACCGGACGAATCTTGCAAATATCTAATATTGAAAGTGAGAGGGCTCTAACTAGTGGAGAAGAATGATCTGCTTCAAAGGGTTCTGTCATATCTTCGATCCTATAAGTGATTTTCACCTTTCTTGTTTCAGAAATATTCTTTATTGAATTATCCAAATAAGCCAATACCTCGCGGCACTTTACTCCATTTGGTACTCTGATGTCAATTGTAATCTTGCATTTTTGGGGTGTAACATTATGACTTGAACCTCCGGAAATTTCTGTAAGACTGAAACTCACTGATTTGTTCTTTATGTCAGTCTTGTTATATTTTGATGAAATTTCAATACCAAGTAATTTCCATATTTCATAGACCTCTTCGATAGAATTTTTTGACAGCCACGGAGCACTCGCGTGTGCACTATCAAGGACATCGCAGGTTAGTCTTAATGCGAGCCTTCCTTTGTACGATATAGTAATTTTATTAATTCCACTGGGTTCTCCAAATATTGCATAGTCTATAGACAATTTATTTTTGACTAGTTCTTTAATACCAGTAGCGTTACCTTCTTCATCCACAACACCTGCGAATATGATAGTCCCACTTTGTTTGAATTCTGAACATGCAAGAAGCATGGATATGAGCGGGGCCTTGGCATCAGACGCTCCTCTACCAAAGAGAAAACCAGAATCAATTCTTACAGGTATCTGACCTGGTACGGTGTCCATATGGCCGCATAAAAGAATTCTCGGATCGCCGCTTCCCTTGGTCGCGATTACATTTCCAACACTATCAATATTTACTCTTTCAAAGCCAAGGTCATCCAAACATTTTTCCTTAATCAAGTTGGCTAGCTCTGCTTCAGATCTGGATGGAGTGTATATCTCAAGTGCCTTTTTCAATAATTTAATAGCATATGCAGAAGAGATCAATTTTACTAATTATTTATTAGAGTTTACAAGATGATCTATAATAAGAGAAGGAATATCTATTTCTGTAACTCTTACCGTATTCTTGAACTCTGTAGTATTGTTTACTTCATGTACTAGCAGACCGTTCTCATCGCTTTCCATTAAGTCTACTCCTAAAATCTCTCCTTTCATAGTTTTTGCTGCTCTTAAACATAGATTTTCCATTTCGTTTGTAACCTTGCAAGCTTCTGCTTTTCCTCCAAGCGCCATGTTAGTTTTCCATTCATTATCGCCCGAGTACCTGTAAATCGCAGCGGCCACCTTATCTCCTACAACAATACACCTGATGTCTCTCGGAGGCCTTTTTACAAATTCTTCAAAGTAATATATTTGATATAACGGATACATGTGCTCTCTGTCTTCTATCACTGCTTCTGCTGCCTCTTTATCTTTTAGTAACGCAATCATTCTTCCCCAGCTGCCAACTACAGGTTTGATAACTTTTGGATATCCGTTCTTATTTAGGATATTCAANGCTGATTGATCAGAAAATGCACAAAATGCTNTTGGGATTGCTACACCTGCTTTTGACAATTCCATATGAGTAAACAGTTTATTCCCACACATGATTGCAGTATAAAGAGAATTTATTATCTTTGCTCCAAGCCCCTCAAAAGCTGCAGTAGAATGCAGATTATTATAATAACTTACACATCTCTGTAAAATAATGTCGTTACAATGGGGAGATTTATCTTTGTCCAGCTCAATTGAACTTTCTCTACAATTTATGACTTCCAGTTTGATATCTTTTTTTTTCGCCGTTTCGATTAATGATTTTTCTTCCCATCTTAGTTGGTCATAAAGAATGAAAAAAGAAGTTTTTNTGTTATTCCCTTTCACTCTCCCCAATCCTCTCCAACAGATTGTGCAGGTCTGATGGCAAATCCATTGTTTGATTTGATTAATTCGTAACTGGCTCCACAATCAGGACATGTCACAATTTCATTTTCCATCGCATCATTGGGAATTTTGATTTCTGCATCACATTCAGTGCATTTTATCATTACTATCTCCTCTACTTTGATAATGCATCGTTAAGTATTTTTCTTTCTAATCTTTCGTCAAGATATAATTCTAGGATATCTCCCATTCGCAGCTCTTTCAAACCCTTGGCCATTTTTTCTGCCTCAACTTTTGATGATTCAAGTCCTAATAAAGAGAGCAAATAAGCCGCACCGTTCTTACCCGCCAATCCCCCAAATACAATTTTTCTCCTATTTCCAACTAGGCGAGGTTCAAGTATCTCATATGCCGATGGATCTTGCAAAATTGCAGCCAGGTGTGTACCTGCCTTATGTTTGTACGCGCTTTCGCCAACTATTGGCTTGGATTCTGGAGTTTCTATATGTGTGTAATCTACTATAGTTCTTGAAAGATCCTTTAACATGTGTAACCTAAAATCATTAGGCATTTTATAAATTACAGTTAAAGCAACAGATGTTTCTGCTAAAGATGGAATTCCAGTTCGTTCGCCGAATCCATCAATGGTTGTGTGAATTTGATTGGCTCCTGCTTCGCATCCAGCGAGCGCATTTGCCAGTGCAAGTCCAACATCATTATGACAATGAACATCAAGTGATGAAACGTTGGTATCAATACTATCATATACCATCTTTACCATGTTGTACATTCCTTGTGGACGCATTATTCCGACAGTATCAGGAATGCTTATTCTTTCAATTCCTCGTGAATTCATTTCTTTGCACATTTCAATTAGGAATAATGGATCCGTTCGACTTGCATCCTCCATCGTAAAACGAGATTTTTAATCCATGTGATTTTATAAAGTCTGCCACTTCNAGAGCTCTAATTTTGGCCTCCTCCCTTGATATCTTCAGTTTCGTAGCAAGGTGTATGTCTGAGATACCCATATATGTTGCAACCCAAGTTGCATTACAGTCAATTGCTACTTCCACATCAGATTTTAGCGCCCTTACATGAGCCAAAATATCCGCCTTGAGACCCTGTTTAATTATTGTTTTAGTTGCTTCGNAATGATCGTGGGATACAACCGGACTAATTTCAATTTGATTTACACCAAATGAATCTAATAACCATGCGATCTGTATTCTTTGTTTATTTGTAAATGAAACCCCAGGATGCTGCTCGCCCTCCCTGAGGGTTGAATCAAGTATTTTTATCTCTTTATTAACTAATGTTTGATTGTATATGTTCGCAAAATGATTGGGATCATCTGAATTTAGTGACATTAATGCTGAATTAGAGCTTATTTCGAATATAATATAAATCTTTTCGGCTATTCAANACAAGTGTATCTTACGTAAGAGTTCTTAGAATAATGACAGTATCTGTATCAGATACACCTTCAATTCTCCTTATATCGTCAATACTGGTGTTGATTTCGTTTATTGAATTGGCTGATATTATTACTGCGATATCATATTGACCAGTTATTTCATAGATAACCTTGACTCCCGCAATGCTTTGAAGTTTAGAAGCTACCGAGTTTGTGTCGGTAGTAGAGCTTACGGAAAGTAATGTCATCGCGCTGGTTTTTTTCCTGGCATTTTCTTCAATTGTAAATCTAGAGATTGAACCGTCGTCAATTAGATTCTTAATCCTTCGTCTTATTGCAGATTCCGAAAGACCCAACTCTTTTCCTATGTCTACAAATGATTTTCTAGAATCCATTCGCAAGATCTCAAGGATCCTCTGATCAAGTTCATTATCTATCGACATTACGCCTCTTCTCCTCAACACTTAAGATCTCATCCATTATTTCAATAGCTCTACTGACCTGCTCTTTCTTCATGACTATAGGCGGAAGGAGCCGTATTACTGTTCTTCCAGAGTANANCATCAAAAGTCCATTTTTTATGCCNTCCATCAATATNTCTCTNACATCAAATCGTGATTCTAATGCAAGCATCATGCCCAACCCTCTAACATCTCTTATGATGGGATGTTTATCCTTCAATTCTATAAGTTTCTTTTTGAAATACGTTCCTGTATCTGAGGCCTTAGTTACTAAATCTTCCTTTATTATTGTNTCTATTGTAGCACTACCTGCTGAACATGCAATTGGATTTCCAGCAAATGTTGAAGAATGTTCCCCCAAGTGCATACAGTTGGCTATTTCTTCTTTGACAAATGTTACTCCTGTAGGGATTCCTGACGCTATACCTTTCGCAATACACATTATGTCAGGAACAGCACTCCAATTTTCACCTGCCCACATTTTTCCGGTTCGTCCAAGCCCAGTCTGTATTTCATCAAAGATCAATACTAATTTTTTTTCAGTGCATACTTCTCGTACTGCTTTCACATAACCTTCTGGAGGCATAATTATTCCTGATTCTCCTTGGATTGGTTCGATAATTACAGTCCCAATACTTTCNTCAATAGCTTCAGNAAGNNANGATATATCCCCNAAAGGAACAAATTTTACTCCCTCTAATAAAGGACTAAACGATTTACGGTATTTAGAATTGTACGTCACAGACAATGCCCCAAAGGTTTTTCCATGGTAACCACCATACATAGATATAACTCCAGTTTTTTGTGAAAATTTTCGTGAGAATTTTAATGCAGCCTCTATAGATTCAGCACCACTATTACTAAAGAAAATTTTACCAAGATTATCAGGCGCTATAGATTTTAACTTTGACAGGAACTGAAGTCTGCTGTTATTATAGGTAGACATATGACAGACCATGAGCTTGTTCATTTGCAAAGTTATTGCATTTATAACATCCTTATTGCAGTGGCCTATGATAGCGACGCCGTAACCACCCATACAGTCGATGTATTCTTTTCCATCAGTATCCCAAATTGTTGCGCCCTGTGCCCTTTCAATAGTAACAGGAAATCTTTGATACAAGATTAATCAAANAAGAGTCTTCATTAAGAATCAATTTGAAATCACCGTACAATCCACATGATTTATTGCACAGGTAATTGGATTGGATACTTTACCTGATGATATTATCACTTCTTTAGCCCCTAGCATTAAGGCTTCTGTGCTTGCCAATATCTTTTTTTCCATTCCAAACCCTATCTTTGGCAGGTATTCTTTTGCTTGACTACTAGTAAGATTTCTTACCAGTTTGTCATCCAAATGCAAACCATTTACATTGGTTAGAAAAATTACTTTATCNGCCTTCAAATTTCCAGCTATATAAGCTGCCGCTCTATCTCCATCCACATTCAAATATTCATAGTTCTCACTTAGTGCAATAGGTGATACTACCGGCAAAAAACCGCCATCAGTNAGNGTGTTCAAGAGTGAGGTTTCAACAGAACTAATTTTCCCAGTATATCCTCCTTCGATAATCATTTTGCGTCCTTTTTCATTTAACACCGTCAATTTCGTTTTTCTTNTTGCCTTCAATATGTTATCATCTATTCCAGAAATTCCCACCGCTCTTATTCCTGCTTCTACCAGCATCCTGACAATTATCTTATTAATTTTTCCAGACATTACCATCGTATAAATTTCAGCTGTTTCCTTATCGGTGTACCTGCTTCTTATACCACTGGGAGAAACAATAAATCTCTGCTCCTTTCCAAGCTTTGTGGCTATATTAGTTACTTCTTTACCTCCTCCATGAACTAACACCATTTTTTGGTTTAATGATATTTGACGCATATCTTCAATTATTGATGGATGCAAGTCATAAAGGACACTTCCACCAAACTTTATGACTATCATACCGGTGTTAAAGGAGTGTACTTTAGTCCGTCAGTCTCATCATACCCACACATAAGATTCATATTCTGTATCGCAGAACCTGCAGCGCCTTTCATCAAATTGTCAGAAGCTGAGAGAGCCACAATACGGTTAGTATTTTCATCAATGTCAAAACCNACGTCACAGAAATTAGAACCGACCACAAATTTAGGATCTGGGAACTTATAGAGTCCTTTTTTGTCTCTTATTAATCTAATGAACGGTTCTTCTTTGTACGAGTTTCTATAAACCTTCCATAGCTCAATTTCTGACATTGGTGATTTAAGAAATACATGATTTGTTGTTAATATTCCTCTTACCAGATTTACGGCATGAGGNCTCATACTTANCTTAATTTTTTCACCCGATANAATGCTTAATTCTTGTTCTATTTCACCCGTGTGTCTATGTTTGGAAGGTTTGTATGGTCTGATTACCCCGTACCTCATTGCATGATGAGTACCGATACCATCAGTCGCGCCTGCACCAGAAGATCCTATCTTACTATCCACTATTATATGACTAGTGTCAATCAATTTATTCTCCATCAATGGCTTTAATGCCAAAATTGATGTTACTGCCATGCATCCAGGACAGGAAACTAACTGTGCTTCTTTGATTTCATTTCTGCGTATCTCTGGTATACCGTAAACAGATTTAGATAGTAAATCAGGAAATGGGTGTTCCCATCCGTACCATTTAACATAGTCATTTGCATTCTTCAGACGGAAATCTGCCGACAGATCTATTATCTTTATTCCAGTACTATAAAGATCCTTAACGATATTCAACGCGTTACCATGAGGAACNGATACAAATATCAAATCNCATTGANTTACTAACTTGTCCAATTCCATGGGTGAAAATGTGAGATTTATGAAGCCCTTTAGACTGGGATGTATTCTGTGAACATATTCTCCTGCATTCTGTCTAGATGTTAAAACACTTAGTTCAACATCTGGGTGAACTACTAATAGCCGTAGGAGTTCACCACCGACATACCCTGAAGCGCCAATTACTCCCACTTTCATACCAATTTCTTCCTTTACCGAAATTTCTACTATGACATCTTATGAATTTTGTTATCTAGGATATGACACNCAACTGTGCAATTCAGACAACAAACTGCGCCTAAACTAGAATACAAATCTATTTCGTAGACATCTTTAGGAGATAGTCTGTCATAGCTCCGGCAATGTCAGATTTACATACAGNTGAAGCCCCTCTAAATTCTACAGTATTATTTACTTCATGCACTAAATATCCTCTTTCCTTGTCTTCCATGAGATCAACACCTAAAATACCTCCACCGATGGCATTTGATGCTTTTAATACAATTTCTTGTAATTCTGAAGTCAAAGGGGCTTCTTCTGTCCTACCGCCAACCGCTACATTAGTTCTCCACTCATTTTCTGAAGAATATCTATAGACGGATGCAGCAATTTCATCTCCTATTACAATGCATCTAATATCTCGTGAAGGACGATCTATCAATTCCTGAAAATAATAAATTCTAGAAAATGAATTATCATTATCTTGTCTCGTATCCAACAACATTTCAGCCATGGATTGATCTTTAATTTGGTAAACACCGCGGCCCCAGGAACCAATAATCGGTTTAACTACAAGTGGATATCCTAAATTTTTCATACACTCTCTTGCTGATTCAGTGCTAAAAGCAAAAGTAGTTCTGGGCGTCGGTACATNGTTCTTTTTTAAAACCATAGAGGTGATTAGTTTATTTCCACAGATTTCGCTTACATTAAATGAGTTTACAATAGGTAATCCCATTTGCTCTAGACAATAAGTTAAGTGTAAACCTCTGGTATAACTAATTACACGCTGCAATATTATGTCACCAAATATAGGATCCCGTTTACTTGACTCAGTATCAAATGTTATTGATTTTCCATCAACTAGAGTAGCGTCAAGCCCTTTTTCCTTGATCTTACTGTAAATTTTTTTTTCTTCAAATCTTAGTTTATCATATATTATGCATATTCTGATCAACTATTGTCCCCAGTCTTCTCCGACTGATTCTGCTTCCCTCATCTCAACAGTATCCTGATTTTTTGATACGATTTCAAAATCGGTGCCGCAATCTGGACACGTTATAATTTCTCCGACCATCGAGTCCTGAGGTATAGTCAGTTCAGCTCCACAGTCCTTACACTCTAATTTCATTTCTTCTTTTCTCCCTTACTCNTTGTAGGTGAATTCTTTGATAATCTATTAGCAATAACTGTTTCCATCCCCCATAACTCTATAAAACCTTTTGCAAGGTTTTGATCAAATATAGAGTCTGAAGCGTAAGTTGCCAGGGTGTGTCTGTATAGTGAATTTTTAGATTTTCTTCCAACAACTTTTAGCGATCCATTTTGCAATTTCATTTTAACTTTACCTGTAACTCTATTTTGAGTTGCATCTATAAATCTATCCAAGTCCTCTCTAAGAGGATCGAACCATAATCCAGAATAGACCATCCAACTCCACTGATCATCCACGATCTGTTTAAACCGTAATTCATGTTTGGTTAAAACTAGTTGTTCCAAATCTTTGTGAGCTACTATAATAGTATGTGCGGCTGGGGCTTCATATATCTCCCTACTCTTTATCCCAACAACTCTATCTTCTATATGGTCTATCACACCAATTCCATGTTTGCCCGCCTTGATATTCAAATATGTAATTACGTCCGTTAGACTCATTTTTCGATTGTCAACTCCTATCGGAATTCCGTTCTCAAATTCTAGCTCCAAATACTCAGCAGGAATATTATTATTTTTGACCAACATAAAAATTTCTTCAGGAGGTTCTGCCCAAGGGTCTTCTAAAATTCCTGCTTCTATAGCTCTTCCCCACACATTCGCGTCAGTACTATACTTTTTAATTTCTTCATTAAGCGGAATATTATTTTTTTTGCGTATTTCATTTCGAGGTCCCGTGTAAGATTCAATTCCCTTATCGGAGCAATAATCTTGATACCTGGATCTATGGATGAGATTGCAATATCAAACCTAACTTGATCATTTCCTTTGCCTGTGCANCCATGCGCTACTGCAATTGCATTCTCTTGTGTGGCTACCTTCATTATTTTATCTGCAATTAAAGGACGTGCTAATGCAGTTGCAAGAGGGTACTTTCCCTGGTAAAGACCATTTGCCTTTATTGATCTATTGACATATCTTTCTACGAATTCTTTTTTTGCATCAATATTAACATGCCTTATAGCACCAAGATTTTTTGATTTTTTNCTAATTTCATCAAAATCATCCTCTTGCCCACAGTCAATGGTGGCGGTAATCACGTCCATGTTATGTTTGCTTTGAAGATATTTTACACATACTGATGTATCCAATCCACCAGAGAAAGCTAAAACAACTTTTTTGTTGGACATTACTAATGCAACCGATATAAGAATAGACTTATATTTTTTGGTTAACGTTGAAAGTGGCATTCAAGAAATGAAAACTATTAAAACATACTTGATCAATATCACTATATGCATTATGGGTATAATTTCGAAGATGTAAAACAAAAGGTATTTTCTGCCTTATCTCAAAATTACGCCGGTCTGTCTGGAATTGAACTTGCATCTAAGACCAGAATAAACCGAATGACTCTAACAAAATATTTGAATCTAATGCTTACACAAGGATTAATTAGAAAAAAAAAATTGGAACAGTTAATGTATGGTATCTAGATAAGGACGCTCCACACATTGAGTTTCCACTAAATATTCACAATTTACAACAAAAATTTTTAGATTGTCTGGTTCAAGGAAATGAATCACAAGCAATAAGCATAATTTCAAATTTATTATTTTCAACGATATCAAAAGAGAGAATTCTATTTGATATTATATTACCAACTTTGAATATATTAAATGATATGTATGACAGAGGTAAAATAAGTGAAAGTGAGAAATTATTAATTTCTACTACTGCTCTAGACCTTGTATTGATGACAAAATTCGTTTCTACAATAGATACTCCAAAGTTAAAAGCCTATTCAATAATCGTTTCTGGATCAGAAGAGGCTACTTACCAAGCAAGGATCGCCTCTGTAATATTACATTTGATGGGTTGGAATTCATTGTATTTGGGAAATGTTGAAAATAAGATAGATCCATTTTTTGATATTGACATTCAGAGGCTTATTACTAAGAAATTAAAAAATGTGAATGGACTATCTGCAATCATGATATTCTCTTTTAATGCAAATACCATGAAATTCCTGTCCAATACAATAAAAACATTAAAGAAGAAAATTGAAAATGATTTAAAAATAGCCATATATACGAACAATGATCTGTTGCAGGTATCACAGCAACTGGATNTTGATTATAGTACGACTGAATTGACATCACTCATTGAATGGGCAAAAGAGGANTATCACAACTCCTTAANTTAATTTACTAACCGATGAACCTTTGATGATTTATTTGATTCATGGGTGAGGATATAGAATCTATTATCAAGTATCAAGTCTAGTTTTTTGATATGGCATTTTTCCGAGAAACATGTTGTAAATACCTGGACTCATGTCGTTTTCGGGATGGGCCGAAAGGGATTTGAACCCTCGGCCTTTCGATTATCAGTCGAACGCTCCGCCAAGCTGAGCTATCGGCCCATAAAACGAAATAATTAGAGGATATTTATTCGTGTGGATAACATAATAACGAATAAAAATGCATTTAAGTCATGCTAGNAANTAACTNGTTAATTGGTGCTTCAGATCAGTAGAGCTGCTATTATTACAAAAATCAAAAATACATTAGCAAAGGATGCTGCACGATATATCGCAAAATCATTGGACGAAAAAAAGATCAAAGTATTCTCATTAGAACCTTTAGATGTGAATAATACTTATCAGGTTGAACCTGCAGAACTTATGAATACTGATCTTGATCTAGTTTTTGCAATAGGTGGAGATGGTACTACTCTTCGTGCATTTAGAATGATAAGAAAGAGTACCCCAGTTTTCAGCCTAAACATTGGAGGAACCAGAGGGATTTTGGCAGAAGCAAATACAAAACCCATTGAACAGCAGCTGCATGATATTTTCAATGAAAATTATTTTTATGATAAAAGGCTAAGAATACAGGCACACATTGATGGTAAAATGATTGGCGCTGCCCTAAATGATGTAGTTATAACAAGAACAAATTTGACCAAGACTCCTACAATTACTATTAACGTATTTGATTATCCAGTANCACAAAAAATGGACGGAGTAATAATCTCTACGCCAACAGGGTCAACCGGGCATGCTCTTTCTTTGGGTGGACCTATAGTTCATGAAAATATGAATTGTGTTATGATATTACCTATTGCTCCGGTTAATAAAACACCTGCTTTAATTCTTGAGCTTGAGGATATTGTTATCAGCTCGACTGACGATTCCAAGATAATTATTGATGGCCAACAAGTATTTGATTCCAGCTCAAAAAGTAATATCACAATTTCTAAATATCCATATGACGGANTATTCCTACGCATTGGTAAAAGGGGAGTAAGACAGATTGAAAAACTTGGATTCTAGGACAGAATCGAAATTTGCGTTGGATGCTACAGCATTTTATCAAGGATTTCATTTGCATTCTAGCTGTACTTGTATTACTACAGGATTGGTATTTGAAGAGATATCCCACATTCAAAACAAACTTTCAAGTTTGGAGAGTCTGGTATTAAGCAAGAGAATCCTTATTTTTGAGCCCACCAATAATATAGTAAAATTGGTTAAATCTGTGGCAAGAAAAACAGGCGAGACCCGACTTACTGAAGCTGATATTTCAATTCTTGCCCTCGCGAAGGATTACAATGTAACGCTAGTTACCGATGACTTTGCACTCTGCAATTTAGCAAAAACTATGTCGATAGGATTACTCAATTTGGGAACAAAAGGCATTAGAGAGACAAGAAAATGGACGAAGTTTTGTAGTAGTTGTGGCAGGGGATATCCTTCAGCAATATCAGTTTGTTCAATTTGTGGTAACAAATTACGTGTCCGATATAAAAAACTTATAGATACAAAGATTACAAGAAATNAAATTTAATCGATGAATACTATATCTAGTAATGTTTAATTTACATGAATCACGCTTGGATACAAGAGCTTTATGTAAATAGTATTTGCTTTCATTTCCCTGTGGTCATAAATGATTTTTGCATCATTTCCAAACTTCTTAATATAAGCCATAATAATTAATGCCCAAGGTACAGCTGACTTTTCTTTTGAATCAAAATGAAGCTGTAACATGTTGTTTTGGCTCTCGTATTTTAGATAACCTGAATAGCTTATTCTTAGAGCATAATCTATGATACTTACAATTTCTTCAATACTTTTGCAATTTATCTCGTTGCCAAATTTTTCAATCTCATCTATTAGGTATGTATAATTATCATCGTGCTTGATTGATAGCTCAAGTAAAATCTGTGAAAGTTCGTTTTCTACCATTTTGTATAACGTTAATGCTTCTTTTGGAATTTTATTAGTCAGCANGCCGGNATTTATTCTTAAAGCTTTTTTCCATTTTTCATCAAATAATTTGATATATGAAAAACCGAAAGGATCTGCAGTGAATATCAATGAGGCTTTTCCATTAGTGCTATCGATAAAAACAATTTTTTTGAAATCGAAAATTAATATATTCCCAGAAACATTATCCAACTTAATTTCTACTCCGTTTGGGAACTTTACGGGACTATCCTTGTAAATAGATTCGATTCCAAGTAGCATATTGATTTTTACTCCTTTCCTGGCGATCTCTGATAAAGAAGTCTTACAGTGAAAAACTACATTTCGTCCCCATGAATCTAGAATCAAATCTATGTTTGATTTGGCTGATGAAATCAACTCTTCAATTTTTTGTACCACTACATTAGGCTCTAGAATCAAATATTTTTTTTCTTCATATGATTTTTTGTCCTGTTCTCTCAATTTCTTCAGACTATTTAAAATACTACGCATGCTCGCNAATCTTCTTTCTTGCAATAAAATAATTTCTCCAAAGGCCTCACTAGGCGGTGTAGCGGTTGCTATCATTGGTTTTTGACTTGAAATTGTTGATAGTTTTTTTCTTTCTAATTTTTTTAGAGTTGTGTAAATCTTTGTTCTAGGAAGATTTGAATAGTAAGCTATCTCACTGGCTCCTAAAGTTCCTCTTGACGCTAACGTTATGTATGCCATCGATTCATATTTTGATAGCCCAAATTCTTCTAGATTCGCTACTAGATCAAGATAATTTGGTATATCATTAGGACGTTTAATCATATGCACTTTTTTTTATATTTAGACGTAAATCAAGATGTCAATTTGATTGAACAAAACAAAAAAAAATGTAAAGCTGGAAATGCATTGTGTTATAAGGTAGATAATACTTTCCTAGACTTTCTCATTAATCGATAACTGGCTCCAATTTCAAATTGATGAATTTATTATTCAAAACAAGTTTGTACTAATGGCAAAGTAGTAAATTGAGACAATTACGATATACTTTTTATTCTTTTGCATAAAAATATAACAATTTTTCCTACTCTTTGTTCACTTTATTTTGTTCCTTACACAATATAGATTCACAATGTAGTAATTCAAAGAACTGCTCTGAATTTTAATGAATATATGAGTTTAGCTCCACAGGAACTAGAGAATAGTGCCAGCAAGTATGCTGCTGAGGCAATTAGATTAGATTCGGAGGGTTCCAATGGGCAAGCAATAAGTGCCTATCAGAGAGCCGTAGAAGCATTAGTGAAGTTAGTGCAAATCTATCCTGATTATAAATTGAATAAAATTTACATGGAACGAGCAAGTTCTTATCAAAATAGAATCAAAGCACTACAAATGTCAAATCCATTATATGATTCTGATACTATTAAGACTCGACAATTTGATCAGAAACCAGCAAATCCAACTAATTCAATACTAAACAACATACAGTCTTCAAAGAGAAAGAATGAGCCGAATGGAGGATATAATTTGGACTTTGAAGAATTACTGATGACCGATAAACCAAAGGTATCTTGGAATGAAGTAATTGGCTTGGATGATGCAAAGAGGGCCATGAGAGAA
>Ga0065706_1000008_pt1 | contig 15700 bp, 18 predicted proteins | sample SwibulcommuniRL3_FD_59093 | JGI IMG/M metagenome (GOLD analysis project Ga0065706, IMG submission 59093) | Bulk soil microbial communities from switchgrass field near Rose Lake, East Lansing, Michigan, USA - RL3 Bulk Soil v2 (version 2) | ecosystem: Environmental > Terrestrial > Soil >... | reverse complement strand
GGTGGGATCTGTGGTCATTGGGCTTCATGGCTGAATGCACACCCCACCAGTATTCTTTAACTACTAGATTCGTGTTTCTTATCGGCTCTTATTCTGTCAAAAGTTGGAACTGTTTTATAATTTGTTGGCATGATTACTTGATAATGGAACTCAATCTTACAGCAAAGGACAAACATGCACTCAAGTCGCTTTCTGTAGATTTACGAGATATGCTAAGAATGAAAAAGGTGGATGATAGGGTCGAAAGTCCAGAATATAGACGAGTCTTTGATGCTACATTCTTTAANGTTATGGANGGAAATTATCTCGATGAGATGCTTAACTGGATTGAAGACTTCAGAAATCGGATGGCTGATGCGGAAAGCGAGCAGCCAAATGACGAATTAAACTTAGAGACAAAAAAACTTATTGATGCTGGATGGATTACACAGCCAAACTAAAATGGATGCAATAATACTATTTTATAATTTATTGGCAATATTATAACGAACGTATGGGACATCATACGTTCATTGGTGGGATTATTTTCGTCCGTTATCGCGTACGGCCCTAATCCCGCGTGAATTAACTTTTTTATCAACCAAATATTTTATGATGAGGTTGGTTATGTTCTGTTGTGGTAATTTTAGGAATGATAATAAATCGATTTCGTAATGATTTAAAAATTTCCACAAACAAAATCTATAAGATTCTCTCGTAGACTCAGAATGCAGTGTGTTTATGAAATTATAGTATGCTTCGCTTTGTTCTTCCAACACTTGCATGGTCTTTATTCTNGGAACTACATTTTTAGAACTAATATTTTTGATTAAATCATATTTACGCATGAATTAATTTTGCTTAAATATTAGAAATAGCAAGGATAAATGATATAATGGCGATAGACTATGAATTCGTTTATACCTTTAGTGAAGAGTTATTGAATCTAGATAATTCTTTAAGATGGATTGGTATTTCGAACAAATACGGCGTTTTAATTAACGTAGAGCAACGCAAAGATTTAGAACCATTAATGTCAGAAGAGGAAAGTGAAGAATATGCCGCTGCTGCAGTCTCAAGATATAGAACTAGGGTTAAGTTTCAAACAAAAATTGGGAAACTAAACTATGCTGTTGGCAGATATGAAAATGTAACTAGGATTACCGTTCCAATAAGCAACGATTATTTTTTACTGCTGACCATAGATAAAGAGAAAAATTATGATGACATGATCAAGGAAAAGATAATTCCATTCATCAATAAGAATAGGAACAAATTTCGTTCCGAAAGTCTAAATGATTAATATTAACCTTAACTTTTTTTCACAGAATCTTGTACCGTAATGCTTGTAAAAATTATGAATTAACGTCTTTCACAAAGCTCTTGTAAATTGATAATGCCTCATCTTCGTTTTTAGCTCCAACAATTGTGGCTGCACCACTGGTCATGAAGCTTATTGAAAGATATTCAGAATTATTACTAAGGACGGTTAACCCGAGTTCGCCTTTCGTCTTGATTGTATATCCCAATCTACCTGCATTCTTTTCAATTCCAATAAGGTCTATCGATGATGAAATTTGGGNGGGTGTAACAGTGTACGTTCTCTTTCCGCGGTCACGACCGCATAGTTCTTCAATTATTAGTTGCTGTACTTGTGGCTGATCTTTATCTATTCTCTTTGTTCCACATGAAGGACATTCTTCTTGTCTAAAGACCGTAACTTTCTCCATTGAGAGATCGTTCAGATCTATATACAAGAGCTTATTTTCTAGAGTTGGTTTTTCGCTTAGGATAATCTTGACTACTTCGGAAACTTGAATACCGCCTACCAGGTATAAAATTGATGGGTGAACACCTTCGGTGCTACAAGTGGGCATATCATCTTCAGCTAACGCTGGAAAGATGCATCTAAGGCAAGCTGTTTTATTTGGAATTATAGTGCAAATAGAACCTAACATTCCCAATGCCCCTGCATAGATAAATGGGATATTGAGTTTAATGCAGGCGTCATTTAATGCATATCGGGCATCTATACTATCTAGTGCGTCTACAACTATATCAAATCCATTAACAATGCTTTCGGCAGTATATTTAGTAACGGAATTTGGAAGAGCTTCAATCTCAACACTTGAATTTATTTTTTGAAGTCTTTCTTTTGCAGCTTCAACTTTCACACTACCTATATCATTTTCTGTATACAGATGCTGTCTATGTAAATTAGAGATTTCTATAATATCTCTATCTACTATCTTCAGTTTTCCGACGCCCATTGCTGTTAGCAGTGTAACTACAGGATTGCCAATGCCTCCAACTCCAACTACACAGATTTTTGCCTTCCTTAGTTTTTCTAACCCAATGAATCCTATTTCATCGAGCATTATCTGTCGGGAGTATCGTTGCAAATCTTCGTTCTTAAGTTCAGAACCAGAACCACCTGCCACTGCAGGGAGAATATAAATAGAATCCCCTTTGTTGAGTTTCGTGGCCATACCATCATTACTAAATCGCATATTTTTTCCATTTATGTAAATGTTGATTAATGATCTTGGTTTTCCATTCAGGTCCAATACTTTGCGTTTGAAATCTTCTCCGAGCTGTTCGGTTACCTTTGTAAATGCATCTTGCAGATCTATGGCATCTAATGGAATTTTTTTCTCCGCTACCTTTTGTGAGAACAGATGGAATAATAAATTCAATGTTTGTCATTCTATTCACTCCTACCTATGAAATCATTGCAGACACAGTTTGTACGTCTGGCTTTACAATATCAAGTTTAGGCAATGCACTCATTATTGCTTCAGTAGATTTCAGTCCATTACCTGTAACATAACATACTACTTTTTCATTTCTTTCTATAAATCCATCGTCAACTAACTTTTTCAGTACGGCAACAGAAACACCTCCTGCAGGTTCAGTAAAAATACCTTCAGTCTTTGCCAGTGTCAAAATGCCTTCAATAATTTCATTATCATTAGCTTCTTCAGCAACCCCACCGTATTGTTTTAATCTTCTTAGAACATAAACACCATCTCCAGGATCCCCAATAGCCAAACTCTTTGCTATTGTCTCCGGTCTTTCTACAGGAACGATATCGCCTGCATTTTTCTTAAATGCATCAACTATTGGAGCGCAACCATGTGGTTGTGCAGCAGTAACTTTTAGATTTGAGATATCGCCAATTAATCCTATATCATGTAGCTCTTCAAATCCTTTGCAAATTGCATTCAACATCGCACCACTACCAACGGGAATTATGAGATGATCTGGAACATCCCAGTTAAGTTGTTCAGCTACTTCATACGCCAATGTTTTAGACCCCTCGACATAATATGGTCTCATATTGATATTTACAATCCCTATTCCCTTGGAATCACCTATTATCGACGCAACTCTATTGGCGTCGTCATAGGTCCCATCAACCGCAACAAATTTAGCACCATAGGATAATGCCTGCGCAATCTTCACTTTTCCGATATCAGAAGGAGCAAAAATAAAACATGGCAAATGTGCCTTGGCAGCATGAGCAGCTGTCGCAGAAGCCAAATTTCCCGTAGACGCACATCCAACTGCCTTGAGTTTGATTTCTCTTGATTTGGAAATGGCTACACCTGCAGGTCTGTCTTTGAATGAAAAAGTTGGATTGACAGAATCGTTCTTTATAAAGAGATTCTTAAGGTTTCCAATTTGTGTTCCCAAATCCTCCGCAAATTGCAAAGGTGTAAAACCAGCATGTATGTTTACTATGCAATCCTTATCAGCAATTGGCAATAGCTCAAAATAACGCCAATATGTTTTGTCGGTTCTTGATGAAAAGGTGTCTTTGTTCAAACCATTAGGAACTTCATATATGACATCCAGTGGGCCAAAACACTCTTCACAAATGTATTTGAATACCGGAGTATATTCAGCACCACATTCCCTACATTTTAGAAATCGTATAGAACCCATGTATATTCAACTATCAACGATTGTATAGTAATAAATATCACTAATCGTAATTTTAGTATTACTTAATTTTTTTACTTGGGAATTTTATAAATAATAAATATGAATTAGATCGAAAATATTAAGAATCGAGAGATCAATAGAAATATTACACAATTGTAGGAATTATCATCAATTTATTGAGGGTATAGCCTATTATGGAAACAGGATCTGTTTCCCGTATGACATGCAGGATTTTTTGAATTAACTAGGTAGATCACTGAGTCTTGATCACAGTCAACTAGAATATCCCTCACTTCTTGAATATTTCCGGATTCTTCTCCTTTCATCCATAGTTTATTACGGGAAACACTCCAAAACCAAGCATTGCCTGTCTTGACTGTATTTTCTATTGCAACTCTATTTGCATAAGCCAGCATTAAAATGTCCTTTGTAGTTATATCTTGAACCACAACTGGGATAAGTCCACCTTTTTTTACAAAATCCAGTTCATTAATTGATTTATCATCAATTTTCGTTAGCATTTTATCATAACCTATAGGGTAATGTTGGTTGTCTATTTTATATAAGTCTAATTCCCTGTTGTTCAGAGGCTTCTATAATTTTCTCGAAAATTGAATCATGAAAGCTTTTAACATATCGTGTAACCACAATGGTATAATAAAATTCACAGAATCTAACATTCCCAATTGTCATTGCTATACAACTCCAGTTTAGGTTAAATTTGTTATTTAATTCTAATGTGCTTACGATCGTTAGCGAACATGGTAAAGAGCTGCCAATTGAAACATACCCAAGTCGGTAAAGTTTTTCATATCAACGAGCTTTTTAAAATTCAAGTTTCGATTAGGCTAATAATAAAGTCTTGAATTCTCAATATAATCAAACTTATCTTCTGAAATAATCAAATCCTTGTGACATTTCTCGCATAAATAATATTCACTACTTGTGGGTAATTCCCTTCTGCAGACACTGCAAAACTTTTTCAATATTTTCAAATTCGAAAAACTAATCTATAAAGTTAGCCATTTGTCTTGCATAAACTTGATCGGGGGAAATTTCCATTTCAGTATAGAAATCTAGAGATTAATTTATTTTCTGACTTTGCCTAAATCTTGAATTTTTACAACAAATTTATTCCGACAATCAGGACAAATAAAAAACGCTGTTGCATAAGATCTGCTTGCTTGATATTCAAAATCGACAACTAAAAATGTGATAGGATTTGGACTATTACAATACATGCATAGGAAAACCATCGATTTGATACGTTCGATAAATTCCTGTCTTTAGCCTGGAAGGATGATCTTTACCCAACCCAAACAGCAATTGTTAGTAATGTAGAACTTTATAAATTTTTTCTGCAAATAATATGTTGCCGGTTTGAAAATTATTTATATCTTATAATCTAGTCGAGTCAATTATAATAATTAAAAAAACTTTCTCGAGTCTGTTTTGGTCAATTGTTGTTAATTTTTATTTATTCACCAAGTTCAATATAGAATGCTCAATTTCGATTAGTTTTAGTGGTTTTATTAAAACATCAACTTTCTTATCGCGAAATATATGGTTCTTTACTATTTCTTCAGGTTGATGGTAATATGTCGTGTATTAAATCCTAATTTATTCAATTAGATTCAATGAAGGCAGAACAAGTATTACAACAGGAAATCAAAGATATAGAAATTTGGGTTTGTCGTGAAAAAGATGAGTGTACATACAAACGAGATCTCGAAAAAAGGATTGAATTGATAAATTGGGTTCTGGAAAATATGAAAAATCCTGATGTTCAAATTTGCAGTCTTATTGNATCCAGGATGAACGAAAATATACAGGCAATAAATCAAACGTATTCAATATTTGAGTCTGATAAATTACATAGTGAATTACGGATTTTAGATTGGATATTCTATCAAGTTTGTGTTAACCGCTAGAATCATATATAATATTTACTTTGTCTCCGTTAATAGTAAATTGATTGGTGCATATCCGGTGAAGAATGCACCAACCAATGGAACTATCCTAAGTAATGAATTCAAGATAGACCATATTGTTCGTGCCAAATTTTTATTTAAAACTTCTAATACGAGTGTCTAATTTTGGTAAGTAAACTTAAGTAAGCCAACTTCTTATATTCTGCATTAGTAAGTCTGATTACTTCCTACGACGTTTTGAGACAAAGGCCGGTGGGATTCTCTTATCAAAATCCGCTACTCCCGCCGGTTTAACTTTTTTATAATATATTGGCGAAAGTAGTATAACACCAATCCGTAATTAGGACTTGATTCACTCTGGTGGGACATTATTGTGGTCTTGGCCCATCAGTTTCTTATCTTATAAAATCAGGTAACTTTTAATACTTTAGACTTTCGTAAAGGGATCCGTTGAAGCACTTCATACCTTACTTTTTTAATTTGTCTGTCCTACTGGCCCAGATATTACCTTATAAATTCTGTAAACATGTATTAATGCCCAGCCCCAGTAAATGCCAAAGATTGCCCAATCTAATGGAAAAGGAAAAAAGATGTCTGTAACAAATCTTAGAAACACTCCAATTAAGAAAATCATTATTCCCGGATGGTGAACCCCTAGATATATATGACCTACGCCGGGGACTAAAACGCTAAGAAGCAACGTTATTGCTAGACTTTTTATCAACATTAGTTCAAAGATGCTGTTACTAATAGCAGTTTCTAGTTCCTTTATTTGGTTTATAACTACATACTTAACTCTAACAAAAAGTCGACAACAATCATCAACATCATGATTGACTTGATTCGAAGAATGTAAAACCAAATAGTTTTTGGCGACCTCTTAAACATTTTGAATTATAATGACTTGCAACCCGCACAAGAGATTCTACACTCAATATTATAATGTTGTATTTATCGAGATTTTTATCATCATTTAAATTCGACAAAGTACTCCAAATATCACTTAGTGAAATTTAAAGATTAAAAATTTACCATTTCATGAATCCTCGTCTACTCTTAAATTATCAATTTTCGTCTTTACAAGATCAAAACCTTGTTGCCAGAATGATTCCTCAGTGATATTAAATCCANCATTCCTGAGCAAAGTTTCTGGTTTTTCAGATCCTCCTGCAGACAATATTTCGCGATATTTTGAAATAAAGGCTTTGCCCTCTTCCCTATATTGCTGGTAAAGTGAAAGTACAAGTAAATTTCCAAAGGAATAAGCATAACAATAAAATGGAGTATGGAAAAAATGAGGGATATAAAGCCATTCCCATTTGAAATCATCTGAAATACGTAACGAATCTCCAAATTGGGTTTTTAGATTACTCATATACAACTCCGAGATATTATCAATAGTAACGCTCTGTTCTGCTATGTATTTGTGAGCTTCAATTTCAAAAATTGTAAAAAATGCCTGTCTCATAATAGTCGCATACATATCATCAATTTGTTCAGCCAAGAAGATCTTTTTCTTTTCCCTATTTAGTTTCTTGTAAATTTGTTCATTAAGGAGCATCTCTCCAAAAACAGAAGCAGTTTCGGCCAATGGAAGAGGAGCATGTGATACCAAAATGGGTTTATCGGATGCGAACATACTATGTATTGCATGGCCAAATTCATGTGCCATAGTCGAAACATCTCTCATCTTTCCATCAAAATTCAAGAGTACGTAAGGAGTCCTCTGAGGAGAAACGGTATAACAAAAAGCGCCACTCGTTTTTCCTTTCCTAATTTCAGAATCAATATGCCCTTCTTTAAATAAGCGCTCAGTATAGGCACCAAATCTTGGATCAAACTTGTAGAAAGTATCCAAAACCAATTTAGCAGCATTCTTAAAACTAAATTTAAGAGAATTTTTCTTTGTAATTGGCGCATATAGATCGTAACGCCGTAATTTTTTAACGCCAATTAATTTTGCTTTTTCCATGAAATAATCATGAAACAAAGTTGCATTTTTTTTACAAACTGATAACAGTATCTCTACCGTAGAATCATCAATATCATTATAAATATTCCTAACTGATATGGGAGATTTGAACCCTCTAATGGAAATATTTTCATCTCTCCACTGAGTAACTAAGTTTTGGTAAATGTCTCCTAGCACCCCGCTATTTTTTTCATATGTTTTGAATAATGCCTTGTACGCATATTCTCTCTCATTCGCAATTGAGCTCCTTACTAATGAAAGTAATTTTTCCTTGTTGGTAAAAGTCTTAATAGTCTTCTTATTTCCTCGTTTCTTGATAAAGGTATATTCAAAACTATTAGTCATTCTATCATATATTTTTACGAGAGCACTTGGACCAGTTACTTCTAGAGTGTTGATAATCTTCTCTTCTGATTCATTCAATGAATACTTTGCAACTAACCTTTTATGCCTTAAATATTCCCCGTAGACAGTAGAAATTCCATCAATTAATCTCTGTGCATTATCATTGCCCAGTTCCTTTTTGAACCATAAATCAAAAAACAAAATCTGGTTACTAATCTGAGAACCTAATTGTTCTGTTTGAAGAATAAGAGCTGCCGCTTCGTTAGATGCAGTATCGGCAGCGTACCTAAGATTAGCAAAACTACTTACTGTACTAAGTTTTTCCAAAATATTCTCAATCTTGTGAATTAATGATTCAAACGTCGAGGTGTTGAGATCGGGTTTTAAGAGTTGCCTACTATCTTCAAATTCCTTGACGTTCCTTTTAATATTATCAACTAATTCTGCAAATTCCTTTCTCGGACTCCCATCGACTAAGTCTGAAAGATCCCATTTTCCTATCATGATATCTGAGTAATTTAGCATTAGTTCTTTTCTTCCTTAAACTGTGACTTGTCTTTATGTTTTTCTAATTTCTAATGCACTTACGCATACCAATTACAAACCTAAAAGGCTACAGACTGTATATATCAATATAGTTGATTTTGAATATAGTTATATATGATAATACTGAAATAAAAGATACCGTAATGGTTTTCAACATAGGCATAACGGTAAAGGCTGACAATATTCAGTAATTGGTGTTATTTGAACACCTGGACTGATTAAAAATGCCATCCTTCTATGTTGAATGAATTTGATAGATTTGCTTTGTTATTATTATTTAGTTTATTTTTTAATAATTTTATTTATTTATTTTTTTCCAGGTATTCTCTTTTCATTTCCTCCACCCACTTATTTTTCTTTGAGTATAATCTCTTACCGGGTCGTTTCTTGCATTCAGATAAAACGTAAGAGGAAATAATCGGAAAGCAAATTGAAGAATCTCCATAAACTATTACATTGTTTTTATGAGAGGTCTTTATTTTTCCCCAACTTTTTCCTTCTTGTATTGTTGCTCCAGATAAGCCTCCTGTGTCAGGCCGGGCATCGGTTATTTGTATTACATAGTCGTGCCCTCCGTCTTTTAGTTTTAATATTTGGTATAAGGCTGGTCCTGTTTGTTGGAAAAAATTCTTTGGAACTCCACCGCCCAATTCAATACCCCCTGAAGCTTTACTTTTCCACAGTATCGCTGTTGATTCAGCTATATCCAACATAACGTTGGGAAAAGTTTTGACGTCTTTAAATATCAAAGGTAGCATATTGAGTCCAATAGAAGAATCACTGATTGCTGGAATGAAAACGGGTATGTCATTTTTATATGCCGAAACAAGGAATGATTTATTTGGATATTTTGAATTTTCATACGCTGCCTTGCCAAGTTGATAGGACATGTCTGCCGTAGAGTACCATTCGGAATTATTGTTGCTTTCAATATTCTTAATTTCTCTCTGAACGATAATGTCCTGTGCCTGCAGAGTTCCTATTTCCTTTATATATACATCATAAATGCGTACGATCTGCTTTGCGTAAAGCAGATCATCATCAACTTGAAAATGGCCCTGCCTCACGGGAAGACCATANGCAAAATGAAGATCATGGTAGACATTGGCACCAGTTGTTACTATCCAATCTACAAAACCATTCTCGATAAGAGTTTTGATCGTATTCCCCATTCCTATTGGTGTTAATGCTCCCGCGAGCGTCAAGCAAGTTGTACACCTATTATCAATCATTTCTTTCATTATGTTTGCTGCTTCGAAAAGTCGTCTCGCATTGTACCCTGTTGATCCAAAAAAATGAACCAACTGTGATATTGTCATATTTTTAGAAATAATTGGAGGGTCAATCTTTTTCCCTGTAAATGAATGTGCGCCGTTCACCCATTAGGATACAGAAAAGGTATTAAAAATATTATCTAAATGAACTTGATTTATTGTGAACCGCTAGATATGTTTATTTGCCATAAAAATTAGCATATTGAATTAATAGAACTAGTTCCATAATCACTTGCTACCCTCTTTTCTTCATATGAGCTACATTCTATGCATTTAATACCATTGTTAATTTTGACCGTGTCGCCACCACAATTCAGACACAAAGAGTACAATAAACCAAAATTAGTTCCATCTACAGCAAGATGAATCGAGGAATTCATAAGACTGGTAATTTGACCACGGATAATATCGCCATATCTGTATATCGATTTTGGTTTTCTATTGTATCGATCTCGATTCCATCCTTTACTATTTCCAGTTCTCGCCGATGCAATGGCAGATAAACCTGACTTGTACAACTTGTTGTTTATGGAAAATAACTTTACTGAAATCATTGATCCAAATAACATTTCCACATATCCCATAACAACATCTCCTATCTTGGGTATTTGTAGCGAATTTACCGCATCTATCTTAATTGCCCTTCTTTTAAAATCATATTCCTTTTTACCCATAGCACTTGATCTGATAGTTCCATCAAGTGTGAAAGTATTATTTCCACCCTGGAATTCCTCAATCTCTGCTATGTATTCACCCGGAAAGACCATTCGGGATGTCTTGTTTTTCATATCAAGGATATGACATAGAAGTAGTTTTATAATTGTTACACGAATACGAATAGCTCATCGAAAAGTGTCCTTGTATCTATACTCTAGCCTTTGGTAAAGCCAAATGCAAACCCAGCCGCAAAACCTCCAGTGAGTGGAATCCCAGAATTTGAGATTGCGTCAAAAATCTGGTCGCTGATACCAGGAAAGAATGGTGTATTCATACTAATCCCGTTAAAATTAGTCATTGCAGATCCAATGGTTCCTTGCACCTTTGGCCAATCAAGTGCAATTAACCCATTGTATTGAAGATAGTACATGAGGCCTACCAATAATCCGGAAACTATGATAATTATTTTGAATATTTTCTTTATGGCGTAACCCATCAAGAAGCCCAAAAATCCCCCTATTCCTACAGAGGTAGCTAATCCTCCTATTCCTATTGAGGTAGCTAGAGAGCTAAAATCAATAAACATCTCAATGAATTATCCCAGAGACATAAATATATGCAATATAGACATTTCTCATCAATTCTTTTAACTGGAAATAGTTATGGCTTCTTTTCGCGCAATCTAAATAGTAATAATATCTAAATTAGATTCAGTTAGCACTTTTTTATGGAAAAAATCTTTGAACTAGTCCAATTTTTAGACTCNTTTTTGGCCGATCAAACAATCTATTAATAACCTTCTTTTATTTCTTAATGTGAGATTCATAGAATGGTTTCCTTTTTATCAGCAAATTAGAACCGAGTTTGGGTATAGCACCGAAAAAGATCAAAAAGCGGCTGAAATGCTAAGTAATATGATAAAGGACAAGGCATTACTGGTGTCTAAAATCCAAAAGAAGATACAAGGAAAGCACGTGCTTGTAATTGGAGCAGGTCCTAGCCTGGAAAAAAATATTGAGTTTATCAAGAAGAATAAAAAATACATAAAGATTGCCGCAGATGGTGTGGTAGAGATTTTGTTGAAAAGAAAGATAAAGCCGGATATAGTAGTATCGGATCTTGATGGAAATCCAAAGTACCTAAGAATGGCAGAAAAAATGGGAGCGATAATGGTTATCCACGCCCATGGAGATAATATGGAAAATCTACAAAAAAATGTTCCTAAATTTAGAAAAATAATAGGTACGACTCAGGTGATGCCAACAGAGAATGTGTATAATTTTGGAGGATTTACTGACGGTGACAGGAGTGTGTTTTTGGCTGAAGAAATGAAGGCAAAGAGTATTACTTTAGTAGGTATGGATCTAGATAATAAGCCAAGAAAATTTGCGGCAAGCGATCAAGAAAGCCAAATAGAGATTAAAAGAAAGAAGTTAATGACTGCGAAAAAATTGCTTGAAATGTTAGGAAAGCAATCTAAATCTAAATTGATAAACAAGTCAAATACAAGAATTAAAGGTATAAAGTCTGAACCATGAGAGCTTCATTTAGATTTTCACAATTAGCTTGACATCTTAAACATATTAGTCACTTGCAAATATGTGAAAAACTATTATATGTTTTTGATACATTGAATCCTGTCATGTCCGGTTTTTCAGAAGAGGATATTCGTCGTGCTGCAGAAGTGCGAGAATGGTTGATTAAAGAGGTTACCAATAAGAAAGAGGAACTCGATAAGCTTCGTGATACGCTTTCGATCGTCGATTCTTTGCTAAAAAAAACTAGCTTCATAACCGCATCAAGTCTCGAATCTTCTGGTACTAATTTGAAGGATAAGATTAAAACAGAGTACGAATCAAATCATAAAGAAGAAATCCCCAGAAGCAGGCCTAGTTTAGAGTCAACGACCAAATCAACAGATACAGACTATGATAATCATGATGATGTTCATGATGATAGCAATCAGACTGTAGAGACTAGAGCCTTAAAACGTGTAAAAGATAACTTTCTCATNTCTAATGCTGAATACACTTCGACATATGTAAGGATACCATTGGTAGATNATATCAATCTAAATATTAACACACCACCGTTCAAGTCATTCTTCCTAAATCGCATCTTGGAAGGTATGAGGACGAAAGACAAAGAAAAGAACCAAAAAGGCGAAATCAATGCATCCGAAGTCATAGATTACAAAGTAGATAGCGATCAAGATGGAAATCTCAGCAGNNTTACAATTACAAACTATAGAGAAAAAGAACGGCTTAATGAAATTTTTAATACAGCAACTTGGGTATTTTCAAGAATGTTAGAAAAAGGAAATTAAAGTGGTTATGGATAAGATTATCGTACTTGATTTTGGATCTCAATACAGCCACCTAATTTGCAGACGTATTAGAGATTCAAATGTATACTGTGAACTTTTACCATATAACTCACCTATCAGCTTGATTGAAAAGTTGGAGCCAAAAGGAATTGTGCTATCTGGCGGTCCTTCCAGTGTATATCTGAAAGGCTCTCCAAAACCAGACAAGAAGATTTTTGAAATGGGAATTCCCGTTTTGGGAATCTGCTACGGTCATCAACTTATTGTTGATAAATTTGATGGAAAAATAAAACGATTTGACAACAAGGAATATGGATATGCTGACTTAGTCATTGACGATAATTCAGATTTGTTTAAAGGTATAAATAAGAAAATAAAATGTTGGATGAGTCACGCTGATGCAGCTGAAAAAATCCCAACAAATTTTGAGATCTTGGCTCATACTGATAATTCCCTTTCGGCCGCGATAGCGAATCGGGATAAAAAATTTTATGGAATTCAGTTCCATCCAGAGGTATCACATACAGAAGAAGGAAATCGAATTCTATCAAACTTTTCACAGACCATAAGTAATGCAAAACCAGATTGGACGATGCAAAGCTTTATTGAATTTTCCATAAAGGATATTAGAAGCAAAGTCCGCGATGACAGAGTATTATGCGCCATCAGCGGCGGGATTGATTCGACTACTTTGGCTGTTCTGCTAAACAGGTCGATAAGTAAGAATTTGACTTGTGTTTTTGTAAACAATGGATTATTAAGATTAAATGAAGAAACATTAGTTCCTGAATTAATAAAAAAACACCTAGGTATTAGCACTATTACTATTAATGCCGAGGACCGATTTTTGTCAAAGTTAAAAGGAAGAAGTGAACCTGAACAAAAGAGAAAAATTATTGGAGAGGAATTTGCTCAAGTCTTTTTGGAGGTAACAAAAGAATATGGACCATTTCAGTGGCTCGCACAGGGCACCCTATATCCGGACGTAATTGAAAGTGGTTTCTCAAAAGGTCCTGCCGCAATTATTAAAACGCATCATAACGTTGGTGGATTACCTGAATGGCTTGATTTGAAGGTATTAGAACCATTTAGGAGTTTGTACAAGGATGAAGTAAGACAAATTGCCGCTCTGTTAAATATCCCGAATGAGTTTCTGAAAAGGCACCCTTTTCCAGGCCCGGGATTGGCAGTGAGAATTATTGGTGAAGTGACAGGCAACAAACTTAGAATCGCTAGACATGCTAGTAGTATTGTAGAAAATGAATTGCTAATTTCAGGTTGGTATGATAAGGTGTGGCAAGCATATGCGGCAGTTGGAGATGATTTGGCAGTAGGCGTCCTCGGAGATGAAAGAGTGTATGGTCACATGGTTACAATAAGGATTGTAGAATCTTTAGATGCTATGACAGCTGATTGGTCAAGAATACCTTATGATCTTATATCTAACATTAGTAACAGAATAACTAATGAAGTTAATGGAGTAACTTGGGTTACGTACTCGGTATCAAGTAAACCACCAGCCACTATTGAACCGCAATAACCTATCGACTCTTTGTTCTAATGAATTCCATTGTTTCTACCATCGTAGGAGGTTCAAATTCATTTCTTCCAATATACAATGAGGCATATGCATTTGAAAATGTTAATCTTTCCCATGGTTCAAGACCTGCAAAATACCCAGCGAGATCTGCGGCATCCCAACAATCGCCAGACCCCGTTAGTTTCTTGGGATTGATGTAGAACGATTCTGCAAATATTACTTCCTTACCATCAGACCATGCAGATCCGATCCTCGTATGAAGATCGATCTTTAGGTCAAACTCAGATGACAATAATTTTGCACATTTTTTTTACACTTTCGGCATCAGACTGTCCAATAGACGCTCTAGAATCAAGATTACATGCTTTTAGAAGAGAAGTACATTCATTTTCGTTAATGCTTAGCACGTCTATTACTTGATTAAGCTCCCTTAGCATGTCTCTAAATTCTTCTTTTCTGGTTTCTATATCCGCTGGGTCTAAGAAATGAAAAGCCTTGGGCGTATTACTAAAAAGGTGCTGAGCTAAATCGGTCCCTTTAAGGTTACTCCCCCAATTAGTCAGGACAATGGCTTTTGCAGAATTAATTATATCCAGATCGGACGGTTGACTAATCAGATCAGGACCAAAATTCTTATTATCACCAACATCACTTATCATCACATTGGCAAATGATTTTTCATTGTCATGAAACTCAAACGATGTAGTAGAACCATGTTTACCATTTTTTATTTCCAAATCAACGCTTTTTCCAAACTTCGAGAAGACCGTACGGAGTACTGATTTGCCAAAATCGTCTGCAATGGTAAATAAGTTGACAGATAATCCCAATTTAGCCAAACAGTATGCGACATTAACAGCATTCCCTCCTTTAATATCAAAAGTATCGGCCCCCCTTATACTTCCTCCTCCAATCGTTGTCTTGCTATTGATCATTCTAAAAAGCTCATCTTTGGAATCTATCTTAATGATCCTATCCAAGAAAAAATCTGGAAGTACAACTACTTTTTGATCGAAGTTAAGCTGTTCTAATTTTTCAAACATTTACTAAAATGAGNATATGCGCAGGTCTTTATTTAAAATGTCTCAATACTCAAAAAAGAAGATAAATAATTCTTGTATTGATTTTTAAAAATTTGATATGAAGATAGAGTTATACTTACTCCATATCCATGCCGCCCAT
>Ga0065706_1000091_pt1 | contig 16992 bp, 20 predicted proteins | sample SwibulcommuniRL3_FD_59093 | JGI IMG/M metagenome (GOLD analysis project Ga0065706, IMG submission 59093) | Bulk soil microbial communities from switchgrass field near Rose Lake, East Lansing, Michigan, USA - RL3 Bulk Soil v2 (version 2) | ecosystem: Environmental > Terrestrial > Soil >... | reverse complement strand
CGGTACCCACGACGCTATCGGTCCAAAATGGATTCTGTAGGAAATCAACAGTATCCTACTACATGACGGGAACTAATCCCACCGCATGACAGTCAGACCTATTCGGATTCTATGAGATTCAATCTTTAAATCTAAACTCATAATCTTTTAATGTTTAAAGTGAAAATACTATTAAATGGAATTGCATTATCGCGCTTCTCTGATTACTTTGGTCTCTATTACTGTATTGGGGGTTAATAGCAATCCCATTTGGAAATCCCAAATTTATTGATAGAGCAATTATTTTGGAAATAGTATTTGCTACACTATCTATTTTGATATGGAAAGGATATAGTAAAGCACTTTATGCGTGTATCCCATTGGCTCTCATAGTCATCATTGGTAACAGTCTTGCTCCACCCCATGTTAAGTTGATGATGACCTTTTCTAAACCACTAAATGCAATTATTCTAATTGCAGGAGGATATGTATTGCAGATTGCTTTAATCTATACTAGCTTAAAGTCAATACTCGATATNAGATCAAGTAGATTAACTGNATCTGAATAATCATACAAATGTAGTAACTAACATGGCGTCGATTTTTCTCTGCGATTATATCCAGGTTTTAGGCTCGATTTCAACCGGAAAACTGTAACATCGTATCGACTATTTCTTCGGCTCGGATAGCACCAGCATCTTATATTGCCTGCCTATATTGAAGCAATGTATTTTCTGCACGTTGCCGAAGAGGCTTGTGAACTGCTTGAAGTCTGTCTTGTAGTCAAAGAAAAGTTCACCGAGTACCAGGTACGACTTTGACGTCATCCAATGCGCAAGTCTCNCATACGCGTTAATACGCTGCCTTCCCAAATTATGAAAGACGAGGTTGGAGACGAAAAGATCAAAATTCCCTTTGCTGTAGTCCGATGAGAAAACATCCCCTCTCTGAAACTTTATCCTCTCTGAGNATCCTAGGATCTTTGCATTGTTATTCGTCTTTGATAGACTCGATTCCTTGATGCTCGCATGCTTGAATGTATCAAAGCCTATAATCCTTGCTTTCGGGTAGTATTCAGCACAGACGCATGAGAGAAATCCTAATCCGCAACCTACGTCCAGTATTTTCAGCCTGTCGTCCCGAGCGAATGGCAGGTTACGAAAGACTCTGGTAAATAGGATCTTGGCCTTTTCCCTTATCTTTTGTGAAGTTCGTGGCGTAGAGTGGTGATATGTTCCAAAATCTGGTTGCCGATTGTTGCTTGCCTGTCCTCTCATTTTCGCGGTAGCTATGCTCTTCAAAAAGGTCTCTCACACCTCNTTATTCAGTATTTCAATTTAAGGATTGGCTAATTGATTATTAAGCACAATTAAAATTCTTCTAANNAAGCNNGGAAAAANATTCTCCCTCAATTTTATGCTTTTCAATTCCTATAGTAGGTGGCTGGAATTCCATGCATCGTCTAGAATCTTCATCAACTTTATATTTTCTTCAACACTCATAAACAACATTTCACTCAAAAATAGGAAAGGCTTTATAGCGTTACACCGTGTAACTCATTAGAGTGACCAAATTAAATTGGTGGTGTAATGTGTGCGGAATGTCAGCAGGAAGAAGAACTTCAGTACAACGTCATATTGATAATCCTAATATCCATAACGGAAATGGCCGCGCCGTGCCTTTTGCAGGACATAGGAGTGGACAAGGATCGTCNATANGTATNTCCCGAACCGCGTCTCAAATATCCTCATCAGGGCCCTCCGATCCTGAAAACTTGATTATAAGAATTGAAAAAGAGGTTGAAAACGAAATTGTAAGAGAGATCGCAAGGAGAATTTTCAATGGTTTGCCCAAGGATGATTACCGCTTTGAGATCCTTGAATCTCNAGCAAGGGCTCATATTTCCGGAAAATCAACCACAGGATTATTGAAAGAGTACCTCAGGTCATTAGGTTGCTAACCCGCAAAGAGTTAAAGACTCAATTGCCGGTAAAAAAGTTTAAAGCTTACCTATCCATCACCTATATCAGAATCCTAATTTAGAATCGATGGCGTCGTGGGCACCGACGGGCTCATAAAATAACTTTTCCTCTTACTAAGATGTGGCTATACAATTTCAAAAAAGTTCCAATTGAATATTCAGTCGTATCCNGACGGTGTTAACCGTAGGGATTAAGAACAGTAACAAGAAACTGGATCCGATCCATATACAGTGTTTAAATATTCAATAAGTTTCCCTCAAGTCAAGTATATTAAATTTAATATCAACGGAAATTATATCTGAAAATAATGAATGATATTCAGCAAAAGATCTCAGAAATCAAAGTCCAAAAGATAGCCGAAGAGATGGATGAGAAAGGATATNTNTTGTTATCACAATTCTTGCCTGTAAAATACTGTAAAGAACTTATCGACAAATACGATAATAAAGATCTTTATCGTAAGATTATTACTATGGAAAAATATCGTTTCGGTTTAGGAGAATATAAATATTTTAAGTATCCTTTGCCCAATTTAGTTCATAATATAAGAAAAGGTGTATATCCTATACTTGCTCCTATCGCAAACAATTGGATGCGGCTGCTAAACCTAAAAAGACAATTTCCTAATGAGTTTGAAAAACTTCAACAGTTATGCCACGATAATAACCAAGTCGAATGCACAGTTCTTATTCTAAAATATAGCAAGGGAGGATTTAATACATTACATCAGGATCTATATGGGAATATTTTTTTTCCCATGCAACTCGTACTCTTCCTTAATGAACCAGATGAAGACTATTTTGGAGGAGAATTTGTACTGACGCAGCAAAACCCTAGAGCACAATCAAAAGCCATAGTACTTAGACCACGTATGGGAGATATGCTCGTCCTTACTACAAATTTCAGACCCATGAAAGGCAACAAAGGTTACTATCAAGTGCAAATGAGGCATGGTATAAGCGAAGTTCATGATGGAGAACGACACACACTAGGAATTATTTTTCATGATGCCGTGCATTAGTATTATGAATCTAACGGAAGGAACACTGAGTTAATTAAATGATCCATTGTAAATTAGAAAAAATTTAAACCCAGTAGTTAAACGATCTAGAGGTAACTCCTAATTTTGTGTGTATTTTAGGAATGTTTGATGTATCTTTTATAATAGTTTTTAAACTGCGGAGTAATATCCTCAATTTTCATACCNTGTGNCTTTACTATATGATCNGTACCATTTTTCCAAAGTTCTTCTTCTGTCATTCCTCTAGCAACATAATCGCATTCAATCACTTTTGCTCCTGTGTCACGACAAGCTAATGACAACATACTTTAATTGTTGGTGGAGTTGTGTATATATTTATTCTCTTAATGAATTCCTTAAGGAGTTAAACGCTAATACTTTTCGACTAAATATCAGTCATAGCTTCTCGTTTGGATCCGAATTGTTGACAATACGCAATACGACAGGTTCAGTGCTCTAGGTTAATCGTTCCTGGGTGCGGATGCGGGATTCGGGCACGAATTGATACGTTAGATACGTTACGACTTATTAATACTAGGTTTTCAAGTAACGGGATATGACAACAACCAAAAAACGAGATTATCAAATTCCTCCCAAAGAAGGATTTGTCCTGACGCACTTTCTTACAGTTGCTGATGTTAAAGAATCCGCAAATTTTTATCATCGTGTTTTTGGAGGGAAAATCGTTCGCAAAGGCGAACCAACGATTATTGAGATTGCAAANAGTTGGGTTATTTTGAACGTAGGTGGAGGCCCAACAGACGATAAACCAACTGTCACTTTACGAACACCCCATGATCCAAATGAGGTCAGCAGCTTCTTGAATATTCGTGTGGCCGATATTCACTCCTGCTACGATGAGTGGCGAAAGAGAGGAGCAGAATTCTTGACTGAACCAAAAGACCATCAATTCGAGATTCGTGCCTACATTCGTGACCCTGATGGCCATCTGATCGAGGTCGGACAAAGCAAAACCGTTTAAGAAAATCAGAGTTTGAAAGGTCCCATGAGCAATGGATAATAAGTTTCCCTTAGCATTCTGGATAATAGATATATGATTAAAACCAAAAAATCCATTAGATCATTGAAAGGTCCAGAAGATGGCACAAGAATACTAATTACTAGATACGTTCCTAGATACATTAAGAAAGAAGAACAAAANGACCATTGGGATAAATGGCTTATAGATTTATCACCTTCAAGAGCTCTTCACAAACAGTATAAGAACGGGAAAATAACTTGGGACGTATTTTCCCAAAGATTTCGCGATGAAATAAGAAATAATGAAAAGAGCATGGAGTTATGCAGACAGTTAGCAGGAGAAAGTTTGAATAAAAATATCACATTGTTATGTTTTGAGGATGACGAACGCTTATGTCATCGGTCGCTTGTTAGAAAAATCTGTGATCAAATGAAGAAATAAAATTAAATTAAATAAAACTAAAATACAAGTTGGTAGAACCGCACTACATAAAGGGCACTAATCGCGATGAAACCGCTCGAATTATTTTTGATAAACATGTTGTGACTCAAATTCCTTAATTAAAGAAATCTTTAAAGCTTAGCTGTCCATGGTTATGTTCAGAATCCATTTCTAAAACCGATAGCGTCGTGGGTACCGATGCATCCAGTCAAGTAAGCGTAATATTACCAATCATTTTAAACTCGGTAAGAAAAGCAAGGGTAATTATATCTATATGTGCTATAACTTCAGTATGCGAAGAATAATAAAAGCAGCAGGCCCTCCAGGAGAATTTAAATGTCGAACATGTGAGATTTTATGGTCAAGTTTTACGGAGAATAATATTCCATGCATAGATANATCAATAAGATCTGGATTGCACAACTTCGACTTTAGTAAACCCATTGCCCTAGAAAAATCTCAACCGGACCTGTTTCAATAGTAACCGTTGTAAATTATATTTATAATGTTATGTGTACCTGCGGGGACAGTAGAAACGATCATTTTACATTCATTGGTCAGAATTATACCTCAAGATGTAATGCGCAGAAGTAAGCAATTTGGTCGGATTGGAGTATAGTTAAAATGGAAAAACCAAAACCAAAAGTAACCCCAATTGTTATTCCAGATGATAAATTACAATTTCTAAAGAAAAAATTAGATGATCCAGACTTATCACAATCCATCAAAAGAGAATTTGTCAAGGAGATAATGGGTGGTGAGTGTGCCATGTGTCAAGGGGTGCCTACAAAGATAGCAAGTTATGACATGGATGGGATAACATTAATTGAAAAATATTGCGATAAATGTTTTGAAGAGTCTAANTTCTANTAATACTNTNTTCTGATTGCANNTATNAAAAATATCATATATTATCAGAGGGTGATGATAACCTTATTAATGGTTGGTGTGAAGACCTAATCGAGTAAGCCTATGAGCCATTTTTTATGTACTTTTTCAATATTTTGATTTTATAAATCAATTTTTGCAGATCGTTTACACAAAATAAACAAAAATAATTTTTTCATTACCTATATGTTGAATTGAGGCGTATGCCAATTGAGATATATACANATTGANTCACAATAATTCNNNACTTTTTTGGTGCTCGCTATACCTCCTAGAAAATTCTTTATCTATCTCTTCGCTCTTAATAATTTCACCTCTACGGCCTGGAGTCTTCATAGCTTGCTGGTTAACAAATTTTCTTTCATCCTCCAATTCGTTGTATCCTAGATAAGTGTCGTAGATTCTTTGTTTCATGCTTCTTAGGTAATTGCTGTATCTTTCCCTAAAGTCAGTTTCCATATCTGGATAAATGTTAACAACCAGTTCGGTTTCGCCCACGATTTCATTTATACTTTGACACTTATAAGAATGCATTGTTCTGCTATGAATATATTTATAAAATGTTAACTTATCTTTTGTAATTCTAATTAACGATTGGTAGGGATGTTCTCTGATGTTGCTCTATAATGTAACTAATGAACCCAGACACCTGAATGAATCATCACGATTATACTATGTTCTTTGCTCTTTTATCATCAGGCGAAAACTAACAAGAATCAAATTACCTAATTAGACGTCTGATTATTTTTTATCACAGTTGGTCNAGCATGAAGATTGCCTGAACAATGATACTCATCAAAAAGAACTGTTAGGGCTCTTGAACCTACACTCCTTGTTTGTAAACTGGCTACATTTGTCACTGTGCCGCCACTGACCATTGTTAAAATATTCCAAATGTCTAATATTATCTCTGTTTGTAGTGATACGCTCTTGACCGTTCTTGGTAGCAGTTGACTTTGCCATCATCTCGATTCTTCTTCTCAAAATAATCGATAATTGTTATCAGACCATTCCATAAAAACCTTGGCCATAAGAGTGTCTTAATTCCATTTCTAATGATATTACTAATTCTTGGTTCTGGGCAATAATTAAAAATAGTAAGAAGCATGTACAAATTGATATTTACAAAAGAAATAGTATTAAATTTAGTATCAAATGTGTTATTAATAGCATTTATTTCAACATATTAGTCACAAAAGCGAAACTTGATATTTATAAACGCCTCATGTGATTAAAATGATAAATTATTATAGGTATGTATTGCGGATTCCTTAAATGGAAAAATTATGTCAAATATGTAATAAAAATAAAATTGAGGTTTATCAGCTAGATTTTGAAGTATGTTTTGATTGTTGGATGAATCAAACTACTCCCAAAATTAATTAATGTCACATTCAAATTCGAAATTCTAACTAATGTTCAGAATTTCATAGTCTCCTGCATATCCTTTCATCAAAGATAGTTGTTTCTCATTGTTAATCACAAACTATGAATATTTTCTTCTAAGATCTATTATTACTTTATCAACCACCTCATTTCGCAAATTTCCAAATCCTAGCCATAAAGGGCCTCCTTTCATAAATGGTGTGTGAAACTGAAATGTGTCGCAACAAATGGCAACTTCCCATTGAAAAGGTCTTAAAGCTTTACTTGTATTAGGTATCATTAGATGGAACTGAAAAGGCCCACGATACTATAAGGGTAGAAGGTTCTTACTCCAAGACCAAGAATAATATTCTAGAGTATAATAAAGGTCCTCCGCCTTTGATCCTACCAATTAAATTAATCAGGAACTAAAATTGGATTAAGCTTCACCCTGTCTGATTGAAGCATTAGGTTCTGAAATCCTATTTAGCAAGTTCTACTATGCTATAAATGTTCTTCAAAGAATCGACTAAAACTAACTAATGATTTTTCTTAGGAGAGGAGTACTAGGTCGGTCAATAATCGAGTTATAAATCAAGATATGCTTTTTGGCAAGTTCGCTCCAGAGGAGATGCTTTCTGAAGTTTACCACCGCATCTTTGTATCGCTTATAATCGACTTTGAGTTCTAGAAGAGCTTTTGAGAACTCAACTGGATTACGGTCTACCATAATACCCAACTTCATATCAGAGAACTCTTTGAAAAATTCTAACTTGCTTGAAATGAAGGGAAGTCCNTGAGCTAATCCATCGTACATAACACCTGAACCAGAAGTTACTNTGTAAGGAAGGATCAGAGCATCTGCACAATAGAAGAGCAATGACATCTCTGTGTCACTAAGAAATCCCCTTTTCAAGTTGATCACGCCTTCATTTTCAAAATTATCATTTAGTTTTTCCCTTCCGTAATGGTTTCGTGAGGTGTTTATTACAACTTTCCAGTCCTTGGGTACCTTCATCTTTCTAATTACATCCCATCCCTTAGTTGCGGTCATAAAGCCTACGGCTAAGGCGATCCTGCTATGTTCAGGGAGTAAAAACAACTTTCTTACTTCCTTTCTATCTAGAGGAGGTGAAATGCTTGGTTCTGCACCATGATATATCAGATTACTTCCTGGGATAATATTGGCTAGATATTTAGAAAAGACGACTCCTGCTTTATTGAAGCCTATTTTTCGCTTATTTAGTGAATTAAACGAACCATAATTTAGTAAATGGGTCCAATAGTCGTATGCCATTCTAAGGAAAGTTCCCAAGCGCCCTGATCTTCTATTATTTAGAGGAACTACCAATCTCATCCACTGAGTAAAAGTGTAAGCCGAATGGAAAGTAGTAACTATTGGAACTGTGCACTTATCGTAAAAGAATTCTATATTTGTATGTGTCTTTTTAGGATTTATTGGATCTAAATGTATTCCATACAGGCCAGGCTCNTACTGCACATGGACTACATCTGGCTCAACCTGTTTAACTATTTTTAAGAGGACTTTAGAATTATCTGGATTATTTGGTGAAATGCCATTATAATCTCCGTCCCCATCTTCATTGCATACTACAAATACCCGGGCACCTTCACTTCTCAACGAATCAACTAACTTCTTGCAGTAGCGTCCAACACCACCTTGCATAGGAGGGTACTCCGTTGAAATCATCAATATCTTCAAATTTATACACCTGAAATTTTAATTATATACAATAAATTAATACACATCATAGTATATCATCCTTTGTGTTTATAATTGACATAATGATGAAGCCAGATGACGATGCTATAGTAAACAATTATTTTTACAAGTAATCAATTATGGAAATAATTTGTATAAGGATGGAATGTATCTAAACATTCTTAAGCCTGTGACATCCATAATACAATGATTACAATGATACCAAATACTAGATATTTAATTGGCTTAGCTGATAAGTGTCGGGACGAGAGTGATATAGGAAAGCGAATTGCAATTTTAGAATCCATAAATTNTTTACTGCCTACAGAAACAAAGATAACGATCCCCTCGCTTATTACAAATAGTTGTATAGATAACATATTGAGTGCTTTAGAAGTTAGATTATCACCACCGATATACAATCTCTTGTAAGGAGCCCACTGTTGGGTTCTAACAACTGGTGACTCTTCGACCCAAATACTATTGGCATTCGGAATGGTTAATAAGAGATCTAATTAAGCAATTATGTTGAGATATGTTGTATGAAGGTAAAGCCTTAAGACTTGGCAATTTACATCTACAACAGAAAGCGAATCTTGATAATTATGAAATCTGACTTTGAAGAAATGATATTTTATTATCCATCTGATATTGCAGGTAACATAAATGTAAAAATTATGTCAAATATGTAATAAAAATAAAATTGAAGTGTATCAACTAGATTTTGAGGCATGTTTTGATTGTTGGATGAATCAAACTACTCCCAAAATTTATAAGTGAATCTGTCTTCAAATTCAAAATTCTACCTAAATTTCCGACTGAATAGTGAATCCTGTTCGTGTATATCAATCACATGGCCATGTACTCAATCCCAATTTTTATTTCTGTGTTAATCTTCTATCTGATCATTAGTAACGATAACCTACTTTATTAGTGTGTCAAATTATGCCAATAAATACATAGCCAGAGATGTGCAATGTCTATGCGCCTGAAATGCCATTTGCAACTAATACAGAATAGCATCCAAGACCNCAATCTTCGCAGATGGGCTTAAGTGACTTGGTATCAGCACTACCAATGCAACAAGGTTGCTTAACTCTTCCCATATGGTCCAAAGAAAGTATGGCCCATGACGGACATTGAATGGGAGTTGTACCTTTGCCTCCCCAATTTCCCTTCATCAAAGATAGTTGTTTCTCACTGTTAATCACAAAATCTGNATATTTTCTCCTAAGGTCTATTAGTTTATCAACCACCTCATTACGTAATTTTCCAAATTCTAGCCATAAAGGATCTCCTTTCATAAATGGTGTGTGAAACTGAAATCCNATTTTGTTGACTTTTCCAACCCATTCTTCTGCCAAGTCNATAGCNGTAGAGTAATTGACCGTGTTGATAGTCATTGTTATCCAAATATCTTTCCAAGCAGGCTTTCCGTTCCTAGGAGGACCTTTAATATACTCTAGAATGTTACTTTTGGTCTTGGCGTANGAACCTTCTCCCCTAATAGTATCGTGGGCCTTTTCAGTTCCATCTAATGATATCCAATAAAAGTAAAGCTTTTCGAACCTCTTCAATGGGAAATAGCCATTTGTGACCACACATACCCTCCTAGGCATCTCTTGACAAAATACCTCTATTATATCTGGTCTCATTGTTGGCTCTCCACCAACTAATGTGACAACAAAAAGATTTTGTTTCTTGAATGTTTTTCTGATTGTTTGCCTCCAGTCCTCTACGCTTAAATCTTGATTCTCATCCTTCCTATTTAACCACCAGTAGCAATGAGAACAGTGAAGGTTACAAACATTGATTATATCGGCTGACCCGTATAGTGNTGGCTTTGTATGAAAAAACTTGATACCAACAAATTTCTTGAAAATGCTGACATACACAGGTATCTCTCGAATAATATCGGTTATTCCACGACCATAAACTAGATCGACCATATATAGTTATAATATTGCACTTAATTTATAAGTTAGACGCTCCCTGGCTGATTATTTAAGTTCTGGTCAGCTCATANTCCTAATTAGGTCACCTTTGGCTGTGATTAATTTGCTTACTAATTGAGGATCAGCAATTGCCGGTTTGGCCATATTACTTGACTTAACAGAACCAATGTGGGTTACATAAGTCAATAACTATGCAAATGGCAAGGTCGTATTGACTTTAATTGTGGTAATCATTCTTACAACAGACAACTAAATGATATTTTGATTTTTGTAGTTTTTCAGGTAGATATGAAAATCAATAACTCTTCATAACGTTATACNTTAGTTTATTACGTTGGTATTATGGGTTCTATAATTACTGATTATTTGCAGCCTGCATTCTACTAACTAGTTTATACATATTGTTATGACATTGACATTCACAAATTCTCGTTGCCCTTGAGTTATTGATTATTTCATTTATATCTCCATCACACAAATCATGCTGTTGTTGAATGCAATTTGCGGATTTAACCACTAGGTACGATTACTTTTACACCAATTAATTGTTACCTATCTTATTTTTTCAAGATGTACCAAATATGATTAGAAGATTAGAAAATTAGTAACCTGATTTTTCGAACCATCAGTCTGATTTTTAGGATAAATGCAACTGCATGGTTATGTGCTTATTTAGCATCAGTTTGTTAGTAGTATTTAAGGACAGCGGTTTGACATTAGGGCTTTTTTTAAAGTTGTTCCCAGCAGTTACTTGCATTCCTAGAGATTTTTCTTAAGGTAATCTCGGCAACATTCATCTGAACAGAATTCTAGCTTTCCCTTTACTGTGCTTAAATAAATTACACCGCTAAGTNAATTGTTGAAATCCTTTNCACAGGTAGAACATGAGATATACAAATGTTCATTTTCTATCGCTCATTCTTTAATAAGTGTTATTAATGCTATTAGCGAACAACTTGCCGAAACATAAGTAAACTATATACTAAAAGGACCTCAGCGCAACTTCAAGGATGTAAGTTATAGCATATGCAAACGGGGAAATGTTACCTATATCGTATCGTACAAGGAATGAAGACATTTTACCATGGCATGGCAACTCTTATGGTCTACAAAAGGAATTCTAAGTTTATAGATTTGTTCAAATTAGTTGAAGATCTAAGTTTGGGCCTAATGGACACACTACAAAAATACTACAATAAACCACTTGAGAAGCAAGCCACGAGCATAGTGNCATGACCAAGTTTCCTGCGATTCTTGAACAGGTTATTTCAAATTCAAATTACAGCTGGANATATTATACATTTAGAATCTGGAAATCACAGTAAGTATAATATGCTATCAGCAACTGGAATTTGGGATGAGATAGTCAAATTACAATAATACACTTGTCTAGAGTAATGTCCAATAGCTGTTCGTGATCGTGTATTATTCCCTGTAATGTGTGTTTCAGTTCTTGCGGCCTGTACACATCTTTTTTCATCACATCTTTTTTCATCACATCTTTTTTCATTAATTCTTGAGATAGCCTATACTATCTATTCTCTAGATCTGGCGTCTCATTACACTCATGTCGTTTGCCCGAATTCCAATCCAGTGGAATATACTTTCCCGAAATTGACCTGTAATTTTNATCAAAATGNATGNCTTGTCCNCATCTGAAACATTTNTGACTTTGAAATCCAGGCTTTCTATTTTTATGCTTGCAACTGTGAAGATTACCATAATCATCCACTGGAACTGCCACACCATTTCTATTTCTGGTTCCGTTGTCAAAGGATATTTGCTGTTGGCAGTTATAACACCATGCTATTATTTTCATTTTGTATNATCCTAATAGTTTTGTTTCAGATTGAGAGCATCANAACTATTATTTACTAATCAAGATAACGTCTTTGAGTCATATAAGCCTTTAAAAGTTATCAGTAGACTGAGTTCTTAAAACAGTGTGCGACTAACCTACTCTTAAAGAATGAGTTGAGTGATCTGCGGTAAAAATTTTAAGTTCTCTAACAAAAAATGTAGTGAAAACTAACTACAAAAAGTATAAACGCTATAATTCCTAAGAATAGGGAACATTCGTAAGTTATTAAGTAATACATAACTTATTTTGTTATCTTTGTTTGTTATAGTGGCAATATTCGTAGTATTCAGATAAGTTATACATATTTTCTAAACCATTCATTTCCTTGTGTTGCTATTACAAATATTAGATATGCTTAAATGCCATCCAAACTCAATATAATTGATGTTAAATAAAATCAATATTCAAAAAGCGTTAGGCTATGATTCGTTATTGTGACCTCTTCGANGATTTATCCGCTGCTCTATGAAAACAAAGCTAAGTTTATTGACAAGAGAAATTTCTTGATCTGTAAATCATGTCTTTGGTGCGCTACATGCTTGACCAACTTAATCATTCCCAATACTTGTCCTTTGTGTAGTAATAATGAAATAGAATCAATGCCTGTATCAAATAATGAGTCATACANACTAGTTTATGATTATATTCATGGTATGNTCCTAGAATTCTGGTTTGATTCCAATGAAGGTGTCTTAATAAATTGAATATTTCCGAAGCAGAATCACCCTATGGCATTATGGCCAAAACTTGTGGATGCGTGGATAAAAAGAGAAAAGTAACGTATTCCTTGATTGATAGCTACCATAGTTTATGTCACGATAAGAAGGACTTAATATTAGGACAGATTGAAGCATGTCAAAGGTTGGTAAAGTACACGGCACAGTACGGTAGAGATGAGGTAGACAGACAAGCTATAGAGAATGAGATAGATGAATTGAAAATGGTCTTAGACCTTATTCAATAAAATTATGATTTATTTTTAAGTAACTTTTGGCACTAGAACTTGAAACCCTGAATTACCCTTAGCGCTCCTAAAAATGATTAAGTCTTAGAGATACTAGTAGCGAATAACGCGTACATCTGATCGATATATGATATTGCTAACGATTGGTGACAGTTAATCCATTTTTACTTGAAAATAGTGTAGGTAGATATTAATAGTATTGACATCNTATAATAGTTAGTTTAAGACAAATGCCTATGCTGATGTTAAAATGCAAGAACTGTGGTGAAGTGTTTCCCGGTGTTTATATACCTGAAGATACCAAAAAAGTTTCCAAATTAAACGCTGATTCTGCAACGTCACATGAGTGTTCAAGGGGGCACAAAAACGAATATTCACATGATGATTATATGGACTGGTCCGGACCTGAAACATTCTGAAAAGTAAACAAAATGCTATCCTGGTAACATATGCTGACGATTTCAGCAAACAGGAAGGAAAAGGTTTGGTTGAATCATTAGGCAATTTTAATATTGTAAAGTGCTTTACCCAAAAAAACCTGAGGCATACGCAATATGGTCTGGGATCTGGCAAGGTCGAAGAATTAAAGAATTTCTTCAACGTACTAAATCTGACAAGATTATTGTTGATGAACATATGACACCAAAGCAGATCTATAATTTGGAGAAGACGACAGGCGCAAAGGTAGTAGATAGGGAAAGGCTTATCCTTGACTTGTTTTACACTAGAGCTACTACGTCGGAAGCAAAATTACAGATCCAACTTGCAGAAATAAAATACGAGCTACCGCGGATTAGGGAAAACTCGACACTGTTAATAGGTAACGAGAGACCAGGCAAAGGAGGCAGTGGAGAATACATAGTTGACGTAAAATTTAGGGACTTGAAAAGGCGGATGGGATTTATTAAAAATAAGTTGACAGAAGCTAGAAGAAAACGCGAACTTTACCATGATCAGAGACTTGATAACGGAATGCCAATAGTTTCTCTTGTAGGATACACAAGTTCAGGAAAGACTACTCTATTCAACTTGCTTACTCTTGAAAGTAAAGAAACATCTGAAAATTTATTTACTACACTTTCAACTACAACTAGATCTTTCATTATTGGTGGACAGAAACTTTTGCTTACTGATACTGTCGGATTCATTAGAAGACTTCCTACTTATATGATTGAGGCCTTTAAGTCTACTCTCGAAGAGTCACTTCAAGCAGACATGATTCTCCTCCTAATTGATTCATCCCAGTCAGAGGANGAAATAAGAATAAAATATAATAGCTGTATGAATGTGCTAGAAGAGTTGAATGTAGACAAAGAAAAAATTGTCATAATCTTCTCTAAAATAGATAAAGCTGAATTTGATGANGTTAAAAGGATTTTCACAGAATTAAATATACTGGATCCAATACTGGTATCGCCTAAGTCTGGATATGGTGTAAATAANCTGAGAAAATCAATATCGCNCAAGATACTGCNATAGGTTAAAAANATACAGACNCAAATATCANGCTAGAGTGCCTATCAAAGTACNNTTGNATTTCCTGTGATCTGCATGNTCATCGATTNCATAAAACCTGAACAAAAAAGTTTGATACGGTTAAAAAAAATGATTTGACCTTTCATATACTCAAAAGTGTCTCATATTTCATTCTCTATAGAAGTGATTATACTATCTGGTAACAATATAATTCCAATTATTGAATAACTGTGGTGGTTCGCTATAATATGATTGTATTTCATCCAATCTTTTCATAGAACCTTCACAAGACCGGACATCATGGTAAGACGATTCAGTTCTTACTAATTGCAAAAATGTAAAGACTTCTTTGTTNGTAACACCATGCTTTATATCATATTCAATCCTTTTACGTACTCTGCCTATTTTCCCATACTTGTTATTCAGTCTTATTTCCCACCGCGTTGCATTTTCAGATAATCCTTTTACGAATCTAACGAGTGTCTGTTCCATATGTTTAACATGCCATTCCCTCATTGGGAAACTATTCTGTTTCAAGTAATTCAAGGTACTATACTACGATGCCTTATATAATGTAGCGTATTCTAGTCANTGAAAATTATCTCTAGTCGCAGAATTATGTATCCGTAATCACTTGACCTTCATTAATAATGTATATTGTATAAGTGATAAAGTTATTAACTGTATTAGAATCTAGCAATTCTTTCGATTAAATCAGAATCTGATATATTCAAAGTGTTAGTTTTGAGAACATTTAGTCAACCTGATTAGAGTTGACGGTAAATCTACGAATCTTAACAGACCTTCGTATATTGAAGATAAGTATGGGATTATTGTAATTCTTGTCGAGTATTAATTTTAGCTTTGGTCTTAGTCATAGTCATACGTTGAGGAAAGTAAGTGATTCCATGATCTAACTTTAGGTGGCTGAGGAATGCGATCCCGTTATTTACAGTATCTTTAACTATTAAGTTTCTTCCACATTCGCTACATCGAATTATGTGCTCATCCGAAAGTATCATACATTATCATATATTGCGAGCCAATATAAGTAAGTTGTAGTTGCTCTCTTTTTATTTTCAGCCTTAAACGTAGCAATCGAGATTAATCGGGGCGACGAGTTATCCCAAAGTCTTAAGCATGAGATAAATACAAGTTAATAGAACTCTACTACATGAATGGCACTAATCCCGACGAATTAATGATTCTACAAAGTGCCTAGGTTAATTGTAAAGTTGTTCGTAAGCATTTTTCATAATCGTATAGTATTTTGTTGGGTGAAGCAAACCTTGGCCAGTTTCATTGTTGTAGCTAATATTTACCAAATTAAAGTTAGGAGTATTGCTTGGAATGAAGCTCCACTCCCAAAAAGCTAAACCCCAAACTCCAGTGTTCCTAAAATTATTAACTATCCTGCTGGCAACGGCTTGACTTATATCGCTTAGGGAAGGATCTATGTACCAGACCTTTTCTCCTCTTTGGTTATACATTTCCACTCTTTTTACGTTATTCCATTCACCAATGTACAAGGGAACACCAGCTATACGACTTGCGTTTTCAAATAACTGAAGTTTGTCACCTTGATATCCTCCAGATGGAATACCATACATGGAAAATTTGAATACTACATTTTCTTTATTCATAGGTGACATTTTTGCCAAATTGCTTGCATTGACATCTATTGGACTTTTAAGATCGATCGGGATGTTCATGCTATAAATGATTGTTTTATTTGTCAGGTTTCGTAGCTCGTTAGTTATGAAATTATTGTATTTACCTATTTTTGACCACTGATCGGGATCGTGAACCTGTGGTTCACTGAGAATTTCGTATCCCAACGTACTTGGATGTTTTTCAACCGTGTTAACTATCTTTTTTAGGAAATCTAGCTGAAGTACCCATCCGTCTGTCCCGTTGACCCTTACAGCATCGTTCCACCAATTGGTCCACCAAGCTTTGGCAGCAACTGATTTTGGAGAACCTCCGTTATTCTTGTTTGAACAGTAACGAGTCATTAAATAAATAGTGAGGAAAACCTGTTCCCCTGTCAACATTTAGCCATGAAGAAGTGTGAAATTGGTGATTATCATAAATAACTTTTATTCCATATTTATCAGCAGTATTTGCGACCTGCTCTATTTCTTTCATGAATGCAGTTGGATTCTTTATGTACGATTCCCAATAGAACCTGTACCTCACATGATCTATAGCAGGTGTCTTGGAAAGGATCTGAAAGCTGCTTTCGTAATAATTATTTGGGAATAGAAATTTCGAGTCTCTTGACTGAGCCATACTTGTATAGTAGCCACGCATGTTAATTCCAAGATAAGGATGACCTTCCTGACTAAGGAATTG
>Ga0065706_1000025_pt1 | contig 17175 bp, 13 predicted proteins | sample SwibulcommuniRL3_FD_59093 | JGI IMG/M metagenome (GOLD analysis project Ga0065706, IMG submission 59093) | Bulk soil microbial communities from switchgrass field near Rose Lake, East Lansing, Michigan, USA - RL3 Bulk Soil v2 (version 2) | ecosystem: Environmental > Terrestrial > Soil >... | reverse complement strand
GCAGAAGAAAGTCGATGAGCAGAACAAAGTAGATGAGCAGAAGAATGTCGATGATGAAGGAAATCATGCAATTAACGGGTTAAACCTCAAAATTGAGAAAAAACAAGATGAGTTAAACAAGAAAATAGAGAAATTGAACGACGGGATAAACCAAGAAAATAATCAACAGGACTTGGAGCATCAGGAAGACAACAAAGCTAAAGATCAAAATTATGGCTATGATAAGGAAAACCTTGGAATCAATGAACTAAACTTCAAAATTGAGAAAATACAGGCTGACATAGACAAGAAATTGGAAAAATTAAAAGATAAGGTACTAAACCGCGAGGATAATCAACGCCTCGTGGAGCAAGAAGACAACAAAGCTAAAGACCATGATAACAACGATAACAACGATAACAACGATAACAAGGGCGCCGATCACAAGTCTTACGATGGTTATGGTTTTGATGGTGGTAATGATAATAGTAATGGAAATGACAAGAGTGAAAAGAGCTTTAATTTTGCTGCTACGGGTGATTTTGGCTGCTCAACAAATACACAGGACACTGTAGCAACTATGGAGAGCAAAAAACCTGAGTTAGTTCTACCATTGGGAGACCTTTCGTATCATAGTACTGCTGATTGTTGGTTTGATGTAACATCGCCTCTTAAGGGTAAAATGATGATCACTTTAGGATACCATGACACAGAAGATGGAGCAGCAAAAATGAATCAGTATCTCCAAAGCTTTCAATTAGACAAACCATACTATTCTTATGATTACAATAAAGTGCATTTTCTTATCATGGCTTCACAATCTCCCTATACTGCAGGCACTGAGCAGTACAATTTTGTAAAACAAGATTTGGAAAAATCATCTCAAAATAAAGATATTGAATGGGTAGTAGTGACCAGCTATGGGCCATTTTATACATCACCAACTACACATAATGCTGAAAAAGATATGAGAAACATCTATCATCCGCTCTTTGAGAAATATGGAGTTGACCTTGTATTACAGGCACATAACCACAACTATCAGAGAACATATCCAATAGCATTTAATCCTGCTGATAGTTCAAAACCAACCGTAATAAATGGCCCTGCTACAGGATCCAATGCCAATACTGATGGAACCGTTTTTGCGATAGTTGGAACAGGTGGAGAAGGATTCTATCCATTACAAGGACAGCAACCTTATGTGGCCAAACAATTTGATGGCAAGTTTGGATTTTTGAATATCGACATTAGTAACGGTAATCCCTCCAGTAAACTGACTGGAACCTTTTATGATAATAAGGGCAACGTACAGGACGACTTTACAATTCAAAAAGAAACAAAAGGTAATAAAGGCGAATCTAATCCAAATGTTTGAATCGTTCTAACTTTATAGAACTAACTTGATGCTATCAAATCATATATCACTGGCAGGCAATCAAAAATTCAATTTATAACCTTCATAATGGATGATACTTGTTATTACTCCTGATATCTTAATTATTAAAAAATGTTTATCTATTTGTTGACTTGGTCAAACCTCTGTGAAACATCTTCCCAATTTATAACATTCCACCAAGCAGAAACGTAGTCAGGTCTTTTATTCTGATACTTGAGATAATAAGCATGTTCCCACACATCACATCCTAAGAGTGGTATCAATCCCTCTGTTCTTGGACTTGTCTGATTTGGCATTGATTTGTATTCCACTTTCTTGGTTGATGGATTATATGCCAGCCATCCCCATCCACTACCTTGAATCAACACCGTAGTAGAAGAGAATTTTTCCTTAAAGGCAGAAAAGCTTCCAAATGATTNATTAATTGCATNNGCAATAGAGCCGCTCGGTTCACCTCCGCCATTTGCTTTCATATTGTGCCAAAATATTCTATGGTTATCAAATCCTCCTCCATTAAAGTTGATAGCACTTTTTTGATCCGCTGGTACTTGATCAAGGTTCGATAATATATCTACAATATCCTTTTCCTGGATAGCGGCTGGACATTTTTCAAGAGCCGCGTTAAGCTTATCTGTATAAGTTTGATGATGCTTAGTGTGATGAATTTCCATAGTCCTTGCGTCAATATGTGGTTCTAATGCATCATAACTATATGGTAACGGAGGTAATTCATATTTTGCCATATGTCTATTTTTTCTTTGTAATTATTAACTTTTACGTTATAAAAAATATTCATGCANGTGGAAAATCATGCCGTAAAATATGAAATTTGTAAAAGGCTTCTACGGGACATCAATATCCATATTATCAGTTGAGAATACTAATTGATTTTCTATATCTAATATCCTAATATTTTGCTATCGATTTGCAACGTAAAGGTTTCTTCCTCAATTAGCGTTATCATTCGATTCTGAATCCGATGGCGGTGGGGGTGGTACGGGTTCTTCTTCTGATTGGTTGGTTTCAGCAAGTGACCTACTCAGAGAAGAAAAGGACGAAGGAGAGTTATCATCCGATTTGTCTGATATTGAAGCATTTGACAACGAGTTATTTGACAAAGAACTATTTGACTGTGAAAAGGAATTTACAGCAAATGACGGAATCAAAACGAGGATAAAAGCAATTGATATTATGGAAAAACTCATTCTCACAGATATCACTAATAGATCATTAATCATATGTACTATTGTAAATATAAAGTAGACTGTTTCCGACTCTATTTGACTTTATAACCATTTTAGAAAGAGAAGCGCAAAAGCTATATCGGAAAGTTTGGCAGACTTAAAATATTAATGCACGTTGTTTCATGAATTTGTATGTTTCATTCATGANATTTTTTAGGTTTTTAGCAGTTAGACAGTTAGATTCGAGTTTGGTCTATTTCTAGATGTGATTTTATCCTAATTATAAAATTAGAAATTNCACAAATAATTTAACACCAGATTCGGAGTAGTCTGTGGGCCAACGACCCATTTATTGAATTCTAGTTGATTTATCCCTTTTCAACATTTGGATCTATCCTGTTATTTTGTATTAGTCTTTACATCTTCATATTGATACCTTAAGAGTACTGCATTCAAATTATACGCGGATTTGATATTAATAAGTCTTCGATTTGGTAATTATAAATTGGTCATCAAGCGTGTCGTTTCCAATATTATGAAATGTTCCCGTAAGCACTTCTTGATTTTTGTTATTAGTGACATTAACATGTAGAAATCCATTTTCCCGAAACTGGCTTACCATAAATGGAGCTTGTCCCCTAAAATCATATAGGTTATTTCCTGCCGTGCCTACTCCAACATAGATAGGAACACCAGGCATGTAATATTGAGTAGCATTTGCGTCCTTTATTAATGGTTGGCGAGAATCCTGTATATTGTATAACAAAGGATATGATCTTTGATAATTATGATTATGTGAGGTGATAACTAAATCAACCCCATATTTTTCAAATAATGGAGCATATGTTTTTCTGAGGAGTTCACCAGCTGGATGAATAGTAGGTGAAGTGTAAAAAGGCCTATAGCCATATACTATTATCCAGTCTATGTTGGGATCGTTAGTCGCCTTATACAAGTCATCATTGATAAAATTGTATTGTGCAGATCCATTTTCATATGGAAAAAACAAACTCTTGCCTGTTGACATAGCCAAAAAATGAACGTTTTGATAGTCAAATGAGTAGAAGGGACTTTCTAGATTAAAATGCCTAACAAAATCACTAAATCTCGAGGATGAACCTGCCTTACTGCTATCGGTATCAGATTCGCCCAATGTAACCTTAAACTTTTCGTCACCATCTAACTTTGAAATAAGTTTAAAAAAGCAGCTTGGATTTTCTACTTCTGATAAATCGCCTAGAGCAAAGACCAAGTCAGCATCTTCCTTTTCAATATTATTTATCGTTTGTCTGGTCTGTGAATCACAACCAAAGTCACCGGCCACTACAAAGTCAAATTCAGATTTGTTGTTACCAAGGTAATTACCTGAAGCATTATTATTGATTCCTGATGCGCCAGAGGAATCAACAATGTCAAAAGAACTTCTAACTGGAGAGGATGAGAACCCTTGGGTTGTTGCCTCTACTTCTATGTTTAGCGGTCCTAGGTCACCGTTCTTTCCTATGGTCCAGGAATAAACGAACTTGCCCTGAACATCGGTTTTTCCTTTAAATTCTTTCTCATAGTTATGACCTGGGTATATCAATTTTCCACCTATTTCTGCGTTCGAAACAGCCCTAGAATCAGAATCGGTCACAGTTATGGTAGTGTTTTGTGCTTCACCTCTTGCAACGGGATTTTTTTCAGGAAAAACTGAAACAAGTAATGTCTTATTGTTAGTAGCTACATCTTTAATATCAGACAAATTCGTAGTGGGTATCTCTGATCGTTGTCCAGACTGCACCGGCGACAATATTTCTTCATTAATGTAATTGGGAACTCCGTTAATGAACACGCTATTCCAGCGCGTAGGTGCTGACATGCAAAGTAATTTCGCAGTTATTTTGTTCTTTCCTTCAATTATCTGAGAATAATCATTACGTAATGAAAACTCCCACTGAGAAAAATCGTTTGTCCCTCCCGTGCCTTTTGCAATGGCATTTTGGTAAGGTCGAACATCGTTAACTATCACGGTTACAGAACAATTTTTTGCAATATTGTCTGATGAGTGACCTGATATTATCAATTCCTTTCCGATACTGGCGTTTTGGCTCGAGATAGGATCATCTATCTTTATCGATTCGCGAATTTTGGACGTCGACAATTCTGAATTTTGGCTAAAAATAAATTGATTTGGGGTATACACCAATATAATGAGCAAGATGATAAGACTTGTGAAGACATGGAATCCCATTTTCAGCTCACCGGATATCTCGCAAACAATTGATTTGGTATATATATATATTCTGAAGCCTAACTCTAGACTAGCTATCATAGGTATAACGATAAAGCATCCATGATTAAGCGCCGTAAGATTGATTGGGTATTATATAAATTCACGAAATGAACGAGAAAAATACCATTAGCCGTTTACGAATAAAGTTTATCACCCACTTGCTGAGGTGAAGTACGTTGTACGATGCATATCTTTGACCATACAAAATGCCATTAATTCAACACATTTGCTATGTCAATTTGTTCCTAATTTGAGATTTAACTTAGGTAAGGTAAGTTCTTATATTTAGTAGCATGATTGTGATTACTCTTTTAACACCGATATGCCATTAGCCGGTGGGATTCTCATCGCTATCGCTCCTAGTCCCACCGGTCCTTTCTAATATTCTACTGTAACATATTTGCACATATTGGAATCGAGCTTTGTCGCTTAATTTATGCAAGTTCAGTCATGTTAAACTTTAATTGATTTTTCTTTCATTTGCCTTATGACTAGACTACTAAGTTTAATAATTTAATAATNAAATCATAACTTACACAAACTTTCGTAATAATGCTAAGGTGCTTTACTTTGGCAAAATTCTGAATACTTTACCCTGACCTATAGATACAATATACAGATAGCCGTCGGGTCCGACAGTAAGATCGGTAATACCGCCGAATCCAGCACCAAATACTATATCTTCGGCACCAGAATTGATCGGGTTTTCAATAAACTTTCCCGCAAGGGCCTTAGGGAGTACTAGATCGTTTCTTTCATCGTTCAATTTGAAGTGGAATATTCGGCCGTTATGAACATCACCAACAAACATGTCATTTCTGTATTCGGTACCTAATTTCTCTGAATCAAAAAATACCAATGATGTCAGTCCGGTACTGTGAGCCCAAACTACTTTAGGCTCTTCATATTTTCCTTTACCATCAAAGGTAACCAATTTGTGGACATCAAATTTCTTTTGCGATGAAGAAAAACCAACAATTTCTTGCCACCCACTATTAAATCCAGGATTTACTAGGTTTATCTCATCTCCCTCATGTGGTCCGTTCTCTGTATCCCATAAGGTACCTGTAATAGGATCAAAGTCTAATCCAAAACTGTTGCGTATGCCGTATGCATAATACAATCTTAATGGCATGGAATCTCCCAGAATTCCCTCTCCAATAGGCTTGCCGTCTTGTGTTATTCTTAGAATCCCGCTGCGTCCGTCAGCAACTATCCCATCAGCAAAATTTTGAGTCTGCGTCGCAGTATAGAACGTACTAAACGATCCATCTATATCTCCAACTGGTATGTAGATGTTCTGATCAGGACCAATCTCTATTGCTCCTCCATTATGTCTAGGTCCAGGAATCGCAGGTAAATCCAAAAGAAGGACCGGGTCTACAAGTCTATCATCTACCAATTCATATCTATAAAGGCGATTTCCTTCTGGCTCTTTACCTTTCCGATCGTCACCATCTTTACCATTTATTTCAGTAAAGTAAAGGAAAACATACGTTTTGGAACTAGTTTTGGAAACAGCAATACCACACATTCCTCTTTCAACAGAGTTTGCCACGTCCACATCAAGCAATGGTTTTTCTAAAATTCTTCCGTTAACTACACGTATAACAGTTCCCTTGTCTTTCTCCAAGACAAGAAAGTCGTCAGGCCCCACAAAAGCCATAGTTGTAGGGGTGTCCAGTCCTTGTACTACTTGTTCAACTTTAAGCCTAGAATCAAAGACATTTGGATGGGCTGGACTTAAACTAAATGGCCGTTCTCTTAAAATTTCTTGACCATACGTCTGAGAAAAATAAATGGTAGAATAACTGATTAAAGCGACGACACAGATAAGGATAATNTAATTTCTGATAGTGGATTGAAAAAGCAAACTTGAATTTCAGTTTCACAGCAAGGCAGGACCAATATTAATTTTCGTTCGTAATATTATGGATTTTTTTTGATTAAATTAAGGCNAAGAGAAACATAGTTTCCTTAACAGTTCGCAATTTCAACCACCTTAATCGTTTTTTGGAACAATGAGAGTTCAACNTGTTGATGATAATTCAGCTCATTTAGTGATATGTAACAATCTTATAGAAAAAAAGTATATATATTTTCTTAGACAATTATAGTATACCTAAACACCAACTGGGACTATTGGTTGTTCTTGTTCATCACACCTGAGAAGTCCCAGTTGAATTATATTTTTGGTTAGAATTGCTTACTATAAATACATTATCTTCGAAGAAGATGTCAAGAGTATTTCCCAAACGGAACATGAACCACTTTATCCCCATTGTTACCGGAATGCCNTCAAGGGTGAATTCAATTGTTTCTGCTGNCGACCAAAAGATAATGAGCTTTTTTGGTATAAGAGGAATAGAAATAAACATTGTTTGTTCGGTCCTACCATGGATAACAAATTATTACAGAGCCATTCTAAAGCATCATCCAGCAATATAAATTTGGGAGTATCTAAAGCTCATATTAATAACTTGAATCGATTCTCATCATACTCCAACACTTTCAGGTTATACAAAAGAATATCAGAGCAATATAATGACCAGTCAATTTTGGGTTCTGTCAAACAATTAGTACCAGATAATGTATTAAAATTAACTCAAAATGGTCAAACCTTAGAGCCACTCTTACATTGGTTCAAGAACGACTTTATGAAGTGGATGCCGAAGGAACAACAATGTACATTATGTAATAGACCAATGAGAGTGCAACCTGTTGATGATAATTCAGCAACATTTCGGAAAACAGAGATTCACATGTGTGAAGTCTGTGGTTCAACCCAAATATTTCCACGATATGACAAAATACTAAGGATTGCAGAAACAAGAATCGGTAGGTGTAGTGAATGGTCCATGCTCTTTGGTGGTATTGTAAATTCATTATCGATTCAAACTAGAATAGTACACGATTATCTTGACCATTGCTGGAATGAATCTTTGATAAATAAGAAATGGGTACATATTGACTCAACTTTGGAATATCCTATTTCTTTTGACCATCCATACTATTATGAACAAAATTGGGGAAAGAAGTATGAGTATGTATTGGCATTCTCCGCCAACAGTCTAGAGGACGTTACTACTCGCTATACTCAACAGTGGCTTATGGTTCAGAAAAGAAGGGGAAAGAAAGATAAAATAGAAGAATTCAATGAGATTTATTACAGGACATAATCTGCGATGTCATCAACATAACGATACTCTATCCAGACACCTCTAAATGTTATTTGTCTTAAATTTGATAAGTTAATTTCATCTTTTTCGTCCGACATTATTCCCTGCAATTTGATTATGTCTAAAGAGGCGGGACTAAAAATACGGACAAGATTGACATGGGGCCAGTGGGATTTGAACCCACGACCGCCAGCGCCCCAGGCAAATACCTCAATGAAATTATATCAAATCAACTGAGATGGTATCCTTGACCAAGCTAGACGATGGCCCCTTACGACTTACACAAAGGCAGTGCTTTTTAAATGTAGTATTATTTATTATCAAAAGCAATTTCGATAAGAATAAGGATAATAAATCCATTTAGATTCTGGTTGAAAGGAAAATTTAGAATAATTATTCAAACCTACTACATCTATAAAATGAACAATTTAAATTCAATTAATTTTATTATTTGATTACTCCACGAACAAAAATGGANTACTCTAATTATNTCNNAANATTGTATGATTATGAAAAAAAACAAGTAGGAACAGAAGAAAAATCAATTCTGTTTAAAGTGATAAACAATGTTGATTTATCTGCTCAAATAGGTTCATATCTAAAACTAAGAGACAAGAATCAAATTGGCGATAATCAATCCATTACAAAATTACTGGGGCTCAAGCTGCTTACTGAAAAAAAGGGACTAATATTAAGGGGGATGAGAAAATACCAACTGACTAGTACAGGGCTATTTTATATGCTCTCTGAAACCAGAAGTTATCCTCCAAGCCTCTTGAAGAAGTATAGCAATGATCCAATTCTCTTAACACTCTTGTATCAATACTTTGAAGTAGATACAATAGCCTCAAGTACAGCCAGATTTTATTCTATCATAACGCAGTATCTAAGTCAGTGCTGCAGGATTACTCTAAACTGGTTGGAAGATACACAGAATTCTAATGAGGAACATAAAAAACAAATGATGAAGCAGCTATTGTTCGAATTAGAATTAAATGCTAAATTATTGGCACTTAGAATTATTGTTATGTATTCTGAACCAAATATACTTTCTCTTACACCAAAATCGGAAACTGGAGACTCAGAGGTAGCATATTACGAGCTCGAAAGTAATATGAAGCAGATTCTTGGTAAAGACAATAAGTTTGTCGAACTATTGCATAAAACAAACGCGGACTTTAAGAACGGCTATAAAGAATTCACTGATTCTAAATAGTTACTCAGTTATCTAATTTATTCAACTACCGTCTTAGATCCTTTGGCTTTGCTTCCAGAGTAACCTCAAGTTCCTGCGTTTTACCGTCTCTAAGAATACCAATACTCATCTTGTCGCCTTTGTTTTTATTATTTGTAATATATGTCAGTAAATCTTCCAAATTTTTAATGGGCACTTTGTCTGCGCTTGTAATAATATCGCCACCCAATTCTATTTGTGTTCCATTGATATCTGTAATTCTATAACCACCTTTCATTCCGGCCTTGTCTGCTGGCCCATCTGAAATAACTCCAACTACTAGTATTCCTGTGCTCTGACTAGTATTCAATTTAGTAGCAATATCGGGACTCATGTCAACACCATCAATGCCCAACCACAAGGGTTCTACATTGAGCCGCACTGGCCTTTCAGCCAAGGGAACATTAACCGTTTGTAGTTTACCATCTCGGATAACAGCCAGTTTAACACTTTGTCCAACCTTTTTATGTTGTTCCAAATATACTAGTATGTCATCAATCTTGGAAACACTTTGATTATCAATTTTTATAATAACATCTCCACCCAATTTTGTTTTCCTGCCGCCTACATCTACCAGTTTATCTCCGCCTTGAATTCCAGCCTTAGATGCAGGTCCTCCAGGACTGGTATCTACCACAAGAAAACCTTTAGTCGTGTTTAATTTCATGGCCGACGCAATTTGTTCATTAACGTCTATTCCAGAAATTCCAATCCACGGATGCTTGAAGGAATGTTCTGAAATCAAGATGGGTACTACTCTGTTAATGGTGCTTGCCGGTATAGCAAACCCCACACCAGAGTATTCTCCTGTTAATGAAAAAATAGCACTATTTATCCCAATCACCTGCCCATTCAAATTAAGTAAAGGACCTCCAGAATTTCCAGGATTTATGGCTGCATCAGTCTGAATTATCTCTGGTATCGAAAATGAAGCCTGAGGGNCGNGTGNATTTTGTTGATCAGGCGGTNATTCTGGACCTTCAGGACTACCGGGATTTTGTGATGGAATGACCCTTCCCAAACCACTTATTATCCCCTCAGTCATGGAACCAGAAAGCCCAAATGGATTCCCTATTGCAATTACATGTTCTCCAATTTTTACATTAGAAGAATTGNTAAGGGGCAATGGCATTAATGTTTGATTTGTTAAGTTTTCAATTTGTAAAACGGCTAGATCAGAAAAAGGATCGCTACCAATAATTTTTGCCTTGTACGATTTTTCATCCAAAAAGGTCACAGTAACATTATTGGTACTATTAGTACCAGTATCGTTATACGATCTATTTCGAACTACGTGATCATTTGTGATAATATGACCAGATTTGTCAAAAACAAAACCTGAACCAAGTGCAGAAGAAAGGGGATCCTTGTTGGACACAGTAATCTGAACAACAGAACCCTTTACTCTATCGAATAATTTGGACAATAAAGTATCATCGAAAGCTGTGGTTTGAGCATGAGAATTTACAGAAATAAGGGTGAAAACAAGCAAAAAACAGATTGGAATTAGGACGTATAATTGAATAATTTTAATATGAGCTAAACTGCGCATTGCAAAAGTATCTATAAAAGAGTTCACGTGAATTGTACTTTAAAAAGTTAATTTATATCTATTGTTTTAAAATTCCATTAATATTGATATAACCTGAAACACAAGGCGTACTATTTGGTTAAGGCAATTTAAATACATTTGTCAAATGAGAAGAGTCTTTTTATTCATCTTTTCTTTTACTTAATTTTACTTTAAAAACGTACGTGGAATTTTATATTAAAAATGTTGGTTACCATATATAAGTAATAACAGAATTATAAATTGCAACAGGTACCGAAAATTGGTGGAGAGAGAAATAGAACGAATCGTAAAATATTTGGTTGAAGAGAGAACTGTTCTAAAGCTCTTACGCTCATTGGAAACACAGGAGACTTGTCACTATTATAACATTAATCAGGAGGATAGCGGGCTATCCTACTATTCTAGAAAGTATAACGCATGGGTACTGCGCAATAAGTGTTTTCAATTGAATTAGTAAATAGTTTATCTAATGCGTTTTGTTTCTATCGATTAGATGTGATCTCAATAAAAATTTAATATGACCCATTGTAACATGAGATAAATTAAATTTACACTAAATTGTCAATATCGTCTATTTATCGGCAGACGACTACNCTGGTGGTTTGCACATACTTTATCTCACCGGATTGCACCAATCAATTTCTCATCCTATTTTATAATATTTTCATTTTGTTGATAGGTTTATTCAAGATTGTAAAAATTTTCACCCGCNATTAGATTGAATTCGTTGATTCTCTTTAATTATTATATAGTAACATTCGCTCGTTAAAAGTCCGAAGAACCACCTGCACTGTATAGACTTCCTTTGATGCTAATCACAAAATCCAAATCGTTAATTCGCTTTAATAAGTTGAGATTTAGATGATGACTCACTACCATTTTTGTTCCATGAAGATAAAAACCTGGTGCCATGCCCGTGACACTAATTACCCTCTCTCTAATTTGTTCGGTATCCTGTTCAGGTTTAAGGATAATTTCTAGGGTATAGATATTCTCTTTTTTTGCTTTTTCGTCAAAAATTAGTCTAACAACCAGAATTGGGTCTACCTTTGGAAAGACGCTTTTGATGGCATTATCGGCTTCCGTAAATTCCCGTACAACTTCACTAATACTATTGCTTTCTTGGCTACTCATTTAAAATTAGTTGTGTTAGCAGATTAATAAAGAAAACCTTGATTCGTAAGAGCTATTTTAATAAAGTTTAAAATCTATAAGCAATCAATAAAGATATCGTCTATTTCAGGAGATAGATGTAACAACACTCTTGATTGGTGCAAGGTCAGTCCTATNTGATCAGCACCAATCANTTTATTTTATTGATTTAATTTTTTAATTCCCCTTATTATCTATGTTGATTTTGTAACATGAAATAAATTAAATACCCATAATGGACCTTACATCGTATCAATGAATGAGGAGGATGATGGTCATACTAAGAGCTATCTTTTACAACTTGAAAAGATGAATATCAATTTTGGAAAAATTGAGAGAAACCTACCAATAGCAACTCTCATCGAAATAGCAATTCAGAGAAATGAAGGACTGTTATCAAATTCTGGTGCGTTGTCTGTTAAAACAGGTAAATTTACAGGACGCTCTCCCGACGATAAATTCATTGTTGATGACGAAATAACGAATAGCCTAGTGGACTGGGGTAAAGTGAACCATCCCATATCTACAGAAAAGTTTGATAAAATTTTTGAAAGAATGAAACAGCACGTATCAGGGAAGGACTTTTTTATATTTGACGGATTTGTTGGCGCTGATCCTGACANTCGCTTGCCAATTAGGGTTTTTACCGACAGTGCATGGCACAACATTTTTGCATCACAAATATTTATACGGCCCACACCTGAAGAACTCAATAATCATAAACCTGAATTTACTCTGTTCTTTGTTAATGATTTTGCCGCTCTCCCTGAGATTGACGGTACCAAAAGCGGAACATTCATAATCATTAATTTCTCCAAGAAAATGATTTTNATAGGTTACACATCCTATGCCGGGGAGATAAAAAAGTCAATGTTCTCTGTCATGAATTTTCTACTTCCACAGAGGGGAGTATTCCCGATGCATTGTTCAGCAAGTATGGGAAAGAATGGAGAAACCGCATTATTTTTCGGATTATCAGGCACAGGAAAAACTACATTATCNGCGGACCCAGAAAGNAACTTAATAGGAGATGATGAACATGGATGGTCTGAGAGAGGAATTTTTAATTTCGAAGGTGGATGTTACGCCAAGTGTATTAATCTTAGGAAGGAANANGAACCNCAAATTTGGAATGCAATAAAGTTTGGTTCTGTAATGGAGAACGTAATTGTTGATGAACAAACACGAGAACCAATTTTTGACGACAGCTTCCTAACCGAGAACACTCGAGTAGCCTACCCTTTGGAGTATATCCCTGGAGCAGTAATACCTTCAATTGCTACTCATCCTAAGGTTATAATATTTCTTACTGCGGATGCATTTGGTGTAATGCCACCAGTAGCGAAACTCTCNAGGGAAGGTGCAATGTATCATTTTATNTCTGGATATACAAGTAAGCTAGCAGGCACTGAAAGAGGAATTACGGAACCAAAAGAGACATTCTCTCAATGTTTCGGAGCGCCATTTATGCCATTACATCCTATTGATTATGCAAGAATGCTTGCAGATAAGATTTCAAAACATAACACCAGTGTATATCTTATTAATACTGGTTGGACTGGCGGTCCATATGGAATAGGCAGGAGAATGGATCTAATATATACAAGAGCGATGGTATCGGCATCAGTAAACGGAGATCTTNGAAGGGTACATTACAAACATGATAATATCTTCAATTTAGAAATTCCCCTGTCATGTCCTCAAATCCCACCAAAAATTTTAGATCCAAGTTCTTCTTGGTCTAACAAGGACCAATACGTTGTTGCAGCGAAAAGATTAGCACATTTGTTTATCGAAAATTTCAAGAGGTTCGGAGAAGAAGCTAGATATCTGGCTAAATTTGGACCCCAAATTTAGATTTAAAATCGTAGCCCGGAGCAGATTCGAACTGCTGTCCTCAGGTATCTTTTCATGACGATCCAGAGCCTGAAATCCATAGCCCTCCTGTGGAGTTTGACCGCTAGATTCGGCATCGACACAATCGTGTAGATTCGACCGGGCTAATTCTCGAGCTACAAGTAGAAACTTTCAAACGGATATTTATCGATATCTACTTTAGGAGAGGCTCTTTCATTCTTACAGTGTTAACTAACTCCCTAACACGATTAACACTTTGCTGAAAATATGATACTAAATTCTTGTTGATTAGTTCCTTCGGATCTTTTGGCGTTATCAATGTTGTTCTGTCATCGAATAGAACAGCTTGCGCTTCTTTGGACGGTCTTTGCATTGTTTGATCTCTAAATTCCTTTAATACCCAAAGCCATCCATTGTGTTGTGAGGCTTGACTTAGCTCTGTTAACAGGCTAATATTTTTTGTTCTGGCATTGAGGGCGCTCTGAATTGTAGCTTGGTCGACCTTTCCTATCGCAATTCCCAATTCTAATCTTGTGTTGATAAGTGTCAACAGGCAATCCAGTGCACCCAAAATTTGAGCAAGAAAGCAATCTATTTCCAATTCTGCCTGAACTACTGGATTGTCCTTTTCGAAGTTTGAGTAATTTAACTGGATTTCTAGTAGGTTATTCAAGTGTATTTCGGCACCATATAACTTGAACTCAACTCTGTCTGTCAAAAGATTTGCATCAAATTTTGAATTCATGTGTGTTTAGAGCCACACTAATTTTCATTAACTTTACTGAGATGTAAATATGGATAAATCAAATCATACTTGATGAACTGTTAAAATTATGGATTTATCTACATACGATATATGGGTGAAAATGAAGATTTAGAGGAAAAGAAGCTGTTAGGTTCAGGGGGGTACGCCTTAGCAAGAATTACGGAAGATGAAGAAATCAAGGCCAATCTGGGAATTCCGCAAATATTTCTGGCGAATGTGGGAAGATTGAGCGAAGATAGGTTTTTGAAATATTATTGTAATGTATGTGGAAAGGATTTTGATGGTTCTCCAATTATAAAATATGAGACTCCAAATGANGAACTNGGGCAAGGAGTAGTACTTGTTGAAAAAGGAGAATACAAATGTAAGAACTGCGATAACANAATAGCATTGTATAGAAAGTTCAACAAATAGCAAAAGGCAATCCTCATAAAAAATAGATCTTTACCTTTTCAATATTGGGATACTAATTTTTACGTATTCAACAATAAAATGTTTATAATAATTTTGTCTAATATATAATTGAAAAAAAATTGGGAGGATGGGATGATGACTGGTATTATCATCGCAAAGACAAGAAGACAAGGGATTGGATAAGAATAGCTCGATATGCTATCTACGGTGGTTTTGCAATTGTCGCTGTTGTGGTATTGCTAGTATTTATTCCAAGAGCGGGACTAACTGTAGAGATAATGGAAACAGGGGAAGCTATTAGTACCGTAAATATTAAAATAAATAATAACAACCCGCAAGAAATTCATAATGTAACAGTAGTCTTCGATGATGATAAGGAGAAAAAGCAAGTTTTCAATTCTATCGGACCATTTAGTTCAATATTCGTTACCCCAGATAAGGACAATCTAAATTTTAAAAAAATGATCGTAACAGCTGATAATGGAAAGTTACAGACCACAAAATATAGATGACGAATGTTTCCAAAGTTAAATTATGCTAGGACCTATGGGTTAAAATTTAAGGCTTGAATTAAATTCTCTTAACGTTTTGTACTTGCTTCTCTTATTGCTTGGCCATATTCTAGATTAGCCTTCTTTCGCATATAGGGTATGAGTCTATAATGTATGGAATAGATACTTTTTTGTCTTATAAGAATTCCCTTAACCAACAGCGATACAAAACCACCTGCGACTTTAGATGATTGTATCTTCATATTTTTACAGAACTCATCTCTTTTAGTATGATATTCTTTTAACGTGAAATAGGAACGATTTACATCCAATATTAATGGCCATATAATATTCTCCCATACCATTCTCCTGTTTTGAGTTGATGATGCGTGCTTACCTTTATTACTTGAGTCCTGTTTTGGCTCACTAGGGTATTGAAAGTTATTCATGCTGCACGGCTCAAATGAGAGTTGTTTCTTAGGCACATTTAAACTTGGGTTCCGACATAATCATATTTGGTTTTGAAAGAATTAGAAATAAAACAGTCGTTAGATAATTTGGCCAACAATTGGAAAATAGAGCGGTCAATATATGATCTTCATCTTGGAAAACGTGACGACGTTTCTGATTCCCAAATAGTTGTAAATGGTGTAGTATTTCATATTCCCTATCTTGCAAAAGATGAAACTTATGTTCTTTGGAAATGCTTATGGCCCGACTGTCATAATTGCTGTGAGAGACAGGGAAGATTACCACTGACTAAAGACGACATATCGTTAATTTCAAACAAAATGGGTTATAAGTCAGAATCTGAATTTATCAAAAAGGAAACCACAATCTCTAGTTGGAATGAAACGTCGACTATGAATAACGTGATTACAACCATCAGTATGATATCACTAAAGAGGAAGGAAAATGAAACGGAGGATCAAGATGGCAAGCCTTTACCATGCAGATTCTTAAATGAATCCGGCAGTTGCGTACTACATCCCGACAAACCAGGCGTTTGCTGGCTTTATCCCTTTTCTTCATGGATGGAATCTAATAATCGAAAACCTGTTGTGCATGCTTCATACCAATTAACTGGCGATTGCCCTGGATTCTATACAGACAAAACATCACAACCAATGATGGAAATCTTACAAGAATATTCGAAACGAATATTCGAGTATAATATGNCAATCCTGAGAACAACGAGANAAAANTACGGATTCATAGATATAGTTCAATAAACTTATCAAATGATTTGGAAATTGGATTATCCTTAGCCATTCCAAATAACGCCTGTATTGCAACTCTTGCAGGCTGGGAATGGGTCACCTTTCGATAGAGGTATAATACGATCTTTTGCTGTTGGTGAACAGTTTAATTTTCGAATTCGTTTCAGGAGAGTAGAGTTATGTCTCAATAAATTGAACGTGCCGCTATGCGGTGCCAACTCTCCAGTACGATATTCAGTCAATGAATTACCATATTATTGTGATACAAAGAATATAATAATGTCAGATTTTCANCATCCATAATAACCCTTCTTTTGAATATTCGCATGAGTAATAATCTTGATTTCATAATATCCTAATTTTCACTTTTCATATATGCCTGTGGACTGAATTCAGTATCTATTNTTAGTCGTGACTAATTGTATCCGGTCACGAAGCAAGCAAATAATATC
>Ga0065706_1000059_pt1 | contig 17478 bp, 19 predicted proteins | sample SwibulcommuniRL3_FD_59093 | JGI IMG/M metagenome (GOLD analysis project Ga0065706, IMG submission 59093) | Bulk soil microbial communities from switchgrass field near Rose Lake, East Lansing, Michigan, USA - RL3 Bulk Soil v2 (version 2) | ecosystem: Environmental > Terrestrial > Soil >... | reverse complement strand
AGTATTAGATGACTGAGTATTAGATGACTGAGTATTAGATGACTGAGTATTAGATGACTGAGTATTAGATGACTGAGTATTGTCGGAAGTTGAAGTAACGTCGGGTCCATTCTGCATCGATTTTGATACAAATTGTTTGGCTTCAGCTTCTGTGAATTTTTCCTGTTTTCACAAGTTTATTAATCAAATTGGTCTCTTTACCAGAAGCTGATACATCCGAAGTTGATGTATCATCATCCTCACCACCCGTTGATGTATCATCATCCGGAGTTGATGTATTACCAGAAGCTGATACATCCGAAGTTGATGTATCATCATCCTCACCACCCGTTGATGTATTACCAGAAGCTGATACATCCGAAGTTGATACGCTATCGAAAGAACCATAAACCTTTTTGACCGTATCTTCTAAGATACCAAAGTACTTGGTGGGAACTAATTTGCCACCCTCATCATTAACCAAATTAAAGCTGGCCGTATCTGCATCCCTATAATCCCACTTCCAAAAAGCCGTTCCCCAGATCCCTTCTTTCTTAAAAGCCTCGAGTATCTTTCCGGCATTAGAATTTGTAAAATCGCTCGCACCTGGGTTGATTTTGAATACTCCACCCTCTTTTGTCCTTACAACGTTATTCCACTCACCTATGTATAACGGTACTCCAGTTAGATCCCTTGTATCCAAAAACAAATCAAATCTCTCTTTTTGGTAGTCATCTCTATCAGGAACTCCATAGACACTTATTTTGAAAGCGATGTTCTGCTTAGAAGAAGGTGCCATTTTCGCCAAGTTTTGTGGTGAAATGTTAATGTTGCTATTCAAGTCAACCGGAACATTCATGCTGTAGACTATAGTTTTACTAGTGATATCTCTCAACTCTTCAGTAATAAAGCTATTAAATTTGCCTATTTTAGACCATTGATCCGTATTATCAACGTGAGGCTCGCTTAATATTTCGTACCCCAAGGTACTTGAATGATTATCTACTTCCAATACTATTTTCTTTAGATATTCTGCCATTAGTGTCCAGCCATCTTTTCCATCATTATCTTTCACAGATCTGTCCCACCAGTCCTTCCAAAAGACCTGAGCACCTTTGTCAGGAGTGTTACCGCCACCACCTTTGGAATATTTTGAATCTTCAAACAGAGACCAAGGAAAACCTGTTCCTTTGTCTTCAAGCCAGGAAGAAGTATGCCATTGATGGTTGTCATAAATGATTTTCACTCCGTACTTATCTCCTGCTTTCGCTACGGATTCTATTTCCTTCATGAAAGCTTTGGGGTCCCTTTCAAAAGCCTCCCAATAGAACAAGAATCTGGCATGATCCAAACCAGCTTTAGAAATCATTTTTAAACTATCATCAATGTAATCCTGTGGAGCTTCAGGTGAACCGTTATCATGCTGTTTCATATTAACAAAAGCGCCTTTCATGACAACCCCGTTGATAGGCTGGCTGCTAGTCATTTTAGTTGTCGATGCATATGAGCCCACTGAAGTAGCACTGATAAGGACGGCAACTAGAAGAAAGCTCAAAATTATTCTGGAACTTGCTAAAATCAAAACAATACTTATTAGAATTNTCAAAGTGATTTAATATGTATTACTGATTAGCTATTAACGACTTTGCATCAAGATCTAATTGATANNATGTCCAAACTCGTATTTTTGAATCTAGAATCAAGAATCATTGCAAATAGTCAATTAATTAATCCTGATTACGCACAGCATATTGTAAAATTAAATTATCAAAGTAACGGTCAAAGGTACCGTTAATTATGATGTCGTCCGAATATAGCCCAAGAGCAATTACTCTTCCTTTTTGGTAATCTAGCTCATATGTTGCAACTAGTGCACTACCGATTTTGTTAGAGTTTGGCCCAGAGCTAGTTGCATTATAATTTAGCAAAATAATGTCTTTAGGGTTTGTTATATATTGTTCTTCATGAGGTAAATAATCAAAAGGATTATTGCTAAATTTAGCTATTCCACTTATGTAGTTACTTCCAACCCATTGTGCTGTTTCATTTTTCCATCTTTCGTTTACACTTCGCCAGGCAGACTTGCCATTGAATGCCCAACTATGACCTTTAACAAGTGCTATGCTATCTTTGTTGCTATTGTACTTTACCTCAGCATAAAANACATTACCATCTAAAATAATCATCGTACCCCCATCACTGACAAATTGCTTCAAGTTATCATACTCCTTCTGAGTTACATATTCTTGATGCCCTAAAATTATGACATCGTAAATATTGCTACCATTTGATTGAAATATTGAACCTCTGTCAATATCTTGATCTGCTAGAAAGCCAATATGCGATTCTGGACTTATCCATTTTAGATTTCCCAGCAGGTATAGCATAGCAAATCCTGATGCGCTTGAAGATGGCTCTTTAGTCACTTTACTAGATAACAGGTTCAAATCTGTTGTTATATTTACTCCTNACGTAACATTGATGTATTTATTGTAAAATAGATAGAAAGATCGGTCGTATGCTGCAGCAGTAAATGTAGGTATGACTAGAGCAATCTTTACTTTTTTACCAAACTCTCCGGTATGAGAATTGTTACTTGGAGTCGATATTTCACTCTTGTTTTCAGAGAATATATAGTCGTTATTAGCTGTGGTGTGTCCTTGTTTTCCGGGGATGGGAATTGTTTCATTCAAATTTCTCAATTCTTTTGTGATAGAGAGTGGTGAAGTGGCAAACATTGAAGATCCATTAAGAGCAGAATTATTGGGCATTGAATCTAAAAGTGTGGTTACAGGATATTTATAATTCGAATTAGTAGTTGCCTGTACCTCAAAAATCGCAAATACCGAGTTAGTAAATAGTAATGAAAAAAGAACAAATATTATCATAGTAAACTCAGTCAGAAATCTGGAACAGATAGTTGGTGCTTGAATTGGCTTTGACATGTACCAGGCTTGTTTCTGTAGATCTACTACATTCTATTTATTTTTTTTAGTAATAGCCTGGTAAATGACCTAAGCGAATTTGTAGTAGCTCACTCTATACAATACGACAATTTTTAATAAAAATGATCGATTCATTACATTAATTTATAATTTTTCGACGATAGAGGTTAATTGTGAAAGTGAGTCAGTCAGTCTGGCTTTCGGAAAAGTATCTATAATCAAAGTTACAACCAAGTCTCTATGACTAGCGGCTGGCTCTCTTGGGTACGTGCAAATGATGTTGAAATTATGACCTTATTGCAAAACCAAGCAAGTATTTTAGTGAAGGCAGCATCTGTTCTGGCTGAGTCAATAAGCGATTTTAGCAGATTAAAGGAAAATAACACTACATTAAAAAATTTGGAACAGGAAGGCGATCAACTTACTCATAAGTTGTTTACAATAATAGACAAGACATTTATCACACCACTTGACAAGGAAGACATCTCCGAATTGACAAGTGCCATAGACCAGGTGCTTGATGCGACTTATGGTACTTCTGACAAACTGGTTCTTTTTAAGATTCAAAAGCNATCTCTTCATTTACAGGAATTAGTTACTCTATTGGTAACGGCAACCCAAGGAATCTACAAAGGTGTGTCGGAATTACATAAGGGCAAGCGAGAGAAACTGTTGATACATTCGAAAGCAATTAGCAAGTGTGAACATGATGGAGATAGTGTTTACCGTCTTGCAATTGCCAATTTGTTTGAAACGCACGATGCAATAGACATTATAAAATTGAAGGAAGTTTACGAAACACTGGAGAATGCGCTGGACAGGTCTAGAGATGTTGCTGACGCTATAGAAGACGTCGCTTTAAAATATCGCTGAGGATTAGCTTTGCTTCTTCCAATTGAAGTCTCAGTCTACATTGCTATTTCGGCCGCCCTCTTCTTTGATTTTGTAAATGGTTTTCATGACTCAGCTAACGCTATTGCAACGGTAGTAGGTACTCGAGTACTTAGACCACTATATGCCGTAGGGATCGCAGCTGTTGCCAATTTTGCTGGCCCTTTCGTCTTCGGTACTGCTGTTGCTCTAACAGTTGGAAAAGGAATCATACAACCCTCATTTTCTACAGTCGATGTCATATTTGCAGGTTTAATAGGGGCCATAATATGGGACCTTGTTACTTGGTATTTCGGCCTTCCGTCTTCCAGCAGTCATGCGCTAATTGGAGGATTAATAGGCTCAGCATTACTTGCAGGAGGAACATCAGCTCTAGTTTTGCCTGGCATAGAAAAGACCTTAACTTTTATAGTAATATCTCCTACTCTAGGCTTTTGTAGCGCATTTGGTATAGCCATAATTATCATGTATATATTCAGAAGGTATACTGCTTCCTATGTAAACAAGATTTTTGGTCGTCTTCAAATTTGTTCTTCAGTTTTTTTCTCGCTAACACACGGTGCTAACGACGGGCAAAAAACAATGGGAGTTATAACCGCCTTATTGATTTCAGGTGGTATGCTTGATTCTACCTCATTCTCAGTTCCAATCGAAGTAATATTGGCCTCTGCCATAGCGATTGCACTCGGGACATTCTTTGGAGGTTGGAGAATAGTCAAAACCATGGCTTTCAAGTTAACTAGTCTGCGTCCTTACCAGGGTTTTTGTGCTGAAACAGGAGGAGGTGTCATATTGACGTCTATGGCTTGGCTAGGTATTCCTGTTAGTACTACTCACGCAATCGCTGGCGCTATCATGGGTGTGGGAGCTACAAAAAGGCTTTCGGCAGTTAGATGGGGCGTTGGCAAGAGAATAGTTTATGCCTGGATTATCACTATACCAGCCAGTGCTGCGGTTGCGGCACTAGTATTAGAAATAATGAAGATATTCGTCTAGGTCCCCAAAAGGAAATACAGTCCTAAAGGATGGGAAATAATCTTAATGGTAAAATTAAGTGCATGGTATAGCTCTGATACCATAACTAGGACTGTAAAATCTGAAAAATCAAGTCTCATGCTTTCTGATTTATTGATTCATCTAAATTTGACTTCCTTTTATTAAATAGTCTTACCACGTCTATTAACTGCCAGAGCCAAAAACCACCGCCCAAGACCAAACCAAGAACAATACTTAATGGAAATGGAACAAGAAATGCCACGCTCAGCCAAATGGCTATTCGAGCAATCAAAATTACTATTCCGCGTTTTTTATATCCTAAATATATGTGTCCAAGCCCTGCAATTACTACTGCTAGAAGAATTGTTACTGCTAGACTCTTCGCCATTTGTAATAGCACCTCTCGTTTGTTAATGTAGCTTTGGATTTTGAATTCAATCTGTTTCACTTTGTATCTCTGTGTTGCATTCATTTTAATGTTCGTAGTTCACTTTCTAGAACAATTGATATGACAGAACTAAACACTTTCTTAAATTGGTAACAAACATTTTCAGGAAATTACAACTCTAACTTCCACGTAATAATTTCCTTCTCATTGCCGAGTAATATCAGTTTTTAACAACCAGAATCAACTTGTTATTGAATTCGAGTGCTAATGAATTTTGTTTTAACCTAATACGAATCTTATTGGCATATTCTATAACACGTCGTTCTACTATTATTTCTGTGTGAACTTCTAACCGCATGTACTTTACGGGTTCAAATTTTCCTTCAAAATAGCCGTCTAATTCTATCAACGACACGCTCCCAAATCGAGAAACTATTTCCTTTACAACATCCATGTAACCCTCGGTACGAGGCAAATAAAATTTAATTGAATGTGGCAATACTTTAGTTATGTAGGATTCTTCGACCATGTAGTTAACATAGGAAACATTCTATCTAATTATTTCTTAATTGACCTCACAATTCAATATCGAGGCTTTCCGTTTCCCTCAAGCTCTTATAATCTAGTTGTTCGCTTCGCAAATGGTTTTAAATTAGTTTAAGGAGAACAGAATCCATTGAGCGTAAATACCGCGTAAATATCTAAAGTTCTTGCTTTGAGAGCCTGATAAAATGCGCAGATACTAGGCTTCAGATTATATATGACCAGTATCAATTTTAAGCCAAATGTCCGGTGAGGCANCATTATCTTTCCGTATTACTATTAGTTTTTTATCCTTGGTTATTTTACTTATGTTTACTCCAAGTCATTTGATATATGCCCAGAGTTCAACGGAACAATTGCCATTTTTAACACAGAAGGAGTCAATAAAGATACTTAGCCCTGTTACGACACAAAACGCAACTGTAGGAAAAGATCTACTAATTTCAGGTCAATCTTCAGATGATGATGTTAAAAATTGTTCAGTATCTGTAATTGTTAATGATATTCGACCTTACCAAAATGCTTTTGCAAGAGGAATTAAGGGGTTGGATGATTTTTCTCGATGGGAATTCGTTTTAAGTAACAACTATACACATGTTATTGAAGGTATGAACAAGATAACTGCAAAATTATTGTGCGAGTCCGCACCTACACGATGGTATAGCGTATCTGTTAATGGAATTCCTAATTTAAGTAACGTACAGATAGNTCCACCACAGTCGAGTCCCATACAATCTGTACAACGTTCTAATGTATCAGAAACTAATTTATCAAACATTGAAGAATCAGGAAATAACAATACTTCCTTGCTTGTTTCAATTCTCGCTCAGAAGAACCCGATTGCAAGAGGCGATATTCAAAACACTACAATAACTGTTACCGATTCAGCCAAGAGACCAATTACAAATGCTGAAATAAATGGAAAATTGATATATCCAGGAAATAACTTTGAGAAAGAATTTGTAGGAAAAACGGATTATAATGGGATGTTCATTTATTCCTGGACTATTGGAAAGAAAGGCGACGTCGGGCCTCTAACCGTAGAAGTAGACGCTTCAAGTCAGGGGTATCAGTCATCTTTTATTACAAATTCTTTTGATATCGTGGATTCCTCTGAAGCGTTAAATGATAATAGCACTTTAGGCGGTAATCTGGACATTCAAGATAGCACTTTAGGCGGTAATCTGGATCTGGATATTCNAAATTCTGAANTNGATTTTGTAGTTGCAGGTGATTATGGTTGCGACTCAAAGACCAGACAAACCATAAAGGATATGGAAGAACAGGATACCGATCTGGCTTTTGCCCTGGGGGATTTGTCAGAGGTGAAAAATCCTAACTGCTTTTTTGATATTGTTTCAAAATTAGATAACAATGACAGGTTTAAAATTACGTTAGGGGAAGCAGATACTGATAGCAATAAGGCACGTTCATCATCACGATTTAGTGACTTTGTTAGACATTTTGATTTAGAAAGCCCATTTTACTCTTTTGATTACAAAAACGTTCATTTCCTGGCAATGTCTACAGGGAAGAGTCTCTTTGTTCCATATGCAAATGGATCGGAACAATATAATTTTATCTCAAATGATCTAAGGAACGCTGCTAACAATTCCGGCATAGACTGGATAATAGTCTATGGCTACAGACCATTTTTTACTTCACCTACTATTCATCCGGGAACTGAAGTTCTCAGAGAAACTTATTCTCCACTGTTTGAAAAGTATGGCGTTGATTTAGTTATCACTTCCCACAATCATAATTATCAGAGATCTTATCCATTGGTACATAATGTAGAGGACTCGCGGGAGCCGTTAATAAAGGACGTAAACACTTCTTATTATTCCATGCCGGGTGTTCCTATCTATGTTGGAGTTGGCACTGCGGGCAATAATCTTTATGATTTCAGAGGACAAGCTCCATTTATGGTATCTCAGTTTAGTGAGACTGGATTTCTACATGTAAATATAACTAAAACGGAGCAAAACTTACTGACAGGATCATTTTACAATGTTGGAACTGGAAATTACGATGATCGATTCATAATTGTAAAGTCAAAATCTGAATAATTTACTTTGATCCAGAATTCAGACAAGGATTTGTTGCCAGCGCATGACTCTGAAAATACTGTCAATTAAGATCGACCAGTACATCCATAGATTAATCCGTTGATCTCCATANTTTCATTCAGGTAGTNTATTGAATGGAGAGCCTCCTTATACTCATTATCCTCATAATGTACAGTTGCTTGGCACAACAAATTGAATAACGTGGTTTTATCAATTGGTTTAATTTGTTCATGTGGCAACGGTTCCTTACCTAAAGCATATGGCAGCAAATAATCCAATCCCTTTTGTAATCAGGAACCTTCTGGTGACCTTTAGTTACACAAATCGATATCAATATTTTCACCAACCTTCGCCAGATTGAAAAGGCCCAGGAGATTAAATATATGATAGTCCAGCGACGTATGCCTATGCATTTCAAATGGTTGAGAGCCATTGGGCTGGATTTTTTCCGCAATTAATTTTTCGAATTTATTTTCTAAAATGTTCGTGGTAATTTCCGTTTTGTTCAAGAACAGCGATATGGAAGAAGCCTGGACACAATACCACGTACCATGTTTATTGAGTTCTTTANTCTCTTTTTTACCAAATTTATTATTCAAAAGCCATCTTCTCCCTGAGTAGAATGAATTAAAAGATATAAGCACCATCATTTGATATTTTTAGAGGTTATTTAATGGCAGATACACTGACATTTGTTCTTGTTTCGATTCCTACAATGGTACTGCTAGGTTTACGTCACGCTCTTGATGTAGACCATATAACAGCAATAGATAATCTAGTAAGACTTCATAATGCTACAAGAAAATCACAATGGATAGGGGCCGGATTTAGTTTGGGCCATATGATTTCTGTCCTCGCCGAAATGATTCTTATCATTTATTTTATGGGCAGTATAACAAGTGTGGACAATCTCTCATTTTGGGGAGGAGTGATAGGAGCCATTGCATTGGGAGTGATTGGAGCAGTAAACGTTTACTCATTGAAGAAATGGGGTAAAACTGGGTCAGCAATTCTTGCAACCAAGATTTTATCTAGGATCGGAATAATGAATCCTTTTAGTTCTGCCTTGATTACAGGAATAGTATTTGGGTTAGGATTTGATACCGCTACTCAAATCTCTGCTATTACACTATCCGCAGTGGCCTCAGCGACTCTGGGGGTCCAGGTTGCCCTAGTCCTTGCAGGGTTCTTCGCAATAGGAATGATCCCTATTGATACATTAGACAGCTTCATATTACGATCCACATTTTCCAGAATATTCAACACTAGGAGCTTCAGATATATGGCTTATTCTTTAAGTGCAGCAGCCCTGGCAGTGGCAGCTCTTACTTCAATTGAAACAATCACCAATTCAGAAATATTACCAGACATGACGGGTCCAGTTTTGGCAATATTAATAATTTTAGCGTCCTTTGGATATGTATATGCTACCAGAAAAAAACATATAGTAAGCTCTAGTGACGTTGGTTCAGCTTAACAATTACAGATAAGCATAGAAACGACATAGTGGATGAACCTTAGGTGTCTTAGCATAACTCACCAAAATACCTTGTCAAAGTCCGATTGCCCTATACCGCTGCTTTCAACGAAGATCNCGTCAGTCATACAGAGATTGTTATTCAGTTAATTTGGTCAAGGTACTTTTCTGGATATGCATAACAGTATACTAATTCATAATCAACCAAGGAGTTACCTAGTTCATCATAGTACTTTATACATGCCTTTGTCTCTGGATCTTCAAGTTTGTAAAAGTTCCATTCCTTGTAATCTTTAATATTATCGATTTGACACTTCTCTTCATCTATTTTTATAGATATTTCTTCCAATGTGTCAGATTTTTTACAATTTTTTTCAGATGGGTGATTGTCTCCATGATTATCACCCGGTAGTTTGTCTTTAAAATTATAATCTATTGCATAAACACCAGAACCTAATGACAAGACGAGTATTGCCAGGATAGAGAAGCTGGAATATGTAAGTATTTTTGAATCTAAGTCTAGTAAAGCCTTCCTGTTCATCATTACGTCTAGGTTTATTTTTGACACTATAAATTAATTTCCCTTTACAAACGTCTATATATTTATCGAGACGATTTCCCCAAATAAAGAGGCGAAATCCGGATAAGTTTTTAACAATGAATATGGATTACATACAAAAACAGGGGATATTACGCAAGCGGTATGAAAAATATGATTAAAAGGAAAGATTGGCATAAATCGTGTTCTAATTGTATACAGTTTATTTTGGTTTTCTATTTGTAGCGAAGATTTTTTTCCTGTAAAAACTCGATAATAAATTTGGTAACAAGATTGAATCTAGTTATAAGTGGACGAAAATGATGTATAACTCGTTTACTCTCGGTCATTCTAGTTTCTTGTGGCTTGAATTAACATTTAATTTCAATAGTTTAATAATTTATTANNGGCAAGATATCAACTGATGATGTGGCAAATCAAATCTTTGTTAATCTACCGGTGAAAGATCTTGGAAAAACGATAGAGTTCTTCAAAAAGCTAGGTTTTGAATTTAACCCACAGTTTACGGATGAGAATGCTACCTGCATGATTGTCAATGAGAACATTTTCGTAATGCTTCTTGTTGAAAAATTCTTTAAAACNTTTACACAAAAAGAAATTTGTGATACTACGAAAAATACTGAAGTGATAACGGCGCTGTCAACTGAAAGTAGAGAAAAAGTTGATCAGATGTTAGAGAATGTAATTAAAGCTGGTGGAAAAGAATCTAGGAAACCACAAGACCTTGGATGGATGTACGGACGTAGCTTTGAGGATATTAATGGTCATCTTTGGGAGATAATTTACATGGATGAAAAGGCATTAAAAGAAAACTACGGTCAGGAACAAGGCAAGTCCAGCTAGCAATATCTTAAAAAACAAGGATATTGAAATCTAAATATCATATGTTACCATGATATAGTAAGAACAATATTTAGTCGAAGCTATCAGAGCATGTATATACCGAATCTAGACATATATTGATAAATATTATCAAGGTAACTATAACGACGTTAATCATTGAGTCTCAAGACTGAGCTTCTAAATTGTGTAAAGGCATTTTACGAATCTGGATTAAACACAGCAATATCTGGTAACCATAGCGTTAGAGCAGAAAGAATATGGATGTGGATAACCCCAAGCGAGATACCACGATATAAAATTAAAACAGCAGATCTAGTTAAAGTCAACCTAAAAACAAACGAGATAATTGGTAAATACAAACCAAGCAGGGAGTGGAGCATGCACAAAAAGATTTATGAGTATAAAGAGATAAACGCTATTGTTCACTGTCATAGTCCGTACACACTCGGAATCTCAATATCATCCAAGTTTGACGAAGTATTGGAAGAGGCAAAAATAGTGGTAGGCGATCCTGTTATTATAGAAAATGTCCCGTCAGGTTCTGTTGAATTGGCAACAAACGTGTCAAGATGCTTTGAAAATTCTAGCGTAAGGGCAGTAATAATAAAAAATCATGGCGTGGTCGCAGTTGGCAAAAATCTTGATCAGGCGAGATCCGTTGTTGAATCACTTGAAGAATGGTCAAAGGTCCTGACGGTATGTAGAATATTCAACAAAAAAATGGATGATAACTANCAAGTAAGCGGTATAGACANGCATGAANTCTGAAGCTAAAGCAATTTTTCTAGTTAAGAAGGAAATCTAGTCATGCTATGATTGGACATTGATACTGCATTTTAGACATGACAGGTTACGGGAATGGCAACTCAAATTTTTTATCATCCTTGGAATCTGATTTTTTGTCCTCTTTTGAAGATTTGTCACCGTCAGATCCCTTATTGTCATCGTCATCATTATCATTGCTACTGCTAGTTGACGAATCCTTATTATCGTCATTGCTACTGCTAGTTGACGAATCCTTATTATCGTCATTGCTACTGCTAGTTGACGAATCCTTATTATCGTCATTGCTACTGCTAGTTGACGAATCCTTATTATCGTCATTGCTACTGCTAGTTGACGATCCACCTTCTGCATCGGTAGCTTGATCATTATTGTTAACAGTGCTCGCGTCGTTAGATGACTCACTTAACGTAAACGGATCTAAATCTTTAGATTCAACAGCAGAATTTGCATTGGTTGATTTGTTATCTAAGGAGATGTAATTTAGGGGGGATTGAGCGTTGGCATATGGAATACTATGTATGCTGATGAATAGCAATAAAGTACTCAGACCAATAAGCAACATAATCGTACTTCTCATAATCCACCTGAATACACTTAATCTTCGCACTATATTAAATTAATGAATTTCAATATCATCGACTATAATATTAGTCTATTATTTTTCTACCGAAAAATGTACTAGATAACAAATCGTACCAATCTTCCCTCTAGCTCATAATTTATTGATACTACGATTAGTAAATAGGGTAAGATCTAAGCCTAAATTGAGTCTTTATGCGCATTATTATTGCTTATTTGCCTGCATGAAAACCATAAAGTCGAAGCGGAATGCAATAAAGCTGGAGAACATATGATCTTTAACCAAAATATTGATTTATTGCAAACTCGAAATATGACTTTACACTGCAGTCTGATATTAATGTATAATGATACGTTACTATTAAAAGTAAATTAATACAGTCATTTGAAGAATCTGACACAACTCCTAACTCTGAATCTATTAATATAGTGGCAACTACTATAGCAAAAAGGACCAACATTTCCTGTCGGCAAACGTTCTAGCAAAATCTAGTAATACATTACCAAATCATACTTGTCCCCATAAGTATTGGAAAGAAGCTAAATTAATGGATCACTTGATTTGCCTATTAGCTATACGCCAACATTGGTACATTTTGAAATACCAAGAAGATTGTTTATATTTATCCAATATTTCACCACGTTAAATACCTCTTAGCACCTCTTTAAACGCTTAAAATATCTGAAAATGACTGCAATCTGTTAAGTATTTCTTAAGAATTCCAAAATAAACTTGATAGATCTTGGACATGTGTTAATGAGCTAGATATTTCTTGGAAAATAGATTATTATAGTTCTAGTTTGGATCATAATTGTGAGCATTACTAATCTGAATACCTTTGTTTTGTACGAGTCTATATTGCAAGATTTTAACATTACCGACCATGAAACAACAGGAGGTATATTTTGATAATGAACATCGCAGACTCTGAGGCTCCCTATGAAATAACTGCGAAAACTTGCGAGTCCAAAGGGAATGGGAGAAAAGTCATATACTCAATTGTAGAGTCATTTCACAACCTGTCCAAAGATAAGAAGGATATAATAATTTCAGAAATACAAGCTTGCGAGAGATTACGGAAGTATGCAAGAGATGAAATCGACAGGGAAGTAATTGGGGCAGAAATATCGGATCTAAAGATGGCATTGGATCTATTGACATAGATAGATACAAATTTTAATCTCGCTTAGTTACATAACTTTAATATTCCTACGTGATTTCAACGAGATACTTGAACTTTAATAATACAACTTGAATTACTTTTGATACTCCTAGTGTAGAACTTTACCAAAGAACATATTTATTGTTGTTAAACGATAAAACTTTCAAGTTAGCTGAATTGACAGATATACTAACGTGTATTTCTCTTCTTCTTAATCACCCTATAAAATAAGTCGGCCATTACCGGTAGCTCTAGATAATCAATTAGTATGGCAATCCATGATAGTACATAGGGAAATTCTACTAAACTAGATTTGAAAAACTAGTATACACAACTTCATCGGTAATCCAGAAAATATGAATAACTTGTACCCCAAGCAGTCCTAAGAATAAATAACTTTTGTTGGCAGTAGATTTGTCCCTACGTATGTTGTAGGAATAAAATACTAGACCCGATATTAGTGCAGGAATTTCAATATAGTCAATTATTACAAAGACTGGTAACAGATTATTAGGCGCAATGAAGAAACTTTCTCCAAAAATCTTTTGTAAAACAACGTCAGTCGTAAGCCAGTATAAATGAAGTATCTGCAAAGAAATCAAGAAAAATGTAATTTTTAGATTTAGATTCTCATACCGATGATAAAAATTGACGAATTTCTCTATCAAATCGACGTTAGCTTTATGCCCTAGTCTCACTATGAAACTGTTAGCGAAAAAATATAAGTAGATATCATGCAAAAATATGAAACAAAGATAAATTGTTCTTATATTTAGATCAAATTATTAATTTCTTATAAAAACCCGAATTAAAAATACTAAAACATACATCATCACATCTACTGTCATTCATTAGAAAAATCTTATATAAGATAGATACTATTATTATTCATGATATTCAGAAACGGCATAAAATCATTAGCTTTACCTGATGTTCTGAAGGATTTAATCATTGAGCATTCCCTTAACAAAAAACAGATTATTAATATGGAAGTGGATGATCTAGCCTTTACTTTAGAGTGTGCTTTTGAAACCGCGAAAATAATCCAAAAATTCTGTAAGAAATTCNTCTAACAAACCAATGTTGCATGAAATGACCGAATTGGCATAAANGCCAATATATCTTTGATAGGCATCTACAAACGTCGGTACGAACTTTATTTTTGATTATTAAACTATTATTTTATTTTTAATCGAATGATTGCCCATCATCATTGGGCTTATCCGGATGCTTTCTTATTCTCTTGAGAAATGCCTCTTGGCGAGCAAGCAGATCGTCTAACAATTCTGTTCCCATATGTGAAGTGTTTGGGAAATCCTGAAGATTGTCAGTCACACTCCCTGAAGTCACCCTACTTTTATCTTTTCGAAACAACGTAGGAGGATTAATACCGAAAGGGTAAGTTACTGAGGGTAGATAATTGACTGGCATATTCAGTTTATTTAACCGTAAAAATCTGTCAATCAGGTTTCGTGGATCATATGACATAATTATTCTGTATCAGGTTGACTATAATAGTTTAACTTGCGCTTACTTCTACCAAAATCTCAGTTGACTCCAATTTCAAATTATTCGCTCTGACTCGGGTGTGGTTGATCCTAGTTCGGTCAGTGAATTAACAAATTAACAAATTAACAAGGTTCCGAAAATTACATAAGTCTCGGCTGCATATGTTATAATACGAAAAGAAATATGTCAACGTGTATTTGTGGCCACGACATAAAGTGGCATTGGATGGACATGCATCAGCAAAGAAGATGTGTAAATCATATCTCAAAATCCGATGCTTGTCCATGTTTGAAGTATGTGGACGAAGAAGAAATCAAGTCGATTGTGCGATAACATACCACTTTCTCCCCATACTTACCAAACTCTAATCTGGTCTTTTTGCACCGCACTTTTCATATCCAAGTTTGTAATCGTGANTATCAGGTTCTTCCATTCATTGTCTTGTTCCTTTCCATTCTTTTAGGAAATTTTCATATTGTGAAACTGTAGCTTTAACTACTCCAAGTTGATACATCAAAGCAAGATCATCGCGAATAGCCTTATGCTCGGATATTTTTCCATCATCACCGATTGTGAACATATGTACTGCTTGATAGGATATTTTGTTTCCTGAAGGTGGAATGAAACCAAAGAAGCTTCCTGTATGTTTACCTACAACAGATACGATTGCAACTATTTTTTTGTTAGAGGACACACTATCTACCAATTCATAATGTAGATCCGAAAAGGCTTTACGGAGGTTGGCCACTGTATCTGAAAATTCTTCGGGACCCCTCATTTTTGATCTAACAGGGTCCATCTGTGATTCATGATTATAGTATGTAGGACCAATAAAATCAGAAACATTAGTTGTATCACCTGAATTAATGACGTCTATGATGTTCCTTACGAATTGGATATTATCATTGTGTGTATTTGACATAAGCTTTACTCTAGTTCTTTCTATATATCACTTCCTCGATCTAAACTCTAAACACCAGTGTATATCACCTACTGTTACTATAATAGTATCAGCTTACAATTAGCAGTAATGTGATAGCAATAAAGTATCTCAAGAACTATAAATCAAAATCTATTCGTATGTATTCTTACAGGGACAAACTGATATTATTATAAAATCGGTTAGGCCTTTTTTAGTTCACGAATAGCTTTAAATCTTTATCATTTGACTTATTTCGTTATGTAGTTGTATAAACATAAATCCGCTTGGAGTAGTCTTGAATGTTCTATTGATAGCGTCATACTCCAGTAATCCCCGTTGTATCAACATTTTTGTATATTCTACAACTTGGGCGTATGTAAGATATGAACCAAACATTATCTTACTGCGAGTTATCGTTTCTCCAGAACCGGCAGTACTAAGAATTGATGCAAAAATCTCTTCTCTACTACGATATGTCACACAGTTAATAAGACTTTATTATTAATATAGATTTACATCTCAATCAAATCTTTGTCAGTTAATCTACTTAACGTTGTTCCAGCTTGATGGATGTGAATTGGAGTATTTGCCATATCCTCCAAATTGAGTTACAAATAATTTAGAAATTCAAATCTATATAGGCTCTCCTTTTTGTTCGCACTAGAGAATTGTCCAATAAATCCGCCACTATTATATCATGAGAAAGGCTATTCCTGCCTTACAAATCGACGTTAAAAGCCTTTATTGAAAATAAGATTATCGCCTCTAATTACGAACCATGGAAATTTATTCAAAAGTGAATTTTTTTTCTTCGATTAGAAAATAAAGTAATTCAATTATATCCTTCTGATATGTCATCTCGAAATATTGTGTACATAAGAGAATTTGACAAATTCGATGATAATGGAGATATAATATGCAGAAATACTGGATGTGAAAATTTAATTAAATCTCCCTTCAGAAAGTATTGTTCGAAAGGATGTAGCAAACAATTCGAAAAATGGTATTACCATAACTTTTACTGGGATAGAGTGCGTTCTGATATTTTTAAACGAGATAACTATACCTGTCAGATTTGTAAAAAAAAATATCCCTACACCTACAGAAGAAAGTTTGCAAGGTCCAGGGGTTTAGAATGCGATCATATTATTCCAAGATCCCTATATAGAAAATTAGGATATAGATTCGATTCACTTGAAAACAAGGTTAAGATGACGACTGAATTCCTGCATAATCATGATAATTTGAGAACTCTATGTAAAGAGTGTCATAAGACAGTAACAAAAGATTACTTGCGCAATAATGTAATGCATACGAGGAGCATGTAAGCACGCAGCCTGATTTACTCAAAAAAAGTTTAGTCTTCTTTAGTCTTTTTCCTCTCAATTACGTTACCAAGCTCATTTTACTTTTCTTAATTGGTTTCCTTCATTTACCGGNCATGTTCTCCTAGATTGCACAATATAATTTATATTACTTAGTAATGTTACCCGTCCGGCTGCTGATAGGTCACAAATATTTATACTTTTATGCCCTTAGCATAGTATGGTCTTAAGCACACTCGTTTACATAGCGCTGATAATAATTGTCATCATCGTAATTGTCGTCCTCCTCAGGTTCCTATTTAACGCACTATTCGTCATGCCAGTAACATTAGAGCATGAATATATCATGAGATATGCCACTTCGCTACATCTGCCTACCTAGCGATCCGCAGCTTCCTCTGAAGTTGTAACCGATAACTTGACNCTTATTTTTAATTTTGTGGTTTTTTATTCGATTACACTATATTAATTGCCCACGAACTCTTTGAGCCTGCTAAGGGTATT
>Ga0065706_1000005_pt1 | contig 17484 bp, 18 predicted proteins | sample SwibulcommuniRL3_FD_59093 | JGI IMG/M metagenome (GOLD analysis project Ga0065706, IMG submission 59093) | Bulk soil microbial communities from switchgrass field near Rose Lake, East Lansing, Michigan, USA - RL3 Bulk Soil v2 (version 2) | ecosystem: Environmental > Terrestrial > Soil >... | reverse complement strand
GGGGCCATGCATGCGGGAGCTATTGGTGTTACCTTTGGGCGAAACATATTCCAACACAAAAACCCTCCTCAGATTCTGACCGCGTTATCAAGGATTATTTTTAACAAAGAAAAGCCAAAAGAGGTATTAAGAAATATTGTCAGACCAAAAAAATAAGGAATTCATATTAAAACCCCTAGTGAAAAGAGAAAAACTTGATGACTTTCTATCCAAAGTATCGAATNTATCACTTGTATACGGGGATCCTACAGTTATAACAGACAAGAAATTCAAAACGATATTCCACTCTGATAATGCGGATCTNGTTGTGTGCAATAGTTTGGATTTGTTAAAGAAAAATAAGGAAATTTTTGGACAAAAAGTGTAGGTTACACAAAAAAAAATTGCAAACAACCAGGATCTGGAGGATATTGTTCTTGCTTCTAAATATGGAGCAGATTTCGTTATTGTTGAAGTTACTGACTGGAAGATAATTCCACTAGAGAATCTTATTGCTAAGCTTCAGAAAACCGGAACTAAAATTTACACAACAACTAAAAATTCAGAAGAAATTAGAACGATGTTCTCTGTTCTGGAACTTGGAGTAGATGGAGTTATATTGGAAACAGACGATGTTACTCAAGTTGAGAACTCACATCAGTTGCTTGATAACCCTGCTTTCAATTTAGAATACGCGAAGATTTTAGAATTAAAGGATGTTGGCATGGGCGAGAGGGTGTGCGTTGATACGGTATCGATGATGACCATTGGCGAGGGAATGCTCATAGGTAGTAAATCAAATTTCTTGTTTCTGGTGCACAATGAATCAGTAGGCTCCTCATTCACCTCGCCTCGACCGTTTAGGGTTAATGCAGGTGCCGTTCATTGCTATACTGCAATGTCAGATGGGACTACAAAATACTTGTCTGAGTTAGAGGCTGGCGTGGAGATCCTTGTTGTGAGCAAAGATGGTACCAGTAGAAAGTCTACCGTAGGACGATCGAAGATTGAATCTAGGCCAATGAAATTAGTAAAAGCTCAAATAGGAGATTCTTGGGGCACTGTAATCTTGCAGAACGCTGAAACAATAAGGCTAATTGCAAAAGACAATAGATTGGTTTCTGTCACTGATTTAAAAGTCGGTGATGAAGTCTTGGCCTATACCAAATCTTCATCCGGAAGACATTTTGGTATGTCGGTCGATGAATTCATACTAGAAAAGTAAAACAGTGAAACTATTACGTTTCTAAATTTGATTTCAAAATCGTCTCTTGCAATGGATTATAATATGAAATTGACTCTTCATTTTTCAAACCACCTTCTCATGTCAGCTCTCAATATTTCTAGGGGTTGGAAGCCATTTTCGTAATCGTACTTTTGAATTCCTGTGAAATTTTTTGTTTCCTAATGAATTCACTAATACGTCTCATGTCAACCTTCAAGTTCATCTTTTTAGTATATGATTTAATTAATTTTATTTATCATCCAGTTTATTTTTTTAAGTATGCGGAATATGCATTGATACTTAAAGAAAAAACAATTCCATGTTACTTGAATTTCAAAATTCCATAACCCAGGGTAATTGCAAAAAAATTCTTTCAGAATTGACTGCAAATTTCATTCAGCTTACAATAACTTCTCCTCCTTATAGAAATGCCATAGATTATGAAGCGCATATTGAGAAAAATGGATATTATCGGGGGAAAAAGAGAAAAGAAACAGGTGAATATCTCGAAGAGATGGTTGATATCTTTAACAATAGCGTTTACAGAGTCACTAAAGATGGAGGTTACTGTTGTATAGTAATTGGAAATGAAGTTGTAAACGGTACCATTATTCCGCTTCCTCATATGTTATTATCAAAGTTGGTTCAACCTTTTGGAAATTGGAACCTTCATGAAGAGATCATCTGGCACAAAGTTACTGGTGGTACCAATAGATATGGATCTTTTGTAATTAATCCATACCCAAAATATTTTAGAGCCAATATTATGCATGAATTCATTCTTGTCTTGAGAAAAGGAGATGTAAATAGTGGGAGAACAAACAGGCGTGATATTCTTCCTGCGAAACATGAAGAGTTTACAAAAGAGATCGCAAATTCAGTTTGGCATATTGCTCCTGTTCCACCTGGACATATAAATCACCCATGTCCATTTCCAGAAGAGATTCCATACCGTCTTATGAAGCTCTACTCATACGAGGGCGATATTATACTTGATCCTTTTAATGGTAGCGGGCAAACCACGAAAGTAGCGCACAATTTTTCTAGACGATATATCGGAATAGATTTAATGAGTGAATATGTTGTATTGGCCAANTCGCGAATAAATAATGAAACACTGCANATTNGGCCTGAGGCTTTGATAGCAAAGTGGCAAAAAATTCGATCGCATTATTTTACTAATTAGGAAATTCAAGTATAAGCTGTGATTGCCCAATGAGATCATTCTTGAAATAATCTGTGTCTGGAGAAATGCGACCCGATTTAATACATCTATCAGACATGGAGCGCCTAATCAAGATCCAAATTTGATGAGAAAAAATACCTTGTATTCAAAATCAAATTTCGTTCAGATTTATTCAATATTTATTTTATAAAACACTCTTGTCTACTGTTTTTTAATTAATACTTAACTAGAATTAAAGCCGAGCCTTTTATAGAATTTTTTAGACGTATTAAATGATCAGTTGCTTCAGACAAAATATGTTAATCTAATTCTATTATCCCTATTATCCGTTTTTACCATTATTTTTATGGGACACTCTCATGCTAAATTAGAAAATTATGAAATTGCAATTGTATATCCCGCTAACAACAGTTACGTTCAGGCTGGTAATTTGACCATGACTGGGACAGCATCATATAATTCTAGTCAACAGTGTAATGTTTACGTTTTATGGAATGATGAGTCATCCATTCCACATGCAGCGAAAGCGACAAACGGAGATAATTATTCTATGTGGAATTTCAATTATGATTCTTCATTTCGTGAAATAATTGAAGGTCCAAACAAACTCACGGCGATGCTATCCTGTCTAAATTCACCAGATGCAAACATGACGTCTGAATATTCAATAAACGTTCATGGGGTTACAAAGTCGAAAACATATTCTCCTGCCATAGGTACAGGTTTACCCGATACAGATCCAAACATGAAATTAAATAAACAAGAAAAGAATAGTGACGTATTCTCAAGTGATAATTTCGACTTTGCTATTCCAACAATCAATCAAAATAATTCAAAGTTTCAAGTTACCAATTCAGACGAATCTAGAGGGGCTTACAGAGCGAATAAGAATACAACTTTTAATCCCAATGACACTCTAATGAACGGCGGCGTACCACCCTCGATCCTTGAAATAGAATCAAATCAAAATTCCCTTGGACTTTTGTCAAAATCCAACGATACTGGATTAACTGCAGACGCAGGAAAAGATCAAACAGTCAATGAGGATTCACCTGTCACACTTAATGGTAGTTTGAGTCTGAGTAATGATAGTGTTATCTTGTCTTACTCGTGGAAACAAATTCCCAATCCCAATATTACGATAGGTAGTGCAAATACCATGATATGGTCATTTATCGCTCCCACTGTTTCGACCGACACTACGTTTACATTTCAGCTTACTGTCACCGATAGTAACGGAAAAATTTCTACAGATGATGTAGATATTATTGTTAGAGATAGAGGCAATATGATAAACGAACAAAACAAGACCAATCAGATTGCGGATAATGAACAAAAAATTAGTAATAACAATGATCATGAACAAAGAAAAATTGTAATTCAAACTTTGATTGATAAAACTCATGTTGCCAAAGGAGAGGAACAACAGATAAGGATAGATCTTTTTGACGCTGACTCAGATGATAAGATAAAAAATGCAACAATAAGTGGACAAATTTTAGATTCATCAAAAAAGATTATAAAGAAATTTGCAATGAAAAATGATACAGGTAACTTGACTTTAGATATACCGGAAAATGCAAAAGTAGGAATCTTTGTAGTGAAAGTTAATGGCAGCGCACCAGGTTACATCTCCTCAAATATGGAGACAAACTTTAAGGTTGAAAAGTAAGAAAAATGGATTTTAAAAAAAAATAATACTAATGTTGAGGGATGAACGTCATTTTCAGAGCATACATAATAAAATAGATATATGATACTTTAATATATTCAGAAACTGTATAGGTGAAAATACTCTCAGTAGTAACACTATTTGTAGTAACGTAAATTGAAGTTTGACGGACTGGGGATATTGTCATGTTTGTAAGCGTTACCCAATCCTTGCTTTTATGAATTCTTGAAACTGCGGATCTTATTTATGGCGTCGCCGCTCAGTTTTAAAGTATATGCAGAGGAGTCATCATCAGAATAATGGGATAATTCGTCTAGAAACTTGGTCTTGTCTTTTCCTCTCTCATAAACACCTCCTGACTCTTTAACACACAATGGGAATTTTTGCATTTTAAGACCATTTGAATTCAAATAATTGATGAAACTTCGGTATCCTTCGATATCGTACCAATCAATTTCTCTTTCTTCACAGTAGGCTATCCACACATCAATAGTATTTTGAAAGAATGCCCTATCTCTTAATTGTTCAAGCAACATGTTTTACACTTCTTAATATGAATTAAATTAAATATATATTTAGGTTGATAATTGGCTTTAAAAAATTATAAGAGAATTCATCAAGCATCCGACTGTACCGAAAGCGATAATCGTACTAATCCTAGTAATAGTGGGAAACTCCGGGTTACACAACAAATTGGAAAATTAGTTCCGTAAATACTAGCTTTATTAATTTCCCGTGCGTATGTTTCAATGAAAATTGGCCCAATATTTACAGATCTGGAGGACATCTGAAGGCAAAACAAACAGGAAAGCAAAAATGAGTGGGGGTTTAATTGTGTATAAATCCAATCATTCTTTCATACAAATTATTTAATTATTACAGCCAAATGATTACTTGATGATTAACGAAGAGAATGAATTTAATAAAATCTACGACTCTTTATCAGAAATTGAATCTCTTGTTGATAGAATGTATGTTCCTACAAGGACTATGGAAAATGCAATTCACAAGCGGGAAATAGTAGCAGATCGTGGAAATTATATGAAGTTTGTAGATTTTAACATTAACTTTATGCACAATTACTATGATTGCATTATTACCATAGTTGATAAATTGGTGGATATAACAAATAATAAAATTCATTCCGAAAAAGATTCACAAATTCTTTATAGGAAAATTATTGATATACTTCGAAAGATAACTTATCAGAGGGGACACCGCGGTATTATAGGTAAATTGGACGAAGCCACTCAAAAATTCAAAAACTCAAAATCTTCTCCATTTATTAACATACTAGATATTGATATTAATTTAATAGATGATAATGTAAGTGTTATAGACAATTTTAAGAAACAGTTTCTTACAGAACCACATGAGAAGTCGAGTTAGTTTACCAATGTTATTGAGCGTTAGTTTACCAATGTTATTGAGCATAAACTAAATTATTTGGAAAATTAGTTCACTGGTGGGTATTGGTGGAGTTGACAATAGGACGACCCACCAGTGTTGATGGTGTTAAAAGATTAACCATAAATTTATTCATCTTGATATAAGAACGTGCCTTAACTAAGTTACACGTATTGTATTCCGGTTTGGAAAGATTTCTGCAATGGGCTAATATATTCTTAGAANCTATCGCCACGCNCTAGATCTCATCAGCCACGCATCATTGATTTTTAGTTCTAATCCAAAGTTTCTATTCTTTGTTCAATTTCCAAATCGATTTTGGCATGTCATAAAATATGTCAAAGGTAGTATCCAGTTTCAACCTCCATCCTGTTTCCATTACGATCGTACGCCCCTATATTTTGAGCTTCATACGGAAAGCAAATTATTATTGAAACAAGACCGAAAAAATGATTCAAGTCCTCTAAGGATGGCTTGTTTGATCCGCTAGGATGCGAATGAATCGTTCCAATATATGATAAATCGAATGGAAGCTCATAGACAGGAAAACCCGAATAATATGGCCCATGAGTTGAAAAGGGAGGAATAATTAATCCTGTTACATTGATAACATGTTTATCTTTTTTACCCTGCAAAATCAGTATCCCCTCGTTGGGATGGCATGACTTTGCATAAGTAATGATACTGTCTGTAATGTGTTTTGTCAAAACGACTTTTCTTTTTACTTCAGCTAGTTCTTTTTTACTTTTAAAAAACACAGTAATTATCACCATATTCCCAGTATTAAAATTAACTATTGGGCATACTTCTCGTATTTACAGGGTCTATTGAAAAGGTGGAAAATAAAGATCTTTCGCAAAAGAATATCGGTCATGAGATCATTTATCCATAATGAAGATAGAATTACTGTTTATCAATAATCAAACGAATATCAGCTATTTTTATCTCATGCTGTGTTTTAACTCTGATAATATATTGCATAGGTGATTACTAATACAGTAACATGTGTATAGTAATATTATGGCTGCGACATTAGGTTAGAAGAAATATTATTTCAATTCAATACGTCGTAATACTAAATAACTGTATGAATTTCTGTCAGACCATGATGAAATCGAAGAGCACTAAAATCCAGCAACATATACATGTAGATTTTTATTCGAAATCACTTTGTATCCCTGATGTTAGAAACATACAATAATTAATTATTGCAAGTAAGCTTGAATGAAGTATATTAAAAAGCATTATTGCCGATTACTTTATGCCCAACAACATCAGAACACTCCTGGCATGCCAGAAAGAGACATATTCAGAATAAACGCTGAAAGCATTGAAGATACAGGCTAGAAAGAGTAATTATTTTTCTTGAGGATCCGACTCCGACTCTACTTTATTATTAGAATCTTACAGTTCTTATATGGACATGATTTATCAAACCATGGATAATATTACAAAAGTTATTCTCGAGGATTAGATAAATTGATAATCGTTAAAAATCTTGTCAAGAAGTATGGAGATTTCTATGCGTTAAATGGATTAAGTTTTGAGGTCAATGAAAATGAAATATTTGGACTGTTGGGTCCCAATGGTGCAGGTAAGACTACCCTCATACATATNTTAGCGACGCTGCTGAAACCAACAACAGGAGGGGCCGTAGTCAATGGATATGATGTGCTGCATAATGCCACTAAAGTGCGGGAAAGTATAGGAGTTGTCTTTCAAGCTCCAAGTAGTGACGATATCCTTACAGGATATGAAAATCTTAAGATTCACGCGCTACTCTACGGAATACCACGTGGGACTAGGGAGAAAAGAATTTCAGAGGTGTTAAAACTAGTGGGGTTGGAAGGAAGAAAAAACGACCAGGTAAAGAAATATTCTGGAGGTATGAGAAGAAGATTGGAAATAGCACGAGGACTATTGCATCACCCAAAAGTCCTTTTTTTAGATGAGCCCACCCTCGGATTAGACCCTCAAAGTAGAGAAAGTATGTGGACATATATCAAAGAAATAGTAACAGAAGAAAAAGTAACAATCATTTTAACTACTCATTATATGGAAGAGGCAGATATGCTTTGTGATAGAATTGGATTTATTAGTAATGGAAAAATAATAGCCCTGAACTCACCGTCTAATTTAAAACAGGAAATGGGCGGGGATATTGTAAAAATAAACTTTATTGGTGATATTCCTTCCACCGAAACTTTTACACGTTTCGATTTTGTTCACAAAGTAGAACTTGAGGAAAACACTGCGATTGTCTACATGGATGAGGTAAATTCAAACATGCACAGCCTGATAAAAGACTTGAAAGGAGTTCAAACGATAGAATATAAGAAACCAACTCTAAATGACGTATTCTTGAGACTTTCTGGTGATTTTTTATCCGGAGATACTCCAGAAGGGGGATTTATGCAAAGATATGCTCAGTACAAAAAATCGTGATCTAAAAATAATATTGGGACAGCTATATGCTTTATGGCTTAGAGAATTTAAGGTATTCCTACGTGAAAGGAGTAGACTTATCGCTTCCACTTTCAATCCTTTGTTATGGCTATTTGTTATCGGATCTGGTTTGGGATCAACGAACCTCCAAATAGGAACAGATTATCAAAAATTTATCTTCCCTGGTATCATCTGCATGTCCGTCATCTTTACTTCTGTTTTTTTTGGTTCGTACATAATCTGGGATAGGAAATTTGATTTTCTAAAAAGTGTAATGGTAGCGCCATCAAGTAGAACTACAGTATTCGTTGGAAAAACTCTCGGCGGAATGACGACTTCGCTTTTTCAGGTAGCTATCATATTGGTAATTGGAGTTCCTTTAGGAATTAATTATGACGCACTTTCATTACTTCAAATAATATCAATTGCATTGATACTCTCATTTGGTTTGACATCATTGGGTCTAACTTTCGGGAGTTATATTGAGAGCCTAGAAGGATTTCAATTAATTGTTAGCTTTGTTGTATTTCCTTTATTCTTCCTCAGCGGTGCATTGTTTCCAATAGATAACTTGCCTGCATGGCTTAGTTTCATAACTCTTATAGATCCAGCGACGTATTCCGTAGATGCTATCCGGAATAGTATCTTACATTTAGGAACGTACTCTTTTGAATTAGATCTGCAAATACTGCTACTGTTCACACTACTCATTACTCTGATTGGGATCTTTTCTTTTAAGAGAATGAAGGCCGTGTAATTTTAGAAATTGCGATCGTTCATTTTTTTTACATTCGTATTTTTTCAATGCGGAAGAACTCTGCAAATCAGTTTAATAAAATCGATTTAAGACAAGTCGTATCGAGCTGCAATAGATTTAATATTGTTAAATTTCTTCATCCAGATCCTCAAATGCTCTTGCTTTTGAAATTTCATGCAGTCGCATTGTCAATGTTCTTTCAAATTCTTTTCTGCTTAGAATCCCCTTACTATCCAAAATCTCTATTAATATTTCTAACTTTATAACAAATTCGTCTTCTGTTGATAATTCTTTACCAGTAATTTTTCTCTTATCCGAACGTTTCTTATTCATCCCAATTGATAATATAATGACGTCATATTAGAATAATTTCGTGTAGTTTGTCCCTGACTCTTAGCTAGGCCCATTCGCCTTATCGTAGAGCTAAAAACTTTGATTGGTGAAGAAAGGAGGTTCACCAGATTAATTTTATCCATATTCTACGTAATACTTGTATCTTTTTTCCACTTCTTTATTTTTGCCGGATAAAACAAAAGTGTTATGGTCTCGTACACCTTTTTTGATAAAATTTAAGATATCACTGGAATTTGGGTCGCTTTGAAATCCAGATGACAGAGCAGACTCAAACAAGTTCATAAATTCTGCTACTTTCATTCTGTATTCATCAAGTGTTGGTCTCTTGTAACCAGTTACTTTAAACCAGGTTGTTGCACTTGGAGCCGCGAATGTACGTACAAGCTCATCAAGTACTCTTTCCATTTCAAAAAAATCCATACTAAATATCCCCCTTCGTACTATTTGACTAACCAGTGGTATAAGATTTAGAGTCATATAAAACAAAATCAAATGTTTATGCTCTGATAAGAATAAATTTGTGCGAAGGCTAGGGTACTCTGTATTTTGAACTATACGAAGGAAGAATTATCATCGCACAGTTTGCTTTGGATTTATTTTCTCGTCTCCATAGGCGTGGCCCTACAAGTGGGCGCCGCAAATTGGGATATTATTTGGCATGGCGTTGTAAATGTAGAATCTTTCTTTACTCCACCACATACCGTATTGTACTCTGGTGTTGGTTTATCTTTAGTATCCACACTTGTAGGGATAATATTCTCGATAAAACATGGTAATCACTCAACTGGATCAATTTTTTCGATCCACCACAGAATCCCTACTCCATTAAAGCTAATTATCTTGGGATCTCTGGTTGAAGTATTCTCAGGTCAATTTGATAATTGGTGGCACTCAAATTTTGGATTTGACGGCCTCCTTAGTCCGCCACATTTAATGCTGATAAGTGGAATGTTGCTTTCGATAATTGGTGCACTGATAGGCACACATTTGTCTGACTCTAAAACTAAATTCAAGGTAGCTTCTGAATTGATCACTTTTGGAATTCTTTGGATGGTCCTCGTCAATTTTGTTTTTATGTTCACGCTTCCCTTTTCTGAAGGTCAATACTTTGATTTTAATCCCTCTCCTACAACAGCGTTGGTCCTAGGATCAACCTTGCCTGCTGTATTTACGGCCATTATTTTCTATTCAGTGCAGGGCATTTCCTTTCCTTTTCGAATGACTGCTGTAGCCGCAACATTAATGACGTTACAGTCATCATCCACAATTATTTCCAATGTTTACTTTGCAGGCCTATTTCCTCTTTATCTTCTAAACATACTAGTTCCTTTGTTATTAGACATCATTGCAACATATACCAAAAATAATAACAAAGTACTGGCCGTTCGCCCATCTAAAGACATCTTACGTATAGTCTTTTCAATTGCCATTTCTTATTCCTTCATCACTTTGTATTTCCCATGGTCGGTGAATATGTTCAAAGCCTACTTTGGAATTGATCTAATTACATTTGAAAGCGTGGCGATTTTTGAACAGCTTTTTTGGAATTTCATTATACCAATTTTGATGCCGGTATCATTTGCCTCGGCTTACGCGGGAATATTGATTTGGAAAAAGTTTTACAGATGGCCCAGGCTTACCAACGTGTTTAGACTCGTTGTTAGATAATTTGGCACCTTTCTCAACATTCAACGCATTCTACATTAAATTGTCTGTCTTGTCTCACCTTTCTATAACTTACTTATCAATCTAATCGTAAAAACAAAATATATTTTCGCAAGAAAGACCAGAGAAATCTAATAATGGAGTTAAAACCCTAAAAGATTAGAGAAAGCGTCGATAATTAGAATGTCTAAAATTTTAGTATTTCATAAAGATCAAAAAAATAATCCGTTAGTGTGGAATGAGTAGATAAAAATGGGTTTCTAAATAGTTAACCTTAATAATCTTGTTTCATCAATTATTATATCGAAGCATGGAAAATAGAGATTTTCTTACCCAAAGTATAATGTGGATTGTCATTTCGATAGGCATAAGCATAACAGTAGCAATGTTTATTCCATTTCCATATTCTTGGATTGTTATTATAGGAATATTTCTTTCGTGGAATTACTGGCGATTTAGAAAGATGAACAAAATGGGCTCAGGAGTGGGAATGTTTGGCTCTCTGTCATCTCCTTTTTCGGGTAACTCGGTAAATTATTATTGTATGAGCTGTGGCACAAAGCATAGGGAAGCAGCATGTCCGCGATGCGGCTCTAAGATGAAGAGAGTCGGCTAAGTACAAATTTTTTGTTATCCAGATTATGTCAATATCGTGAGCCATGTATCATGTAGATAGATTTGTAACTGAACACTAGTTAAAGAAATTCGCTTATTTTGCACTGCTGTAAAGAAACAGGGCATTCCTGTTTCGTTCTAGAGATTTGTGCAATTAGTTTCTCAAAACCAAATTCAATATTCCTATTTAAAATCTCATATTTGAGATTGCTCATCACTTTACCAGTATAGCGTTCATCTGCAGTTAGATTATTCTCATGTAAAATGGGTTCCTGAAAACCATATATTTGCTCGTATTCTTTAATCGCCCACGATAAATCAATTAGTTCTAAAACTTGTCTAATTCTAGGCCAAATATCATATCTCACGCGAAGGACCGATCCAGATATATTTCCTAGGCCTGATTCCTGACATTTGTTGACAATATTCCTAATTTGTTGCTCGCCATCAGTAATGAATGGAATTATGGGATCAATATTGACACAACACTTAATCCCAGACTCAACAAACTTATTTATAGTCTCAAAAATTCTTAAGGCTGGAGGTGTTCCTGGTTCTATGATCCGTCTTAATTTTTCATCTACAGTTGTTATAGACCAAACTATGAAACAATCATCAGAGTATTTACAAAACAGGTCGAGGTCTCGTTCGATCAATGATGATTTGGTGAAAATGTAAAATGGAATATGGTACTGTTGCAATACTTGGATGCATTTTTTTGTGATACCAAACTTCGACTCTGCAGATTGATAGGCGTCTGTTGCTGATGATATCATGACAGGTAACATTGAACTATTTTTCCATTTGTTCAATTCAGATTCTAGAATTTCAGCAGCATTTATTTTACCATAAATCTTGTCATAAAAATTTGGCGACCATTTGTACGTCGCGTAGCAATATCCGCACCTGTGCTGGCATCCTTGATATGGGTTTATTGTTAACCCTAGATGTGATCCAACCTTGAAATGATGAATTATTGATTTTGAATATTTTCTTTCAAATATAGGTGCCTTGTTAGAATACCACAACAGTACTTTAAGTGAAGTAGAGTTAATTAGTATTGAATTACCTGTGGACGAGGGAGAGGGGAATATAGGAGTTTAATACTCATCCAATCTTCTAATTAGTGGATTTTCAGCTTTATTTACTATTGATTGAATGAAATTAAAAACAGGCTTTACATCAGAGAGATGACCGCTTATTTCAAATCTTGTGCCGCCCTGTATTCGAATTTTAGAAGTTTTGAAGAATATCCCTTCTTCATTGTATTCTATACCATAAATGCTCTCAAGTCTTTCACTTATTACATCTGGCGATTTAAAAAAACGTCCTCTTTCTGAATATAGTAATATTCTTAGATTTGTGACGATGATATGGTATTTCTTTTCTGTACATTTGAGCTTCGTCTTACTTCTGAACATTATGTTCTCTTGAGGGAGTAATATTTCCTTAAGTGCCAAGAATCATTATGTAAAGCACTCGGTTATATCCATAAAAGTTGAATCATTTTATTTATTCTACTAACAAATGTCAATGATCGTAAATTCTATTAAAATGTTTTATAACAAGTATCAATTTGGATTTTTTATTCTTCATGAATCACATAGTATCTATAAAGATTCTATATCTGGGGTATCAATGAATGGGTAACTCATGCTGTATAGCCAATCCTATAANTAATACGACTACCCCACTTGCTTATTTTTTATGGTATTCGCCAGATAATAAATCAAGTAATAATCTGTACGTCCCATCAAATACCCTAAAAAAAATGTAATAATAATACCCGCAAACAGATTCGGTGGACTTAAGGTAATTATGATTCTTGTAATTGCCCTTCGCGGTTCAGGTATGTTGGAGATTTAATGGAAATGATCGATGTAATAATTGTATGAGTGATTAAGAAATACCATCAACATTTAAATCTCAACCATATCTACCTTGTACTTATGTATGGTATCCATAACGCTATTTTGCAAATGCCAACTGGATATGAATTTCTAATAATCATAGTTATTATCGTAGTTTTGTTTTTCGGTGTCAAGAAAATTCCTGAATTAGCAAGGTCTTTTGGAAAGGCAAGAGCGGAATATGAAAAGGCAAGAATTGAAGCTAAAAAAGAACTGGATCAAATTCGGGGAAAAGATAAGGTCGGACGCGAAAAACTCGAGGAGATAGCAGAATCGTTAGGAATAGACTATACAAACAAGAATGATGATGATCTTAGGAAGGCAATCGAAGGCGCTGTTAATAAGGAAAAAAGTTAACCCTCACCTTACACCATTCAATAATAAGTGAGTAAATATTAGTTTACTTTTGTTGGAAAATTTTAATTATGACATAATCTTCTGCTTGCATAAACATGATTCATCCTGATTCGATATCTGACGTTATAGCGAAGTATGATCTGAAGAATATACACATGGCAGTAATCGGTAGTCATTCTGCACTAGAAATAATGGATGGCGCAAAGGACGAAGGATTGAGAACGGTTTGCATTTGTCAGAAAGGAAGGGAATTACCATATGTGAGATTCAAGAGGTTAGCGGACAATATAATTTTGGTAGATAAATTTTCGGACATGGTTTTCAAAGAAAATCAAGATAAACTCAGGGAATTGAATAGCATTATAGTACCACATAGGGCGTTCACAGCCTATCTTGGTTATGACTCAATTGAAAATGATTTATTGTTGCCAATACTTGGAAATAGACTATTATTTCGCGCAGAAGAAAGAAGTTATAATAAGAATCAGTACTTGTTATTGGAACAAGCTCAAATAGCTCACCCAAAGATTTATAAAAATTACACCGAAATTGACAAACTCGCCATTGTAAAAATTCAAGAATACAAGAGAAAGCTGGAAAGGGCCTTTTTCATAGTCAGTTCAATGCAAGACTNNCNGGAAAAATCTCAAAAGAAAATAAGAGAAAAAATTATCACTAGCGAAGATCTCGAAAATTCTGTAATAGAAGAGTTTGTCCTTGGAACCTATTTTAATTTTAATTTTTTCTCCTCCCCCTTGACTCCCGAAACCGAATTCTTAGGCATTGAGAGAAGACTTCAGACTAATCTAAATGATCTGAATTCTATACCTGCAAAACAACAACTGGAATTTGATGCAGAAGTAAAACATATTGAAATAGGCCATACTCCTGCAAGCATAAGAGAATCTATGCTAGAAAAGGTCTTTGAACTTGGCGATAAATTTACAGCCGCTGTGAGAAAGGAATATCCTCCCGGAATTATCGGACCTTTCTCCTTACAGAGTATTGTCACACCAGAATTAGAGATAGTCGTATATGATGTGTCTCTCAGAGTTCCTGGAAATCCAATCATGTCAACTACATCACCGTATACCAAATATTCTCATGGCTACACATTTGGAATTGGTCGCAGGATCGCGATGGAAGTTAAGGAGGCATTAGCCACCAACATGCTGTCAAGAATAGTTACTTAAATAGCAATTTACTGTTCGATTGTTTCTTCAAACAGATTTTTTCTTACTTTTATTGGTACATCAAAAAATGCAGCTAGTGCTATAGAATCTGACGCACGATAATTTCTCAATGTGATTACCTCCTTCCGAGTTTTGAAATAAAGATTAGACCTTAAAACAGGACCGTTTCTGTATATTCTTACCTCTATCAGTAATAGATCCTGAAGGGATGAAATATCTTCAATAAGGTTATAGATTGTGGGTATAGTACTCTTGTCTCCTTCTTTAAATCTTAGAATATGCCTTGCAACTTCTCCTGAAAACGCACGTATTGGAAACTCCCTTCCATCATCAGATTTCAAAGTCAAGAGTCCTTCAAGACCAAGTTTATCTACGAAACCAACAAAGCTTATTGACGCTGTAATAAAACCATCACTTGTGAAAGTTTCGTCCATGACTTTTTTTATACGGCGGTAAATTTAGACTTTATCCAAAACCTAATCTTGGTTTGAATTAACTTAATATAGATTAGATTCCTTTTGATAACTTAATTTACACTTGGTTGTTTGCCATGCTCGATAATTACCAGTTGCTTCATAATAGAGGCTTACGGATTATTACAATCGGCGTATTTTCAATTATTTTCGCTATCTCAATATACTCATTATTAAGTTCAAATCAATCTTCAGCGGACGTTTCAAGACTATACAACTTGGCTATCGCCGATATTTTCTTGATATTGGTTTCGTTAATTGCCATTGGTTATGGATTATATCTGGCACTTCATTCTGAATCAATAAAGTCCAAATCCAATAAGAGCTATCTTGCATACATTTCTAGGATTTTGACAACCAAGACTTACTGGAGAATTTTTGTTATTTCTTCTGTTGTTTACGGCATTTTCTTTGGTTTCTTGTCTCAAATTCTCATCTATCATGAAGATATTGAAGGTGATGTTGTTCCATCTATCTCTATCACACTTTGTTGTAATTATCCTGGCTATGTTCCAATGATAACAATATTGCTGAGTGACTCATTTTCGATATTGATAATCCCTTTGAATCTGATACTCGCAATATCTGTATCGTCAATGGTTGGCTTTAATTTTGCACTAAATTTATACTTTCTTAGGATGTTTAGGTATCAGACTCAAAGAAAATTCTCAGCCGTTTCGACTTTTGGCATATTCAGTGGATTATTCATTGGTTGTCCTACTTGTGCAGGAAGTTTATTTTCATTCATAATGGGGTTCGGTACAAGTGCCGCTATTTCTGGATTAGCACCTTTTCAAAGTTTATTCATAGCAATAAGCATTCCGATTTTGTTAGGGACTCCGCTCTTGATAATACGTAAGATAGTAAACAATGAGACGTGCGATATCATTGGTAACAAATAGACTTTGCTAGTTTACGGAAATGTTCTCGTCAAATTACACTGCAAAAATCATCGGCCAAAATTATTCAAAAATTGTAAGAGAATTGGATTGTTCCTTCAAAATTTTTTCGAATTTCAGAATGTCCATATCCTTGAACGGTCTCATTTTAGGTAATTGTGGAGGTTCCTTTACTTTCTCTAATATTCCTCTTGAAATTAACTCAGCCTTTAATTTTTCACGAAGCTCTGGATGACATAACTTGCTATGAAAAATACTGCCCCATCCTTGTAAGAACATCTCTTTTATATGTAGGTCCCCCTTTTCTTCATGAAAATGTGGATTGCGTGTTTCGATTTGCATAACCTCTACTCCTTTCTCCATGGTATCCTTATGTTCAGGAGGCGTTATTCCACCAAATTGTTCCAATAAATTAACTATTTCATAAGGTTCTATCGAAAAACCGGACGAGTAAGTCAATAGCTCTGCTAGTTGAATAGACATGCAATGTTCTCCAGAATTTCCTGTTCTAATAACTTCTGTTTCAAAACCAGTGTAATACGATATCATGAAATTTAGGAATTGATTTGTCATTTCAGAAACTCGTCCAAGCTTGGAAAATCGCACACCAGACTCCGAAATCTTTGGCTTGTATATCCAAGATACACGAACCATTGTGTATGGTGTGGTTGATAACGCAATACCCGAAGAAAATATTTTTGTATATTCGTTGACCGCACCTGGGACATAGTTGTCAGAATCAACAAATCCAACGTATTTTTTTCCCATCATTTTTGAAAGGATCATGCCAATGAACATTCCCTCTCCTTTTCCGTTACGTATCTTATTTTCAGAGTCAAAAAGATCAGTATAGCCGACTTCTTCTAAAGCCTTTACAAGACCCGTATCTTTCTGATGTATGATAACTGATTTTTTTTCCGCGAATCTATTAAATTGCTCAATTGCCTGTTTTTCTAGTTTGTACCTGTCAATCGGTTCTCTAGGACTATTAGATACAATTATTGTTAAGCAATCATGGGGGATGCCGCTTAGTACTCCTTCTAAGAGCTTTAACCGTTCTCCTTTTATAGGAATGACAATCGCCATTTCGGATTCAATTTTAGATATTATTTCATCATCAATAGAGCGAATTACTTCAGATTCGGTCTTTGGATGCTTGTTCTTGTGTCCAGAATCCAGTTCGTATACACGTTGCACTCCATGTAGACTTACTGATCCGAATCTTTCTGTGAATCTCGGGACATCAAGCTTCATATCTTTAATTCAGTTATGCCATATTTATTGCAATTCTATATAAATCAATAATTTTATCTGCAAATATTATAATCGAACTAAATTGACAAGCGT
>Ga0065706_1000007_pt1 | contig 17500 bp, 15 predicted proteins | sample SwibulcommuniRL3_FD_59093 | JGI IMG/M metagenome (GOLD analysis project Ga0065706, IMG submission 59093) | Bulk soil microbial communities from switchgrass field near Rose Lake, East Lansing, Michigan, USA - RL3 Bulk Soil v2 (version 2) | ecosystem: Environmental > Terrestrial > Soil >... | reverse complement strand
GAGAGCCGAATTTTGAGGATAGTTACCTAACAGAGAACACGCGAGTCGTCTATCCTTTAGAATTTATACCTGGAGCGGTAATTCCTTCAGTAGCAACACACCCCAAGGCCGTAATCTTCCTCACTGCAGATGCGTTTGGTGTGATGCCACCCGTGGCCAGGCTAACGAAAGAAGGTGCAATGTATCATTTTATTTCTGGTTATACAAGCAAGCTAGCGGGCACAGAAAGAGGTATTACAGAACCAAAAGAAACATTTTCTCAATGTTTTGGAGCACCATTTATGCCACTACCTCCAGTTGAATATGCCAAAATGCTGGCATCAAAGATTTCAGAACACAACACTAGTGTATATCTAATAAATACAGGTTGGACTGGGGGTCCGTATGGAATTGGGAGGAGAATGGATTTGAAATATACCAGAGCGATGGTATCTGCGTCTTTAAACGGCGATCTTGACAAGGTGCAATATAAGCATGATAGTATCTTTAATCTTGATATTCCTCTTTCATGTCCTCAAGTTCCGTCAAAAATTTTGGATCCGAGTTTTTCATGGTCCAACAACGAACAATACGTTGTTGCAGCGAAGAGACTGGCCCATTTGTTTATTGAAAATTTCAAAAGGTTCGGAGAGGAAACCAAAGATTTGGCTAAATTTGGACCCCAATTTAAAAAAGATGGTAGCCCGGAGCAGATTCGAACTGCTGTCCTCAGGTATCTTTTCATGACGATCCAGAGCCTGAAATCCATAGCCCTCCTGTGGAGTTTGACCGCTAGATTCGGCATCGACACAATCGTGTGGATTCGACCGGGCTAATTCTCGAGCTACAACTAGAAATTTTCAAACGGATATTTATCGATATCTCTATTTTAACCACCGTATATTTACATTAGTTACCTTATAGCCGTGTTTGGGAATAAAGTACATGCTAGTTCAACGAGAAGACGTATATCTAAATTTTGTAAATTCTATCAAATCCGATATAACTAGGAAAATTTACGAATACAATTTAAGATTATATAGTGAATTCGATTCAAGTTCATCTACCATTACTTCCCGAGTCGGTTCAGGGTTTTTTCAGTGTGTTCAAGTATAATCTAAAGAATGTGAAATTCGATACGTTATAAGGAACAAATCATAGAAATTTGAACTTATGAACCCGAACTATACTGTAAGAAAGTTGTTTTAAATCCTAAACAAGGGCAATAAGGTCTTCGACAGCGAGAACCATCCGAACTATGATCATGTTTTTTGTGCCCACAACTAAGACAGATCTCGTGTACGTGCAATACGATGTACAACTCAAATTAACTTATATCGGTTCAAATCTGATGGGAGGTATGAAAAGGAACCAACCGCAAAGGACGCAAGTGTCCTCCCATCAGCCATGGTGAGATGGATATACATATACGCAAAAAGATAATAATGAATTATCTAACTTGATGGACTTGAATATTTACTAGTCAACCAAATTCAAAGTTCTTTAACAAATTTCTTTAGTAGAACTCAAAATCCAAATCTTTACATAAAATTGATTGGACTAACTCTAGTCCTATTTTTCTTCTATCTTTTCTTTTTGGTACTCGCTATCTAAATCCTTGTCAGGATCTTCGACTTTGTTTGCAACTGCTTTTGCACCGGCTTTAACCTTGTCTCCTGCATCCTCCAATTCTTCCCCTGCTTCGTTATATTCTCTGTTTTTCGTCTCTTCGTATGAGGATGTAAGCTTGTCTGTGTCTGTTGCGTCTCTTGCCGTTTCTTTGACTCCTTCTGTGTTTTCTTCAACTCCCTCTTCGACTCCTTCTGTAGTTTCTTCAACTGCCTCCTTAATTCCCTGTGCAGTGCCTTCGACTACTCCTGCAGTGCCACCAACTACTTCCTTAACTCCCTTTTTTACTTTATTAAAAGCGGTTTCTTCTTCAGTCATGATAAACTCACTACAACAAGTTATTTAACGCTTCAAACGCGGTGTAAACTTTCGGAGAATTACTATTTCTGGTAACCCCAACAAACTCCTTTCCCAATTTTTTTGTTGATCTATATGCTTGGTAGAAGATCCAGTCCAAATTACATAATTTATTGTCTAATATTACAGATTGATTCGGCAACATGTTACCTTGTATTAAGACATGATGTGCATTACTTTAGTATGGCAGATCAAGAAATGATACAAGAAAAAATAGGTGAAGCTTTGGGATTGGAAAAAGCAGCACAGAAGGCTGTAAAGGATTTGGATACAAGGGGCTTACTGAAGCCAGAACACATGAAGAAGTTATCGAAAATGAGAGAGGAAGCAAGTCAGCAAGAAGAGGAAATGCAACATATCGTGAAAGATCTTGTAGAGAGCGATGGCTTTGATCAAGAAACTATAGATGAGAAAGCCGAAGAGACTGCAGAGAAGGCTTCAAAAATGATGAAAACATATCTAGGTGATGAACCTGATACTCAAGAGGCTCTAGAGTTCCTTTGTTTGGCAGAAGGTGCTGAAGTTACGCATTATGAGGTGTTGAATTCGGTTTCGAAAGATGTTAAAAATAAAAAGTTCGGAACGAAAGTAAGATCTATTCTCAGTGAAGAAAAAAGACATTTAATTCTATGCACTAAGTTGGCAAAAGACAACGCCGCGTCCGCGTAAGTGACGACCCTTTTATTTTCTGACGTAGGTATCACCGCGTTTCTATTCTTTCTCAAAGTAACGTAATTCGTATAAGATTCGGGACCTAGGAAAGTTAGAAATTATCGCACTAATCTGAAATCTTCCTATTAAGACATGTTGTGTATTAGTTATTATAGTATGAATCATGAGGTAATGTCCGCTATTAAACGGCAAGTTCCGTTTCTAATAGGTGGTACAATAACTGGAATAATAATGTCTTACTTCTTAGGCTTCGTTGTGACCATAATTGTCAACTCCATAATGTGGTATCTGATATCGCTTGTTGTCTATAAACGGGTTTGGAAAAAGAATGGGTTAACGGATCAAATGGTTATTTTGAAATATGCGCTAACGAAAATAAAACGACAAAAAATATGGAAAGAACCTAGAAATCCCTCACGGCACATTAAAATATAAATTAATAACGCCGATAGGATTTGATGGTTTGGGATATACTAAGAAATCTACTTTTCTAATCCATTGAGTTGCTTATAATGTTCAAAAATTATCGACATAAGAATCGGATGTAATAAAACAGGTTTACAAGATCCCACTCTGGCAACATTATACAATCGCGAAATAGACATCATTTTCATCAAATATCTTTCTTTCACTTTTATCCAGTTGTTCTATGAATACCCTCCACTTTCTCTTTTCTCTTTCTGATGCAAGTCTATAGGATGGTACAGTTCGACCCATGACTTCAAATGTTATCAAATGACTTAAGATCCAAATCACTAAGTAGGGAGGGACAGTCANTGAACTTATGTAGATAGGTCATCAATCTCTCCGATTAGGGAATAACAATGAGTCATTCTTACTGATAATTAGAACTGATGGGAGGTTGTTTTACCGAGTTATGCAGCAGATAAANCAATTNTCCCATCAGATTGATAAGGAACNTAATATGGTGAAATTAAAGATAATAAATAATTAACTCTGATCTAATTTTATCTCAATAAATAATTTTTAGGAATTTTTTAATAACTCCGCAACTCTTAAACAAGGTATCTTTGAGCCAATTTGACAAGTGCGTCTGCGGGCATCGAAGACTACATCATTTCCGAATGGTACCCACCAATCCCCTATCAGAATGCAAAAAATGTAAATGTCTGAAATTTAAAATTACAAGGTAGTGTATAACGCCTACAATTTATCCACTGCAAGTCTTATGTTTGAATAAACCTTTGATACTCAGAGATAAGGAATAACGGCCAGTGAAAGAAAAACTACCTCTTATTACCTTCACATTAAGAAATTCTAATTCAATATATGCTTGTTAAACTTTANGGATATTTATCGATATCTACTTTAGTAGAGATTCTTTCATTCTTATGATGTCAATTAGCTCCCTAACTCTGCCCAGACTCCTCTCAAAATATGCTAAGAGATTTTTGTTGATATACTCATCATAGTTACCTGTAGATNTGTCTTGATCTCTTGACGATGTTGAGGTCGCTCTATCCTCGAGTAAATAATCTTGGACTTCTTTGGATGGTCTTTGCATGGTTTGATTTCTAAATTCCCTTAATATCCAAAGCCAGCTCTTGTACTCTAACGCTTCATGTAATTCTGTTAGCAAACCTATGTTTTTTGTTCCCGCATTCAATGCGCTTTGAATTGTAGCCAGATCAACTTTTTCTATTGAAATTCCCAAATCCAATCTCGTGTTAATTAACATTAATAGGCAATCTACTGCTCCTAAAATTTGAGAAAGAAAACAATCAATCTCCAATTCCAATGGCAATCTTGGATCAACTTTATCTACGTTCAGCTCATCTATCTTGATTTCTTGTAACTTATTCAGATGCATTTGGGCAGCGAATACTTTGAATTTAACCCTGTCTGTTAAAAGACTCGAATCAAAATTGGAAGCCATTTGTAATTTATTAGAATTAAATTATTTTCATTAACTTTACTGAATCTTAAACTTGATCTTAGATGGAACCATGCACAATTAAAATTATGGATTTAACTATAATAAACATATGGGCGAAAATGAAGATCTTGAGGAGAAGAAACTATTGGGCTCCGGCGGGTATGCCTTTGCTAAAATTACCGAAGATGAGGAAATCAAGGCTAATTTGGGAGTTCCACAAATATTTCTAGCCAATGTCGGAAGATTGAGTGAAGATAGGTTCACGAAGTATTACTGCAATTCATGCGGGAAGGAATTCAGTGGCTCTCCAATCATAAAATATGAGGCCCCTAATGAGGAATTAGGCCAGGGAGTGATACTGGTAGAAAAAGGAGAATACAAATGCAGGGATTGTGACAACATAATAGCATTCTATAGAAAGTTCAACAAGTAATAGTGGTCAAATTTCTTTTATTATTTGTAACGGCAATTTTGNACCAAAAAAATGTTTATAGTAATTTCAATTAGTACATATTAGAAAAAAAATTGGGAAGATGGGATGATGATTGGCATTATGAAGGCAAACATAAGAAATCACGGGATTGGATAAGAATTGCTAGATACGCTATTTATGGCGGCTTTGCAATTGTAGCTATTGTNGTNTTACTCGTTTTTATTCCNAGAGCAGGTTTAACCGTGGAAATAATGGAAAGTGGTGAGGCTTTAACTACCATAAGTATAAAAATAAACAACAACAACCCACAAGAAATTCATAACGTAACAGTGGTGTTTGACAATGATACAAATAGAAAACAGATTTACAATTCTATGGCGCCATTTAGCTCAATATTCGTTACTCCAGAGAAGGAAGATCTAGACTTTCAAAAAATAATTGTTACAGCCGAAGATGGAAAATTGCAAACCATAAAGTATAGATAAATATTTCAATTAAATACTCTAGTTCTATTGCTCAATTTGGAATTTTAGCGCTTGGTACTAGTTTCTCTTATTGCTTGACCATATTCAATATTAGCTTTTTTTCTCATATATGGTATTAGTCTATAGTGTATTGAATAGATACTTTTTTGTCTTATCAGAATACCCTTAACCAACAATGATACAAAACCACCGGCTACTTTTGANGACTGTATCTTTTTATTGTTACAAAATTTATCTCTCATTGAGTGATATTCTTTTAGAGTGAAATAGGAACGATTCACATCCAGGATTAGTGGCCAAATAATATTTTCCCACACCATCCTTCTGTTTTGGGTCGAAGACGCATGCTTGCCCTTACTCACTGATTCTATTATTGGGGTATTGAGTTCTTCGAAATTGGGCATGCTGCACGGTTCAAGGGAGATTTGTTTATTAGGCACATTTAAACTTGGGTCCCTCCTATATCATATTTGATTTTGAAGGAATTAGAAGTAAAGCAATCCTTGGATAATTTGGCCAACAAATGGAAAATAGAGAAGTCAATTTATGATCTTCATCTTGGAAAACGCGACGACGTATCTGATTTTCAATTGGTTGTCAATGGTGTGGTTTTTCATATCCCATTTCTGACCAGAGATGAAACTTACGTTCTTTGGAAGTGTTTATGGCCAGATTGCCACAACTGTTGTGAGAAACAAGGAAGATTGCCCTTAACGAAAGATGACATGTCACTGATTTCAAACAAAATGGGATATGAAGCAGTATCTGAATTTATTAAGAAAGAAACAACAGTTTCCAGTTGGAATGAATCATCTACCATGAACAATGTAATTACGACTATCAGTATGATTTCGCTAAAAAGAAAGGAAAATGAAACTGAAGACCAGGACGGCAAGCCTTTGCCATGCAGATTTTTAGATGAATGTGGGAGTTGTGTAATACATCCTGACAAACCNGGTGTTTGCTGGCTTTATCCATTTTCNTCATGGATGGAATCTGATAACGGCAAACCTGTAGTCCATGCATCCTTCCAACTAACTGGCGATTGCCCCGGGTTCTACACNGCAAANACANNGCAACCTATGATGGAGATACTCCAAGAATATTCAAAGAGAATATTCGAATATAATATGTCAATCCAGAGGACAACTCGGGAAAAGTACGGATTCATAAATATGGTACAATAGTTTTAACACAAAAAGTCTGATAAAGCACGTCACAAGCTAAGTCAGTAGTATCTAGAAACATTTTTATTTAAAAAATAGGGTCTTGACAATAGTTTCATGGTTATTAATAAAGAACTCCTGCAACTCAGAAAAAAAATAGCGGACAAGAGGCCAGATTTTGTGAGACAAGAAAGCTGGAGGTATAAAAAACTTGCAACTAATTGGCGAAAACCAAAAGGAAAAGACAATAAAATGAGGAAACAGGTATCAGGGGTTCCCGCATTGGTCAAGGTCGGATATAAAGGACCAAGAAAATCAAGGGGCCTACATCCATCTGGTTATAATGATGTTTTAATTTTTAATACGAACGATTTGACAAGAATTGATCCCAAAATAGACGCAATTAGAATTGCTCATGGGGTTGGGTACAAGAAAAGATTGGATATCTTGAACGAAGCCACAAAATTGAAAATCAAGGTTTTAAATCCAGGCAAAATTGAAAAGGTTGAAAAGGTTGAAACCAAGCCCAAAAAAGAAGTTGAAAAGGTAGAGAAAGAGAAAGCTGAAGTAAAGCCCAAAAAAGAAGTTGAAAAGGTAGAGAAAGAGAAAGCTGAAGTAAAGCCCAAAAAAGAAGTTGAAAAGGTAGAGAAAGAGAAAGACTGAAGTAAAGCCCAAAAAGAAGTTGAAAAGGTAGAGAAAGAGAAAGCTGAAGTAAAGCCCAAAAAAGAAAAGGGCAAAAGCATAGGAAAAAAAGTGTCTAAATCATAATGGTTGTAAATTTAAGAAAAAAAGAGAGTTGATAGCAAGAGTTCTAGGGGTAGGTTCAAACAGGGTAAGATTTGAACCTGACAAACTTGACGATATAGCCGACGCAATTACGCGAGAGGATATGCGTTCTTTAATTAAGAATGGCACTATATGGACAGTAAAGGTTAAAGGAATTTCAAGGTCAAGAGCGGAAAAGAAATTAAAAACTCGCAGAAAACATGGTACTTCTGCTGGATCTAAGAAGGGGAAGAAAACTGCAAGAGTCGGTAAGAAGGAAGTTTATGTCAAGAAAACCAAGGCTATGAGACGACATTTAAAAATACTTAAAGCCAGAAACGAGATAAACAGAGAAACATTTTGGGCGTTATACAAGAAAATTAGAGGAGGAAATGTCAGGTCTCTATCGCACTTGAGAGATCTTGCCAAACAAGCAAAACACAAGTAATGCTAATTTGAGAATCTGTATTTTTCAAAATCTTTTATTTGCCCATTAACGATAGGAATTCCTTCATTTATCAGTAGTGAAATTTTTNGTTCTTTGCCGTACATGTAGCCTCCAACGTCTCCGTCAGAACAGACTACGCGATGACAGGGTACTACGATAGGACGTGGATTCTTGTTCAGAATTTTTCCAATACCCCGTGCAGCTCGAGAATTTCCGAGCGACGTCGCTAATTGTCCGTAGGTTGCGACTTTACCGGCAGGAATACTAGATACAAGGCCATAGACAGATTGACTTTCAATAGGTTCCCTTCCTGTTTTCTTGTATCCCTTACTTCCACTTTTGTAAGTCATACTTTACCTCTCCTATTCAAACATAAATAACTATTGAAGTGATAGCAATCTAAATTTTTATAACTTACAAATTCCGCATTTATCTAGTAAAGTCAGTACTCTGGATTTCTCCTTCCCTAGCCCTTTTACATCTACCAGGACATAGGTCACCTCTTCAATATTCCTATGTATCATTTGTTCTATTAAAAAATAATCCAAATATGGTAAATCGTGTTTTGCAGCGATTGCTCCTAAACCATACTCTGATTGTAGCAATAATTTATTAAATTTTGTTGGATAATGAGTACCACCTATTGCTATGCCTACCTTTTTGCAGAATCCATGCTCTTTCGTAATTACTCTAAACAAAGAACTGCACACCGTATTTGCTGCATTTTCATCCGTCCATTGTTTTTTAGTTGATCCTATTTCAATGAACAAAATTGGCTTTTCTAATGATGTGGGACCATGGTGGGTTGATTCAATAATAATGTCATAAAAAGGGACATTATCCTTTTGATTATTCAATTCAATCAGATATTGTTTTTGAATCCAAGGATAAGATATTCCTAATTCTTTTTCTTTGCCACCGAAAACATTCTTGCCAAAATTTCCTGTAGAGTGACACGTCAGTGCTGGAATGTTGGCTTGTGATCTATGTTGAGACAAGAAAATAAAACAAGATGTGTTCGGATATTTGTAATCAAGATTCTCAAGATAAAGCAAATTATTTTCGGAAATATGTAATGCTATATTTGGATAGTTACTTGCATTAAAAGAGCCATCATCGTCTTTTGTGAATCCATATTTATCAATTAAACATCGTGAAATTGTACTACTCGCAAGATCACTGGTAGAACATACTAATGTGTAGTTAGCTGACAACGATTGACTATTCAAAAAGTTCTAAATTTAATTTTATGGCTGAGACCAAAATTATTGCATAAATACTATTATCCATTGCGATAATAGTTAATTCATGATTCTGACCTATCATTGCATTCCATGAGATAATATTAGATTATTCGATGTATATGGCTGGTTTATAGGGCCTTGACAACCTTGACTTTTGTTTTGGATCGTATTTGTCGCTATCATCTTCAGAATATATTCTTACTTCGAGTTTACCGTTTCCAATCTCATTACGTAATAAAGATATACCATCTTGCAGTGGTATCATTTCACTAAAAGAATCTATTTTTATTCTTCTCTCTCTAACATCTACTGATTCGGAGAGTATGTCTTCTATCATTTTTCTCACCAAGTCAGGACTACGCTTTACAACATCCTTTATTNCATCATCATTTACTAATNCCTTCATGATTACTCCAAAATTAGCAGTTGATTCTTTCTGAATCCGATCCAATAATTTCTTATATAATTTATTTTTGGTAGTTGAAGCAGTATAAATCATTATCGTTTGTGGGACAATTTTAGTCACCTTTGTTATTTTTTGTATATCAAAAATCATATCCTGAATTAGTTTTTCATTATCCTCAGAATTAAGGGAGATTTTCGAGTCATTAACTTCCGGCCAACTCTCAAAACTGACAAATCGATTTTTGCCAATTATTTCCCAAACTTCTTCACTGAAAAAAGGTGCAAATGGAGCTAATAGTTTTATCCTTGTTATTAGAAANTCCTTCAGGAAGTTATTACATACTGACTTTTTCTTCGCAAGTTTTCTTTTTTGGTACCATTGTAGATCATTGTCCATTAAATATAATATATTATGCAAAGCCTCTCTAATTCTAAATTTTTCTATAGCTGAAGTGGTTTCTAAANCAATGCGCTGTATTCTACTTGACATCCAATCATCCTCAAGTTCATCATGATCCAAACTGTTCTGAGCTATAGTAAAAATATTTTTGTGTGCAATCACTGTTCTGTAAATATCATTTAATTTGGACCTAATGCCTTTTACTAAGTCAAAGGAAAAATCAGAATCTTGCAATATCTCTGAAGACGCCAGCATTGTAAGACGAATTGGATCTGCTCCATATTTTTCTATTGCTTGACGTAGTGGAATAATATTCCCAAGAGATTTGGACATTTTCTTACCTTCCATTAGTACCGATCCGTTCACAACAATTTGTTTAGGCCACTTGTCTTTGGGAAAAATTGCTGTATGGTTAAAGATAAAGAACGTTAAATGATTTGGTATCAAGTCCCTTCCGGAATGCCTGGAATCAACCGGATAAAAATACAGAAATTCGTTTTTTATTCTTTCTAGCAATTCTGTAGATATTTTTGAATCTCTAGCTACAACGTTAATATCATTCTTACCCAAGAGAACATAATCAAAAAAGGCATCGTTCAAATCATCCGCCAGAACCTTGTCTGTGCTCTTTTGTAAATTAGCATCATTGCTAATATATTTCGACAAGGGATAATAAGCCATATAAATAACTGAATCTGAAAGACTTTCAATGGTCCATTCATTGTCCCATGGAAGTCTAGTTCCAAGTCCACTTTTTCTGGCACAAGCTCTTTCCTTTAACCAATCAATGACATTTTTAAATTCCTGTCTTATCTCCTCGGGTAAAATTTCCATATTATCGACTAATTCGTACGCCAATTTTTTCCAATTTTTGTCGCCGTAGTTGATAAACCATTGGTTTGTTAGTAACTTAACTACGCAAGGTGTTCCGCACCTACATTTTACCACATTTTTTAATTCGTACATAGTAGTTCCAATTTCTTCATTGATGATTTTTTCCCTTATTATTTCTCGAGCTTTTAATACGCTTAAATTGCCAATTATGTCTATGCCGGGCAAAACCTTGCCAGCATGAAATTCTTCGGAATAAAGTTTGTTTGTTGCTTCTTCTAGTTTTGGATCGTTCTGGTTACTTATCGAATACTGGGCAAGTATCCGTTCTGCAGGAGATGAATTATTTGAGGGGAACTTGTCAGTCTGTATTAAATTTATAGGTTCAATATCCACATTGATACCATATTTTTTTAACGTATCATCATCCTTTCTTAAATCAATCATTGCCTGGTAGTCATATGGCGCGTGTGCCGGAACAGACATAACAATTCCAGTCCCATTATTCGGGTCCACGAATGACGCTGGAAACACAGGTACGTGTGCATTCATTAATTGATTGAATACAAATTTTCCTACTAACTCAGATCCCTTTATTTCTGATACTACAGAAACGCTTAAGTTTAGATATTCCAACTTACTTGAAGCCTCTTTTGTAATTATCCATTTTTCATTGTTTATCAATGCAATTACATATCGAATGTCAGGATTCACCCACAAGTTTGTAACGCCAAAAACAGTTTCTGGTCTTAATGTCGCTGTTGGAATAATATAATCTTCAAATTTAAATTTAACAAGATCATATTCAATAAGCTCAGGTTCGATATCTCCTACAGTATCATGCTGACTTACAGGGCTTTGATCTTGAGGGCACCATCCAACTGGATGAGATCCTTGTACAATTAAACCATTCTTCCTNAGATTTCTAAATTGCCATGAGATGAGTTTCGAATAACCCTTGTCTATTGTAGTAAATTCACGCCTCCAATCAATCGAATATCCCATCTCTTTCATACCCTGTTTAATTTCTTCATGGAAATAGCTGGCAATTTTTTTCGGTTCTTTAAAACTTGCTATTATTTCATCTGGGATCTTGTATATTTGTTGAAAGGTTTCAATTAATTCTGAATCGCTGGATTTGATTCTCTGAGACATTGATACAATCGGCGTTCCTGTATAGTGGAAACCCATAGGAAATAAGACATTATAGTTTTTCATGCGCTTGTATCTTGCATGGACATCAGCCAAAGTATACGTTCTTCCATGTCCTACATGCTGTGGTGAATTAGGGTAAGGGTATGCTACAGTTAAGAAATACTTTTTCTTGTTCGAATCGCATTCAGATTCAAATATTTTGTGCTCAGTCCATCTCTTTCTCCATTTTTCTTCAACTGTCTTCCAGTTGAAATCTAAATTGGGCGTTTTTTCAGTGGAATTTTCAACCATTTTTTCACTAGTCTCTAAAATACTAGTTATCAAACTCTCAAGATTTTTCAAACAATCCTGTACTCTGTTCTTGTCCCTTCCTCCTCCTTGAGCAAATTTGTCCGTACCCCCTCCTCCAGTACCGCCGAGTTTTAGGGAAATTTCCTTGGCAATTCTTGACGCCTTAAGGATTTTTCTCGATTCCTCACCTGCAAAAACAATGACTCTGATCCTATCTTGATCTTGCACAAGTGCAACAAACACTAAAAANGGATCAACGTAAGTACTTTTTTCTCCTAAAGCAATATAATANTCATCACCTACCTGATCATCATAAATGCCATAAATTTTTATTCCAACTCCAGTCCTGGTCGCTTTCTGGGCAACGGTTGAAGCCATGTTGTCTGAAAATTTGTTGACTAGCGATCTTAATTTTCTCTTCATTAGTTCATTTTCCGCTATCATCTTATCAAGTGACTCGCCTACTTTCTCTCTGCTTGAGCNCAAAGATTGGGCGATATGATGTAACTGAGAATCCTGGGATTGGATGTACTGCAGGGCATTATTTCCGGAAACAAATTCAAGTCTTACTGCACCATCTTGAATTCTCTCTGTCTTGAGAATTTTTATCAAGCCTATTTCACCTGTCTTATTAACATGGGTTCCACCACATGCTTCGACATCCCATCCGTCTATGTTTACTATCCTTACATTGTTTGATGGAACTGCACCTCCTTGATATATTCTGAAGGTATATCGCGACTCGGCATCGGATCTTTCTTGAATATTGATAATGATCGGTAAATTTTTCTGGACTACTTCATTAGCAGTTTTTTCTATCTGCTTGATTTGTTCTTTTGTCAGAGCAGAATGATGAGTAATATCCAATCTTGCATAATGTTCGTCTTTAAAAGCAGAATTCTGCCACACCCATGAGCCGAGACTGTTCCTTGCAGCAGAATTTAATATATGCGTTGCACTATGGTTCTTTGTTATAGATCGTCTCCTTGTATTGTCAATAATCCCATGAACTACTTTGTTCTCTACAAAATGATCTTTGGATGAGGTTTGCATCTTGTGCAGAACTATATTATTTTGTTTTATTACGTCTGTAATTCTGATGTCCTCGATAAATCCAAAATCTGGTTCCTGTCCGCCACCTCTGGGATAAAATGCAGTCTTGTCCAAAATCAAGTATTTGTCATTGAGCACCTTGAGAACTCTTGCATCAAATTCCCTTATTGACTCGTTTTCATAATACAGCAATCTTGTAGGTTCAATTCCAGTGACAGGTTCAATATCCAAAACTTGCTTTGATTCATGTGAAGTATGTAATTCTGATAATTTCACATAAAAGTCTAGAGGTATCTTTTCTATGACTCCAGATTCAAGTAAGAAATCCGGTGTAATACCGTCAGATTCATACATTCTGATAAGATCCTCTGTACTAGGACTGTTCTTGGATTTTATCATGGAATTAGCTATTTGATACATTCTTTCTTTGGACGAAGAATATCTATCGGATTCGATTTGTATTATGGTTCTTACATCATTTTTGTGCTCCTTTAACTCGGGGTACATTGATTCTAGTTGTTCAATGTGCATGTCCATTACTTCTGCCAAATCGATATTCCAGCCAAATCTCGCAAGCAATGCAAGGGTCCTTCTTAAAACTATTCTTAAATTATAGCCACCACCTACATTCGAAGGTAAGCAACCATCAGAAATTGCGAACATTAGAGTTCTGCTGTGATCAGCAATAATAGACAATGTTTCAAAAGGTAAGATAGTCTTTTCTAGGCTTTCAAAAGTCAAACCAAGTTCTTTGGCAATATTTGTTTTTAGTAGGGTTACATCGTCTTGATAGTGAGTATGCATCTCAGAAAATCTCCTAAAGTATTGAGACAAAAGCTCTGATTTAGAATCAATATCAATACCGAATTTGTCGGCAAGTTTTCTTATGACTGGTCCAAAAGTAGCATCGTAACTTGTAGGAGTTCCTAATGTGATCCATGACAGACGTTCNANTCCTGCTCCCATATCTATAATTTTGTTATCAAGAGTGCGATAGTTGTATTGATCCCCCTCAAATTCAGTAAAGACTGCGTTTCCAAGTTCCAAACCCCGAACATAGTATTCTAAGGAATAACCAAATGCTCCGGCACCCATCCAAACATCCTCGACAAATGTAATTTCATCTGACTTGATGCCAAAAACATCCTTTAGAAGAGAATGATCAAGTTCTATGCATTTATCCTTCCAATATCCTCCTTCGGCATCAGCATTACAAGTTTGACCAATCATACAGAAGCTAGTATAATGCCTGCCCGTAAGACCTACATTTTCAATATCGTTAAAGCGAAGACACATTTGTGGAACCACTAGTGGATTTTTCGGGATTTCGAATACAATTTTTCCATTCATTACTCTCTGAAAGTCCACAATAGAGGCAATAGTGAAATAAAGGTCCTCTCTCCATCTACATACCACGGGATACCTCTGGATTATTTCATGATTATTTTTTTAAAAAACTACTCAATTCTTTCCAGGCATTTACAAAGTCCAGTCTTTTTTGCGTTGGTGGATCACCTATGAAACTATAGTTTTCGTGTTCAGGACAGGATTCCTTATCCTTTATAGACCAAAAGTATTTTCCGCATAACTTGCAATTCTGTCTTTTGAATCCTATATNATCAAATAATGAAACTTTGTAATACTTATCCGGATTTGAGGAAAAAAGTGATAATAGGGACTGTTTTTCCATTTCACACAGTTATTTGACAATGNTATTAATGCTTTTGTAGGTTTCGCCCAAGGATGGCTAAAAAACAAATGTTGTTGATTGTTGCATTAATCTCATTATTGTTTTCTATCTTGGAGAATATCTGCCTCTTCTAACATAGATAATATCTAGCATACTGCATGCAGATTGATTGTTAGGTCTTGTAATTTACATTACCAGTAGACAATCTCGCTGGTGGTACAAAGATTTTCCTTTATGATGCATGTCTCATCGAGTACTTAGTCGACGTAATGTTAAAAAGTTAAATTAACCTGTCCATTAAAGTTCAAATTATCTAGGTTCATCAATTTGAATAACTCAAACCAAACTTGGAAAAGGACACATTATTCGAAGAGTATCGATAGTACTACGAATGGCAGGGAGGTAACAATTATCGGATGGATCTCTTCGATACGTGAACATAGTAACATAAAATTTATTACAGTAAACGATAGGTTTGGTAGTATTCAAGTTATTTTGAAGAAAGGCGAATATCCTGCATTTCGTGAATCTGAAATTTCAAAAATTAGAGATCATACTGCAATTGCAATAAAAGGTAAAGTTAGAACTGAACCTAAAGCTCCCAATGGAATTGAATTGATTCCAAATGATTTTAGAATTCTATCTCTAGCCAATAAGAATTCGCCTATCGTTATTCAAAGTAGGAAAGGAGTTGGTATTGATACTAGATTGGACTTGAGGGCAGTCGATCTACGGAGACCCTACCTTCAGTCGATTTTTAACATTAGATATTCTNTATTAAACTCGTGTAGGGAATTTCTACGACAAGAAGGATTTATTGAAGTTAACACGCCTAAAATAATTGCAACGGCGACCGAAGGTGGAGCTACACTTTTTCCTATTTTTTATTATGATAGAGAAGCATTCTTGACTCAAAGCCCTCAGCTTTACAAGGAGCAGCTTACCATGGCATTTGAAAATGTATTTGAAATAGGCCCAATTTTTAGAGCAGAACCATCACGAACAAACAGACATTTATCGGAAGCAACATCAATTGACGTAGAAAAAGCATATGTTGATTATAACGATGTAAGCGAAATTTTAGAAAGAATGATCCTTTTTTTGTGGAACGAGATAAAAGACAAAAATAAATCACATCTTGAATATTTGAAAATACAATTATCCGACTTATCATTTCCATTTAAGAGATATACATATTCGGATTTAATAGAAAAGTTGCAGAGATCCGGTCAATCTATCGAATGGGGTGATGACATTTCACAACAAAAATTATCCAAGTTGAACGATGAAGATATGAAACTTTTTTACTTTATTACTGACTGGCCGACTTCAATAAAACCGTTTTATGTAAAACCAAAGCCAACGGGAACAGAGTGTGAATCTTTCGATTTGATGTACGGTGATCTGGAGCTGTCTTCTGGAAGCACAAGAATCCATGATAAGGATGAATTGATAGAAAGAATGAAAAAACAAGGACTAAACATTGACGCATTTGATTTCCATTTGAAAGTTTTTGATTACGGCATGCCTCCTCACGCAGGTTTCGGGCTTGGCCTTGAACGGTTAATGATGAGTGTGTGTGGAGTTGATAATATCAGAGACGCTGTATTGTTTCCTAGGGATATTGACAGGTTGTCACCTTAACAAATAATATATCTGTGAAAAGATGACAATATCATGATTTCAATCGAAGAATTAAAGTANCTCGCAGAAATATCCAAAATNAATCTAACTNACGATGAAATTAATAAGTTTCCTCCACAGCTGAACAAGACAATTGAATACATTGATATTCTTGAAGAGCTAGCATCCGATGAATCGATTACCTTGGATTTGCATGAGATAAATTTCGATGAGCTGAGAGATGATGTTGTCAAAAAGAGTGATGGGCAACCAATAATCAAGAATTTAACGGAGGAAGGATTCTTGAGGGGACCTAAGATGAAATAAAATGGCCCATCTTCATGACTTGCTGGCATATGAAGTTGTCGGAGGAATAAAGGGCCAACAATTTACTGCTGAGCAGTACGTAGGTTCTATAATTAAAAGGATAGAAGANGTAGATTCAAAGTTACGCTCGTTTATTACTGTGGATTCTGAAGGAGCTTTATCTTCAGCTAAAATCATAGATAGAAAAATTAAAGAAAAGGAAGANATAGGATCATTGGCTGGAGTAACGATCGGAATAAAGGATAATATTTCTACAAAAGGTATCAGAACTACGTGCGCATCAAAAATACTAGAAGGTTACGTGCCATCATATGATGCGACAGTCATACGGAAGCTCAAGGAAAATGGTGCAATAATTTTGGGAAAATTGAACTTGGATGAATTTGGTATGGGTTCAACAACAGAATACAGTTCATTCCACTCAACTCATAATCCGTGGAATCTAGATTATGTTCCTGGCGGCTCATCGGGAGGAAGTGGTGCTGCGGTGGCGGCAGGAGAGTGTACCGTTTCTCTAGGATCAGATACGGGAGGTTCTATAAGATGCCCCGCAAGTTTCTGTTCTGTCGTCGGACTTAAACCTACTTATGGTAGGGTGAGCAGGTATGGTCTAATTTCCTATGCAAATAGTCTGGAACAAATTGGTCCCA
>Ga0065706_1000004_pt1 | contig 18266 bp, 24 predicted proteins | sample SwibulcommuniRL3_FD_59093 | JGI IMG/M metagenome (GOLD analysis project Ga0065706, IMG submission 59093) | Bulk soil microbial communities from switchgrass field near Rose Lake, East Lansing, Michigan, USA - RL3 Bulk Soil v2 (version 2) | ecosystem: Environmental > Terrestrial > Soil >... | reverse complement strand
CACGTAGTACAACCAGCTCGGTGCTCATGTTAGTGTAAATCGAATGAATTTTTTACTCATATAAGGATTTCCAATTCATTTCTGGTGTAATACAAGAAAGCGGGTCCGATGGGCTTCGATCCCACGAACTCTGGCTTCGGAGGCTTATGCTTGAAAAATCAGCACCCTGTCCTGACTGGGCCACGGACCCATTCAGTATTGAAATGGCGAAATATTTAATCGTAAACGTGTAGCGTAAAACCAATGCACGGATGACAAATGCTTATTGACATTTGGTATAATGCATCGATGTTATCTTTAGAAAAGTTAATGATACGCGAAATTCAAAAGAATTATTCAGTCAGTAAAATGCCTTTGTTTAGCAAAGATCTCAGAGTCAAAGCCTTCGCAGTAGATATTGATGGAACTTTGACAGAGAACGGGAATGGAATGATATATTTACCCGCAGTCTCAAAAATGAGAGTCCTTGAAAAAATAGGTTACAAAGTTTTCTTTGTTACAGGCCGATCTTCCGTAGAAGCATACGTATTATCGGTATTTTTGGGGATTACTCGGGTCGCCATCGGAGAGAACGGCGGTGTTGTTTCCAAGGGGCCTTCAGATCATACAATTCTGGGAAATAAAGAATTGTGTTTGAAAGGATATAAAATATTAAAAGATCATATGGAAAATGTCGATGTCAAACCCGTATTTCCTAGGATGTCAGAAGTTGTCCTGCAAAGAACTTTTGACATAAACGAGGGTAAAAAAATACTAAGAGAGAGAAATTTAGATCTGGATATAGTAGACAGTAAATATGCATTTCATATCAACGAACTAGGTGTCAATAAAGCAAAAGGACTGGATCTTGCACTAAAGTTCCTAAACGTCGGACCGAAAGAAGTTGTGGCAATCGGTGATAGCGAAACTGATATTCCCGTTTTTGATATTTGCGGATTGAGTATTGCATTGGGCCACTCAGATGATGCCGTAAAGAAACATGCAGACTACGTTGTGAACGGCAAAGAGGGGATAGGATTGTGCGATGCAATAGACTATGTGAGCTTAAATTATTTGAGATAAGAATGAGTTTTAAAAAATTTATTAACGAAGCCAACGAGGAAATAAAATTTGCATTAAAGCATTTAGATATTCAAAATGACAGTTATACTCTCACTGAACCTGCAAAAGAGAATTTTGGGGATTTGAGTTGCAACGTTGCATTCTTGCTTACAAAGCGATTACAAAAATCGCCGTTTGAAATAGCTTCAATATTGGCTGAACAATGTAATCGTTATTTTGATATTACACAAACAAAATCACAATCATACATTTTATCCGTCGTTGCACATGAGAGTGGATACATCAATTTCAAAGGAGACTTTAGCCTCATTGGTAAAGAAATAATATCTGATATTTTAGAAAACCACCTAAATTTGGATACAGGCAAAAGAACTAAAGTCATTGTTGAACACACCAGCGTCAATCCAAATAAAGCATTACACGTAGGTCACCTGAGAAATGTGGTAATTGGGGATACTTTGTATAGGATACTCAAAAAAACAAATCATGATGTAACAGTTCTAAACTATGTGGATGATTCTGGTTTACAAGTGGCCGATATTCTGGTAGGATTTTTATTTCTCAAGTTTCCAGTAGAACCATCAGACAAGAAAATTAAGTTTGATCAGTATTGTGGTAACGAGGTTTATGTAAAGGTAAACGAACTTTATGAAAAGGATCCTTCTCTAATTGAAAAAAGAAAATCGTTATTAAGAAAATTAGAATCTGGGGATACTGAAATAGTTTCATTTGCATCTGAAATTACATCAAAAGTACTTACAGATCAGCTGCGAACATGTTGGAGAATGAAGGTTCGATATGACCTGCTAAATTTTGAGTCTCATATAATTAGATCCAACTTATGGGCTAAAACGTTTGAAAAAATGAGAAATGAAAAAATAATACTCAAAGAGAGCAAAGGTGAAAATATTGGCTGTTGGGTTTTTAACTCTATCGAAGAGGGAACTAAAATCATTGTCAGGAGTGACGGAACCGCAACGTACATGGCAAAAGACATCCCGTATGCATTACTAAAGGTTGGAACAATTGAAGACCCATTTAAGTACACNGTATTCATCAAACAATGGGATGACACAGTTCTATGGATGACTACATCTGATGAATCAAAAAATGGTGATCATCCAATTTTCTTCCCCGCCGAATATTCTGTAACCGTCATTGACAACCGTCAATCAAGGTTACAAAAAATAATTAAGGAAATATTGAGTAAATTTGAATCAAAACCTAACAAGTACTTGCATTTGTCATACGGTCCTGTGCTTCTTTCAAGTACAACCGCAACTAGTCTGGGAATTAATACGGATTATCAAAAATCAATACAAATGTCCGGAAGAAAGGGGTTTTATGTTGATGCTGACTTTGTTCTTGATAATTTATATCGTAAAGCCAAAGATGAAACTATGAAACGTAATCCGGAAATTAACGGAAACGATCTTGCTAGAACCTCCGAGGAAATAGCAATTTCTGCTATGAGATACAGTCTAATTAAAAATGACCTTGAAAAGGAGATAAAATTCGATTTAAATGATTCATTAAGTCTAGACGGAAATTCTGGGCCATATTTGCAATATGCATATGCGCGATGTTGCCGATTAATAGAGAAAGCAAATGAAAAAACATTTGATGGTGATGTAAAGTACCTTTCAGAAAATATTGAACAGCGAATACTAAAACATCTGTCAAAATTTGAAATGACTATCGAGAATACGACTAAAAACCTGGAGCCAAAACTCCTCGCACAGTACGTGTATGATCTGGCAACCTTGTTCAACCTTTTTTATGAAAAACTACCAATATTGAAAGAAAGCAATGCAAATACATCTAAAGCAAGAATCACGCTGGTTGAAGCAATACGTCAAATAATGCGAATTAATCTTTCATTAATCGGTATAACGCCTCTGGAAAGAATGTAGTATATCGTGACTTTCTCATAGTCTAAGAAATATCAGGAATTTAGTTACTTGCTTAATTTGGTTATAGGTCCTATTCTGCAATAGCTGACAATGGGATTGTAGATTCTTAGTTCATCACAAAGTTTTGTTACCTCTTTTTTTGCATCATTTTCAGTTTCTGTGTTAATGGTAATGTTATAGCATTTCGCAGACCTGACCGACTCAACATTTGAGTATCCACTCTTAAGAATTAGATCCTTTTTGATTGTCTCACCCTCAGGATCTCCTACTTGTTCTTTGTTTTCTATTGTAACGACAACAAGATATCTCGCCATGGTATTTTTCTAGATATTATAATTTTAAGCATTGAAATACATTTCTTAAAAATGTCCAGATTTCAACATTCTACAAGTTTAATTGCAGGTTAGTGAATTGGATTTGTTTTCATCACTACTGCTCCCCCAAGCTGAATCCTCTTATTTGATATGTCCATTCTGTACATAGATGATTCTAATAAAACTCACATGTGAAAAAACCATTATATAAACAATNTTGTCTGCGCGTATGCCCTTAATGACACAAATCAGATGGAAACTTATCCTGCGTTGAGGGAAACATTGAAAAAACAAATGGAAAAAATATCATAAATATTGGTTCTGGAGTAAGGAAAACTTTCTCAACTGGGTCCTTCCAAACTGTTGATGGCATAGGGAAACATCACACACAGGACATATACATAACCTAGTGGCAAGATGAAAACGAGCTTATAGCACGAGATGGGACGGATTAGGAATCCAAAGTATATTTTTGATTTATGCAATGGGCAATACATTCTCACAGGACCCCTTGAGATACGAATCTCCATACAATGAGGATTTGCAAGAGTAGAGATACAACCATAGGAAAAATAACGATTATTTAGAATTTCTTATGCGTCTTTGTTGTGCGTTCCAAGTGTCTATTTGCCTGCAAAGTATTAATTACCTGACAAAAAAAATTTAATTCAGCCTCGCGGTCATGTAGCTCAGCCTGGTCAGAGCGAAGGTTTTGTAAACCTTAGGTCGTGGGTCCAAATCCCACCATGACCTTCTATCTGTAATGATTATGCGATATGAATGTGAATTTTTAGAAGCGATGTGTATTCAAGATTGGTAGCGATCGTAAAATTTTATTTTTTATTTACTGGTTTATAGGTGGATATATATTATCCTATAAAGATAATATATATGGTAAAGAAAGGATAACATATAATATGGTAATAAAACTGTATCAGAAAACAATCTTATATACATGGATATTAAATACTTAGTAATGGACAAAAAAAAAGCCAGGGACAAAAATAATCACATCTACGAGATAATTTATGCAGCAACACATCCAGTAAGACTAAAAATTCTTGTTCGACTTGAATCTGAAAAGGCATATGCCAGCAATCTAGAAAAAGTGATAAAAGTGGATAGGAAGATTATCTCATTTCACCTGTCCAAATTAGAAAAATCCGGTTTGGTGACAAGTGAATATGGCTTATTGACTTCTTCAAAAACAAGACCAATGGCTGTAAGATATTACTCGCTTACACCTGAGGGGGAAAAAATGGTCAAGAAACTAAAGTCCATTATTTCAGACTAAATATATTCTGTACACTCAGAATTTACAATGACCTCAAGCAAGTATCTAATACCAAAACCTTTTTCTTAGAGGTTCATTGTCATTTCTATTGATAACAATTATGGCTAATGAAGAGATTAAGGTGAATGACAATGTGTATAAAGTTACGATAAATGATCAGACGAGAATGTATGCTATGAAACTAAATAGACTCTATCAACAGGGTTTTAATGATGTTGACAGCTTTGATGAGATAAGCACAGAGATTTCTAATACCATAAATAATCTCTTAAAGCACGGTTTGTCTCCCGAAGTTCGAGAAGAGGACATGGACGGTGCTGTAAAGCAGTTGTTGCAGATGTTTGACAAAAGCAAAAAATAAATAAAAATTTCTCATCTCGAGTTCTTGCTCTGTAACCGCTCACCCGCAATGCTTAGTTACAATTGGGGTTATTAACAAAAAAAGTGATAGGCTTCTGAGAAAAATAATGTCCTTTAAGGATAAGTGGAACAAAACCCAGTCGGAAAATATGGCTGTTAAAATCTTGGAGAGTATTAAATCTCAAACTCCTCTAAAACCACGAATTGAGGAAGCCCAAAAAAAATTGGAGATGCAAATTTCTAAGCTCGAAAGTATTTCTGGCAAAATTGTAGAAAAGGATCAGCTTATTTTTAAAAGAATAGTACATTCAATTCAGAATCACGATGTCCAATATGCCAAGCTATTATCAAATGAACTTTCACAAATTCGCAAGATGAGCAAAATGGTAGACTCTGCTAAATTGGCATTGGAACAAATTCAATTACGTCTTAATACCATAACTGAGCTAGGTGATGTAGTAGTTACATTAACCCCGGCAATGTCGGTCATAAAGAACATTCAAGGTGGTTTAACATCAATGGTTCCAGAGGCGGATCAATCGCTATCTCAGATATCCGATCTAATGGGAGGTATACTGTCTGATTCTGCGCAAATTCCAAAGCATGAAGTAGACANTGGNAGACCATTGAGTGAGGAGTCAACAAGTATCATTGAAGAAGCTACTACTCTTGTAGAACAAAGTATGAAAGAGAAATTCCCTGATCTCCCTTCATTGAACATTGACGAAAAAACCACAGAAGCATCTACCTACTAAACTCCTATTTTTTGTTACCTGATTTAGCTATCAATCTGATATCTTTTTTTATTCTGCTTATTGTAGGGTAGCTGTATCCTTTGTTCCTATAAGTCCTTATCATGGACTTCCAGTTTACAAGTCGCCATCTGGCCTGTTCTTTTGTCAACATGCTAGTTTCTTTTTTTACGAAACTCTTTCTTCCGAGAATCAAATAGCCACCGTCTTGGGCTTTTTGTCGATTGTATGCAAATTTTAATCCCGAAACAATCGATTCGGGATGCAAAAGGGAGAAGTAATATTTTATCTCCCGAAATTGACGTTCAGACACTGCTAATTTAATCTTTAGTTCTCTTTCTACCACGGATTTTATCATCGCGCTCATATTACATAAATATTGCTAAATTCGAATTTTGAAATATGCTATTTTAGCTCAACAAATAAGGTGGCGATATAAGTTGCTTTACTATTTGTTTCACAATTCGATTTATGCAATATGTAGGATCTCAGCGCGATAGTCAATTTGTAAACTGAAAGGTAAGATAATAATAACAATTTATTTTGGAGCGGAATCAATGTATTTGATTATCATAATTACTACATTATAGCAGTTTATGTTTTCTACCTAAATTGTAGAGCTCTTCTAAAGTATAAACTAACTCTGCTTTGGTATGTGAAGCGCTCAATGAAAGTCTTAATACGGAACATCCTATCTTAACTGTTGGAAATCTCATGGGGTGTACAAATATGCCTTTGACTAACAATTTGCTGGCAAATTCCATAGCTAGCTTTTCAGAACCGATTTGGATTGGAATTATTTGACTAACTGAATTTCCTATATTATATCCTATCGTCCTTAGCCCCTTTCGCACCATTTGCACATTTTTAAAAAGTTTTCTTTGTTGAACTCCCTTTCTTGCGATACTAATGGCTTCAATTGCAAAATTGCACAAATGAGTTGGAAGAGCAGATGTGAAAATGAATTGTCTGGAATTGTTTATTAGATATTCCCTGACCAGATTTGAAGACGCAACATACCCTCCGAAACAACCTAATCCTTTACTTAAACTACTGATGTGAATATCAATTAGATTATTGACATTTAGTTCTGAAGGCGTGCCGGATCCATGCGTTCCAAAGACGAAATCGCCATGAGCGTCATCAATAATGGTAAAGGCACCAAATTCCTTGGCTAATTTACAAATTGATTTCAAGTTTGACATGTCGCCTTCTATACTGAAAAGTCCTTCAGTAACAATAATTTTTTTACCTTTAACTCCTCTTAATAATTTTAAGAGATGCTCCATGTTGTTGTGACGAAATACTTTGATTTTGGCACAAGAGAGTCTACAGCCATCAATAATACTGGCATGATTTAGTTCATCACTAAAAATAGTTGTATTCATATCTGCTAGACTACTTAGAGTTCCTAGAACCGCTGAGTATCCCGTGGTATATACCAATGATGCTTCTGTTTTTCTATGCATTGANAACGTTTTTTCGAGGTTTTCAAAGACAGTGCTATTCCCACCTACCAATCTAGAACTACACTGGGAAATTTCGTTAAAATCTCTTAATGAATTATTTATTATTTCTTGGTTGGCAGCCAAACCAAGGTAATCATTCGAATTAAAATTGATTATTTTTTTGCCATTAACTAGAAGGTGCCCTTTTTGATTATCGACAGGCCTTAATTTTCGATAAAGGTTGTCCGTTTTTAGATTACTCAGATCTACCTTAATGAATTCGCGTATCGAGGCCAATTTCATGTATCATTTGGATATCCTTATTTGGTGCGTTTCCATTTGTGGTAAGGTACCCACCCGTAATGATTCCATTTGCACCTGCCTGCAATGCAAGCTTACCGTTGTCCTTAAAGTAAACTTCTCTTCCGCCAGCGATTTTCAGTATAGTCTTGGGCATTATAAATCGCCAAACAGCTATAGTTCTGATTATGTCCATTGTATTAATCGAATAATTCTCTAGTTCCTTTGGTGTACCTTTCATTGGAATCAAAATATTTATTGGAACTTCATCTGGCTCAAGTGTTGACAGAGAAAAAGCAAGTTCGATTCGTTGTTTTGGAGTTTCCCCCATTCCAATTATGCCTCCGCAACAAAGCTCCAGTCCTGCATCCTTAACTATTCTTGCCGTTTTAACCCTGTCTGCGAAATCATGGGTCTTGCATATCTCCGAAAAGAAACTTTCTGAGGCCTCTAAATTGTGGTTATAACGCTTTATACCTAGCGATTTTAGCCTTTGAGCTCGTTGTGGTGTCATGAATCCAAGTGATACATTAATGTCCAGGTCCACTTCTTTCCTTAACCTTTCTATGACCTTACAAATTTTTTCAAATTCATTTTGTGGAGGCTCTCTATAGGCGCAGACCAGACAAAAACTGGCCGATCCATTCATTTTTGCTTCCACGGCCTTGTCTAAAATTATTTCTTCTGGAAGCAGCGGATATTTTGTTACACCAGTTTCGTAAAAAGTAGACTGCGCGCAAAAGGAACAATCCTCAGGACAATTTCCGGATTTTGCGTTTAATAATGTTTCAACGTCGACACTATCATGACTTAATTTCCTAGAAATCAAATTGGCCGAGTCGGCTAACTTTATCAAATTATCAGTTGAAATTAATCTTTCTGCTTCTTCAAAGCAAATAGTATTTCCATTAATGACCTTCTTCATACAAGAATCAATGAACTCGAAATCCTGCATCAGTAGTTCTATTTTGGAACCCATAATTAACCTTTAATTTTGTGACCAATTTCTAATATGTTTGTTATATTCAGTTGAATAAGCAGAAATCTTGCTATGGAATTTATAGCATTAGACGGAAGCAAATACCGAAAAAATTGATGTTGAAACTTTTAAAAAATCAAACATAATAATTCATTATGTTGGCGGCATACAAAATAAATTCAAGCGTCTTGAAATTAGGAAAAATTAGCAAAAATACCTAAGCATTAAATGCCTTTTTTTGACCATATAGCCCCTTTAAGGAGTAGTAAAACCAATAAATCTGGACATTTCGACTAGTGCCATGTTAAACCCAAGAAAGTGCGAAATTCGTCATCCTTAATCGGTTCGACAAGCGTCTGAAAAAGGACCCGTTTTTATGCAGGCCAAAAAAATCACCATTTTTTTACTCTTGCTTAGTCCAAAAAACGTAATACCTTTTTTTAACTGTACGTAAATTTCTTGACCTATGCAATTATCAAGGTTCTGTTAGAAAATATAAGATGAAATATTCGCTTGGATACTTGCGAGTCAGCACCGATGAGCAGACCGTCTTAAATCAGAAACTAGCGATAGAAAAGTGGGCGGCCGACAATGATTACGAAATTCTTGATTTTTTTGAAGATTCTGCAATAAGCGGTAAGATCCCCGCAATTAATCGACCCGCATTCAAAGAGATGATGGATCTCGTTAGAACCGACAGAGTCGACTCTGTTCTTGTTTATGAATTGTCGCGNGTTGGTAGNACATTTTGGGAAACACTTGACGCCATAAAATCAATAGAAGTATACTCGCCATTGATTTCATGCTCGCCTAAGGAGCTTTTTCTACAAACAACGGATACTAGTGTTCGGAAATTAATGATCGGCATATTGACCTGGGTAGCAGAAAGAGAAAGAGAAATGCTGATTCAAAGAACAAAGGATGGGATGATAAGGGCAAAAATGTCCGGTAAAAATATCGGGCGGCCGAAAAAAACACTCGATAAAGACACCCTGATTAAGATGTTATCTCAGAACATACCAAGAAATAAAATTGCTAAAAATCTCGGGATATCCAAGGCTACACTTTATAACCAAATTCGTATGATTTAGCCAAAATAAATATCATCGATGCCGTCTTATTTTTTGGTCAAGTTTTTGTATTATTTCATATTCAGTATCAACTATCCGTCCAAGATCATGCTTTTCCATTGCTAATGGCGGGATTATCGCAACTATGTTTCCTAGAGTTCTGAGGTACACTCCTTTTTTTAATGATTCTTTTGCAATGAAGTGGCCAATCGGAATTTTATCTATGTTTTTGATCGGTATCCCCTCTTTTCTTAATTCAATTCCGCAAAGTAGACCCTTGGATCTTATGTCATAACATATTTCCAATTCCGAGAATTTTTTTAAAAGACTAGTTAAAATCACTGAATTATCCCTTATTCTTCTAATTAGATTTAGCTTTTCGTAAAGATCCAAATTTGCCAGTGCCGCAACACATCCAACAGGGTGACCAGTAAAAGTGTGACCGTGAAAAAGTTGTTTTTTAGCCCAATAGTCTCCAAGAAATTCTTTAAAAATATCATTTGTTGTTAGTGTTACTGCTAGTGGAAAATATCCTCCGGTAAGGGCTTTTGCGTAACAAACAATGTCAGGCTTTGAGTTTTGTGCATCATATTCTATAATATTGCCAAGTCTTCCAAAACCCGTAGCGATCTCGTCTAGGACCAGCAGAACGTTGTATTTTTTACAGAGTTTGCTAATTTCCCTTTGAAAATTCTTTGGGTAGATGTTTATACCTCCTGCGATTTGAGCTCCGCTTTCCATTACAAATGCAGATATTTTTGATGATAGATTCTTTAGTATATTTTCAATCTTGACAATATGCGAATCATAGTTTTGGGGACCGAATTTTTCATGCCTTATAGTGGGCGAATCTACTCTTAATGTTTTGAGAAGAATTGATTTGTAGGGAGAAAAGTAACCATCAATATAACCTACTGACATGCAACCAATCGTATCGCCATGGTACCCGTTTTTTAAACAAATGAATGTTTTTTTCTGCGACATCCCTTTATTCTTCCAATATTGGATTGCGATTTTTAGCGCAGCTTCGATTGCTGTTGAGCCGTTATCCGTGTAGAAAACTCTGCTCATTCCNTTAGNCATGGTTGTAAGACGTTTTGCCAATTTTACCGACGGATGATTTGTTAGTCCAAATAGTGAAGAATGGGGCAGAGTGTCAAGCTGCTTTTTCATCGCATCAATTATTTCTGGCCTATCATGTCCCCAAACATTACACCACATATTACTAATTCCATCAAGATATCTTCTATCTTGTGAATCGACAAAACTAAAACCGTTTCCCGATTCAATGACGATATTATTTGATCTGTTCCAGAGTTTCATCTGAGTATACGGATGCCAAACATATCTTTTATCGAGATTATTACTATTCAATAGGAAGAGCATGAGCATTGCACTATTTGTACATTAGCCTGAAAAAATTTTCTTGATAAAGTTTGTTCTTAACAATAAGACAAAAATATAATTGAGGATTCCAAACTTATGTATTTTGTTTCGATTCGCACTAATTATAATATCATATCAATGCGGTCATGTGAAAGATTCTTGAAGAGTTTTTCAAAATAAGTTTATTAATAATCTGGCATACCCTTTAGATAATGAGAACAAAAATATCTATAATCTTGCTTTTTCATTTCTCTTGTATTACTAATAATATATGGTGCTGATGTAATGGCCTCAAATGCGTCTTCTGATGATGCGAAAAGTGGTTTTCTTCACTTAAATGCGGCAGTTAGGGGTGGCGTCTTGGGTGGAGGTGCAGTAATCCTATCTATTATCGCTTTTGCAATTTCATTTAGGGAAAAATCTGTACTCGTATCGGTGCTCCTTTTTATCAACGGCGGATTGATAATCGCGGGAATGATAGGAATGGCTGCTCAGGACGGAGCAAGGGAAGGTTCTACTTTGTATAGTACAACCGGATTGGGTATATTGCTAGTGGCATTGGGCGTTGTAAAAATTATTATTACAAGGAAGAAATAGCTTNTTCACGANTCCTATACAATATTTCATAATTCGAATTTAGAAAGTTTTTATCCCGGACATTCATTTAGCATAACATTTATTTAAAGTAATAATTTCTGTAAAACATGCGCCGCTGTAGCTCAGCATGGTAGAGCAAATTCAAAGGTTAGTAACTTTGGAGCTTAACTGGCTGTTAACCAGTGGGCCATCAGTTCAAGTCTGATCAGCGGCGCTTAAATCTGGTCTGCACTAGTTCTCGCGAGATTATTCAAATCTTGACGGTTGGCACTTGAATGTTACTAATTTTTATGTCAACATGAATGCAGCACAATATTTCATAATTCGAGTTTAGCAATATAATAATCCTGAGCAGCAAAGTATTTCTTGACGGTTAAGATAATTAATGATTAAAGTTGTATTATATCAAGAGCTATCGCGTTTGCCAACAGGTCAACATGTCTTGAAGCAATTATGTAACCATTTTTTATTTCATTTTTTGAAACCCATCGGTTAGTTGAAGACCATAGTCTTTCTTTCCTAATTTTTTTTCTAACTCCTCAAGATCCAGTTCCTTTTCTTCGATTTCTTGTGTATCTGTCTTTTTCATTGTCAGCAGGACCTTTCTTACCAGAATTCTGCTCCCAAACCTTTGTGAAAAATCTCTAGCCGATTCATCGTAGTCAAGTAGTTTAATCTTAATCTGCAATCTGTTTAGGACGTCTCTGCTCGTCAGCAGTCTGTCGTCAACAAATCTATCGTATGACATCTATGTTTCTAGTTAGAATTATTGAATAATTAAATCATACAGTAAATCATGTGTACATCATGTAAATGAGAATTCATAGTAGGGAGAATTGTCCTTATCCAGACCACATCTGGTTAATTTTACCGGGCTACCGGGAGACATATTCCCTTGACTTAAACTTCCTATAATCCTGATTCCCGATATCTCGACTAGTCCTAAATTTTTTCTCTCCCCGATGAATGATTGTGTATGCTCGATTAACCTGCCCTTCGAATCTAGTTTTGACATTCTAATTTTTCTAGAAAAGCAATAGCTACAAATATTAGATGGTGGCCAAACCTTTTTACCGCAATTATCGCACACTGGAATTCTGAAATCGCCGGTACTTAGATAATAGAGAAACTTTTTCATGACATCGTCCACGATAGTTTCATAAGTGAGCTTCTTAATAATTGATTAAATAATATGCCTTTTTATTTGGTACTGAATAAGCAACACTTGTGCTCATATCATGAAGGTGTGAGAACTAAGAAAGTATGAGAACTAATGAGGAAGAACCTGCTGCTGACATATTATGCACCAAACCATTCTTGCATCGTTTGATCTGTCTTTTTCCAGCCTTTCCCTTTAATTGCTGACAAATTTCTACCGTTTGTGCNACACCTGTGGCTCCTAACGGATGACCCGTTCCTAACAGTCCTCCACGAGGATTGATCGCAATGCTTTGCTGCGATACAAACTTTCCTCCTTCACCTTTTTCACAAAGACCCAAGTCTTCATATGCAAGAATCTCCATTATTGTGAATGCGTCGTGAAGCTCAACAATATCTATTTGTTTTGGTTTAACATTAGCCATGGCAAAAGCCATGTTAGAAGCCTTTCTAGTAGATTGTACATGTGACAGATTGGAGCTGACGTTACCAAAACTTGCAGCTTCGACCGAACTACCTATCCCTTCTATCCATACCGGACGATCTGTATATTGTTTAGCCTCATCTTCGTTTGTAAGTAACATTGCTGAAGCCCCGTTACAGATATTCGAACAATCAAGCAATTTTATTGGTTCCACAAGTTTCTTTGAATTCATTACATCGTTGACTGTTATTTTTTTTCTGAACAAAGCATTTTGATTCAAGCAAGCGTTTTTCCTATTTTTTACTGCAACTGATGCCATTTGTTCTTCTGTTGTACCATATTTACGCATGTGAGCTTTTGCAAATAGGGCAGCCCAGTAAATAGGTGAGGTAAAACTCCCCCTTGAGACATCCCAAGCTAAACGAGATCCTTTGGTTTGTTTCATGTCGGCTCCAACAACCAGNGCAGTCTTGCACAAGCCAGATTTTATTAATGAATATGCGGAGACAATTGCGTTGGTACCAGAATTGCATAGATTATCCAATCTTTGAGAAATAGTTGGTTTTATTCCCAGATATTCTGAGATAATGGTTGAGCCGTATTGAATATCGGAGGTCGTCGATAAAATAACTGCATCAATTTCAACATCAGCCTTTTTTGAATTTTGCAAAATTGTTCTACAAGGCTGGCAGGCCAATTGTTGAAGTGACATTGATGTATCTTTTGTGAATTCTGTGAATTCTGAGGTTGACTCATCAACTATGGCTATTCTAGACATTTTCTATTAGAAGGAGAGAGTCATTGATTGATTGCTCATTGTCCTTAACGGGATTTACTTGTAAAATTGGAAGAGAGATACCGCACGAAGCAAATCGTTTTAGAGATTTGATGCATTCCTCAACTGTACCATTGATTGTCAGTGAATCAAGCATTGAATCTGGCACGTATTTAATGGTACTTTCAATACCATTTTTCTGATATTCTGTTGTTATTTGTTTTACTTCATCTTCAAATCCATGTGAGGATAAAAATTTGTTATAGTATTGACCCACAGCCACATAAAACGCCAGCGTCTTTGCAGCTCTGCTGCGTGCCAGATCAGGATGCTTGTTTGAAACCGCCGTGATAAATACAGAACAGATTTCAAAATTAGATTTACTGGACAATACTGATTTGATGAATTCTGTTGTTTTTTAATCTCATCTAATGGACGAAGATATAAAATTATCCCGTCTGCCTCTTCTGTTGCTAGTTTAATCATTCCTGAATTTACTGCACCAAGATAAACAGGAATTCTTTTTCTTGATGATGGGTGTAAAATCCGCATGTTTTTTAACTTGAAAAATTCTCCATCAAAGTTTATTGTTTCTGCCCTGGAGATGATTTTAAAGCACATCAAGTATTCCCGCATACGCCTAAGTGGATGTTCAAACCTTATTCCATGCCAGTTTTCAGCAAGTACCGGTGTGCTTGCACCAATCCCAATTATTGTACGATTTGAGGAAATATTATCCAAGGTGGAAGCGGCCATTGCCAATGTAGCGGGTGTTCTGGAAAACATGCTTACAATCGAAGTTCCTAGCTTTATCTTTTTAGTAATGGCCGCAATGGCTCCTAACATTACGAAGGCTTCGCGTCCCCAAGACTCAGGAATCCATATCGAACTCACATTTGGTCTAACGTCTAATAATTTACCGATTTTTAGAATATCTTGAGCGTTAAACAGGCTACTTGGGTTATAGCCGATTTGACCGATCTTCTCGTCATTTTTTAAATACTTGTTCAATTTCCTTGGAGGCTTCATCAACATCCTTGTGGGAGTCTATTGATCGCCAATAATTATTTGAAAACTTTTTGGCCTTCAATTTTTGTTTCTCTACTAGCATAGGCAAGGTAACAGTTTCTAGGTTCCCTTTATCAGGGAGGTAATCAAAAATTTCATTTGAAAAATAATATACTCCCGCGTTAATCCACATATCCTCAATGGATGGTTTTTCTATAAACTTTGATACAAGATCACCATTTGTTTCCACAATACCGAACGTACTTTTCATAGGAACTAACGCAAGTGTCATTGATCCTTTCTCGGATATCGTAAAAGGATCTAAATTGGTCAAGATATCTCCATTGATGACAAAAAACCCGGGATCAGAGTTTCCATTTTGAATTATATGGTCTTTTGCATTCTTCAATGCACCGCCTGTTCCAAGGGGTACGTTCTCTTCAATATAACTTATATTGACTCCAAATTTTTTACCATCGGCAAGATGATGCTTTATCTTCTCTCTGAGATGACCTACCAGTACGATAATATCCGTAATTCCGAATTTTTTTAACCATTTTACTTGCAATTCTATGATCGGTGTATTGTTAATTTGGATCATAGGTTTTGGCCTATCTGACGTTAAAGGTCTTAGTCTTTTTCCCAGACCGCCAGCAAGAATAACTGTTATCACTTAATCCTCACTTGCACAAATATTCTATATAAAAGTCATCCTGAATTTATTGGCGGAGGTACATGTTATTCTATTCTCTCGAATAAACGTATACACCGTCAAGAAAAACTCTTTGATCCTTGTTTTTTACTCTAGTTGATAACTCTATATTGGCAGCTGTCTGCGAAACATGTTCCAAGTGAGGGCCAGTAATTACTATGTCATCACCCTCTACGACTACTTTTGTAGAATCACCCATTATCTTTGAAATTCTCGCCTTTCTCTCTCCAAAAAAATTCTCTACGTATACTTTGCCATCTTTAACCTTCACAGTTATCGGAAAGTGCGCAAAGACCACTTTCATTTTATACTTGTATCCGTTCTCGACGCCCTTTATCATATTGTTGATAATGCTTTTTGTGGTTTTCGAAATGGCGAAATCTTTTCTCCTTGTTCCATACGGTTCAATCCTTACTAGATTATTCTCTATTGCTAANGACGCTGGAAGTTTAGCAAAATCTTTCTTTATGGTGCCCAACTTGCCCTTCACTGATATTGTCCTATCTTCCAAAGTTACAGAAATGCCTTCTGGAATTTCTAACGTCGAAACATATTCTCTAGTAGACATACCCAACTAATACTCCTCCTATTCCCATTTCCTGTGCTTCATGGTGAGTCATGACACCCTTGCTAGTTGAGACTATCAAGATACCCATGTTATACGCGGGTAAAAATTGTCTTTCCCAATTCAGGTATTGGTTTTTTCCAACGCTGAATTTTGGAGTTATTATTCCACATTTGTTTATCTTTGCCAACAATTGAATTTTGAATTTGCCGGCTCTGGAATCATCAATTTGCTCGAATTCTCCAATGTATCGATGTTTCTGCATAACTCGCAGTACTTCACTTGAAAATCTAGAAGATGGACTAACTATGCATTCTTTTTTCCTTCTAACTTCGTTGTTATACAGTGTTGTAAANAGATTTGATAAGATATTTAATGCTGGCAATTCATTCACCCATTTTTCTAATCATATTTCTTGAAACCTAATTTTATTGCTACTTCTCTAAAGCACTGTCTACATAGCATGATTTTATAAGCCTGGATTAGCCCAGAATAGCAACCACATCGCTTGCACCATCTAGTACCTTTTCCGTGGATACGTTGTTTTCTGCCAGTGATATCATATTCTCTTGGCTTTGGCATTAGATCATCTCAACTCCTAGGTTCTTGAAAAATTCAATTGCTTCTTCCTTTGAAATTCTGTGTTTTTTCCCCATTTTTTTTGGGTTGCTCTTTTTAATTATTCTATATCCAGGCCGCGACAATGATATACAAACATTCATTCCGAAAATTCCTATATCTGGATTGTATTTTGCCCCCGGAATATCAATGTGTTCACGAATTCCTAAGGAAATATTCCCAAAGTTATCAAATGACGTTTCTTTTAATTGGTTATTCTTTGATTGTATTATTCTCTTGGTAAATTCCATAGCCTCATTATTTCTCAAAGTGACTTTGGCGCCAATTGGCTCACCTTTATGGATTCCAAAATCTCTTACGTTATTTTTTGCACCACATTGGGTGGGTTTTTGAGATGTTAATTCTTCCAGAGCGTTTTTGGCTCGTTCCAGTGGTTCACCTGATTTTCCAACTCCGATATTTATTACGACCTTTTCCAAATTGATTTGTTTCATACTATTTACTGTACTCATATTAAATGCTCACCTGAATTAATGAAGAGTCTATTCCAATAGCCATGACAATTTCAATTGGTAATTCGACAGTTTTTTCACCCATCGAGACGAGTACCCTTTTAGGAAGTGAAAAAGATCCAGTCTTGATTTCTTCAACCTTGCCAACATTACCAGCATTCTCACCTCTAGTAACGATCACAGTACATCCTTCCTTGAGCGGCACATGATTCTTGATACCAAAATCAGTTAATTCAACCAAACACGTATCATTCACATTATATGATGCATTTGATAGAAATGTTCTCCCATCATGTAGACAATATTGATACAAATTCTTCTTTGAAGAAACTTTAGATTTGATTTTTCCCAACTTCAAGTTTTTTTCCTTTGAATCTATTTTTATTGGAAGTAATGGAAGTCCTTTTGAAGGTACAAATCTATATAATTCATTTGAAGGTATTATTTCTACTGTGTCCATTAAACCAACTGGGAAGTTTGGATGACGAACCATTTTACCATCTACGCTTACCAATCCTTTGTTTAACGAGCTTTTTACTTCACGGATATTAGCGCAAACATGCAATAGGTCACGCAACACTACCCCAATCGGATACGAAAATTTTCTAGTGTGAGGGCCTGGCATCGTATTGAGAATAAACCTTGCGCTTTTTCTATTAACCTGCCAGTAGCGAGGCGCAACTTGTCTTTTTAGTCTCTTATCTCCTCCCTTTTTTGCCATGTTTACATTTCTTCTCCTTTCACTATTTCTGTCGTCTTAGCAATTGATTTTTTCGTTTCTTTTTCTTTTTTTACAGTTCTGTTTTTATTTTTTGTTTTCTTTGTTCCTTTCATTCTGTATTCGTCATCTGTGTTCAATGAAATTATCTGAACATTTGAACCGTGAATTTGTACTTTGACGTTTCCGCCACGTATTTTTTCTCTCTGAACACCTTCAATTGACAATGTTGATCTCACTGTATTCACCTTCTCAACTTTCCCTTCTATCCCAACATACTCGCCTCTTAATATTCTAACAGTATCGCCCTTGATTACTCTCATGCTTCGCCTGCTGTGTT
>Ga0065706_1000061_pt1 | contig 20341 bp, 22 predicted proteins | sample SwibulcommuniRL3_FD_59093 | JGI IMG/M metagenome (GOLD analysis project Ga0065706, IMG submission 59093) | Bulk soil microbial communities from switchgrass field near Rose Lake, East Lansing, Michigan, USA - RL3 Bulk Soil v2 (version 2) | ecosystem: Environmental > Terrestrial > Soil >... | reverse complement strand
ATAAATATTAGAATAAATGGGTTTCATTATGACAACCACAAGGACATTCTGCTACCTGTTTAACTGAGTCTTCAGTAGAATTCTCATGATCACATTTAGGACAGTTCATTTTATTATTTTACCAACTACTAGATATAAAATTTTCTACCATACAGAAATTTGATGATTATTTTATAAAACAATCAGAGTTTCATAGAGAATAACGTTACTAATTCATATGTTCTTATAACATTCTACGTAAGCCCTTTTATAGTATGTNGTACACCNAANNANAANGCAANCNNAAACAACTGGTGGGAAATTGGTTGNTTCTTGTTCATTCAAACTATAAATTCCTCCCATCAGTTGTTAATTATTAACTTTAGGGATTTGGTTGGTATAAAAATATTTCTATTTCTTAGAACGTTATTGTAAAAATATCTGTATACTTAGAAGGTAACGCTAAGAATATCTTAATTTGTTCTCTGACTTTTTTCCGTAATGAAAAATCACTTTTTAATCAAAAATTCATTTAGACTATATTTATTTACCGAAGTGTAAAAATAAGGGTACTTCTTAGAAATAAGGTAATTAGTTCGGGATTTGGGGTAAATGGCTCAAGTGAATAAGCGAATTTTGATAGTCGATGAGGAAAAAGACGTAGGTGGAACCTTTGAAACGATGCTCAAAAATTATGGATTTGATATAGATTACTTTACAGATCCGGTTCTCGCTTTGGAAAAATTCAAACCAAATCTATATGACTTGGCCATATTGGACATTAAGATGCCTAAAATTAATGGCTTTGAATTATATGACCACCTTAAATCACGGGATTCGAACATCAAGACACTATTTATCACAGCACTGAGTAGTGTGGAGTCTTACAATACTCACAATAGCAAAGTGTACCCTTTAAAGGGAAAAAGACATTTCATGGCGAAACCGGTAAGCAGAAAGGAACTTTTGGAACAAGTTTATTCAATGATAAATTAGCAAAGAAGAATATGGAGACCGTTCTAGCAATCCATTAAAAGTAACTGCAGACGAAATTATTGAATTTAGATAATTATTTATTTTTCATTTGACAGTATTATATCGCATCATTCATTGGATCTGATAGGAAGATCCCTCGTCCTAATACCCTCTTAAACCTCCCCTCANGCTTAAGTTTTTATTATTCGTTGCTTATAGTTGCCTTAGAGGATTGAGCCTTGCATGTCTAGTAACGACAGAATCGTTAGCGTAGTAGATGACGATGTGAGTACTGCTACATTCTTTCACGAGGCTTTGCGCCAAAATATTGATGGAGTTTCAGTTTTCTCCTTCATCGATCCCATCAAGGCATTTGAACACTTTACAGAGAACAAAGAGAGCTATACTCTAGTTATTTCTGATCTAAGAATGCCAGGTCTAAACGGATTAGAATTACTCAAAAAAGTAAAGACTTCGAAATCCTAAAGTAAGAACGATATTGATGAGTGCCTATAATTATGAGGAAGAAGAATTGTACCAGCAATATATGAAAGAAGCAGTGATAAACTCAACTATTGAAAAACCTGTCACAATGAATAGGCTGTACCAAAGAGTGAGAGATCAATTAGATGTTAATTAAATAGGCATAAGTAAAGGTCGTAGAATTTACAAAAATTGCAAAATCTAATAGTCNTTGATAACTAAGCTTCCATAGCATTTGGATAGTATACTTTAGAAANTAGTTTATGATAGCAATCATTACATACGAAANTATCTANAAATTGATTTAGAGAATGGATGTTTTTCTTACAATGGTCGCATTTCATACTCTCCATTNTANAATTATGAATTTTATATTTTAAATAGATTTTCATTGCTGCAAACTAAGCTATCCAATTAAATACATATTATGAGAAAGGAGGACCAAGATTACTATTGATCGCAGCAGATGTTGAAACTGCCAGAACCGACGTCTTTGATAGNTATAACTATCATAATAATGTCGATGACCAAATTANCACAAGATCATGTATTAGATAGTGCTGCAATACCATAAAATTTTTGATATGTGTGATAAGAGGAGAAAAAGATACTTTGAATGAACTAATGAAAAATATTCTAGAAAATAAAGTCTTTTATAATGATGCTGTTCTGAAGTCATAACATAAAACAACTGGGACTTCTCGAATGCGATAAACAAGAAACAACCGATTGTCCCAGTTGGTGTTTAGGTATACTGTAAATGTTTAATAAAATATATATAGTTTATTTCAGCAAGATTATTATATATCATAACCAATTCTTACTATTTTCTATTTTTCTTACCCTTGAAACATTAAGCATATGTTCGACAAATTGTAATTTTCATGATCTAGTATCGGCAGAAATTTGAGTAAAGTTTAAAGCTTAGGCACATACAATACAAGTGAGTCTATTTATCGAACTACTAGGAATATCATTCCCATCGGACCCGTATTTCCCTAGGCTTTCGTAGAACATGATTGGAAATCCTTATATGAGTAAAAAATTGATTCGATTTACACTAATATGAGTACTGATTTGGTAGTGTTACGTGATTATGATAATCAATTAATGAATCGGAGAGAACTCCAGGTCATTTTTAGAAATGTACCTGGAAATATCAAGAAAAAAGATGCAATTGAGACAATATCCAAGGCAAATAAAGTTGATTCAAAGACAATTGTCCCGATAGAAATCAAATGCAACAAAGGAAGTACTGATGTTAATGCCTTTTTTCATATTTACAATGATGAAAAAAGCGCTAAGGAAACTTTACCACAATACCTATCAATGAGACTTTTAGAAAAGGCGGAAAGAAAAAAAATCATTGACGAAGCAAAAGCTGAAAAACTCAAAGAAAAACAACAAACTTCAGAAAAGGGGAAATCAAAGAAATAATTAAGGAATTTGATTATGGCAGAAAAAAAGAAAGATCCAAAATCTCAAATATATTCATTCTATGATATTTCTGGGGACAAGCTAACTCGGAAAAAGAGAGATTGNCCTAGATGTGGAAAGGGCGTTTTCATGGCAGAACACAAGGATAGAAATACCTGTGGTAAATGTGGCTTTACGGAATTCAGACAAAAGACAAAATAGAACACCATACCCTTAGTTAATTTCGCATATAGTGAAGGTTAGGTTACTCATTTGATGGGAACATATTCTTAATTTAGAAAATCATCTTCGCTGAATATATCTAATATATCAAAAAAGTCACATATGCATCTTTTGTCCAGTATCTGATATAAATTTGGTGATATACTCTCATCGCCATTAATAAATTTCCTAATTGGAAATCTGTTATCACATATAATTATTAGTTCAAATTTTTTTTGAGTCTTCAGTTCGGACTGCATTTGATAAACGAATTTCCAACTCTTGTTTCTTTTACTGTAAGATTCGATAATTCTGATTCCTGAATCATTGATTAATTTTAGATCCGATGATATTAGATTATTCTCGCATGTGACAAGTGTTCTGACTTTCTTTATGTAAAAAGGTGCTGCCATAGGTAAAATTGGAAGCTTCTCTTTTATGTTGAATATTAGTCCGTTCGATCGAATTGAAAATCCATGTTTGAACCTAATTAATTTTGAATTCTTAATTGTTACATAGAATGGTCTTCCATTACCGAGCACCAAACTTTCAGGTTCCTCCTTGCCGAGAGGCCAAAAAATAATGGATTCAGAATGAAAAAGAGTCATCAATTTTTTTTTCAAGAGTTTTTCAATATGACGTTGATTAATTTCTAAACAATCATCCTTGTCAGAATTTTTAGATATTGATCGAAATCTTTTTGGTTTCCAGTATCGTCCGCTTAGGATAACTGCACTTGAATTCACAGCTACAGTAGTTTCAAATTTTTTACCTATTTGTAGGTTCACAGAAATGTCGGGAGAATTCAAATCAATTCTCTTATTAGAGATTTTACCAAAAGTTTTTCTAATTTCACGTAAAAGACTTGCTTTGATGTTCTCTTTTCCTCTTATCTTGAATCTTGATCTAAACTTATCTTCATTGTCATAAAAGCTGTGGTCTAATGTCAATCCAATCAGGAAGGTATCATATTGATAATCTCTTGTTGCTTCAATTATTTTGTAAGATATTTTGTGTATCTGGTTCTCTATTCCATGACATATTTCACAATCCTCAACTATTTTTTTGAGACGATAGTTTTTAATATATTGTCTTTTTAAGCACCAATTGCATAAGTTGTATTCAAAATTATTTTTCAATTAAGTGTATCTATTTATCCTATTCCCAATCGTCTAAGCATACCTTGCATTTGTCTACCCTTGCTTTGTTTTATCATGCTTTTTGAATTATTGAAATTCTTTATGAGGTCCTTGACATCATGTTCTGCTACACCAGAGCCTCTTGCTATCCTCTTTCGTCGTGAATCATTTATTACCTCAGGATTCCTTTTCTCTTCCTTTGTCATCGACTGGATAATATACCGCCATTTCTCCAATTTACCCTGAATCACATCCAATTGATCTTCCTTGACTACCCCTGACAAACCTGGTAGATTATCAATAATGTTTCTAAATCCCATTTTTCCGACACTTTCCATCTGCGAATAAAAGTCTTCTATTGTCATTTTACCGCTTAGTACCCGTTTAGACTGATTTTCATCTGCCTGTAATTCCAAATCTTTCGCTAAATCTAAAATTGCTTTTATGTCTCCCATCCCTAACAATCTTCCCACAAATCTTGTCGGGCTAAACTCTTCAAGATCATCAATCCTTTCACCGTTTCCAATGAAGAAAATTTTTGCACCCGTTACTGCAGATGCCGCCAATGCCCCACCCCCTTTTGCAGTTCCATCAAGCTTTGTTATAATGATACCTCCCACCGGAACCGTATCATGGAATGACTTTGCCTGACTATATGCCTGCTGACCTATTGTTCCATCAATTACTAATAAAATCAAATCTGGTTTTGAAATATCATACATGCTTTTCATTTCTTCTAAAAGTTCTGNTTCATCTTTGTGTCTGCCAGCAGTATCAATTATTACTACATCAGCTCTTGCATTCCTAAAATAACTTATTCCATTCTTAACTATTGAAGTAGCATCCTTAGTAGATTCGTCTCCAAATACGTCAACATTAATTTTAACGCAATTCATCTTAAGNTGGGTAAGGGCGCCTGGTCTCCAAGTATCTGCTCCAATAACCCCTACGTGGTATCCGTGTTTTGTNAACCATCTAGCCAGCTTTGCAGTAACTGTTGTTTTTCCACTTCCTTGGATACCAAACATCAATACAACATTGAGTTTTCCTGGGGAAAATGAAATGACTTGTTTTTCAGGTTGTTTATTTTGAGGAGCAATATCTCCCTTATAACCCATCAATCTGGAAAGTTCATCATAAAGGATTGAGACTATGTGATCTTTCCTTGACAATCCCTTAGGAGGAGACTCTTCCAGAGATCTTTTTTTCAAATTCTGAGTTATACTTAATACCAATCTGACATTGACATCAGATTGAAGGAGGGCTCTTTGTACATCTTTACACAAAGAATCAATTAATTCTTCGTTTACGTCTGATGCTCCCACTAATTTTTTTAAAGCTGCTCCAAGACTTGAGCGAAGATTGTCTAACATTTATTTATCTATTAATTCATAATCTGTTATTTCAAATATTCCATTATTTCCATTCCATTTGACCATTCCTTGTTTGATCCGAAATTTTTTCCTGTATAACGGACAGTCAACAACAATTGTTTCCGCCTCGCCTCCTTCAAAATTTAAGTTAAATCCATACTTCAATGACAATGATTCCAGTTTTTTCACGTTATCATGATCCAACATTGTCCCGAGCCATTCTGGACCCAAACCCAACGCTGAAACACCAACAATAATAATTTCAAATTTTTGGTCTAACAATTTATGAAGATAGCTACTTGGATCTAATTTCCATAATGGAGAAAAAACTAACAATCTCAATTTCTTACAGACTGTTTCAAAATTCCTTTTTTGAAAATTGCTTGATATNCCACCATGAACTATCCCTTGTACACCAAATTCATCTTTAATACTCACAAGTGCTTTTTCAAGGACTAGTACCTCATCGCTTAAATCTGAACTGTTTGAATGAAAGTTTCTCATGGGCAACTCAATAGCTTGGGCCAGCATTCTTGTAAAACGAATATTAGGAAAATGAAAGAGTAAACTATCGCTAATCATAGGCACTATAGAAATTAAACATACTACATCATGTCCTCGTTTGTTCATTTCAAAGATAGAATAGTTACTATCTTTTCCCCCAGAATACAATGAAGCTAATTTCAATTTTATATAAGATTATGATGGGTAAACGCATTAGTCTCTTATATTCATTAATCCAAATACAAATAGAAGACTATTGGAAGATTTTTTTACCACTATGTAAACTCATTCTTAGATGAAAATAGGTGAAGGGGCTTACGTTTTATTTTTTTATCAGGCAAATAAGAACTGGTTAACTAGGATAGAAAAAAGTAAGAAACTTCACACGCACATAGGAATTATAGATTTTGATCAGATACTAGGACTTGAGTATGGTTCTTCANTAATTACAACTAAACAAAAAAAAGTGTACGTGATGGAACCAACAATTTATGATTTTGTGATGAAGTCAGACAGAAAGACTCAGATAGTTTATCCTAAGGATCTGGGATATATTGCAATAAGAACTGGGTTGAAAAGTGGATCTAATGTTCTTGANATAGGTACCGGAAGTGCATCACTAACNACGTTCTTTGCTAGTCTCGTAGGATCTTCAGGTCACNTTTTTACATATGACGTCAATGAACAATTCATGGAAATCGCAAGAAAGAATCTCAAAAAATCAGGTATGGAAAAAAATGTTTCAATGTTTAAACATGANATAACGAAGGAGCAACTGGAACTTTCTGACATTGATATTGCGATAATTGATTTGGGAGATCCNTGGAGNGTCTTACAGATTGTTCATAAATGCCTCAAAAACAGTGGATCTGTAGCAATAATATGTCCGACTATGAACCAATTGGAAAAAACTTCTAAACACCTCAATGAAGTGGGATTTATAGATATAGAGAGCACAGAACTCATGATACGCAATATAGAGGCGAGAGAGGGAAAAACAAGGCCATCAATGCGAATGATTGGACATACTACATATCTTTTATTCGGTAGAAAGATCGTGTAGATATAATTCATCAAGTTTGAAATTGACCTCGCTCTAGATGCATAAAATACTCATAACCAATAAAATTAGGTAATAAATCATCATCACCGAGTAAGAGAACAATACGATATATTGACNAGGTAGGCGCCCCCAATAGAAATGCGTCGGAGCTATTCTTATAAGGAACCGCCATAAACTTGAATATGTTGGCAACTGAAGGTTATTGTGTAAAATGTAAAGCAAAAAGGCCGATTAAGGGCGAACAACAGGTAATAATGAAAAATGGAAGACCTGCGATTAAGGGGACATGTTCGGTTTGCGGAACCAAGATGTTTAAGATTGGTGGTGGTCCGAGCAAGGCGGTTAAGAAAGGAAAGACGAAACCAAAANCAAAGGCAAAACCAAAATCAAAGGCAAAACCAAAACCAAAGGCAAAACCAAGAAGAAGATAAAATCCTATATTTCTTTTTATCTTTTTGATTTTAACTGTATCAATATTAATTATATCAAGAATTGACATTCATGAATCAACTTATTAATTCAATTTATAATGAAAATTTTTCTTCTACAATATCCAATTTGTGAACGTTCCCACAACTAGATATAAGCTCGCGTAATCTACTCCTTGGAACTTCAGATTTTACCAACTCTTGAGCTATTTTTATTCCGTCATTAATGTCAGCAGTTTTTTCTCCTGCGATTAACGCAATTGCTGCATTGAGAAGTACTATATCTTGTTTTGCGCTAGTAGATTTTCCATATATTGTTTGTAATGTAGTCTTTACAGAATCCTCTTTTGATTTTACTTGAATCTGTTCTTTTTTTACAACCTTCAAATCCAATAGTTTTGGATCTAATTCATGTCTTTCAATATTACCTGATTTTAGAATAAGCATACTATTTCTTGCGGTATTCGACAACTCATCCATGCCATCCATGGAGTGGACAAGAATAATTTTCTTGATATTGGAGTTGATCATTGCATTAGATACAAGTTCGAAAAGTTTTGGATCAGATATTCCTATCACTTGAGCAGTAATATTCGTGCAGGGATTACATAAGGGTCCAATTATGTTGAATATCGTTTTAAANCCCAACTGTTTTCTGATTCCAGAAATCCTTTTCAAATTAGGATGAAATTTAGGTGCAAACAAGAATGAGAGCCCAATCCTTTCTAGGGTATTAACTACTACTTCTACTNAAGTATCTAAATTAAATCCTATATATTCAAAAAAATCTGCACTGCCAAACATCCCACTCGCAGATCTGTTACCATGTTTTGCAACATTTATCCCAGAAGCAGAGGCCACGATTGACGCAGCGGTGCTTATGTTAAAAGAATTAGCCATATCACCACCTGTACCACAATTGTCAATAAGTGAACCGGTTACNTTAGGNGTTATTAGATGAGAATGNCCAATCATGATNTCTCTTATAATTCTTAACTCATCGTGGCTTACTCCNCTATATGTTATGGCAGTTAGAAAAGAAGCAATTGTAGAGTTAGGAATTTCGTCCAAGAAGATTAAATTTATTGCTTTTCTAAAATCNCTTTCATCAATATTCTCCTTTGATAAAATTTTTCTTGTTTGTTGTTGTAGATATTCTGTGGACATTATCTTTTCAGTATTTCTATGAAATTTTTTAATATATGATAGCCATTTTTTGTTAGGACGGATTCGGGGTGAAATTGAACACCATATATTGGATATTTCTTGTGTTTCAAACCCATAATCTCAGAATCGTCAAGCGATATTGCCGTTACTTCTAAACAAGTAGGAAAATTTTCCCTCGATGCTACGAGCGAATGATATCTTGTTGCAACAAATGGGTTTGATAGTTTTCCAAATAGNTCTTTATCTAAATATTTTATTTTACTTGTCTTCCCATGTCTTACTATGTGTGCATTGATTACCTTGCCACCATAAACNTGTACTATTCCCTGATGACCAAGACATACTCCCAATATAGGCATTTTTGGTCCTATGGTTTCAATAATATCTCCGCATATTCCAAAGGATTTTTTATCTGCAGGATGTCCTGGACCCGGTGATAAAACTATTCCATCAGGTTGCATTTTTNTTATATCCTTTATGCTTATTTTGTTGTTACGAATAACAACTGGTTCTGTAGAAAGTTTACCAAATAACTGGGCAAGATTATAAACGAAGGAATCATAATTGTCAATTATTAAAATCTTTTTCATTTCAAAACACTGTGATCTATAATTTCATCCCGTAACGTTAATTTTTTAACGGTATTGATATTTAATGGTTNTATTTCAATTATAATTAAATCAACTTGCCCTGAGTTTANTCTTGATAGTACAATNCTTGAANCTAGGAATAANATCAACAAGAATCAGTTAATAATACATTAAATAATCCTTCATTTTCACTAAAAACATTGAGAAATGGTAAGAGTATTCATAAATGGATATGGAAATATAGGTAAGAGACTTGCATCTGCATTTTCTCATGACAAAGANATTCAATTTGTTGGGATAGGAAAATATTCAATAGATGACAGAGTTGATGAAGCCTTTGCGAAGAAATTTGCGGTCTATGTTCCCGAACAAAAAATACCGGACTTTAGACAAAAGGGTTATGATATTTCTGGCACGATCTCTGATGCAGTTAAAGAATCTGATCTTGTGATAGATGCAGCTAAAGATGGATTTGGTTATACTAATAAAGTAAATTTCTACATACCTATGAATAAGAGTGCAATTTTTCAAGGAGGCGAAGATAGGACGGGCGAAAAAAAAGTTGCCGACATCATTCACAATTCAAGGATCAATTATGATCAGGTAGCAAATCAAAAGTATGTTATTCAGGGTAGCTGCAACGTTTCAGGTATGGGAAGAATAATGCAGCCTATGATTGAAAAGTTTGGAGATAAGATTCAAAGATATGANGTTACGTTAATCAGGCGATGGGCAGACTTGGAAGATACAAAAGACGTTAAGGATTCCATAGAGTGGGACAAAAATCCACACCATCAAGAAGATGTTAAATCGTTTCTCCCATCAGTAAAGCTGTATGTGGAATCATACAAGGTACCGTCAAGAATGATGCACCTTCATCAAATGACAATTAGATTCAAGAATAAGATACCCTATTTTGATTCGCTGTCTGATATTTATCATGAGGAATTTGGAGTGGCTNTTCTCGATAAAGCAAATGGTACAGCAGATATCCGCCTAAAAGCCCGCGAGCTTGGNTTCGAACATGACGATACTAATATGGTGCACCTTCATGAGGAGACAATGAGAAAAAGTGATGACACTCTAAAGATTCTTTATTCTGATGACCAAACAGGTATTGTAATTCCTGAAAATCACCTACTGTTTCAATCAATGATGTTCGGCAGACCGAAGAATATGGCATATGAACATACTGATTCTCTTTTTCAGATTAGTAAAAAAAGAGATATGCTTGAAAAAGAGTTTAACACATAAGATTTTTTAGTCATCCTCTTTATTTTTATTACGTTAGCTAGCGTGTGGGTCACTCGAAAGAGAGGAAACTCCTCCCTCATAACAGGCACTCAAATTAGCGATAATTAGGTGGAGACATCTGGCAACGGAACAGAAAGGAAATCCAGTTGATCAAAATGATGATGATGGTGAATAACCTGAAGATGTCAATACTGGAATGAAACCGCCGACCTGAGTGGAGCAAGGACAAAAAGGGTAAACATTCCTGTATGATCCCAGGTTGACCGCTCAGTGGAATCCCACTTAGAACAAAAGGAGGGTTACGGCTAGCAAACACAATTTATTTTCATCTCTGTGGAATAGGTTATCAAAAAAAGCAACATTAATTGCAATTAAGATAAATCCTTGCCGTCACTAATAGTGAGGATGATATTGATAATAATAGATACTGTGGAAATTACCAAGTTGAGATGTTTTATGTTGGATTACATGTGATGAGTCGTGCTCACAGCTAAACCAACGATTTTGTGTATTCATTTAAAGGCATTAGTAGAACAATTAAGACACAATTGGACCAAAAATAAAATGAAGATCTATTTTCTTGCCTTCCACAAGACGAATACTGACACTGCAGCCATCATGCCTGCAAGCGCTCCAAGTACCTGTAATGGAAATCCTCCTGTAGCAGCTGCAGTACCCTCTGGAGCGTTTGCGGTAACATATGCAATTTCAGAATTTCCGCTTTTAGATACGGTTGAAAAGCCACCGATTTGAATTTGGCCACTTGGTGGAGGAGTACTCGAATGAATGTTGGCATTTGTTCCATCGATTGTTGCCTTTGCATCAGATTCTTTTGCTTCCATAACTCCTTCTCTAAAGCTACTTTCGCCTAATGAGTAGATAGAAACTACTCGAGCACCGCCTAGTTCTTGGAATCCTGAACCAGCTGTTGAAGCTTGGCTGCCTGTCGGATCAAATAAAAAGTGCCAACGCTCCATTGGTGTGCCAATATCTTCAAAATTGAATAATGGGGTTTGGAATATTTCCTTTGCTTGTGTTGAATTAAGTTGCTGAGCTAACTCAGGATACTTAACTTGAAGCAAGCTCATTGGATAGTTAATACTCATATTACCAATGTTAGGTATTTGTAGTTCAAGCGGTCTTGTAGTATGAAATCCTCTCCAATCCAAATCAACCAAAGACGCACCTCCTGTATTGTTGCTTGGGAGNGTGAATCCACTTATACTTGGAGTAAATACAACCTTGTATGACATTATCAGCCTATCGGCACTTCCCTTCAACGTTGCAACATAATCAATGGTACCGTTTTCAATACGTATCGGGCTTTGTTTTTCTGTCAAGATATCCTTATTTATCCCAGAGATTAGTTCTGCCATTCCCGGAGTGGAACTATTTGCTTTAAATCTGACGGTCTGATCAACATTAGCGTATTTTTTTGCTAGCTCACTTCCTTGATCGTATTGCAACGTTATAAACCGGCTTGCGGTAAAAACTGGTTGAGCTTGATTTAGTTGTGGAGACAAGACAGTTGTCATTTGAACAGCATAAACATTCGAACTAATTGAAATAACTGTGAATGTTATCAAAATAATTACCATAATGAATCTGAAACTATTCACAGGGTAGAAACTAATTCAACCTGTTTATAATCTTTATCGAATATATCGTTTTTTGCTGACTCATTGAAATAGAAAAGTTACTAATCCAAGTCACTTACGTCTACAAATTTATCATATCAATTCAGCAAAATTTAAAAAAGCTGAAAAGCCTACAAGAGTGTTCCCTTATCTTGATTACACTATTAGCAGGTGGAACAGGATCCGTAAAAATAGCCAGAGGATTATCGAAGACAGCGGATGATTTGATTGTGATTCCAAATATTGCAGACAATATATGGCTCCATGGATTATACATTTGCCCTGATATTGATACCATAACTTACGGCCTAGCGGGTATTTTGGATAAGGGCAGGGGATGGGGTGTAAAAGACGATACATTTGTGTTTATGGAACAGATGAAAAAACTCGGACAGGACCATTGGTTTAGAATCGGTGACAAGGATCTTGCTCTACATTTAGTTAGAACTAACTTCTTAAATGAGGGAAAATCTCTTTCATGGATCACAGAATGGATACGAAAAAAACTCTCCGTATCAACTACTATTATGCCTGCCTCAGATGATCATATTGAAACTAGAATAGAAACACCATCTGGTGATATGCATATTCAAGAATATTGGGTCAAAAATCGTGCAGAATTGGATGTTTCAAATATAATGTACAAAGGTATCGAAAGCGCAAAGGTAAATGCAAAGGCAGTAGAGTTTATCAAGAATTCGGAGTTAATTATAATTGCACCTGGGAATCCAATTTCAAGCATTGGACCTATAATTTCATTACCTGCAATACGAAAGGAACTTGAATCGAAGAAAGATAATGTAATTGCAATTAGTCCCCTCATTGGCAATANAGCAGTTAGTGGCCCAGCCTCAAAGTATATGCAGATAATGGGCATAGAATCATCTCCTTTTGGAATTGCGTCGTATTATAGGGATATTGCATCAAATTTGGTAATCTCTGAATTTGATAATGAATATGAAAATAGGATTAGAACGCTAGGTATACGTATATACAAGACAAATATTGTCATGGAACAATTACAAGACGAAATTATTTTGTCCAATTATATATTAAATATTGTCAATAAAGCTTGATTTATCTTGAAAATCGCTGCCTTAGTTCCAGTTAAACAATTCGAACTGAGCAAAACGAGATTGGATCTTACAAAAAACCAGAAAATGGTATTGACTGAATTAATGCTAAAATTCACAATCATTAATTTGAAAAAATGTAAAAGTATCTCTACCATAGTAACTATATCAGAGGATGAAAGGGTTGAAAAAATTTCTAAAATTTATGATACCAAATTTATATTCTCTAAGGAAAAAGGTGTGAATTTTGCTATTGACGCCGGTGATAATTATTGTAAAGAGAAGAAGGTTAAATCAAATATCATTGTCCCTATAGATTTGATATTCCTAAATCCTTATGAAATTGAGCTATTGCTATTCGTGGCTAGAAAGCATCAAAGATGCTCTATCATTGTTCCTTCTATGAGAATCGATGGGACTAACATACTGCTAAGACAACCATTTAACATGTTTGAGACCTCGTACGATAATAATAGTTATTTTAATCACATACAATCTTCAAAAAAGGCTAAGGCACAGACGATAATTATTAAATCCGTTAACTTGTCAGAAGACCTGGATACGATGGAAGATTATAATAGAATCATAACNCGACCTATCAACAAGCTTTCTCAGTTGGTTTCTAGGATTAAGCATGTGATATGAAAAGCNACTTTATCGGATTACGAAAACAAAATGTTTGATAAGTTTGATGNNTGCGAAAATTTAGAAATTATGTTATGCTTGGTAGTGCTGTTTTAGTAAGTTTAGAAATTATTCCATTAAAAGAAAAGTTTACAATGAGAAACCAGCCCCACAAATAAATCTGGCCGACAATCCTACATGGTCCTTTATGGGTTCCATCAGTATTCAACTGGGTGTCCCTATCTACATTCTCCTGCTTACAAGTTATAAAAGGAATTTCAGGGTTAATCGGTGAAAGAGCAACTACTCCGCCGAATATCTGAGGGAAAACCAGAATCCATAACATGAATGATGGTATCATGTAGATAAACATGGGCCTCATTTGCTGTTGTTGAACTTCTAGATTCATTTTATTGACATATGCTTGTTTTTTCTTTAGTTCTGCAATTTGTGCCTTGTCTTGCTTTTTGACGGCGGCCATCATTTGTTTTCTAAATTCAACTGACTCCTTCATGATTTTACTCATTTTTTCAATGTCAGTAGTTTTNTTTCTGAGCATTGCGAATGCNACATTCAATCCAATGGCGATAAGAGCTGCAACTATCATTGAGGAAAATGAGAACGGAAACGGAGGATTTTCTGAATAGTGAGTACTAAAAAATAACTGCATGATCACTAAGCTAATGTCCATTTAGAATCTCCAAATCTCTATGATTCAGTGAAGAGTCAAAAGCCGTTTATAAGGATTTCAGTTTAACATGCCAAAAGTGGCTTATTGTGGANGNTATTTAAAAAAATTGTAATGGCTCCTGATTATAGAAGATCTTGACTATTAATCTGCTAAAATAGCCGTTTATCCTACTGAACCTTCCATCTCCATTTTTAGCAATCTATTGAGTTCTACTGCATACTCCATTGGTAGTTCTTTTGTAAAAGGTTCCATAAATCCACCGACAATCAATGACAATGCATCAGATTCGGAGAATCCCCTACTCATGAGATAAAAGATTTGCTCTTCACCTATTTTACCAACTGTAGCCTCATGAGAAATGGTAGCATCATCTTCGTTTACTTCTACGTATGGATATGTGTCAGTACGTGAGTTCTTGTCAAGCAACAATGCATCACACCTTACGTTTGATTTCACGCCTGTTGCACCTTTTGCAACATGCAGCAATCCTCTATACGTAGTGCGTCCTGCATCTTTGCTTACAGATTTACTTGTAATCCTAGACGTTGTATCAGGAGCAAGATGTACCGCCTTTGCGCCAGCATCTTGATGTTGACCGCTACCTGCAAAAGCAACTGATATTACTTCGGCATGTGCTCGTCTACCAAGCATATAAACACCAGGATATTTCATTGTTAGTTTGCTTCCAAGATTACCATCAATCCATTCAACCGTTGCATTCTCATATGCATATGCTCTTTTTGTTACCAGATTGTAAACGTCTTTGCTCCAATTTTGAATAGTAGTATACCTTATTTTAGCGCCTTTCTTTGCTATTAGTTCTACAACAGCAGAATGAAGTGATTCTGTTGTATATACCGGTGCAGTACATCCTTCTATATAATGGACTTCTGCGCCTTCATCAGCGATTATTAGAGTTCTTTCAAACTGGCCTATATTTTCCGCATTGATTCTGAAATATGCTTGGAGTGGTAAGTCTACTTTTACATTAGGTGGAACATATATGAATGAGCCACCAGACCATACCGCACTGTTTAATGCAGCAAATTTGTTATCTTCAGGTGGAATCACTTTACCAAAATGCTTTTTTAGAATATCAGGATATTTCTTTACAGCTGTATCGGTATCTGTAAATATGACTCCCTGTTTTTCCAAATCTTCTCTCAGATTATGATATACAACTTCTGATTCGTATTGAGCGCCAACTCCAGCCAAAAACTTCCTTTCTGCCTCTGGAATTCCTAGTTTTTCAAATGTGTTTCTCACAGAATCTGGAACATCATCCCAGCTTTTACTCTGCTTTTCAGAAGCCTTTGCATAATAGTAGATATTCTGAAAATCAATATGTGATAGATCACCACCCCAATTTGGCATTGGTTTGCTGAGAAAAACATCATAAGACCGTAATCTAAATTCGCGCATCCATTCAGGTTCATCTTTAAGTTTGCTAATTTCCTCGACTGTTCCCCTTGAAAGTCCTTTCTTACTTAAATATACGTATAGCTCAGTTGAATCCTTAAAGTCATACTTACTATAATCCATATTCACATTTGATGTCATTATAAAATATAACGTCGTTATTGTATTTATACTATATGATATTGTTTAGATGCAAAGAATCAATCGACTAAAATAATGATGGTTTTATTGGAAAAAACTATGGAATGATTAAATAAAGACATGAGTGTCAAATCAATAGTTCACATCGGGTGCATTTAGTTGATAGTGGATCTTAATNTTAGCCAAAAAAGAGCACTGGTAATAGGCGGAGGTACTGAAGGCTTACGTAAAGTACATGGATTGTTAGATCAGGAATGCTATATAACCGTAATAACTAGCAGACTAAATAAGGAACTCAAAAAAATGAGTGTTGATGGAAAACTAAGATTAATAAAAAAGAGAGTAAAGGACGTTTCAATTCTTGATGAATTCAATAATACTTTTTTAATTTTAGCTGCAACTGATGACAAAGAACTGAATAGAAAGATAGTAGAAAAAGGACGATCTATGGGTGCATTTGTATATGCATCTGATGATCCAACTATAAGCGATTTCTCATATACATCATTGGTAAATATTGAAGGTTTAATACAAGTAGCTATTTCAACCTCTGGAAAAAGCCCAATAATGGCTAGAAAAATAAGAATGAAAATAGAAAGAATGTTGCGGAGGATTATCAATGATTCAGATATCAGCAACATCATTTTACAGGAGTACGCGCGTAAGAGAGCAAAGCAAGAAATAGATACTGTGAAAGAGCGAAAAGAATTTTTATATTCATTAATAAAAGATAAAAATATCCAATATTTGTTAAGATCAAATAAGCTTGAAGAAGCAAAAATGACTGCATTACAAATGTTAAAAAATTGGGGAAAAATGAGTAAAACATGAACTCAGTAATTACTGATGAGCTAAAACTATTGAATGTGAGAATAACTCACAAGAAAGCTCCTATTCACGTTCTTGAAAAATTTACGTTCAAGGATATTGCCAAAGCATATCGAATATTTTTGACCAGTGGTGATATAAGAGAATGTGTTATTCTACAAACATGTAATAGAGTAGAGATCTTTCTAGCCTTAGATAAGATAGATGTTGAAAAAATCTTTGAGATTTGGAGAAATATTACTGAAATCAGAGATTTGTCATTTGAACTTGCTGAAATTGATCAAGATANAGCAGCAATTAATCATCTCCTCAGATTGACATCAGGACTTGAGTCAATAGTAGTTGGAGAAGATCAAATTTTGGGTCAGGTTAAAAGGGCATTTGAATATTCTCGTCAGAATTGCTATGTTGATTCCTTTATTCCTATAATCTTTGATCACGCAATAAAAGTTGGGAGCAGAATTAGAACTAATACCGGTTTGAATAAAGGCAGCATATCNATAGGCTCAATGGCAGTTAATTTGGCTGAAGAATATTTCGAAAATTTCCAGAGTAAAAGAGTACTGCTAATTGGAACAGGTGAGGGAGCAACGCTTGTTGCAAAATCACTCAAGAAGAGGCAAGTGAACTTTGATGTTGCAAGCAGGACTTTTGAAAGAGCAAAGTCTTTTTGCATTGCAGTTGGTGGAACTCCAGTAATGTTTGAAGATGCTATTCGTAATCTTGAGAACACAGATATCATTTTTGTTTCGACAACCGCACCATACTACCTAATTACCTACGATAGAATTTTCAATCGGAATAAGAAAAGTGCCGGAATGATGATATTTGACCTTTCCAACCCTAGAACTGTAGACGACAAGATTGCAACAATTTCAGGCATAAAATTAGTCAATATAGATCAGATCGCTGAAATAGTAGACAGAAATTTGAAGCGTAGATATGAAGAGATCAGAATGGCTGAAAAAATAATACAGGGTGGAATGCAATCCATGGATCTGCTATTTAGAAAAATTAAAGCAGAACCATTTGTGGTATCAATATTCAAAATAGTAGATGAAGTGAGAAATAGAGAATTATCAAAAGCTGCTAGGATGCTTGGCATCAAGGAAGGAATGAAGGAGTTTGAAATAATGGAACAATTGTCTTACGCAATTGTCGAAGGCATATTATCGACACCTATGAATAATTTCAGAAAAGAAATTGGAAACACAGAAAAAAATGAAGATGTGCTAAATATCGTATCAAGGATTTTTAATTATGAACCTAAATGAGGATTTTGAGTTTAATGGATTTCCAAAAGTAAGANTAAGAAGATTAAGACGNACGNCAGCCATAAGGGACTTGTTGCAGGAAACAAGATTATCTGTCAGAGATCTTGTGTGTCCTGTTTTTGTTCAAGAAGGAATTGACGAACCTAAAGAAATAGAGATGATGCCCGGAATCTTCAGGATCCCNTTAGAAAATCTAGTCAAAAATATTCAAGAGCTATATGATTTGGGCGTAAAAACATTTTTGATTTTTGGTATTCCAAAATCCAAAAATGACATAGCAACTAGCGCCTATCGTAATGATGGTATAGTCCAAAAATCTGTTAATACACTAAAGCAAAATTTTGGTGAAAAAATAGTAACGGTGACTGATGTATGCTTGTGTCAATACACATCACATGGTCACTGCGCGATTATTAAAAACAATATTGCAAATAATGATGAAAGTTTAAAAGTACTAGAACGGATTGCGACAAGTCATGCCGAAGCAGGAACCGATTTTGTGGCTCCCTCTGCGATGATGGATGGTCAAGTAAAAAGCATTAGAAAAGCATTAGATAATAGTAATTTCAACAATGTTGGGATAATTGGATATTCGGCAAAATTATCGTCAAATCTTTATACACCATTTAGAGATGCCTCTCACTCGACCCCTGAATTTGGAGATAGGAAATCTTATCAAATGCCATTCCATAACACGAATGAAGCATTACAAGAGATAATGATGGATATTAAAGAAGGAGCAGACATCATAATGATAAAACCGGCATTACCTTATCTTGATTTAATTTACAAAACCAGACAAACTACATTATTACCAGTGTGTGCCTACAGCGTTTCTGGCGAGTATTCTATTGTGAAGGCCGGCGCGCAAGAAGGATGGATTAATGAAGATGAACTAGTAATGGAGTTTACAACCTGTATAAAAAGAGCAGGAGCTGACATCATAATATCATATCATACAAAGAAAATTGCAGAAATATTAAACAGCTGCTAAAGATACAATTATAACAGTTACAAAATCAAGATATCAATGTTTGTCGTCTTCTCTTTTTGCTAGAGCAAAAGAAATAATTCCTGGCGGTGTGAATAGTCCCGTTCGTTTCTATGAACCGTATCCTTTTTTCGCCTCATATAGTAAAGGTGCAAAAATTATTACAGTAGACCACGATACACTGATCGATTATTGCCTTGGGTATGGTGCGGTCATATTAGGGCATGCGTTCTTTGATGTTATAAATGTTGTAAAAACACAACTGGACAAGGGTAACATTTTCTGTGTTCCTACTGAAAACGAGATCAGATTAGCTGAATTAATAATTAGAATGATCCCTAATGTAGAAATGGTAAGACTAATGAACACAGGATCAGAAGCGACTATGCATTCTATAAGATTAGCAAGAGCTTTTACAAAGAAAAAAAAAGTTGTTAAATTTGATGGATGTTATCACGGTGCATATGATTATGTTTTGGTTAATCCAGGCTCAAGCGCTTCAACCTCTTCTTGTGACGGCAATTTGGTGGAATCAATGGAACAAACTTTGTTATTGCCTTACAATGACGTTAGTGCACTTGAAAATCTAGTACAACGCAACAATGATATCGCATGCATAATAGTAGAACCGGTTTTAGCAAATATGGGACTCATAATTCCCGGGCAGGATTACCTCAATAAATTAAGAAGAATAAGTGATAGAGAGGAGATTATACTAATTTTTGATGAAGTTGTCACTGGATTTAGACTATCGCCAGGGGGTGCTTCAGAATATTTTGGTGTCGTCCCGGACATTATGACACTTGCGAAATCAATTGCCAACGGGTTTCCGCTTTCAGCCATAGCAGGCAAAAAGAAGATAATGGAATTGTTATCACCAAAAGGAACAGTATTTCAAGGAAGTACATATGCAGGTAATCCAATTTCTGTTACCGCTGGAATTGCAACATTGGAAAAATTAAGGGATGTAAAGAATGAATTGTATCCAAAGCTTTCACGATTTTCTGATACAATATCAAACGGAATTAAGGATCACATAAAAGATCTAAAAATTAAGGCTAGCATTAATA
>Ga0065706_1000054_pt1 | contig 21723 bp, 26 predicted proteins | sample SwibulcommuniRL3_FD_59093 | JGI IMG/M metagenome (GOLD analysis project Ga0065706, IMG submission 59093) | Bulk soil microbial communities from switchgrass field near Rose Lake, East Lansing, Michigan, USA - RL3 Bulk Soil v2 (version 2) | ecosystem: Environmental > Terrestrial > Soil >... | reverse complement strand
GTTCTTGTTCTTGGTCTTTTAATAGACCTCATAAAGCTAACATATCATCTAGATATTTGCACTTCTATAGTTGAAACATTTCGCTCTCTTCCATCTTCAGATTGCATTGTCTGCGTTCCTATTTTTACGTGTCCAATTTTGTATCCCATATTATCCATACGCTTCACTATAATTTGAGCAACATCAACCGCGCGCGTTATGCTTTTTCCCCTGGCCTTTACAAGTACGGTAGGCTCGTTTGCTAACTGTACTAGTGTTGCAGTCACATAAGTCATCAAAGGCTTCTTTCCTATCAAAATTTCATTATTCGCCCGCCTCGTGCCAGCACTTGAAGTCATTTATAAATCAAGATCCAAATCCTAAATATATTAGTTGTTGATAGCTTGATATTCTCATTCTTTAGAATGCTTTAGAAGTATGTCTTCCAAATTATTCGGGTTCTTGACGATTTCTTGGACTACCGTTTGATCATCTACCTCATAACAATGCGTCAGATTTTCTTCATCTTTGTAAAAAATATAGACCTTATTGTCGTAAATACAGTAATACATTTTGTCGACCATCATTTTTTCGGGGTCGATTTTTATTCCGTCCTTTTCAACAATAACAGGATATTCCAACATTTTTATGATATATTTCATAAAATAAATTCTATACGGATTGTGCAGCCCAAATGTTTAATCTTTGGCGAACTAACTGCTAACTACATCTTAAAGTGCAGAGTTCATAATGCAGCCTTTCCTAAAACGATAAGATCCGAAATCCATTGGATCGACTCGGTAATGTCCAATTCAGTTATTTTGATAAATCGTGCTTTAATGGGACCTTCCTTTAGATCATAAATTTCAGAAGGTGAGTTGGTACCAGTTGATGAGTAATACTCTGCTGTCGTGTATTTTTTTCCATCATTTGAAAATTCAAGCGTGAAGAATTTAATTTCGTTATCTACGTTTGCGAAACTTACCTTAAGACCACATATATTTTGTTCTTGGCCCAGGTCCAATGTTGCCCACCTTGGTTTAGCATCCGAATTAGTAGAGTTCATGTCAGAATTACTATTATTATTGTTAGTATCAGTTTGTACATCTACTATGGGAATTTCATTATATTCACAAGTATTTGTCGATTCTTGGTCGAAATTTAAGGAATTTAATCTTGTATTTTGTTCATTGTTCATATCGAACATTTCATTATATTGATTTACTACATGTTCCTCTGCTGGAGATGTTCGGCCAAATTCAGAGGAATCGGGATTATATGATTGGGTTGCCTGATATGAATTATCATTACTGTTCATCATATCATTATTGTCAGAAACTAGGTTGGAATCTAAACTGACTTCTTTTACTTCAGGTTTCATTACTTCAATCAAGCATGTATACGTCACATATTTCCCATCAGGGTATATTACCCTAAGCTCCAAGGTATTCGGTCCATACACATCTGTAAAACTGAATTGATTCTTCCCTACTCTGTGAAGAGGAGTCATTTCTGTTGTATCTGCATCATAGTCAACAAAGAACGCATTCATTTCCCGGGGTTTTGTTAAAAAGCTAAATGAAATATTGTCATCTGGTGATATTTGGGCTATTGGTTGGAAATCATCGGCTAATTGTGGGAAGTTAAGTCTCTTTAAATCTTCATTTTCCACAACAACGAATGGTGACATTTCATATGATTTGTTATTGTAAACCATCTTGGCAACAGGGACGCTATTCTCTTGTATCTTGCTGTTATCGATATCTGTATCGGCTCCTGCTTTCTTCTCAACGGTATCTGCTTTCTTCTCATCGGCAGATAATTTCTTGGTATCTGTAGCTGAATCGCTTTTTTCGTCAGGATCGCCGTGAGCAGATAAAAATAATGTGCTTTGCAAGGGAGATGCTACTATCAATAGTAAAAGTGATGAGAATAAAAGGCATTTTCTATTTTGGTATAACGAGTTTATCAAAATTGAATCCAAGACTAACTGGTAATCTTTTATATTTACGTAATGTCGAAAAAATTACTTAGATCAACAACAAGAAAATAAATTCATTGACTATAAGAAAATACTATAAAATATATGAAATTTTTGCTGTTGTAATAACTCTTTTATTTTCATACAAACACGCAAGCTGGAATAATTTTTATCCCAAGAATCATTTAAACAAGTAATATTGAATGATAGTATTTCTTTAAATGAGATAGGAAAGAAAATAATATTTCATATTGATTTTGATTATTTCTACGCGCAATGTGAGGAGATAAGAAAACCAGAATTAAGACATATTCCTAGTGTTGTTTGTGTTTATTCCGGACGAGAGGACGATTCTGGGGTAGTCAGTACATGCAATTATGAAGCACGAAAATATGGCGTTAAGGCGGCAATGCCCATTAAGGTGGCAAAATCGAAATTGAAANATGTAAGAGCAGTATTCCTGCCTACTGATATTCCATATTATCAGGAAACATCCAGGCACGCTATGAAGATTATTCAAAATTACGGAGATTTGTTCGAACAGGTCAGTGTTGATGAATGTTATGTGGATTTTACAAAGATAACCAATTCAGATTTTGATGATGCAAAGATTTTTGCTACTTCGCTGCAAAAGAATATCAAAGAGCAAATTAATTTGACATGCTCCATTGGAGTGGGACCTAATAAGTTAATATCAAAAATAGCATCAGGTGTNAACAAGCCCAATGGAATAACAGTGGTCAGTCAGGANGATGCCAAAAATTTTATCTCAAACTGCAAGATTGAAGATATTCCTGGAGTAGGTCCAAAAACAGCATTGAAGTTAAATTCTCTNGGGATCAAGTCTATTTCCGATATATCAAAGAAAAATATTTTTGAGTTGAGAGANGCNTTGGGATACAAGACTGCCACGTTTTTNGCAAATGCNTCAAATGCAATTGATTATTCTCAGATAAAAATTCGTGGAACATCAAAGCAAATCGGTAAGATTGTTACCTTAAAGAAGGACAAACCTGAATTTGAACAGATTAAAATGATAGGTTCCACCCTTTGTGCATCTGTATTTGAGAATCTAAAGAATAAGAGACAGGCTTTCAAGGTACTTACTGTAATATTAATTTTAGAAAATCTCCAACACGTATCAATTTCAAAAAGCCTAAAGTTATACTCCGCATCATTAGAGGAATTAAACAAGAATTCATTGTTAATCATAAACGAGATGATTACCAACAATTCCATATCTCTAGATAATATTAGAAGGATGGGTGTGGTAGTTTCCGATCTTAAGGATATATCAGGACAGGACTCGTTATTGAATTACTTTGAAAATTAATTACTCACTCAAATTAAAACGAGTTTGAAACTAGTGAAAATAAATTTTATGGTTTTGCCTTAATGAATCTAGAGTAGTGAGGGTAGCAAAGAACATTGTAATGTTTTTGTAGAATCATGTTTGTTGAATAATAACAATGCTAAAGTCAACTCAGGAGGATAACAATTTCAAGGACTCCTCGGCTAGAGTTTGCAGTATTTTGTCTGACATTGNTTTAACTATTTTTGCATTAACGAAATTTGGNTTTCCACCACCTAACCCTATTTCTTGATTCTTTCTGAGATTTTGAAAAATTTTAACACAATCNAAGTCAACGTCGGCACTCCTTGCAAATATGAGATTTGCCATATCGCTATCATCCATATTAATTAATATAATGATAGTTCTTNNNTCCAGTATCTTTTCTCCAGCAAAATTTTGAATGATTCGCCAATTTGCATTGTCCAAGATTGATGATATTACAGTTACATTATTTTTTTCAAAATACTGGATTGGTATCTCATTCAGCATCTTATTTGTTATTTTTTTTAACTAGCCCGTAATACTGTTCTCTTTCGTTATAAAGTCTTCTAATAGTTGCCTCTACGGTATTGTAATTTGCGTCTATCTGGTCACAAATCATATTAATTTTTTTCTATTGCGTTGACTGCTTCATCCATCGCATTTTTACCTACCATAAACTTGATTTCAAAATCAGAACCATTCTTTGAAAAACTAGTTACCAAGAAAAATATACATTCGGATAAATTATTAACATGCTCCATAGAACATGCAGCAACATCATGGTTTTCTATTTCGACCACTGTAATCTTATCAGCATCAGCTAATCTTGCTTCATTCGCCCTCAAATTCCGTAACTTCATCTTGGCTTCATTCAGCGAGGGAAATGAATGATGCAATATTTTTCGCCCCTCTAAAATTAACCGATTCACCTCCTTCTGTGCCATAGATACCTTTTCAAAATCTAGCTGTNTTTCTGATGCATTGATAAAAGCTACATTATACGAATCCTTATGCTCTACTTTTCTTACGTTTAATGTCTTGTTCAAAATTTTCTGAAGCGATCCTATGAACGCATGTTCTGCAGTATGTGCTGCCTTGGTGTTCATACTCATCAATTCAGGTTATTGATGTACATCAGCATTAGGGCATTAATTATCGATGAGGCTGCAGGACTTCCCCCTTTTCTTCCNNTATTTGTTATAAACTCCACATTGACCTTTGATAGTTCCAGTTTTGATTCTGAAGCAGAGACAAATCCTACGGGTATTCCTATCACAAGCGAGGGTCTTACTGCATCTTCGTTTACCATTTTAATTACCTCGTATAGCGCTGTTGGAGCATTTCCTATCACAACTATCCCACCATCAATTTCTTTTGATGAATATCTCATTGCAACTGTGGATCTAGTCTTATTCTGATTTTTTGATATTTCAACTACATCCTTGTTTGAAATGTTACATATCAAATTGGTCCCAATTTTTGCTACAGATTTTTTGTTTATTCCTGACAAAACCATATCAACATCAACAACAATATGGTGTCTTTGTTTGAACGCACCAAAAGCGTTTTCAATTGCACTGGTTGAAAAAATAATTCCATTTTTATCAGGTTTAGCAAAATCAAAATCCGCAGTAGCATGAATAACCCTTCTAACAATATTCCATTGTGCCTTAGTATAACCATGAATTCCTATCTCAGATTCAATGATTTTCATACTGTTTTCTTCGATACCAAGGGCAGCTTCTGACATGTCTCTAGATTTTGCCCTGTATGTTCTCTTTAATTCGTCATTACCTTCAGCCAACTTTTCCCTCGGCCTCCCTTGTCCTTTCAAGAACCATATTTACTAGTTTTGGATCTACTCCAAAATGTTCCGTAATATACACGGGAATTTTTTTTGGGTTACAATTTTCTAGAGCGGAATTGATATCTTTAACAACATCATTTTTTATATGAGCTCCTTTGTGTAGGAAATAGGGAACTATAATTATTACATTTGGACTACTGGAGATTACTCCTTCTATCCCCTTTGCTATCCGTGGTTCATCCAATTCCAGAAAACAAAAAGTAACGCTTCTAAAATTTGGTCTTAGTTCATTAACTGTGTGTATAAATGCAGTCCTAGCAGTTTTGTCACTACTTCCATGACCTATAACAAGTATGTCGCACTTGTCATCTTCAAGTACTATTCCGTTTTTTACTCTAGCATTGCTTATTCTATCTCTTATGATTGAAATAAGTAGGTCATGATAGCTCAGGGGTTTTGCAATTACTACCTTTATTCCCTTATCGTAACATATTTTGGCTGTCTTTTTTACAGAATCTTTCAATTTCATCCCAGGGTATAGGAAGTACGGCATGACTGTTATCGAATCTACATTCTTAGAGACGCACCTGCTGATACCCTCTTCAATATAAGGTGGTATGACTTCAAGNAAGCAATGATCGACAAGGACGTACNTGCTTTGTTCCTTAATCAGATTGCACAATTGAACTAACTCTTCTTTGGCCTCTGGTTCCCTGCTTCCCCTATCAATCAGTAATAGAGCCCTATTCATACCGAAGCACCCACTTTATTGTAATTTATCCGGGAAACTGCAACTGTGAGATTGGGTGGGAATTTTTGTTTGCTGACTATAAGCTCACCGCCTGAACTGAGTATGGAGGATGCTTCCGAAACACTCGAAGTACCTTCATATTTTTTTACTAATTCAGATGGATTTGGAACAATCACATTACTCAACTTATCTTTATCAAAAANCTCAAGAGGAATTCCATGTTTATCCGAAAATGCTCCCAAGGAAATAGGAGACTTGCCTCTATTTATGGTCGAGAGATTTCTAATGCTAATAAAGGACAACCCATTTTCCTCCAACACTTTCATAATTCCTTCTTCTATATCTGCCTGGGTAATGTCCCAGTGAAAACCTANTCCNACAACAAGGCTTTTTGGTCTATAGATTACAGATTTTCTAACTAGTATTGGATCTCTTATGATTTTGTCAGAAATGATTAACCCTGCTTTAAAATCATCTGAACTTAATTCATCAATATTTTGAACTACTGTTACGTTTTTTGGTAATTCTTTATCCCACCATTTGGATTCACCAGCATCCTGATAGACGCCTATTTTTTCTTCGTTTACCATATGAGCACTCACCTTAGTAACGTTTTCGTAATTTTCAATACGCCATTGAAAATTATTCCCCAAGAGATCTACTGCTATCGTTTCATTGACGTCGGCAGCAGTGGTTATAACAGCTGTTGAATTAAGGATATCTGCAATTGATTTGGACAATGCGTTGGCACCTCCCAAGTGACCTGATAGTGCACTTATGACAAAGTTAGCTTTGTCATCTATTACTATAACCGCTGGATCTGTCTTCTTATCTACCAAAAGATTTGATATCAAACGAATAACAGCTCCTAATGAAAAAATACATATAATGCTATCATATTCTTTGAAAATCTCTTCAACCATGTTTTTTGTATTTTTCTCAAACCAGATAATCCCATCAGAAGAATCTTTATGTTTAGATTGTGAATAAATATAAGCTGAAGGAATTTTCTCCTTTATTCTTTTTGCTATATTGATTCCATTTTTAGTAATACAAATAATAGCAACCTTGCTGCTCATGCATTAGAATATAAAATTTATTCAAATAATATACTTTATGTTATTTTTAGTCATTGTGAAACATAAATATTCAAATATTCAAATGACAGTATTGTTGTTGAATTCAAATGACATTAACCTTCTTTTGTAAAAGGAATCGTCACACTGAATGTCCAGGTGAATGGCCTATGGGCGATTCGTGTGGGTCGGATCACGATTGCTCCTTTGATGTAAAAATGTCAAAATGTGAATGCTCATGTCATGTTTGATGTTGACTGTCTCTGCAAATTCTAGCTTTATTTTGAAATTTTAATAAAAATGATCGGTTCGGGGTCAGAAAATTATGGTTTTTCAATCACTTGTATTTCAAACAGCCACCACATCATCATACCCCGTCAGTAGTTTATTATTATTGATTTCATTAATTCTTTAGCTTTTCGCCTTATTGAATCATTGACTCGTACTAGAACCAACCCCTCCAATGGTTGACCATAACACACTAGTGAATAATGGGGTGCAAAGTAGCAAGTAGGAAGTGTCAAGAGATCTTCCTCGCCAATAACTTGCAAGATAAAATTCTTTTGACCTGACAGAGCAAATTTGATTTTAGTTATAGCTTCTTTCGTAATGGTTCCTGCTGGATTAATACATGAAATTTTTGTTACATCTTTATCCTTTTGATTTAGCATTCTATCGGTTAATGTGGATCTCTTTTCTCGCCTTCTCTCAACTCCATCAATTATTGCTAAGTCAGGATAAATATCAAATGAAATTAGTCTATCAGTAGAACGGTCTCCTACAGTTATTATTTTGGAGTTACTGTTAGTAATTTCTTTTCGTATTTTTTCTTCTGTTATATCACTGTCTAAAATTAGCTTTCCTAATGGCCTTTTTAATACTTGAAGAATATCAGGTGGTATTGACACTTTCGGGTTCTTTTGATTGTTCACTTTCAGTCTTCTCTTGGTCCTGTAATTCAGAGGCAATGATACTAATTCTACCAGCCACAGTGCGGGCAATTTTGTCAAATAAGACAGCTTGGGTATTATTTGGTTCTGAAATAGCTACCGGATTACCACTGTCACTTGCTGACATTATCTGTTGATGCAGAGGTATTTCTCCAATAAAGGGAACATTAAACTGATCACTAACTTTCTGACCTCCCCCAGTACCGAAAATACTAATCCTATTATTACAATGTTGACATTCCAAATAACTCATATTTTCTATGACTCCTATAATAGGTACGTTCAGTTTGTTGAACATGCCTACTGCCTTTACTGCAACATTCATAGCTACATCTTGAGGAGTGGTTACTATAATTATTCCAGTTATAGGTATTGTTTGNGCTAATGTCAAAGGTGCATCTCCAGTCCCCGGAGGTAAATCAATTATCAAGTAATCAAGCTCGCCCCAGTTTACATCAGTTAGGAATTGCTTTACAATTCCAGCCACGATTGGACCTCTGTAGATTCCTGCTTGCTGTGATTGTTCATAAAAGAAGCCCATTGAAATGACTTTTACTCCCTGAGCCAAGACAGGTTCTATTTTATTATTGACTACTTCAGGTGCGTTCTTGAGTCCTAACATTAGTGGGATGCTTGGACCATAAACATCAGCATCCAGTAAACCAACCTTTGCACCAGTCTTTGATAAAGCCAACGCAAGGTTAACTGACACTGTTGTTTTACCCACGCCCCCTTTACCGCTAGCAACAGCAAGTATATTTTTGACTCCAGGAAGCAATTCGTCCATTGAAATTGATCTACCTTCCATGACTCTCGCAGTTACTTTGAGGTCAAGATCCTTAATGCCCAAGTCCATCATAGAATTTCGAACAGATTCTTCTATCTCGCTGTTAAACGGACAGGCAGGGGTTGTAAGTTCTAATGTAAATCCAACTTTTCCATCGTTAATCGCAAGGTCTTTTATCATGCCCATTGAAACTATATCTTTATGCAATTCGGGATCTTCTATTGTCTGTAATTTTGCCATGATTTGCTCAATTGAGACCATATCAACGTACTCTTCCAAAGAATATTTAAATCATACAATNGNATGCNTNTTGATACTAAAATTAATAATAATGAAAAGGTTCATAAATTGATACTTTAAACAAATTGACAATAAGTAATGTTTGCGATAATACACATGGACGATGTTGTTAGGATACCACCCAGCATGATGAAAAAATCTCTCAACGAGACTACAATGGAAATTCTCAAAGAAAAATATGAGAGTATGATAAATCCAGAGTTGGGTTATGTTATTATGATTATTGATGCCAAGACAAACAGAGTTGGAAAATTGGTCTCTGGCGATGGCGCTACGTTTCACAAGGTATCTTTTAAGGCATTAACATTTTATCCTAAATTGCAAGAAATAGTGGAAGGGGAAATTGTTGAAATTACAGATTTTGGTGCATTTGTAAGAATTGGACCAACTGATGCATTGCTGCACCTTTCTCAAATAACTGATGACTATTTGAAAAGCGACGTAAAACAAGGGGTAATAGTTGCAAATCAATCCGCCAAATCTTTGAAGATTGGATCAAAGCTTAGAGCCAGAGTTACTGCCATTAGCCTAGGGAAAGGTTCTGCAATGGGCAAAATAGGAATTACCTGTAGACAGCCTTTTCTGGGAGCACTCGAGTGGATAGAAGAAGAGATAAAGAAAGCCAAGAACCCAGCCGCCAGTGGTCAAAAAGAAAAGGATAAGGCAAAGGAAAAGAAGGGAACAGTGCCAGCTTAAATGGCTAAAGAACTTGCCTGTAAAAAATGTAGAGCAATTACTGTTGGAAAGGTTTGTCCTATATGCAAATCAACTGAACTTTCGTCTGATTGGTCTGGTACAATAGTAATATTTGATTCAAAGAACTCGCTGGTAGCATCCACACTTCAAATATCAACTCCGCACAAATATGCACTAAAAGTAACTTGACTTTTAAAAGAAAATCAAGAGATCTAAATCAATATTTTAATTTACGAGAATCCCTTGTAAGATTTCTCAGAGAAGATATCGGGCAAGGAGATCTGACCAGTCAATACACGGTAAACAAGGACTTAAAATCATCCTCTCAGATTATTTGTAAATCCGAAATTGCGGTTGTAGCTGGCCTTGAGGAGGCTAAGATAATATTTGAGATTTGCAACTGTGATTCAAAAACACTAGTCAATGATGGTGATATTGTAAAAAGAGGTATTAGAGTCATGAAAATAAATGGTAATACAAGAGCAATTCTAAAAGCTGAAAGAACAGCATTAAACTTGATAATGCGTATGAGTGGAATTGCTACTGATACCAAGAAGTTTGTAGACATCGTAAAATCTGTTTCAAAGGATATAAAAGTTATGGGGACGAGAAAGACTGCGCCTGGTTTAAGATACTTTGATAAGAAATCAATAATATTAGGCGGTGGACATTCTCACAGAAATACTCTCGATGAATTGATACTAATCAAGGATAACCATCTTGCGGTAACTACTTCTATCCAAAGTGCTATAACAAATGCAAGGCTCAGAGCCGGAAAGAATATGATGATAGAATGTGAAGTTAGCAATACGAAATCATCAATAGAGGCCATCAAAAGTGGAGCTGATATTATTATGTTAGATAATTTTACTCCCGAGATGGCTCAGAAAACCATATCCTATTTGAGAAAATCTGGTCTACGAGAAAAAGTTCTAATTGAAATATCCGGAGGTGTAAATATTTCAAATATCAAAGATTACGCATTGGCATTACCAGACATGATATCTATAGGAACATTAACCCATTCCAGCAATTCTATTGATTTTTCGATGAAAATGTAGCATAATTAATCTATCCACTCCTTATTGTAAATTAGTTAATTTACCCCGCATATCCATAGTTTATTAATTAGACTACGCTCACTAAGGTAGAAAAAAATGCAAATTCTGCGCAAAAAGCACATTGAAAAAATAAAATTCTTTGAGCACTCTATCAAGTCTGAGCAGACCAAGAGGGTTTATCGGTGTTATCTGAAAGACTACATTGATCACAAGATAGGCCTGGCTTCGTGTTATTACAAGCCAAGTGATGATGATTTTCTTGTGCAATATGAGAAGGCCGTCAACAACCTGACAATTAATGAATTGGGCAAAATAAAGATGCAAGTCAAGAAACTTCAAATCGAAAACTCACAGCTAGAAAAACTTGCTTCGGATGTAGCCCTCTTAAAGAAGAGATGGAAGTTAGAATAAAAACAAAATCAAACTTTTCTATTTTTATCATAATACAAATTAAATTACATATTATTAAGATGAATAATATTCTATTGTTAGATTCAGATTTAACGTAGTAGAGAAGACTCATTTTTTTCGCAATTGTTCTTACTCAATCCACTTATACTCTGTTTAGTATCATTTTGCGATAAGAAATCTTGAAGACAAAAAACATGTTAATGTTCGAGCCCTGTCCTTAGGAATATTGACAGCGCTAACAGGAACAGGAATATCACAGGTAGCACCAGCACTTGCCGACAAGGAAGAGTGCGAAGACAATGATGACAGTAACTGTAACGAGAGGACCCACAAGATAATTCAGGAGGATAACTGTAAGGCAGTCAATGAATATGAGAACATTGGCACCATGAGTGATCCATTCCACGACAATCAATTTACTTGCAACAACGTCCTTGAGTCTNCTGCTAACGGCGACGACGATGAATTCGGAGATAGTGCATTACCGTAGCCTTAGTAAGTAATAGGTAACGATGTGTCGTTAACGATGTGTCGTTACCTACAACACCTTTTTCTTTAGTTAATAACTTTATGGTCATTCTAATTTAATAACTAATATGTAAAACCCTCTATTATATTACGATACTCACTTTTACACACGGGACATTTGCTTCCCCCTTTTTGAGGTTTGATGGTATACATACAGCCGCAATCACCGCAAGCAAATACATTTTTCCGAGGAATATCCGCCAATAAGCCTAGCTTAATATATTGTATATTTAAAGAAGCTGGTTTGAGTCTGACATGGTCTTGTTGTTCTTTACTTAGGATTCGCCATGCAATACGTCTTTAGGATAACGGCATACTGAACGTTTGATAACTCTGGCATTATGTGTAAGGTCCTCCCGGTCCTTTATCGGCAAAGAGGCGACTATGTTTTAATTTCTGTTCTTTGTTGCGCTGTGTATTTTGGCAGGCTTATAATTGGACACTTTGTAAAAATAAACTTAACTTAATAGATCTTTAGCATTAAGAATAGTTATTATGAAAAGAACAAATGCAGCAAATCCTGTCCAACCTAATCCATAGAACATAGCACGCATTCCCAAATTTCTTTTTCCATTCACTAGAAACCAAGATGATACTATAAAAATAAGTATTATGATTAAACCGTAACCTTGTGACATTAGTCTATACAGTTGTTCTTCTGGCGTCGTTACAAATGCTGAAATAGTCAGAAAAATTAACGCTCCTGCAATAATGCTGGCATTAAACTGAAGTAGGTCCTTATCATCTAAAGCCATTTGTAATGTGACTTAATTTGCTTACTTCTTAATTGTTTCTGCGTATGTTTTGCAGATTTGACAAAGGTGAGTTTTTTTGGCGGATATTTCTAAAAATAAGATTTATTCCAAAAAACTATAGTGATATTAATCACCAATGTGGTGTATTCATTCATGCCCATTGTCACTGTGTCGCTGTTCGGTGGAAGAACTCAAAGAGAAAAGGATAGGTTGGCTGAAGCAATAACTGAAAGTGTCTGTAAGATTTTGGGAGTTGACAAAAAGGAAGTAGTAGTTATATTTCAGGAGGGCCCACACGGTAACTTTTATTCCGAGGGCGTCAGACTATAATCCGATTTAACCAGAAAATTGGACAGTTTGTAAAAATAAAGATTATGTAGCAGTCTTGCTTTACCTTGAGCATGTCTGAGGATTTTGAATTGTGTCTTAAATGCAAGCAGGGTCATCTATACCCAGAAAGTAGGGCTGGTGTTCATCTTGAAGCTAAAGGTGATTTTAGAGAGACTGCCAGTATGCGAGATCTAATATGTGACCACTGTGGACATAAGCAAAAGAACGCGAAACTTAATGAATATGGAGAGCCAGCGACTGAAATAGTAAGCGGCGTAGTAACAAAAGCCGATCCAGAAGACAAAGAAGAAAAATAAACTTTCTATTTCGTTTACTAGTTAATAAGCGAAAAATATTTGAGTCTCCCAAAATCTCAAGCTCAAGTTGATAGATTTACACACTAGAGATATACTTCAAATCAATGCTATTTGAGGTAGCTAAAGGGAATCTTAATGCTTAGGATTCAGAAATACTTTACAGGAAAATTGTCAGGTTGTTGCAGAAAAAATCCACACAACGCGGGCTTAGAGACTTAAAGGATGGCACAAATCGCTATTTTGATGATATTCCTTTGGAAAGTGAGCATCAGATAAAGAAACACGCAAAACTTCAGAAATACGCCAAGATATACACCGAGTATGGCCTAGATTTCGGTGTAAGAGAGGTTTTGCTGAAAATAATGAAGGATTTCCGGGCAGAGTTTCTGAATTAGGTATTATTTTATTTTTGAAAATGCAAGATAATATAGTTATTTTATCTCGTTACTGCTAGAGATATCCCTAAATATATCCATTTGACTATATGATTAGGAAATCTTCAACATACGCTCGATAGCAACCCTAGCTCTGTCCGCAACATGTTTTGGCACATTTACTTCGTATTGCTTGTGTAGTAGTGAGTCGACTACTTTTTCTATTGTTATCTTTTTCATATACTTACACACAGCGTTTTCCTTTACTGGGATGAACATCTTGTCTGGATTTTCTTTTTTCATTCGATACATTATACCTGTTTCTGTCGCAACAACAAATTGACTACTATCCGATTTTTTAGCATGCTGCATCATTCCTTCAGTAGACAGTATGTGGGCCTTCTTGGATATATCACCAGACGCTAAATTGTATAGAGTTGAAGAGGTGCAACCGCATTCAGGATGGACCATGAATTCAGCGCTGCTGAATTTTTGGAAAATATTATTAACGTCAGCGGCAGTGATACCCGCATGAACGTGACATTCTCCTGGCCACACGAACAGATTTTTTCTTCCAGTGACCTGTCCTACATATGAGCCTAAAAACATGTCTGGCAAGAACAATATGTCGGTATCATAAGGTATACTGTTTACAACCTTGACTGCATTGGATGAAGTGCAACAATAATCGGAAAGAGCTTTGACCTCTGCGCTTGTATTGACGTAACTAACGACTACCGCTTGAGGATGTTCTTCTTTCCATTTCTTTAATTCAGATGAATTAATAGTTGACGCAAGGGAACATCCTGCATCTAGATCTGGAATCAGGACGGTCTTGTCAGGGCACAAAATTGAGGCAGTTTCTGCCATAAAATGTACGCCACAAAAAACAATGATGTCGGCATCCGTTTTTGCAGCTTCCCGTGATAATGCCAACGAATCGCCAATAAAATCAGCGATATCCTGAACTTCGGGGACTTGGTAATTGTGTGCCAAAATTATGGCGTTTCGTTCTTTCTTGAGCAAGTTTATCTGGTCAAAATGTATCGATTGGACTAATGTCATCTGATGCGCTTGTTTTACATAATTATAGATTTAAAGTAGTATAATTTAGGATAACATTGCCTATTTCATATATTTCGGGGGCAATACTTGCCACTTTGATTTTAACCTGAGAATACATGAAAAGTGCGCAGTAATAGATATATTATATTGTAAAGCAATCAACTGTCAAATGCCAACTCATGGATCGTTAACAAAGGCAGGAAAAGTTAGAGGTCAAACTCCTAAAATAGAGGGAAAAAAGAGAATCAGTCCAATATCAAAATTAAGAAACAAGATCAACTTTGTAAAGAGATTTGAAAAAAGACGCCAGCCCGGACAAAGAAAACCAGAACGATCAGGCAGAAGACGTTGATCTGAATTTCTAAGTCATTCTTATTTATTTTGATCCACAGGCAGTATAACCAAGGATGTAAAACCAAATATTAAGAAAGTGCAAACTAGAATAATATGGAAAAAAGAGTTGGAATAATCGGTTATGGAAGTATTGGTAAAGAAATCATTGCGGCAACAAGAAGGCATGAGATTCCAAATGCTAGAATTGTAGCGTTATTTGATAAGGTATCTACAGTTTTCAACTCAGTAGACTATGATACCAGCGAATTGCATCTATTCTCAGATTTTGACGAATTCTATAACTCAAAGATCTATTCCAACATAGATATCGTAATAGAATGTGCTTCAAAAGGAGCGGTCAAAGAATATGGCAAGAAAATTATTGAATCAAAAAAAGATCTGATAGTCTTGAGTGTAGGTGCCTTCTCTGATGAGGATTATTTGAGAGAGTTGCAGAATTTATCGAATTTGAATAACACTAGAATATTGATACCAACCGGTGCCATAGCCGGTCTGGACTCCATAAGGAGTGTAAAAAAATATCTGAATACCTTAACCATTGTAACGACAAAGAATCCCAAGTCACTTGTAGGAGCACCATATTTCAAGAGCTCAAAAATAAGGATCGATGAGATTTCAAAGGAAACAGTCCTTTTTGAGGGTAATGCTGTTGATGCTATAGAACTTTTTCCTGCGAATGTGAATGTGGCAGTATCAATAGCATTGGCAGGAATTGGTTTGGTAAAGACACAAGTGAAGATTGTTGCAGATCCGACGCTATCAGTAAATAAACATGAAATTGTAGGCGAGGGCGCATTTGGAAAAATACATATCGTCGTCCAAAATATACCCAGTCCTTCAAATCCCAGGACAAGTTATTTGGCATCACTGTCAGCTATTGAATGTCTAAGAGGCTTGTGTAATGGTAATTTCAGAATAGGGACTTGAATTAGATAAATATTGACAGTTTATATGTGGAATATTTATTTGACAAGGTTAACTATGAGTTACAACGGATTTAAGACAAACGACATGTTTGGTCCAAAACCAGTAGAAGTAGGAAAGGAATACGATGTTCAGATCACGGAATTAAGCAGAAAAGGAGACGGAATAGCAAGAGTAGAACGATTTGTATGTTTCATAAAGAATGGAAAGGTCGGCCAAAATGTACGAGTAAAGATAACACAAGTTGGAAATAGATTTGCAACAGGAGAGATTGTCAGTGACTCTGCTGAAAGTAATCAGGGTCAGACTGAAACTGCACCGGCAAGTGCCGATGAAAGCGCAAAAACCAGTACAGAATAGCCAATCATATCGCAATTACATTTGAAACTTTCTAATTATTTATATCTCTTCAATTTTTATTTTTGAGATCATATTCATCAATTAACATATTGTTAAATGTAAATTCTAAATTAGTAAATTGATTTGAATAATAACATCATTGCCATAATTGCAATTTCGTTTATTGTCGTTGGTTCGTTATGGGGAATTGGGAACATAATTTCTCAAAATAATATACAATTGTCAAAGAGTGAAGGTGTCCTATTGTTGATGAAAGATAATAAATTTAATGTTACTAATCCGGATATTAATGCTAAAGTAAATCAACCACTAAAAATTAGTATCGCAAATCAGGATTTTAGAAAACATGATTTTATTGTTGACGAGCTGAATGTAAATACCGGATTTATATCAAGTGGACAAGATTTTAGCACTGTAATCGCATCAGATAAAGAAGGGGTTCTCAGATATTATTGTTCGATTCATCCGGGAATTATGGAAGGAAAAATTAAAGTCAAGAATTAAACAAAAAAGCAATCACTACAGTCAGAGTCAAATATCGGTATTACCAAAAATTCCCTTGTAATAATGTCAGCTCTTAAACGAATCAGTCAGTTTTTTGTGATATATGCTCTTACAGCCATCTTTGTGCAGGATATCCTCTGGCATCACGCGTAGGTGTTTCATTTTTTTCGTATCATATATTGTGCTCAAGAATTTGTAGCAGATAGAACACACAGATTCTGTCTCCATATATTCTAATCTCTAATACCTAATATAATCAATCTTTATCTGCATGGGTGTCTAGACATAGAAATTGAATTATGCGTCCTTTTTAATTCAAGTCAATCAGAAAATAAACCAACACTTAAAATTAGGCAAAAAACTCACTCTAGAAAAATGGCTGCACGAAAGAATACATCGAGGAAAAAGAGATTAATAAGGAGAGTTAAACAAAACAGACCAGTGCCAGCCTGGGTAATAATTCGAACCCATCGTCATGTTAGAACCAATCCAAAGCGAAGAGTTTGGCGAAGATCGGATGTAAATGTAGGTTAGGTGTGAAACAAAGTGTCTGAAGAAAATACAGCCAGAATATACACGGTGAACTTAGCCAAGGCGTGGGATACTCCAAAGTACAGAAGAACTGATAGAGTAATTAACATCATAAAGGAATTTACTCAACGCCATATGCAGACTGACAAAGTCAAGATAGATCAAGATTTGAATAGACATATCTGGTCAAGAGGAAAAAAGAANCCACCAAGGAAGATAAGATTAAGAATGGTAAAAGAAAACGACGATACAGTAGTGGTCAGCTCATACATTGAAGAAAAAAGAACCGAGACAGAGTCCGAAGAGAAAATCTCAGAAGAACTGGTTGAAAAGCAAGTAGAAGAACAAAAAGAAGACAATGTTAAGGCAAAACAGAAAGAAAAAAGTAAATAGAAATAAAATTAGTTATTTAGAATTGCTTTTTTATCTTTTGAACTAATTTTTGAAAAACATACAAGATTGAAATTCAGAAAATAAATGAATTTCTGACTAGTCGATTAACGGTAATGGTAGGTCAATATTTGGATGTGATTCTGGTATATCCCAATCTAGAACGTTTTCGTCAGGTATCTGATTGAGAGGATCGTAGGAATCAAATTTTGTTCTTCCTTTTATCGTCGCAATGAGATGCATATTATTTCTAGTAGAATCAGTAACTACGAATGAGACATCATTTGTATCTCCATCCATTGAATTTTGANAACTACTCAAAATCTCGTTTAGCCTTCCAATTGGTTCATTTCTTCCGCCATTTACATATAGAATAGATTTTGTAATCGATGATGTTCCCAATGATGAATAAAGCTGNGCAATAAGATCTTTGATGCCATCTTCAATATTGTTCTCTTTCAAAGTTCCGGAAACTAGATTCGTTCCTAAATTCATCTCTATCTCGGGAATTAAGTTGATTGTGTTAAGGACTATTTCATCGGATACTTTGGAGCATTCTTCTACTGTTAGTTGAGGATTTATTTCTACATATGCATCATTGTCAACAACAAAGTTGATGTCAGAATTTAGTGATATTCTTTTTAATGATACGCTTGCGTGAAACAATTTGTCCTTCTCATGTCCAAACGGCATGGTCACAAGTGAAATTACTCTTTTGCCNAGCATAGATTTTGCAATATGCGAAACTACTGGTGCAATGGCAATACCTGATTTATTGGACAAACTGGCTACCAAAATGATGGTTCTGTAACCTGATAATTTTGAGCAAATCTCTTCTTTATGAGACTCTACAAATGACCGGATTTTGTAACTTGAGGGATTTAACCAAGTGTCGCAATCAATATGAACTGAGTTGCAGTCACTTAGCTCTTCTTGATTGTTACTAATTAGTACAAAATCATGATCCCCATTGCTTAATTTTGATACGACATTCCTACCGATTTTACCTATTCCGACTAATAACGAAGGCTTTCGTAATTCAATACAATCGTCTGACACCGCCAATCAACCCCTAATCAGAACATTGACTATTGGAATAAAAATTTAGTTGATTAAATCTAGTATCTTATTTGGTACAAAAATGTTGATAAGATTATGGGAATTAGGAAATTTATTCCCCTAGTAAGGAATAATTTGAAATTTCTATCACTTTTATTGATAGATACTGCCCTAACAATTGATTTGGATCAAATTTTTTTGATCCTGGGATTTCTATTATTACTGGCTTATATGCATAATTTCTGCCCTGTATTTTCCCTTCATCTAACAGTTCATCTATCAAAATCTGTCCCTTCCACCCGTACCAAATTTGATTTCTTCTCATTGTTGTTTTCCTGATTATCGTATGAAGTCTTGTACTTCTTTCTTTAACAATCTTTGTACCCAGTCTTGGATATTTGGCCGCAAGCGTTCCAGGACGAGGACTATATCTTGAAGAATTAATGACATCCGGTTGACTTTCTTCGATAAGGCTTAAGGTCTCTTCAAAATCTCTCTCAGATTCGGATGGAAATCCAGTAATAATATCCGTAGCAATTGCTATCTCAGGTATTTTTTTCCGAAATTCTTTTACCACATCGAGAAATATTTTAGCAGTATGCCCCCTTTTCATTTTGCGTAGTATTCTTTCGCTACCGCTTTGCACAGGCATATGTAAAAACTTGAAGACCTTGTCATTATTGCGATAAAGTGAAATCAATCTGTCTAGAAATCTCGGAACATACATTGGATTCATCATACCAACGCGGATTTTATAATCTCCCTCAATGTTAGAACACTTTTCCAATAGGTCAACTAGATCAGTTTTCAAATCCAGCCCGTAGCAGCCATTATCGGTAGAAGTTAACCAAATTTCCTTACAATTTGATGCTACGTCATCTTTAACCTGTCGTAGTATGTCACCTATTCTATAACTTGTTAGAGTACCCTTTGCCAGTTTCGTTTGACAAAAGCTACATTCACTAAGACATCCGCTGGAGATTTGAATAATACTGACTACTGGATTTAGTCTCATTTTCGGTATGTTTACCTTTGTTGACATTGAATCATCTAACGCCACAATTTTCTGGCCATTCAAAGATCCGTCAATGACTTCTACCGTTCTATTCAACGACTGTGGTCCCAAGAGGGATGAGTTGGGCGAAAATGATTCGACTAATTTTTTGCTTGTTTTTGGCAGACAACCGGCTACAACTAATGGTTTTTCCTTTGAGTATTTTTTTATCTTTGAAATCATCCTGTGTTCTGTAGCATCTTTTACAGCGCATGTTACTATGATGTTAAGATCCGAGTTCTTTCTAGTGGGAGTCAATTCATAGCCGCTATTGTAAAGTATACCTTTGATCATCTCTGCATCCGCGATATTAGCCGAGCATCCAAATGCTTCTACCCAGACTTTTCTTTTATCATGGAATTTAAAATCTGGAGAGTCGAGTGTAGTGTTATTGCTTGAAAAAGTTGAGAAACGATTATCCTTATTCAAATATCGTCAACTATAACTGAAATTGTTGGTACTATATCAATTAATTTGTATCAGCCAATTTGTCGACAAGTCACCGCATNATGCANCCTTCNTNATGCAGGCTTCGCGTTAAATTACATTAGATTTCTAGGTTTTGACTTTCAGAAAGATATCTGATTTAATTATTTTTTCAGTGGCATTAAGCAGATTCTTTATATCCTTTACGTCGTGAACAGTTGAGATCGCACCCATTTTGCTAGGCAGGAAAAATATTCCGTGTTTGGCCATCAACGCGAAGTGGTATCGCATAAGACCCTGGATATCAGATAATGCTACATCATTCGCGTTTGTTATTTCGTTTACCTTATCTGTAAGAAAATGTGTGAGAAAAAGGGAACCAATACCAGTTACTTGTGTTTTCAATCCATAATCTGAAAATAATTTTCTCAAGCCATTCCTAGCCATTTCTCCTAACTTATTGATTTTATTATAAATCGTCTTACGATTTTGACGGAGATAGTCTAAAGTTGCGTAACCTGCAGTCATTGTCAGTGGATTCGAAGAAAAGGTCCCACCGCCGATATAACATATCTGTTCCTTATTCATGTTTTCAACTGGATTTGCTACTTTCATTATTTCTTTTTTGCCACACAATACTCCTATCGGAAGCCCACCGCCAACAATTTTGCCAAGCGTAATCATATCTGGATCCAGATGATAGACAGACGAATAGCTTCCAAAATTAAATCTAAACCCAGTTACAATTTCATCCAAGACAAATAGGATACCATTCCTTTTACAGTACTCTTCTAAACCTCTCAGATAATTGATATCTGCAGGAATACAACCCCCACCACCCAGTATCGGTTCAAGAATAACGCACGCTAGATCATCTTTTACACTGTCTAGTAATTTGATGGATCGGTCAAGATCATTGTATGGAATTGATTCGACAAAATCACCTTCCCTTCCCGTCATACCTACTCCTTCATCAATTTCAAATGGATAATTCACAGACTGCATTAAGTCAGTATTAAATCCATGCCAGCCGCCTATTGATTTACAAATAATCCTTTTTTTGGTTACAGCTCTAGCAATTCTAATAGCATACATTGTAGCTTCTGACCCAGTAGTACAGAATCTTAAAAGTTCGCTNNTAGGGATCGATTTCTTAATGGCTTCTCCCAAATCAACGCTGATATCATTTGCGGTACCATATAGTGTGCCCTTACGTATTTGTCGAGCAAGCTTCTTAACAACAATAGTGGGAGAATGGCCAAGGACTAATGCCCAGTGTCCCATCCAGTAGTCAACAAACTTATTCCCGTCAACGTCAAAAAGATGCTTATCTTTTGCCTTATTCACGAAAAATGGATAAGGTTTGAAAAAGCGAATGTTATGACTAATGCCTCCTGGGAAGATATTTACAGAATTATCATAAGCTTTTTTTGAGTTGTGAGTTTTTTTTTCATACAGACCGTTTAGACTGTCGTGTGTCACTACAACAATCCTTTACAAGACCTATTTATTACGATTATGAAATTTCGAAAGAATAAAAAAGATTGTCATACAAAAGAACAATTGACATTGAGCAAACTGAACTTTACAGTGAATTCTATCGTATTGAATGATATT
>Ga0065706_1000002_pt1 | contig 29565 bp, 31 predicted proteins | sample SwibulcommuniRL3_FD_59093 | JGI IMG/M metagenome (GOLD analysis project Ga0065706, IMG submission 59093) | Bulk soil microbial communities from switchgrass field near Rose Lake, East Lansing, Michigan, USA - RL3 Bulk Soil v2 (version 2) | ecosystem: Environmental > Terrestrial > Soil >... | reverse complement strand
AAATTAGACAAAATTTCTGATAATAGTTTGATCAATAACAAACTTTCAGACCAATTATTGCAATCCCATAAAATATTCTACAAATGCACAAAATGTAATAAGATTTATTGGGCAGGCAGTCATATGAAACGAATTTCGAGATTAATTAATGAAATAAATTCCAATTTGACATAATCGTGTTTTGATCTTGCCTAAATTAGCATTTATCTGCTGCACAATTCATAAAGTACGGCGATTCTATAATATCATATAATTATGATATGTCCTTGTTGTGGAGAGCATCTAATATGTGAGAAGGAAACTGAAAAGCTCAAATCATATAAGTGTTTGTCATGTGGATTGAAAAACACTGAGCTAAAGGAAAGCGCCTGACATGTGTAACCGCTAAGATGAAGTTGATGTTAGAATCTCAATATCCTATTTTACGATTTGCGTGTTAGATAATAATAATTTATTATATCTCCTTCAATGCTTTTCACCTCAATATCTTTGAATCCAGCTTCGGTGAGTTTCTTTATGGCCATTTCTTTACCCCACATAGTACCAAGACCTTCGCCCTTGCGAGCTAAGGAGACAGACATACAATGCATGGTAGATATTGTATAAAGTGCAGGTGCCAGAAGAGCATCAATATTTTTGTGTACATGACTCGATGCGGCGATATCTTGCATCAGAAATAACCCATCCTTATTTAAAGAGCGATTGATAGCCTTTAGGACCTTTGTCGGTTGCACCTGGTCATGAATAGTATCGAAAGCTGTAATTACATCGAAATTTCCAATTTCTTCAATCAATAGTGCGTCTTTAACCTCAAATCTAACATTTGTCAGTCCCATTTTCTCTGCTTCTTNTTTTGCTGCAGATATGCCTTCACGAGAAATATCACATCCTGTAAATTTGGAGTTTGAAAATGCTTTACCCATGAGGTTGACNGCATGNCCTCTTCCACATCCAATATCTAAAACTTTAACTCCTTTTTTCAATCTGTCCATGATATTGGGATTTAATCGCAGAATCTGGCTAGTCAATTTACTGTCAAAAATTCTTGCTGTTTCTTCTGCCTGTAGCTGTTGAAATTTTGGATATTCTGAATATGGGAGACCTCCACCTTTCCGAAAACACTCAACAATCTTGTCTTCAACATTTCCCATTAGGGATACATATTGGGCAAACACAGCCAAATTGTCTACACCTGATTGCCTAGTTAGGAAAGCAGAATGTTCCTTCGGAAGATTGTATTTCCTCGTTAAGGGATCATATTTAACTATTTTTCCTGTTACCATAGCACCAAGCCATTCTCTAACATATCGCTCATCTAGCTTCGTCTCTTGTGCAATTTCTTGACTTGTGGATGGTTCCAACACCGACAAGATATCAAATAGGCCGGTTTTATATCCTATACTAATCATAAGTGACAGCATTCCCCCATTTAGAAATTGAAACATTTTTGAGGCAAATTCTTCTGCCATAGATTTGTCATAATTGTCAAAATCTTGCTTTCCCATTGGAATCTATGAATAAATTATTCAATTTAAATATTTTTGATACTTAAATTTGTAAATTCGAAATTAAGACTTGTACATTATTGGTACTATTCAGTGTTATTCAGTGTGGTAGAAAAAGTCTCTTAATTCCTATTTGCAGGATAATGTGAAATCAGTTTGGCTGTACACTGATGACACATGAATAATTCAAGGTAGATATTATTCAAAGAATGAATAAATTTGGTTGTCTATTTCCACTCCCAAATAATACCTGACGCTGTACCATTGGACCAGTATTTGTAAACATATAGACCAACTACATTATCGAGAAATCCGAGGCGACCTTCTGGATTGCTTTCGAAAATCTGAATACCTTTGTATGTCTCAATTCCATTATCGTCTGTTTTCCCCACATCATGGCCAGTGTAATTAGCAATTTCACCATCTATCGTAGTAAAATTTCCTTTTCCGATACTTGTAGAATTACTTTTATCTAAATGAGTAGTCACGAAAGTCCCAAGATCAGTAATATTTCCTACACCATTCAAAATCCCGGTAGCATTAAAGGAATCCTGTGTTTGCATCGGATCGTTATTAACCGTTAACGAACCCACTCTCTTATGACTGGTTTCCTGATATATAGGCGAACCAAAGAACGACGTAAGATTCTCGAAATTTTGGAGTTTCGACGATATATCACTGGTATTCAATATGTTGGATACTTGTTCCTTAACAACACTTGGCCCTTGGCCGAGAGCATCGTGATTAAGAATATTATGAGAGGGGACTACTGCTCCTATCAAGGAAACCGAAATTAATAGAAAGTACTTGCTACTACCTGATTTCATTGTGACTACTTGTAGTTCGGTTTTTATATATTTTTTACGTTTTTTCTCATGATTCCATATACTGTTAGTAGCATAAAAATCGAATCTAATGGCCATTATTCACTAGTAGAATCATCGCTGAAAAGTACTCCTGCTTGAACTTGGTTGGAATCAGTAGATATCTTTTTGAAATATGAATGAATCACAAAAAAGACTATTTTGTTGATGGAAATACCCGCCATGAGAATAGACCAGGGATAATGATGATTATGCATTTCTATATATTGGTATCATTTTTCATCCATTCTCTTTCTTCAAGATATCCAATCAGTTTTATCATTTGTTCAACTCTAACTTTACCTCCTACCTCGCTATTACAAAATTTAAAACGTCCTATTAATTGAGAATGTTCTGCTTCAGAGAGACTACCCTTTTCTTCAATAAGATCAAAGAATAAATCCTCTTTTTCAGTATGTATACTTATGAATACCGAATATGCTTTCAAGAATCTAGCTACTCTTTCCCTAGAATTAAGTCCGTCTTCCCAGGATACTAAACTTTGAACTAACATCTTAGCTATTCTTCTGCCCAGTTCGTGTTCTATTAAGAATTTTCGTATCTCCTCAGAAAAGCTATCTTTTTGGTTCATTTGTGGGAAATATGCCTTCTCTTCCTTACCATGGTGTAATTTATCAACAAATTCCTGAATAAGCATTGATATTATTTTGATATCTTCTATGGGAATATCTGAGTTGTCATATATGAGATCAGAACATTTCTTTGCTATTCTACCAAGTCGATTTACAAGAACGTGATCTTGCTTGAGGTTTTTTGTTGCATTCAAGACCATTCAGAATTTGCGAAAAGACAAATGGTTCAAAAATGCGACAATAGTGATACGGTATATCAAAGAATAGCTCATGGATTAGCCACGATCAGGTTCTTTATATTTATTTAATTTTGCATTCCAAATTATACTATACTTACTAGTACTAACTTTGTAAGTTAGATGGAATTTAATTGGTATTAAAATCTTAATTGAAACTTGTAAGTATTCTCAATATCTTTTTTGGTAGCGTTTGACTTTCAAAATGTTGGTCTAAATGCGATAGCCTTGAATCTATACAACTTCCTGCGTTGCAAGTTCTTGTTTGCCTAGTGGTAATAATAAATATCTATTTAAGTGGTTAGTCGTTTTCTATACTAATATATGAATGGTCAAAGGACAGGCAATAATCAAGAAATTGACCCCACTGAATTAAAAAAGAAAATAGATAATAACGAAGATATTTTCATTCTGGATGTTAGGACACCTCAAGAATATGAATCTTGGAAGTTATCATATGATAATCATCAAAATCCTAAATTGATTCCTGTTGATCGCTTATTTACGAATGATTCTAACTTGCTCAAAGAGATACCAAAAGATAAAGAGATTGTCACACTATGTGCTCACGGAAACAGGTCCATGATGGCAGCAAGGTTACTCAATCAATTAGGATATAATGTAAAAAGTGTCAGAGGAGGAATGGCGGGTTGGAATAAGGTCTACGATGATGCAGAAATTGTAGTTCCTAATGACGCTCCATTTAGAATATGGCAAATCAGAAGAATATCCAAAGGATGTATGGGATACATTATATCTTCTAAAGACGAAAGTACGGCAGTAGTAATAGATCCAAGTCGTGAAAATTATGAGGCTTTTCTAAATGTTGCGAAGGAAAATGGATTGAAAATAATAAAAATAATTGATACTCATCAGCATGCAGATCATGTATCTGGAGTAGCAAAATTGGCTAAAGCAATAAATGCACAGACACANGAGGAAGTAACGGCATATTTCAGTTCACTTGAAGAATACAATACCGAAAATACTGAAATTAATATCGAGTATATTAAAAATGGAGAACAAATTGAAATATCAAAGAAAATTTGGTTAAGAGCTATTCACACTCCGGGGCATACGAATGGTAGTTTTTCTTTCTTGATAGAGCATTCTGGTTCTGATTCCGATTCTGATAAAACTGATGGAATGAGGAGCACTGACAACCATATTCAGTATTCGTATTTGTTCACCGGAGATACACTATTCGTAGATGGTGTAGGGCGACCTGACCTTAGGGAAGAAGCAAAAAAATACGCTGAAATGCTATACGAGAGTTATCACCAAACGATAGTTCAATTACCAGACAATACCTTGATACTTCCTGCACACTTTAATGGAAGCTCAATTAGTTTAAAACACGCTGTCCCTATATCTGACACGATCGGTTCACTAAAGAAAAAAGTAACGCTTCTTTCCATGAACAAAGATGAATTTGTACATTTAGTTACTGACACCTTGCCANCAAGGCCAATGAACTACAAGACAATTATTGATATCAATAAGAGGATTCTATCATTTGACAATATGCAAATGCCCGATTTAGAGGCTGGCCCCAATTCGTGTGCAGTATCCATAGAACCAAAATAATATTAAATTCACCGATCAATTAAATTTATTTTTTATTAATATATTTATAACTCAAAATCATACTCTTTAGCACTATATATATGTTCTAACTTACAGGATCAATTTAATTTTTCCTAGATGTCATATGGTGAACAGGGAATTGTGATGTGTGCCGCCTCGTTCAATTACGCTCACTATGCGACGATTGTATATCTCGTGTTGGCTGTCAATGTGGGTATCGTGGTCCCTGAAGAAGTGTTACTACCAGCAGTGGTTTGATTTTCTGGGCCCGTGATGCCTTGAAGTCCTTTTTCTTTCAGTATTTCATTGAGAATTTTCAGGTCGTAAAGTCCACTGAGGTCAGGTTTTGTTTTTCCGAGATATCCTATTTCAAATGCATCGGTTGCAGATTTGATGAGTGTTTCTTGCAAGGGATCGTAGGTTAGCTCGAGCCTTGAGAAAGCTTCCTTTAGTTGATCATCTGGAATAGTTTGACCTGTAAGTTTCTTTAGTTCAAAATTGAAAGTTTTCAAGGCTTCTTCTTTATGGCTGTTTATCCATTGTGTCTCATTTACATGTGCTTCCAAAAACTTCTTTATTACATCAGGATTATTTTTAAGATATTCGGGATTAACGATTATGTTTGCAGTAACAAATTTATCTGCGGGCCATAGATTTCGTTCATCCAAAAATAATCTACCATTGCCTTCCTTAATCAGTTTTTCACCCCAAGGCTCAGGTACCCAGGCTCCATCGATTTCTTTCTTTAAGAACAGTGTCAAAATATCAGGATTCTTTACCGGCAGAACCTCAACGTTTCCACCTTTGTCCTTTGTTTTGAATCCGTTATCAAGTAAATATTTCCTCAATGCTACGTCCTGGGTGTTTCCTATTTGTGGTGATGCGAATTTTTTACCGGCAAAGTCTTTTGTAGACTGAATACCAGAATCATTTCTTACTATGAAGACTGCGCCACCACTTGCTACTCCAGATATAACTCTGAGAGCCTTACCTTCAGAAACTACATAACCATTGACCGTGGGATTTGGACCTATGTACGCTGCATCGATTTGATTTGCCAAAAGGGCTTCTGTAGCCGAGGGACCAGCATTAAACGTTAAAGTCTTCAACTCTATATTATTTCCTAAAACCTTCTGGTAGTCTCCATTTCCTACTCCGATTAATGCTTGCGCGTGATTAATGTTCGGAAAGTATCCTAGTCTAAATACCTTTTTTTGAGATAACTGTGCGTATGCCAGATTTGAGAGAGACGGTGTTATAATAAATCCGGCTATAAGTAATATAGTCATCACTGCCGTGATTCTTAATTTATTTTTCATGTTTNCTACCTAAATCAAAGCATATTTGAATACTTGCAAATGTGCATAATTNTAATAAAATATGCATAAAATGCATTATTTATTTGAGATAGATAGGTTGAAGTACATAAGTAAATATTACAAAAGTGAAATTTTCCTATCCTATGTGTTATTTTCAATTTCAGTTAAATCGCTAGTATTAAGCAGACAAGCAAAACATGTTACTCTCAGAAGTATCTAGATAAATATTATCTGTTTAGAAACTTTTGAATGTTCATAACCATTCTGATTTGACTGGATAATACACCTTTCTTCTACTGTCATCCAAGCTGTTTCGTTCAATAATAAAACCCTGATTCCTTAAGTCTTCTATTGCGCTTTGGACTGTCCTTCTGGGCAAACGGGTAATACCAATTAGATCACTTTGTTCTATTGGATGCTTTGTTTTAATTAGATAGTAAATAAACTTCGATGCGGGACTTCCACCTATTTCCTTTTGTGAGAAGGTCATACCAAAAGATGATTTGGAAAGAAATCCACGCCGCTGAGATTCTACTGAAGCAACATTATCAATTGTGATTTCAGCAAGGTTCACTCTTTGACCAAATTCTGCTATCAATGCAGATTGTTGTGATGCTAAAGGCGCTTCAAAAATAAAAGTATTGGGCGGATATTTTGCAGTAAGAGCTGCAACGTAATTCCAAATGATGGAACTGTTTTGATCATAAATACCAACATTGATACCTTCGTTGGCTTCAAGGATAACTTTTTTTGAACCCAGCTTTATTGCATCATCAATCTTCAAAAGTGTGGTATCTATACCAATCTGATGTCTGGGATCTTTTTTACCTATCTTCCAGTTAAGTTTTAAGTCTGCAGAAAGTATGGAATCAGATATTCTTTTCTTTTTATCAATATCTAGATCAATACTGTTCTCACCAATTTCAATTATGTCAAAGCCGATTTTACTACACTCTGTTATGAACTTGTCAAGGGAATTCTCTGATATTGCATACTCTGTGAGCGTACTTCCAGTGGATACGTCTATATCAAACTGATGGTAGTAAAATATCCTCTTCTGAAGAAGATTATCAGTTATTAACAAAGGATAAGTGTTGTATATCTTGATTTGATCAATGAATGCAGATAGGATCTCAAAGTTCTCTCTATCAAAGGATTCGAGTTTATCCACTGTGAGCGTTAATCCTTCCTGACGCGGATTCTTATTATCTACCCTGTCTTTGACCAGATCATCAAGCATACGATGTCTATACAAATTTGCTTATATTGAATTTGCGATATGTAAAGCTACGAATCGAAAGAGACGTTATCTATTGCCCATTTTTTTACGTATCAATTCATGATTGCATTTAGATAGACCAACCCGTATGAGGATGTCAGTTGCGATTTAATTCAAATTCCTCTGGCTTGTGTTCCTAGAACAGGAATAAGTGTAATTAGAATAATCATGAAAATTCGAGNTTTNAAACACAAATAGGGTTNTCAGACAATTGCAGCATGTATNAGAATGTATGTAATAATATACTCTAATTCGATGGCCTATTAATTCATCTATCTTGAGTTTTATTGACGAAGTTCGCTAATAAGGCAAAACTGAGTGCATAAGGCAGTGAAATTTTTATTGTACCGTGATGATAATTACTCATGAGATTTTTAGTAAGAGCGCAAATTTCCACCGACGCCGGGAATAGAATGATAAAGAATCCAAAATTCATGCAAAACCTTGAAGATTACATCAAAAAAGTAAACGCCGAGGCTTCCTATTTTTTTGAAGCTGGAGGAGATAGAACTTTTGCGTTTATAGTCAATTTGGAGNGTTCTGATATGATACCATCAGTAGCTGAACCATTATTTCAGGATTTTGGAGCCAAGGTTGAATTTCATCCTGTAATGGTATTAGAGGATCTAAAAAAAGCGCTGGAACATATGGGTTAAACTCAAAAGATAGAATTTATCAATTCTATTTAAAGTACCACTAATGACGACTATCGTAAAACAAAGAGCATCTTCATTCATAATTTTTAGTAGGAGATTAATCCCGGTACTAGTATTGGTATCAGATCAGTCACCACCATAAGTCTATTCTATTAATTTTTCCCTCAACTGGCTTTCGAGAGATGGAAAGTTGTTACTTGCGGTAAGAATTCTGAGGATATTTGGCTATGGGATTCCTTAGTGTTATTATATCTTACAATCGTTCTTGTCATTCGCAGGGCCATTTGTGCTAGGTGGTGTCATTAAGATTTTCTATGATTTGGCATTGTATTTTAATTTCAGAAATATNAANNCAAAAGAGTAATACAAGGTTTAGGCTTAGATCATTAATGTTACTAATGCCTAACTTTGATGCCTACCTCGCGCGGAAATATGCAGAATGAATTTTAGTACTGTGACTCTTTTATTCTTGTACACCCGGTCAATGCGATGATTTGGAGTTGATTAATGAAAAGATTCACTAATAAGTACTCTCTATTTAGTGGTATACATGTCTGATGATAAGCTATTTCAATTATCAAAACACAAGTACATTAATATTGAAACGTATAGGAAGAATGGTACTGGAGTAAGAACTCCCGTTTGGTTTGTGGTTAATCAAGGGTTGATCTATTTTAGGACCGATGCCAAGTCAGGGAAGGTCAAAAGGATTAGGAATAATCCGCATGTTAAGATTGCTCCCTGCAATATAGGCGGAAATGTCGAGGGTTATTGGTATGATGGAAAAGCAAAGTTTTCCGATTCGGCTGAGTCGACAATAGCGTATTCCCTGATTAACAAAAAATATGGTATACTAACGACTTTCATTAGACTATTCAACAAGATAAGGAGTACCAGTCCTTTAGTCATATCGCTAAGATTAGAATAAGTTTGCAAAATATGAACTTGATTGACTATCATTATAATCGGTTAGCAGAATTTAGTGCAAAAATATACGTCAAGATTATTTGAAATTTTTTCAGAAATGGTTGATATTAGTAGGAATCAGGTTGAGCATACTACCATTTTTAAATATTATATTATTTAATATTACATATGAGAAAAACTGGGAAAAAAATCGATTGCACTCAAAGTTCTAATGATACTAGCGCCGAGAGCCGCTCGATTAGACTGGTGACAAAGAGTAACGAAACTCCAGAAGGTGATGGTTTTACAGTACACAGGTCCTTCCCTGCACAGTCCATCCGGTATTTAGACCCTTTTTTACTTTTAGATGAGATGGGTCCACTAGATCTGTTACCAAATGAGACTAAAGGTTTTCCGGAACATCCCCATAGAGGCTTTGTCACTGTTACATATATACTCGAAGGAAGATTTGAACACAAAGATTCACAGGGAAATACCGGAAAGCTTGGACCTGGTGACGTGCAATGGATGACAGCAGGTTCTGGATTGGTTCATTCAGAAATGCCTGAAAAAGAGTTTGCCAAGAATGGAGGAAGGTTACATGGATTCCAATTATGGATAAATCTTCGCAAAATTGACAAGTGGATCAAACCGGATTACCAGGATGTTCCATCCGCAAAAATCCCTCTAATCAGAACCCCAGATGGTAAAGTATCAGTTAAAGTTATCGCAGGAAATTATCATGATATAAAAGCGGTAATTAACACTTTAACTCCTATTATGTATTTGCATTTTACTCTACAACCAGATTCAGAGGTTGTTCAGCCAGTTCCTGAAANTTTTAATTCCTTTGCGTATGTTATTAGTGGCAGTGGTCTTTTTGGTAAAGATAAGACACCGGTCCAAGAAAAGAACTTGATAGTATTCAAAAATGACAGCGAATACATTTCCATCGGATCTGATAATAAGAATCCTTTGGATGTATTGCTTGTTGCTGGAATGCCTTTCAATGAACCTGTAGTACAGTACGGACCATTTGTTATGAACACTAGGGAAGAGATAGATAAAACTTTGGAAGATTATCGGAATGGTAAAATAGGAAAGATTGAATTCTAAACTACAGGGACGTTTGTATTTTAGTTTTTATTTTGTTCTCTTTTTTGTCGATGATGATTCTGTAATATTCTGAACACGTATTTAATCCCGTTCCGCTCTGGCCCTCCCCCTCCTAATAGAATCTCTTCTTATTATATAGTTCAGAATTGGTAAGAATGAGATTATGCAGAGTCTAACTATTCATCAGTGTATGAAAAAATCCACAATAGAGAATTACAACGACAAGCTAATTTTGTGTCGCAGTACTCGTGATAAATTTGTGTCTAAACTAATTATAATAAAATGATATCTGGTTGGTTATTTGATGCATATGCTTTAAATGGTAGCATGATTTTCTGGATAAAAAAAGATAATTCATCTACAACTATAAGACTGGAAGATAAAAGCTGGAATCATAAAATCTATGTTGCTTCTGAAAAATCTCTATTAAAATCTGTCATTGAGAATAATGAAATACTTTCGATGGTAAAAGAATATCATTTTATCTCGAAATATGAATTGATAACGGATACGAAGAAATCCCAAGTTCTTGAACTGGAGTTAAAAGATCCTACCTACGCGTTAAAATTAGCAAAAAAAATTGAGAAAATGGGAAGATTTGGACAAAGCCGACTATATAATGTAGACATATTACCAGAACAATCCTATTTTTATGAACATGATGTTTTTCCCCTCATGAAATGTAAAGTTCATGTATCTAATTCAACACTCAATTGGATAGATAATGAAGATGATGTGTGGTCTACAGAATATGAGTTACCATTATTTAATAACATACACCTAAAAGTATATCCAAAAACAAAGGAAGGAAGGATACCTAGATTTACAGATGTAATTGCATTAGTATCTATACAAAAGGGTGACACAAGTAAAGACACTATTTACATTCAGGGTTCTGAAATAGATATTTTATATCAACTTGTTAAAGAAGTAGAAAAAATTAATTCCGACTTTATTCTAACAGAATATGGAGATTCGTTTACATTTCCTTATCTGACATATAGATCGGAAATCAATCAGGTAAATTTAGTCCTAGATAGAGAGGGTATACCTTTATGCAAACCTAAGAAAGATGGGACATCATATTTCTCTTATGGCAGGATGTATTTCAAACCATTAGCTACAAAGTTACTTGGAAGAATACATATTGACACAAATAATTCATTTGTTCTAAATGAATCTGGTCTTCAAGGATTGTACGAACTTGCCAGAATTTGTAGATTGCCATTACATTCAGCATCCAGAGCGTCTATTGGGAAGTGTATGAGTAGTCTACAATTCTATAATGCCGTGAGAAACAATATACTTATTCCATGGAAGCCCACATTGGCAGAACATCCAAAGTCACTTGGAGATCTTTTAATTGCCGATCGCGGTGGTTTGATATTTGAACCAATTATGGGCGCACATGAAAAAGTTGTTGAACTTGATTTTGTTTCTCTTTATCCTACTATAATGTTTAAAAAAACATATCTGCTGAGACTGTAATTTGTAATTGTTGTTCTCATTCTAAGTTACGTGTTCCAGAATTACTAAATTATCATATATGTGAAAAAAGAAGAGGAATAGTCCCTTTATCATTAGAAATATTACTTAAAAAGAGAGCACATTATAAAGGCAAGAGAAATTCAACCACAGATCCCGAATTAAAAAGGATTTATGATGCGAGACAAACTGCTCTCAAATGGGTTTTAGTTACAAGTTTTGGCTATCTAGGTTTTAATAATGCCAAATTTGGTAGAATAGATGCGCATATTGCAGTATGCGCTTTTGATAGACAGATTTTATTACAAACAGTAAGGATAGCAGAATCACAGGGATTTAAAATCCTTCACGCCATAGTAGACTCCATATGGATACAAAAAAAATGTTGTAAACAATGATTATAAAAGTTTAAAAACTGAAATAGAAAACAAGACAGGATTTCCAATTTCATTAGAAGGCATATACAAGTGGATTGTATTTGTTCCTTCAAAGAGTAATACTATTTTGCCAGTTTCTAATCGTTACTTTGGTGTCTTTGAAGATGGAACTGTGAAAATGAGGGGAATTGAAGCAAGAAGACACGACACTGCCGAATTCTTTTCAAATGTTCAACAAGGAATCCTGAACATAANGTCAGAAGCTAATTCAATTAAAGAAGTCAGAGATTTGATGCCAAAAGTCAGAAAGTTTTTTCAATTGCATCTAGAACTTTTAAGATATAAGAAGGTTCCCATAAATGATTTGGTTCTAACAAAGAGGATATCTAAAGATGTAGATGAATATGAAAATAGAAATACGGTGGAACTGGATGCATTACTCCAATTAAAGCATGCAGGCAAATCTCTTAAATCAGGACAAATTTTGAAATTTGTATTAACTGATTATTATCGGAAAAATTCGAGAAAAAGAAGCGTCCCGGTTGAATTGATAAATTCAAAGACCGTGTATGATCCAAAAAGATATTCTGAATTATTGGCAGAAACCTGTAATTCTGTCACAGAACCATTTGGACTAAAGTTGACAAATGAATTATAATTTTATATTAAATTATGTATCAGATTTGTTTACTTTTAGTACCAATATCTAGAACGATTATTTTCATCTGTCAGTTTTTGCAAGAGGGTCGGTGGAGTAACTTTAAGCGCAGCAGTATATATTAAAGAAAAATTTTTTATTACAATCAGTATAACTAACAATAAAAAATCCTAAAATATTGCGTATTTAATTACCAAGTTGTATTTTATTTTCTTCTTTTATTGGCCCATTTCACTTTCAATTGATCCAAAAGCTCAAAGTTTTCATAAATAAATGGTCTTGTTTCTCTCATCCCTTCTATTACGGATTTTGCCCTCTGCCAAAAAGGACTTGGGTTAAAGACATCAAAATAAAGATTAGTATCAATCATTTGTCTTTTTACCAAAGTACCTGACAGTTCAAAAAAACCACAAACACGAGTAAAATGGCATCTCTCCCTAGATGTACCCTGATATTTTTCTTTATATTCTTCGTAGCTTTTTGCACTAAAATCTTCCAAAAACCAAAGAATAGAATCTCTGTTTCGATCATAAATCTCGTAGAGTGAAAATAGGTTATCTACGTCTTTACCTGCCAACATAGTTAATAGGAAATAATGAATTAAATATTTTTCATTACTTGTATACGAATACTTTTCATCCGATTCAAACTACGAAAGTATTGAGTGCGAACTACTGTNACATCTGCCAGATCTTACTCATGTACTTAAAGAAGCAAGACTGGCCATTAATTTATAATAAATTATATCAGATGAAGCTGGCTTTTAAGATCCTTTGCCCGGTTTCTAATTGTCACTTCTGTTACTCCTGCTGCTTCTGCAATGTCAATCTGCCTTATTGTTTTCCCATCCAGTTGAAGTGATACATATAATACCGCTCCGGCAAATCCCATGGGATCCTTTCCAGCAGAAAATTCTTGCTCGAGAACTTTTTTCATAAGGTCTCTAGCATGTCTTATTGTCCTTTCATTCAACTCAATTTTATTTGCTATCTTGTCTATACATTGGAAACAATTTACCTGCGGTATTTTTCTCTCCAAGTGAAATACAATTTCCCTATAAATTTTGGCAATAGTCTTCCTTCTTAAATTACTGGTTTCTGCAAGTTCATCAATTGTTCTTGACACACCCAGTTCTCTACATGTTATATAAAGACATGCCACTAGGACAGCGTTTATAGTTCTACCTCTTATCAATCCAGCTTCCTGGACCTTTCTATATGTATATGCAGTTTTTTCAACTACGGAAGGTGTAAGGCCCAACTTATCCTTCAATCTGTTCAATAATAAGAAGGCAGTTGTAAAATTACGAGAAGAGCTATCGCGATACATAGTTCTTGAATCCCATATCCTTAGTCTATTCATTCTAGCTTGCATACCTGAATCAATGTATTGGCCGGTAGAATCTTTGTTTGTTTTGCCAATGACTGTTGACAGATTCATATCATGAACTGCAAGAGAAAAAGGCAATCCAGTTCTACTCTTATCAGTTTCGCGATCCTTGAAGTTCGTCCACTCTTTACCAATTTCTTCTATACTATCCCGAACTACTGTTCCGCAGTTACTACACACTAGTTCTCCAGATACTGTATCTGTGACCATCTTATTTTCTTTGATATTGCACGTCGAACACGTAATTAGCTTTGACATTATAACGGTTAATTATTTATATATACGTCGATCAAGTATTTAAGTATTTTGATCTTTATGAATTACCTAAAATCGTATTCACACTAATGTTTGAGTTCTGGTTCCCGCAATTAGTTAACTTATTGCAGTTTTTAATATCAATTATGATACTTTTATTGAGATCTTAATATTCAAAGCTAAAATCACCAGACAGAAAATTCAATTAATTGAAAATAATTTAGAAACTTGTATCCTTTTTATAATATATTATGTATATAATAGTAGACTGACCATGATGGTCGAATCAAGTTCAAGGTTGATGCAATATCATCTATTTGAACAAAATACACAGGATATATCAATTACAGATAATCTTGATAATGAAATAGAATGTCCAAGATGCCATGATGTTATGACTTTATTCTCTGGTTTTGATTTTCTGTATTATCAGTGCGAAGAGTGTCATTTACCACTGTATGCATCATCCAATCAATTTGTTAAACTATGATTACGAATCGGTGTAATTCAACTTGTAATACTTAAGGCTCCGATATTTCAAAAACTAAAAAATTTCGAATGAATTAAGAAAATCTCTGCTCTACATACAACATTTATTTTAAAGTAACGTAATATGATCTTTATTTAAATGTTCAGAGTAGAAGAATCTGTAACTTATTTGCTCATTGTTGGATTGTTTGCTGTAGTATATCAAAATTCATTTTGCTGTACTGTTGTTTATTCTCAGGAAGCTGATCTCAAATATACAAAACAATTAGGAACGAAGGGCATTGAACGAGGACAGTTNACTAATCCGCATAGTCTTGCAGTTGACAATATTGGTAACATTTACGTAGGTGACACAGGCAATAAACGAATTCAAAAATTCTCTCCAAATGGTACATTTATTTTGAGTTGGGGTTCTGTAGGAAGTAATGACGGACAATTTTCGGGTTTGCATGATCTTGCGGTAGATCCTGAAGGGAAGTTCGTATATTCTGTTGAGCTCAAAAATCATCGAGTNCAAAAATTTGATTCTAGTGGGAGCTTTATCACAAAATGGGGATATAACGGGACAGGTGGTCGCGACTCGATGAGAGCGCCACATCAAATAGTGGTAAATTCTGTCGGGAATGTCTACTTGACAGATCCAAATGGTAACCAGATTCTAAAGTATTATGATAATGGTACTTTTATAGGAACCATTGGATCAGCAGGTACGGATCCTGGAAAATTTAATGGCCCTCATGGAATTGCAATCGATGCTAAAGATAATTTTTACGTAACTGATATGAAGAATTATAGAATTCAGGTTTTTGATAATAAAGATACATTTGTAAGACAATGGGGGTCTTCGGGGCTTGGAGCAGACCAATTATCTGAAACTGTTCCGGGCATCGCGATTGATAACAATAATCATGTGTATGTCGTTGATAAAATAAAATCTCGAGTCCTAATGTATGATAACACAGGCAACTATTTATCCAATTGGGGATCTGATGGCAATGGTCCTCAACAACTGCACAAGCCAGAGGATATTGCTGTCAATAATCAAGGCGATATTTACATCACTGATACAAGGAATTCCAGACTTCAGATGTTGCATCTGGAATAATAAAGACGTTTTTGGCGTTCCTTTAGATTAGAGTTATTCGTCGTTAAAACTGAAGTATGAGATATCTCAAATAGTTTCTCTTCACTTGAAGACGACTCTAGCACCATCGCTGATTTTATTCAAAAAATTCTCTTCTTCGGTACTATGCCCTATAATTTTTCCCACTATATTTACAGGAGAATAGGTGAGAATTTCTCCGGACTTACTAATCGGAGTGGGTCCAAAAAAGAGACATAAGGCTCCTCCTTCCGGCCAATATGCAACATCGAATAAATTTACCTTTATTTTAGCATTTTCGGGTCCTTCTGCAATTTGAGTCTTTTCTGTATATAGCTCATCACCCCATCTATGGATGCTAACTTCAATAGGTAGATTTTTAATTATTTTCTGAACGGTTTTTGGAGAATGCGAATCATCCAGTTCTACTGAAATCTCTCCCTCAACATCCTGAAAAATAACTCTAATCTGTTTCTTCATTGTTTCTACAGAACTTGCATATATATTAAATTCTCCTGCGGTCGACAATCTTCGACCGATGCCATGGTCTTGTTCTAACTTTCTGTTTGCACTCCTTACAACGTAAGACTAGTTTTGGATATTTCAACTCGCATATAGAGCAATAATTGTAAAAGTTGTAATCAATTCTGCTAGGTATCCGTTTTGTCTGAACTTTTNTTCCATCAGACTTAAGCAGGCTTGGGGCTAAAGAGTTATGGTCCTTAGAAACTGCAAGTTTCGTATCATAAANTGAANCNCCCANTAGTTTTGAGTTGGGATTGTCCTCTTCAACCTGAGATAAATCGTTACTCTTGAATAATACCATTTAAAATCCCCTCATAACATGAAATAAAAAAATAAAAAAATAATTTAGTTGACTAGTTCGACTAGTCAATTTTTATTTCTTTGGATTTTGATTTTATAGGTTTTTTGAGCTGTATTCTTAATTCTAATATTCCGTTGATGTAACTTGCCTTTGTAGACTCAGCGTCTAATTCTTTATTTACTGGAAGCTCTGTATGATATTTCTTGTTGCCTTTTTCAGCGTGTATCGTTACCAATCCTTCATCCAGTGTTACCTTTACATCCTCTTTAGTTATTCCAGGCATCTCCGCTGTAATTATCATTATATTCTCTTTTTCGTTGATTGATGTATCTACAAGTGGCTTGCGGACGGTACTTCGTTCAACCAATCCTTTGACTGAAGGTCTCACATTCCCAAATTCTCTTATATGAGGCTTTCCCTCCGGTCCAATCGTAATTTGATATCCATAGTAGTACGGTAATGTCTCTGACGCTGTATCACCGGATTCTCTTACTGTCCTGAATACTCTGTTCAGCATATCCTCAGCTTCTGAAAATTCCCTATCTATCTGTTCAAAAAATCTATCTCCAAATCCCCACGGATCTTTCCACAAATCTAGCATTTCACCTTACATTATGTAATGGATATTACAATATATATATATTTCTTCTACAAATAAATCCTTTGTGACTTAACTTAAATAAATTATGAATATCATGACTCCCAAATTCAATTGGATGTTAGTGTGATCCTTATTCAATGGAAAACAACTACAAAATTCTTTTATATATGGCTAGAGAATTCGAATCCAGAATTTGTTTGCTTCTTTCATTTAGAACCATAGCAATTTTAATTATTTTGTCAGGAATATTCCTAGTCTTCTCTTCTAATTTCATTATGCATCATGAAGGTGGCGTCCTGGCAAAGCCAGGAAAAGATAATCCCGGGAAAGGGCACGGAAAAAATAAGAATAATAATTCAGGAGAAGATCGGCAAAAAGATAAACCAAAAGATAAACCAAAAGATGAACCAAAAGATAAACCAAAAGATGAACCAAAAGATGAGCAAAATAAGATACAGGTTGAAACAGACATTTACAAAGGTTTTGCTTTTGATATTGACGGTAATAACGTTAGTAAAAGCTTTAATTTTGCTGCAGTTGGAGATTTTGGATGTTCAAGTAACGCTGAAAAAACAGTTGACAATATTCAAAAAAATAAACCTGAATTGGTATTACCATTAGGAGACCTTTCATATCAAAAAAGTGCCAACTGTTGGTTTGATATGATGACACCACTTAAAAATAAAATATTTACGACACTAGGGTACCATGATGTCAATGATGGACAAGCAAAAATGGATCAATATTATAAAAGCTTTGAGTTAGATAAACCGTACTATTCATTCGATTATGGAAAAGTACATTTTATAGTGATGGCTTCAGAATCGAATTTTGAAAAAAGTTCTGAGCAATATAATTTTGTAACTCAGGATCTTGAAGAAACGTCAAAAAAGAAAGATGTTAATTGGATAATAGTNACNANCTATGGACCATTTTACACATCACCATCTAAACATACATCGGAAAAGGATCTTAGGGATATCTATCATCCACTGCTTGAAAAATATAATGTTGATTTGGTTTTGCAGGCACATAATCACAACTATCAGAGAACATTTCCAATATCATACAACCTCGGGGATAGTTCTATACCAACAGTAACCAATCAATTTACTACGGGTTATAACAGCCAAACAGATGGCATAGTTTTTGCAATAGTAGGCACAGGCGGAGAAGGTTTCTATCCTTTAGATGGTCAAGCATCCTACACGGCCACTCAATTTGACAGATTCGGATTTCTAAATATAGATATTAGCAATGGGAATCCTCATACCAAGTTAACTGGAACATTTTATGACAACAAGGGTGCCGAAGTGAGAGACCAATTCACAATTGAAAAAGAAATTAAAAATAATGGAAATTAGTGATTGATTATAGAAATTCAGATTAACAATAATTGACTCTAGTAAAAGGCATTCTTATTACAGTGGGCCCAGCGCAGTAGGGAGCCACTCGCCTACAAAAGTAGTTATGATCCAAATGGCAACCGCAACTATCAATGCTTTTAGCCACCCCATTCGATAGATAGCTTTTAAAGCCAATAGCCATGCTATTCCTCCAAGTGCCGCCGAAAGCAAACTGTGTCCTAGTGCAATAAAGGCAATATAGTACACTATTGAACCTATAATCGCGGCAAAAAAAGCCAATTTCACGCTTCTTCTTTGTCTCATAAAAAACGTGACTACATAAATTACGACAGTAGAAATTAGTAGTCCGACTAGGAAACGAATAACAGCATCAAGGTTTTCAAATGCCATGGATACACCCGATGTGTATACTGACTTAAATAAATGATTGGCGGTCCGACCGTTTAACCAATTTATAGTTTGTAAACCAACTAATAACATGAACAAGTCTAAATCAAAGACAGTAAATATTATAGGTATAGACACAGGAATTTCCGGAGAGAATTTACAAAAAATTGCTAATATCCTAAATGATGATTTGGCAGATGAGTACTTACTATTGACAAAGACCAAAAATTACCATTGGAATGTTGAGGATCCAAGATTCAACGATCTGCACAAATTTTTCGAAGAACAGTATGAACTTATAGATGCATCTATCGACGAAATCGCCGAAAGAGTAAGGGCATTGGGAAGCAAGACTAGAGCTACTTTGAAAGAATTCATCCATTCTTCACAAATCCGTGAAGACATAGGTTCATTCCCCAATGCAGATACAATGCTAACGAACCTTTTATCGGACCATGAAACCATAATAAAGACGCTCAGGAAAAACATCAAAGAATGTCAAGAGTTAAATGACGAGGGAACAGCTAACTTTCTAACAGATAAAATGGAACAACATGAAAAAATGGCGTGGATGTTGAGATCTTTTATAGTCTGATCTTTGATATTCACGACAATAACTGAACTTCTGCTGATGAATTTACAATTTTAAATCAGGACATCGTTTCTGCTATTCGAATAAACGAAACTGAAAAGAATAATATGAAAAAGCATAAAGGGAGTTGCTGAAATTTAATGAGTCCTCTTTCACGATCTTTAAATAAATCCTATATCACTAAGATTCTATATGCTTTTGACAAGAACAAGTAAAATTCTGACTGCTCCAATTATCGTAACTTTACTTGTAATGGTGCTATATTCCGGTCAAACCCATGGTCAGTCAGTGTCAGTTAACCCTAAAGTCGTTCATGCAGGTGGTGGGAACGCTACATCACCGTTGCTAGATTACGTGCCTCAACAGGTAGGAATTAAGGCAGGCGAGAGTATTATTTGGGATAATCCAACAACTGTAGCAGAACCACATTCTGTGATATTTATGAAAGACAAGAAATTTTTGCGGATTTTGTAGTTCCATTTATTGTAACGAATTCAACCCAGTTTCAGTCACCTCAACAGGGGTCCAATACTGAACCAATCATTGTACCATCTCAATCGGCAGATTCAAAAGTGGTAATGACTATAAACGCAAGAGCATTCAACCCTGTGGCTATTGATTCTAAAGGTAACGTAACATACCTAAAGCCTAATTCTCAATATAGTATGGACGGTACTGAGAGCTATATTAATTCCGGCTGGCTCTGGCCAAATGAATTAGCTCCTCCTGGGGGACCGGCGATCAATAACTTTACTGTCACGTTTGAAAAAGCAGGAACATATAGTTACGTTTGTAACATACACCCTTGGATGACAGGATTAGTAACTGTAAATTAAAAAGCTTAATCTAATTTATTCAAGTAATCATGGAACGCCCAAGGATATTCAAAACGACCTTGTAATAACTTACAGACTTGAGACTAATAACTCAATCCCATACTGTTGACATTGGCCGTTGTAGAAAAAAGTAGTAAAAAATAAAGATTTTTTTCTTTTTATCACCGTTTAATTCAGGGAAGCGAAGGGATCCTTCTCATTGGTATTAATGTTTGTTCCTGTGTCAGTGTCTGTGTCGACAAATTCATCATTATCCGATTGATCGGTGTTTCCTATATGTTGGCTGATTCCTCCAACAGCTGGATTGGTATTTGTAGGTTTACTTTGGTCAGAAGATTCTGATTTATCTTGACCATTTTGAGATATCTGTTTGTCGTCTGTAGGTGGATCATTACTAAGTTTTGTTGTCATTGCTGGTTTGTTGTTGTTGTCAGCTTGTTCTATTTGTTCATCTGATATCAGCATGGATTTGTCCTCTTTTGGAGAATCGTTACTAAGTTTTGATGTAATTGCTGGTTTGTCTTCTTGTACTTTTAGCTCGTCTGTCTTGGGCTCGGTTTTATCTTTAACTACAACTTCATCTGTCTTGGGCTCGGTTTTATCTTTAACTACAACTTCATCTGTCTTGGGCTTGGTTTTATCTTTAACTACAACTTCATTTGTCTTGGGCTTGGTTTTATCTGAAACTGCAGCAGCACCTTCATCGAGTTTGAATGTAATTGCTGGTTTTCCGTTTTGATCTTTTTCTATTNCTGGTTTGGCTTTAGCTTCGTCTTTGTAGGATACTACTTCGGTCTTAGTGTCAGAAGGTATATTATCACTAATACGTTCAATTATTTTCTTCTTTGCCGTCTTGGATATACTAAAATGATCTAATGTTTCACCCTCATTGGTAACGAATTTAGCATCTATTTTATCGTCAGAAAAATGGATATATAAGACGCCAAATTTGGAATCCTGTTGAAATGCCATGAATGGAGCTTTATCAGAAAGCCCATGTAGGTTTACTCCACCAGTTCCAACTATTGCGAAAATTGCACCGCTGGGATTGTTATAATCTGTTTTGCTAGCACTTGTTACTACTGGTTCTCCAGATTTCTGTTGATTGAATGCTAAAGGAAAGCTTCTTTGATAGTTATGGACGTGGCCTTCTAGAACTAAGTCCACCCCATATTGATCAAACAGAGGATGAAATGATTCTCTAAAATCTTTATCCCCTTCGCAACCCGAAGCCTTACATTCGTTTGGAGAGGAGTAAAAAGGATTATGCATGTTTACTACTATCCATTTGATGTCTGGGTTATTCGCTGCATTCCTAAGATCATTTACTACAAAATTGTATTGGTCTGAGTTTGGTTCAGATTCCTCTTCCGTTGACATTATCAATATATGTACATTATTAGTATCAAAGGAATAGTATTGTTTTGAAAGTCTAAATTGATTAAGGTATGAATTTAGCAAGGTATCGCTATCCTCATGATTCCCGATACTTATTTTCGTAATCGATTCTATAGGCTTCATAACACTCAACCAACAAGTCGAAGTTTTATCATAGGAGAAATCTCCCAGAGCCAATAATAATTTAGGATTTAAGTTCCTTACATTCTGCACCGTTTTTTCAGTATTGTCTGAACAGCCCCAATCTCCGGCTGCAGCCATGGTTGTGTCAGACGCAGCAAGTACTTTTTGGAAAGACGCAGGTGTATAAGTTACTGTTACTATTACAAGTAACAATAATGAAAATACCGACAAGAACAATTTTGCATGAGTATTTTGAATTTGAATCAACCTAATCTAAATAACTTTGATTAATTATCATTTTAAGTAGTTCTTTACATTATTATTATGAAAGCTACATAGGATTCTTTTCTATACAATATTCTGGTTCAGTTTAATTTTAGATCTTCACAAATGAATACTATACAAGAATGTATGAATTTTTGTTCTACATAATTGTTCGTAAATCTCCAACGTACCNTGAAGACAAAATTCCAATAGAAAATATTGACTGTGTTGTAGACGAGGTTTTCCGTTCATGAGAATCGCATTCTTTAATTGATCATGATTTTCTAATGCCACTGAATGAGGCACCAATAATCTGTTTTCTTGCTATCCTTACAACTTCAAATATAATTTTCTTCATATCTTGAGAGGAATTACCTACTATCCTAACTACTATTCCTTGTCTAGCTGGTAGAATTGATGTCGCTCCGGATATATTGCCCTTAACCTCAAATCCCTTTATCTTATCACTGATCTCATATTGGAGAGCATCTATATAGGATTCTCTGGTAACGACATAAGTTGTACCAACTATTTGGAAGTTTCCTAATATCCATTCGTCCCTCAAATTTTCATTCCTTGGTTCTAACTTCACTGTGTCCATAAATCTAGTCTTACCCGACTGGTTCCTTCCCACGGTCCTTAAATAGCAAATGTCATACTCGAATGCTTCACCACTTGCTACTCTGCCAGGAACTATCGTTTCTGAGTAAATCAATGTGGCGTTATCATGTACATTCAATTCTACTTCTTGATAGAATCTGGAATTACGAAAGGGTATTATTTGATCCGGGATGTATTCAAAATAACTTCCGTCCCCCACCTTGATATTAACGATCTGACTTGCATAATTTTTTTCCATCTTGTAAATTCTTGTGGCTCCTTGAGTGGTAACATGAGCAAAGGCATTGTTATNTAATGTAATATCAATGCGATATCGGTCTCCTTGCAATATTCCACCAGAAGGCGAAACTATATACAAATAAGCCATGATAGGAAGGGTCTCTTCCAAATACATAGCTCGTTGTGCGAAGAGCGGCACACGACTATATTGTTCTCTTATAATAGTTTTACCTGTATAAGGATCCCTTTCAAGATTTAGGCGCAAAATACCTACCTTTCCTGACCTGCCAACTTCACGTTGGCCCGTGGAATAGGCCTCAAACTCCGGTGGAATATTTTTAGGAGTATAAAAATCGAAGGACAATCCAAATCCCCATCCTACTAGACCAGATTTCCAATCATGTCAATAGTTTCCAATATTCTTTGTATTCATCTGGATACTTCCACATTGTTTGAATAAGCTAATAATATCAGTCAATTTACTTTTTTACTAGCTTTCGGTAAAGTGTCAAATAGAACGTCTTTTATAATAAAAGATACAACTGCATCCACACCTCGACCCGTTTTAGAGTTGACAAAAACCGTAGGCTTGTTTCTTCTAACAATCTTTGCGTCGCGTTCCATTATCTTAAGATCTGCTCCTACATACGGAGCTATATCTATCTTGTTTATTACCAAAAGATCACAATTCTCAATACCCAATCCCCTTTTTCTTGGATATTTGTCACCGCCTGTTACATCNATTATGTAAATAAAATAGTCTGCAAGAGCGGGACTAAATGTTGTTGTTATATTGTCTCCCCCGCTTTCAATCAATATCAAATCAAGAAAATCATATTTTGATTCCAATTCTTCAACTACAGAAAGATTTATCGATGGATCTTCTCTGACAGCAGTATGAGGGCATCCACCAGTAGCAACCCCGATTACTAAGTCTTCAGGTAATAGACCTTGGTCGGTTGCAAGATTTTGTTTCATCCTTTCTGCATCTTCTTTTGATATTACGTCATTAGAAATTATGCTTACTTTGTATCCATTTGCGGAAAGTAGTGGAACAATCTGTTCAATAAGCATCGTTTTACCTGAACCCACAGGACCCCCTATTCCAACTCTAGGAATTCGCAAAGGAGCCATAAGCAACTTAGTCTTTTTTCATGTAATAAACATTTTTGAACTCATGGCTTCGTGTTTCATTTGCAAAATATCGAGTCCAGGAGCAAATTGCCATATACTTGAAATCGATCTATCTATATTATCCAGGACGGATTTCAAAATGACCGGCCGTAGCTCATGAATTATTTTTTGTCCGTCGTAATGCTGAAGTATACCCAATCTCAAGGCAGCTCCTATAACGCTCACAGTGAATCCATAAAGTAGTATTAATCCAGCCTTGTTCTTAGAGATGTCAAGAGACCAGCTGGCTACTCCAAGGGATACAGGGTAAATCCCTGTTGCGTTACCATTGCGGACAGCTTTTTGATAATCCTTCAACATTTTTTTGTCTTTCACAAAAGTGCTGACACATTTTAGTAATTGACTACCGGATCTAACAGACGCACTTCTTGTCGCCTCTATTAACCTCATAGAGTATAAAGACTGATCTACATTAAGGAGGGCCGTAAGATCTTTTTTCATGCATGATTCATAAGCGTTACCCAAAGCCGCACAGTCAGATGGTCCCACTACCTGTTTTAAGTAAGTAGAAATATAATGAAAGATATCTTTGCTCTTTAACTTCTTTACTTGCGATAGTGCCTCCAGTCCACTAGAGGTTGCATACAGTCCTGTTGGGAAAAATGAATCGGACATTTGCAATAAACTGACATCTTCATTACCAATCTCAATGTTCATGTACATCATAACCGGCTTCAGGTTCAAAAATTATGTTCTCACTTTTAATAACTATATTATTAATCAAATTAGAGAGAAGTGTTTGAAATAGTCCAACTTCAGATTGTGACTGTATGGGAAAATATATTTTACCACCTACAATTTTGATTGGTCTGTGCATGTTACCGATAGTATGACCAATCTTGATTGCCGTTTCGAATAATTGATCTTCTGACATGATACCCTTTAAAGATATCATAGCGACATTTTCTGGTGTCCGATTAGCTATAACCATTTTCTCTTCTGTTAACATGACAACGTCACCATTATTAATATGGTATCCCGGAATCAAGGTAAGAGCTAAATCTGTCCCCTTATCAGATATCTTTCTGATTCTGGCCCTGTCAGACTCTAAGCGGTTGATTTCAATTTTCTCAACAAGTCCCGTTTTGATCATTTCTTGGTATTTGTTTTTAGGTCTGAATCGGAATGGATATTGCCAATTATCTTATAAATATGGATCATATGTATTCTGAGTCACTCTAGTCATAGGATTCCTCGCTAATAGTTATGTTTTTTCTTTGACATTTTGCTTTTTTCATCTCAAGATCATACGAATGTATTCAAACTGAACTACTTTGGATCTTGTGATTCTCTGGATTTTCTGAGTGAAATAAAAATTAATCATTAAATATATACTAACACGTGAATCCGATTAGAACTTTTATAAATTTGTAATTTTTAGCCATCAGATATCTGATTGAAGTAAGACAGCATATGCACAAAATAGTAGCCTTGCATTAGATAAAAGAACCTAAAATAAAATAAATACCGTAGTAAAAAAGAGGAACTGTTAACAATATAGTTATATATTTGTGATATTCTGATCGTATAATATTGAAACCTCTGGAGGCAAGGTATGAAGACAATCCTAGCCAGGCATAATCCATCCATATATGCGCAAAAAATAGAAAAGCTATTCCAGCTGGATGTCCTAGTAGTGAAATTGAATCGGATATTAATTTAACACCTACAGTGGTCCACCAAACTATGAAGAAGGGATTAAGACTTGTGAACATAATTCCAGCAAGATATGGATTTTCAATCCGAGATGTATTGATAGCTGAATTAGGGCTACCCCTTGTTCGTATTGTCCTTACCACATAAAGTATTCCAAAAACAATCAAAAAAGCCCCGGCAATAAAAGTAATGATTTTCNTTGTACTAAAAGTTAAATTAATAGNANATAATACTACAAATGGTAAAGAAAGTAAAATAATTACTGGAAGTTCTATTATTGTGTGACCGACTGCTATTTTAATTCCAGACCAAAATCCTCCATATTTACTCAANGCTAAATTTGCAAANAGGAGTGGACCTGGAGAAAAAACGCCAGATACAGAAACAAGTATAATTTGTAAGCCCATCTCAACTAATGCCATACTAGGAACCTCCACTTACCATTCAATTGGTTTTTTGTATCTAAANAAACTGCCAGTANGACCCTCTTCATCTACCAGTGCAAAGTGAACTATGTCTTTGGCCGCCTTCTCAGCGCTAACGGGAGCCATTTTGCCTCCCATATCAGTGTTAACCCATCCAGGACACACGGCATTTACCTTTATGTCCCCGTCTCTTAATTCATCGGCCATAATCAATGTTAGGGCATTAAGTGCTGCCTTTGATATTCTATAGGCGGCATGATACCCAGCCATCTCGCTCATTGCTCCGTAACCTGATGAGATGTTCACTATCCGGCCGTATCCATTCTTCCTCATAATAGGAACAAGGATTCTGCACATGTTAAATGCCCCATAAAAATTGACATCTAATGTCTCCTTTACAATTGTTTCATCCACGTTAAACACGCTTGTTCCTTCATCCAGGTAAATTCCAGCATTATTAATCAGGATATCAACTCTCCCGTACTTTTTTAGGATCCAATCCCGAAGAGTTTCAATATCTTTACTATCAGTTACGTCAAGTTTGTGATAAANAATATTTTTTTTATCAGCACCCAGTTTGGCTGCTGCTTGTTTACCATGTCCTTCATTCCTACTTGTGAGAATTACACGGCAACCAACTTTGGATAGTTCTTTACATATTTCAAATCCAATCCCACGATTTCCTCCGGTCACAACTGCTACAGGGCTATTTTGTTTCAAGCTGCGTTGTCTTCATACTGATTACGTCATTCTTATCAATCTTCCCGTGGATAAAGACCAATTAGTAAATTTTCGAATATTTCAGTAGTGAATTCAATTTAATATCCATTTTGTAAACAAGATTTTGTTTCAATACACTTTATCTCATGCATGACTCATCCACAAATTAAAATATGATAGATAGCTTAATACCCTAATGAAGATAAACGTCAAGCCCAAATATGTTGATGGATTTGTATTGGCTGTTCCTAAAAATAAGATTAATGCCTATTTACGCCTAGCTAGAATCTGTGGCAAGATTTGGCTTGAGCATGGCGCTCTGGAATACAGTGAGTGCGTAGGAGACGATTTGAAGGTAACGATGGGAATTCCATTTCCCAAAATGATCAAAATTAAATCTAGAGAGACCGTTGTCTTCTCATGGATAACATATAAATCGCGAGCTCACAGAAACAGTGTTAACTCCAAAGTAATGAAGGACAGCCGCATGAAAAATATGAATCCAAAATCAATGCCCTTTGATCCTAATCGCCTGGTATATGGTGGTTTCAAGATCCTAGTATCTGAAACATAAAATATACTATCGCCTTATGTCTTTTGAATCCACAAAATACGGAATCAAGGCTCCTGGACTAAATAATTCAAATATTTTAGTAGAATATAATAACTCTACAATAGAATTTCAATTAGCAAAGACTCGAAATTTAAGACCCTACGTAGGCAGTTATAGTTCTTAAACTTAAGACTGGATTTATTATCGATTTGCTATTGATAAAAGTCTGGCGCGTCTAACTTTTTTGTGTCTTTGATTCCAATGCCTCGAAAAGTCTGAAATCAGTGACTCAAAATTATCACATGATTTATTGTCTTTAGCAGCTCTACTGAATTTCTGTCCATATCTTATACATGTCCAACATCCAATAAGAGGAATCAACGGTGCAATATTATATCCTGTTTGTTTTCCTGAAAATCCCCATGCTTCGCCTACTACACAGTATTGAGAATCCTTGACCAATATCATCCGATCTATTTCGTCTATTCCATTTTTCAATTTTTGAGACCAAATAGGACATATTTCTTCAAACGACAGATCTGATTCTAAAGGTTGGGATTCAGTATGAGTTCCTTTGAGAAACTCTAACTTTATCATATTACTATATGCTCAAACTAATCTATAACCTTTAGCCTTAATTTTTTTGGTTCCAGAAACTTATCCAGAATTTTTGCATGGAACTGTTAGAGAATTAATCAGGGGAATATGTCCGTGGTCCGTATTCATGCATTTGATTTAATAAATTTTTCATGAACAGCATCCATTGATTTTTGCATAGGTTTTTTTCAAAATGTCCAAACTCATCTAATCTTTCAGAATATTTTTGTTTGATATTCCATTTTCATCAAGCATTTAGATTTTACTTAACTCATCATCATCACTGTAGGCTCTTTCTGCATGCTCTTCAATATCCAATCCCGCTGATTCTACCTTTGGAGAAACCCGGACACCAATCAATACGTCTATCCCCTTCATTATTGCATATGTACCACCAAATCCTAGAGCCGCTGCAACACCTACTCCGATTGCCTGTATCAACAACTGGTGCGCATTACCATATAGGAGACCGTTTACACCAGTAGGATTTATTGCAGTAGAAGCAAAAATTCCTATAGATAAAGCTCCGATTATTCCTGCAATTCCATGGACTGAACTAACATCTAGTGCGTCATCAATTTTGAGTCTGTCTTTGAGAAAGAGTACACCAAGATAAGAGGCTATACCAATTGCAATACCAATAACAAAGGCATGCTCCACACTGACGTAGCCAGAAGCCGGAGTTATCCCTGCAAGTCCTGCTATTGCACCGTTAATTGCAGCTATTACGCTTGGTTTTCCCGTTCTCATCCATGAAAGTCCTACCCATATTAGTGCAGACACCGCCGAAGCCATGTGAGTGTTAATAACAGTGTTGCCTGCAACTCCTCCTGATGCTAGAGCACTTCCTGCATTGAAACCAAACCAGCCAAGCCAAAGGAGAGATGATCCAAGAACCGCAAGTGGAATGCTATGAGGAACCATAATCGAAGGACCAAAGTCCTTTCTTCTGCCTAAAACAAGAGCTGCGGCAAGCGCACCCATTCCGGCGCTTGTGTGGATAACAATGCCCCCTGCAAAATCCTTTACTCCAATAACGTTAAGCCACCCTCCGACGCCCCAAACCCAGTGCACCAGTGGATAGTAAACAAGTAAGCTCCAGGCTGCTATAAACAAGACAAAGGCACTGAATTTCATTCTTTCAGCAATAGCTCCGGTTAAAAGTAAGGGGGTAATTACAGCAAACATCATTTCAAATTTTACGAACAAAACTCCCGGAATGCTTGGAGCGTATTGTTTTAGCGCATCATCCCATGGAATACCTTTTAGAAATGTCCAATCCAGGTTTCCAGCCAAGCCTGACGTATCAGGACCAAAAGATAAACTAAAGCCAAAAATGAACCACATTACACTTAGAAGTGCCATCCCAAA
>Ga0065706_1000001_pt1 | contig 80972 bp, 101 predicted proteins | sample SwibulcommuniRL3_FD_59093 | JGI IMG/M metagenome (GOLD analysis project Ga0065706, IMG submission 59093) | Bulk soil microbial communities from switchgrass field near Rose Lake, East Lansing, Michigan, USA - RL3 Bulk Soil v2 (version 2) | ecosystem: Environmental > Terrestrial > Soil >... | reverse complement strand
TGAGGCATTCTCTGCTGATGCCTCTCTGCTGAGCAGTCTGAGAAAAACCAAAAAAACGTTACCAACTTGGGTATTGTTACCAATTAGGGACCAAACTATATAATGTTACTAATTTGAGTATACTTATATTTGGTAACATTATTTTTAATTTACCTTAATTAGTAACACTATTATTCTAATATTTAGATTTTCTAATTTCTAGAATTTTACTTAGACAAAAAACAGTAAAAAACAAAGAAATAAAGATTCTTTTATATACTGTGCTCCCGTAATTCTTTTGAATTAAAATGTAATTTTAAAAATCTGTTATCTGCTTGATTAGGTTGGTTATGTCCAATCAAGAGCGGTTAAAAATCATAATCCGCTTAACTGTAAGCGTAAAAACTGAAAAATAGAAATTCGATTCTGTTTATCTGAAAAGCATTTAATGCGAGTCGATGCGAGACATTGACCACTTAAGCAGAATTCATAAAAGTAGATTTTTCAGGTGATAAAAAGATAATGACAAGATTTTAAAATTAATTAGTCGTAAGCATTAACTGAAGAGATTTTAATTAAATCGAAACTTGAATAATTTTTTTGTTCAAGTCTTAATGTTCGACAAGAACAATATAGCGATGTTAGATCAAACATCATTAAAAAATGATCCATTAAATAAACTGGAATATTTAGAATACAGTTTTTTAATCGGAAAAACGACAAAGAGACAATTTTTAAACAATGTCTCAAGAACGATAAGGAGATTGGTATAACTTGAATAAATTTATACCATTGAACAAACAAGAACGGGAATTTAGTTTTATTATAAATTCCATAATGAAACAAGGAGATAATGAATAATGCAACAAGAACAATTAAGACAAATTGAAGATCGGATCGTGAATACTCTAAGTTATTCTGTTTTTTATGATAACTTAGAAAAAACTGAATACTTTGTTAATTCAGAAAATAAAGAATCATTGATATTGACTTTTAGTTTTGTGACTACATCAATGATTAACGACATAAATACAGAATTAGGATCGGATATTCATGCATTCTTTCCCTTGGATAATGCAATTAAGGTTTATGTCCATCTTGAAAAGGTGCAACTAGATTGAATCAAGAAATCGAAAAAACCAAAGATGTATCACTTTGGATAAATGGATCCGTAGAAATAGAAATCGAAAAAATAGATATTGATTGGTATCAATGTCAATTATTCGATCATGTAGCAAATCGGTGTTTTGTGTGGCATAAACAACAGATTGAATCTATGATATTGTCAGGATTTAATCAGGTGATTGATTAATGAATAATTTTTATTTGTTAATCTTTCTTACTGCATTCTTTGCATCAATGACAATACTTACAACAATCCAAATCGTAAAGGGTCAAAATCTAGAATCGTTAGATTTAGAATGTAGAACAAATTATCATGCATACTGCTTTGGTGATAAATGGCAAAAAATAGTCGAAGAGTCCCAAGAAGAGACCGGACAACAATTAACGGATCCACATATGCAAAAAGAAAAATCAGATATCTATGAGGATCAAAGTTTTATGTGTAAGCATAAAAATCATATTGGAAATAGCACCGATCACGAAATTGTTTGTATAATTATTGATGATGATGATTATATGAATAAACAAAACTTAGACAATATCATGAATCAATTCAAAAACGATTTAGATACATTTAGCATTGATGATATTATGGGAGAGATGAAATAATGACAAGTAATAAAATTGATGAATGCATAAAATACGCTAGAGAATTTGAAATAATTCCCAAGGATTTTATTATTTCAAATAATGCATATAGCATATTAGTAAAAAGATTTCCTAATTTGGATATCGAAGAGACCGGAGATATAATAAAAGAAGTTTTTGGATTTCTTGCAGGTTATAGAATGGGGTTGAGTGAAAAATGACAAAGAACAATAACGACATAAAAAGCGTTTATGATCCAAAACTACAATATAATAAAAGGTTAGAGTCAGCAAAAAAAATGTTTGATAAAATGGACAAAGATACCGTTTTTGCAGATAAGAAATCGACATTTTTTGCAGTTAAAGCATCAAAAGATAATGGATATTATAGCATAAAACAAAATAATGATAATTGGTTATGCAATTGTTTTGATTATGTCCATTATATCGAGTTAAACCCTAAACATGAATGTAAACACATAATTTTTATCAAGTTGTTAGTTGACAAAAAACAAAAAATTCCATTAAAGGATTTAACCCCTTTACTAGATAAGGAGATAAACGAAAAATGACAGATAAATATTATGTGTCAATGACCGATAAATTTATGAGCGGTTGGGGAATGGCAAAAGACAAAGTAAACAAGTTAGTTATAGAATGCTCAAATTATGATGAAGCGTTAATCGTTGAGCAGAATGCAAGAAATAGATCAGAGATGAAAAACGTTAACATATGCATGAATAAACCATATTATAATCAAAATCAATATTATGTAAGTTGGCATAATAAACAAGATTATTCTAGTTGGTTTGAAAAGGGATATTTCAAAAGGGATGATCGATAATGCAAGAACAAATTATTAAGGCAATACCTAGGGCGGTCACGGTTAAGAATGCAAGATTATTCTTTGATAATAAACGTCAAGCATTTAGATTAATTCACTATAATGATGAAATCTTAACCGTTAAAGTAATTGAACCCATAACCGGATCCGGTCAAACAGATTTAGAAATAATAAACGTTTTTCCGGTAAGTGAATCTAGCAAATCAGCAATTTATCAAGCATTAAGTTATTTAGGAATTAAAGAATACTTAAGTGATATATGCGATAAATTGGACATTGATGATCGTAAATTATCATATGACTTTTGGGGTTTTGATGCATTCCATAAATCAATGCATTATGATCCTAATCGTAGATCAACTTTTGAACGGGGACCATATGAAAAAAGAAATAAAAGCGATTGGTTAAGCATTCAAGAAGATTTAATAAATCAAGATTTTCCTGAACCTAGGGCAAATATGAAATATTACTTAATTGATGGATGGAACGGGAATGATACCGAATTTAGGAAAGTGATAAAATCATCAACTTATGAAGCGGTAGATCATGAAGTAATAAAAATAATGCATTCATACGGATTTAGGAAATTTGAACCCTTGGGATCGGATCCTGATGGATATATTCGATATAATAAATACGGTGATACTCAATTATCAATAACAATCGAAGAATTAGAATTTAAAAATGATGATGATAAACAAGATACCTTAAAACATTACAATACAATTTGGAACGGGACTTATAGCGTAGAATTTAAAGAAAAATATCTTGAAAATATGCAACCTCATCATAATGAAGTTGTCAATATGGGAGATAAGCAATTTAATGCAACCGTATATTTAATGAAACAATCAGATATTTCTAAATGTCCTCAATATATCTTAACACCAGAACATTATCGAAATAATGGATCCTGCAAGTGTGATGATCCAAATGATCCAAATATGAAGGAATGGGGTTATACTTGGGATCCTAAATCAAAAAGATGGATCGGATCGGAGGATGAATAAATAAAATTGGTATATTGTGACTTAAAGAAAATATACAAAAAACCCTATATTCACGCTATAAAATTAGTTCACGAAATAGATCAATATCCTGATATCTCATATTTACAACAAAGTTATGATGATGTTAAGGATCCAATTGAGAGACAAAAATATTTGGATCAGGATAAGCAAAGATTGAATGATGCAAATAACGGTTATTGGTGGATGATTGGCGTTTATGCTCAAACAGAAATTTTAGTTCCTATTGATGGGACTAATTCCTGCCAATTGATACCGTTAAAATCTGGTGGATTGTGGGGTATTGAGTCAGATAGCGGATCCGATTATATCCAAGATATAGAAAAGCAGGAAATAGATCAATTAAAAGACTTATGCAAAAAACTACATGTTAGAATACCAAAAGACATAATGATTATAGGAGCAGATTAAATAAAAATGGAATTAGAAAAATTAAAACTAGAATTCTATGAGGATAAGGAAAAAATGACAAGGGATCAATTATATGATTTAATAAATCAGTTATGGACGTCAGAAGATAAATTATATAATTTATTGGATGAATTAAGAGACCAACATGATCGGGAAATAGATAAACGGAATTATAGGGATGATTTAGATTGATAAATGAACAATACTTAGAAAAATTCTGTATTGATAAAATAAACAAAATAGGAAAAAAATTAAGGGTTAATCCTCAAGATGCATTATTAAATGGTCAATTTGATATATTAAATCAAGTTTTATCAATAATAGCAAAAGAACAATCTTGGGAAAATAAACAGGAAATTTGTGATAATGGACATAAGGCAATAAATAAAGATGAAAATAGATCGTTTAAGGTTCTTGAGTATGATCCAAGGTTTGATAATGGGAGTTAAAGAAATTGATTAAAATAAAATTAAACAAAAATGATATTAATGCAATATCTAATTTTTTCGGGGAATGGATCATCGATAATGAAAGTTATGATTTCGATGAAGATATAGAACTAAAAAAAGCATTAATCAAATTAGGGGTTTTAGATTCAGATGATTAATTATTTATTACCAATAGATCAACCCTTGGAAGAGAGAAAAAATAAACCTTATCCAATTTATAAAAAAACAAAAAATACAGAACAACAAACAGAAATAATTAACGACAATAATAATAAGGATCCTAAAAAAATAAAAATTGATTGGAATAAAATTATCGGTTATGAAAAAATTAAAAAACAATCACCAAGGCATTAATGAATAAAAACGATAAAAAAATTCATGTTTTAGTTGTCGGTGCAGCAGGAACATCTAAAACAATATTTTTAAAAGTTATCGAAGAGAATTTAAAAAATCAAGGTTATAATGTTCATTATCTTGATGCAACTACTTTGACCTCAAGCGGTGTAATTGAATATATGTTTAATCATGATATTGATTATTTGCTGCTTGATGAATTAGATAAGTTGTTAAAAGAACATCAGGCAACTTTTTTAAATCTCTTAGAATCTGGAATATTACAAGAAACAAAATTTAAAAGAATTAGAAAAAAAGACATGTCTAGCACTATAGCAATATGTACAGGCAACTATATTGATAAAATTATGGAACCGTTAAAAACTAGATTTTTAGTGTTGAATATTCCGAAATATACAAAACAAGAATTTTATGAGATATCCCAAAAACTCTTAATGTCTCAATATGGAAAAAATAAAGAAATTGCCTATTATATCACGGATCAAATATGGAAAATATTCACAGAAAAAAGACAAGAGGATCCAAATATGCGTCAAGCGGTGCAAGTTGCATGTTTATCAGAAAATAATAAAGAATCTGTGGATCCAATATTACAGACACTAGAACAATATTCATTAAAATTCGAGTGATAATAAAATGGATGAAAATAATTTTCCTGATGAATCTTATGTTTATTTTAATTGTAAAGAATGCAATGCTTTATTTTCTACGACTCATTATTTCGCAGATATTGAAAATTTTATTTGTGATGATTGTTTAGATAAGGAATAAATTAAAAATGGTTAAATTCGATATTGATTTGAATTTATGGATCCAAGTGATTAACAGAAAAAATAAAACTTATTCTATAGATCAAATAGAGAAATTTATAGCAATTGCATTAAATAACGAATTAGCAAAAAAACATAATTTAGATTATAATTATACACTTAGATATAGAATAAACTAATTAATCTTAAAGTAAATCTTGTCATTATCTTTTATCACAATTATTATTTATTTCTAATTAATCCTTTTATTCATGTTTGATTATTGCATAATTATACATATTGAAAAGTAAAGGATCCAATAATATCAATATACAGAAGAGAAGATTAAAGTTAATATCATTATTAGGATCAGGTTTATCCTTATATGAAATAGCAAATAAATTAAATTGTTCTATTGATACAATATACAAAGATAAGGAATATATCAGTAAAGAAGGATTAAACCAGTTAAGGGATTTAGGCAATACAGAATTATGTTTCTACTTCTCGACTATAATAAATGACTTGAATAATGTTAAATTATTTTTATGGAGTATTTTAAAAACGGATAAGGGTAAGAACGGGACACAAAGTGATATAACAACAAAAGATAAGATTTATGCATCAAAAACAATAATCGATTTAGACAATTCATTAAGGGAAACTTACAAGGATTCAATTGCATCAATCTTAATTGATGATTATAAGAAGAGATTAGAACACTTAGAATCTATATTATCACTAGAGAATACTAACGATATAACAGAAGATAATAAACCTATTAATTATATGACTTTAAACTTACCAAAACTAAAAGAACAAAACAACAAAGTAGAACCTTAATAGTAATATCGATAATGGAATGTAATACGATTAAGGTATAATGTAGTATTGTAAGTATTGATTAATAATATTATTAATGCATTGATTGATTAGTTAACATCATAAAGGTTAATTGATGTTTATATGTGGTATAAGGGTATTGATAGATAAGATTGTTTGAGCAGCAACTTTTTACTTTTTGAATTCCAAATATTTTTTTTGTTTCCAATTTTAATATCAAAAAAAATATTATTTCTTTCTTTTGTTACTAATCAAAGAACTAATCTTTAAATAAATTCTCCGGTGTTTTTGTTACCAATACCAAGTAATGGTAAAATGCAGCACCACTCTGTATATGGACAGGTATTTTTACTGAGGTTTCTTTGTGTTACTACTTAGAGAGATATGTATGTATAAGAGTTAGTAGCCCATCTTCCCTACTTGGTGAGTCTGGATGTAGGATTTGTTTCAAAGACATTGGAAGATGGTGGTATTTTAGGAAGAGGTAGTATTTAGGTATTAAGATAGTATGGTATCAGGGGTAGTATGGTGATAGAGTCCCTTACTACCCCTAGCACTAAAGGTATCCTATCTTAACCTAAACTCTCTATAATACTACCACAGAAGGGACATTTGTTTTTACTGTAATCAAGGTTAAACCTTTTACATGATTTACAAAAGTAGTATCTTGTTTTCAATTCATTTAGCACACTCCAAGTGATACACACCTATCTTCTTCTCTTTACCATTCTTATCATAAATGAATCTAACAGTATATGCTTGCATTGATTTGATTTCTTTTTTACACTTCTTGCATCTACTCATCTATGATTCTATACGCTCCTTTGAAATCACAATTAAAACATTTGAGTAAATCGAATTTGCTTCCTTGAATAATTACCTGTAGTGTATCACATTCACAATTAGGACATTTCATTTCTTAATCTGATATCCTGCATGGTCCCATGCCCATAAATGATCTTTCATGTTCTTCTCCCATACACATGTCCATCCACATTGCACACAGGTTAACTTCCTTCTATTCAATTCTTTATCCATTTTCTTTTCTTAGCACTTATAAACAATAGGGATAACTGAGAATAGAATATGGTTAGAGTAAGACCAAAGAAAGGTAAGAAGTTGAGAAAGGGTTTTGGATGGTTGCCTGATGTTCCAGATGCAAGAGACTATACATTCAAACCAAAGTTCGTTAAACCTGTCAGTAGCGTAGACCTGAGAGATAAATGTCCACCTGTAGAAGATCAGGGTAATCTCGGATCCTGCACTGCAAACGCTTTGATATCTGCTTTAGAATTCTTAGAACTAAAACACGGAGAACCCTTAGTAGACTATTCAAGATTATTTCTGTATTATAATGAAAGAGTATATATCAATACTGTCAACGAAGATAGTGGAGCAATCATCAGAGACGGAATCAAGTCCCTTAACAGAAAGGGAGTATGTCCTGAGTCTATGTGGCAATATCAAATTGGGAAATTTGCTGACAAACCGACCAAAGAATGCTACAACGAAGCAAGGTTGCACAAGACAATTTCATATCAAAGAATAAACACATTTGCTCAGATGAGAGCATGTCTTGCTGAAGGTCATCCGTTCACGTTTGGATTTGCTGTCTATGAATCATTCTGGGATGCAAATGAATCTGGTGTAGTTCCTATGCCTAACTTTGACACTGAAAGTGTCATAGGGGGACATGCAGTTCTCTGCGTTGGTTACGACAATGCAACTCAAAGATTTCTGTGTATGAATTCTTGGGGGACTAACTGGGGAAATCAAGGATTCTTTACAATGCCATACGAATACATGAAGAATAAAAACCTAGCAGACGACTTCTGGGTTATAAGATTCTGACCGGAGTATCCTTGTGACTTTTGACATAACACACAAAGCATATAGCAACAATATTTGGTCTGTGACCGCATAACCATAGAGACTGCCATTCCCTTTTACAATCACCGCATATCCCTTTGTATATAGACTTGGGAAATGAATCTGCTTTAGTCTTAACACTGAACTGTTTCATTCACTCACTGGACCTCACAATCTTCTTTGGTTCTACTTTCTCATATCCTAATGCTCTGAGAACATATGTGATTTGTTCAATTGTTCTTTCAAATGGTGGATCGCAATTGAACTGTGTTATCCTCAGACCATCTTCATATACCATGACAAACCTGTCATAAACAGCATATTCTTTTTTCATTTCTTTTCATCCTCTTTCCAATAATGTTTCTTGCAGTAAGAGCATTCACATATCAGCATTCCCATGAAAATCATTTACTTATCTCCAATCCTCTTGAAACTTTCTCGTATATGCTTTCTCCAATTTCTTATATCTCCACTGTTCCTTTATGGTCATAAAGAATGCCCAAGGCATTATCACAACAAGAAGTATCAAAGCAATAATCGAAATACCAATTTCACCTAGAATGCTTTTTACAGTCATTTCTTTGCTTCCGATTCCTTATCTATAGTCTCAAACTGATATGTCTTACCCATATGTATAACCAAGTCCTTGAATTGAACATCTGTCAGGTATATACGATATGATAGCAGAGTCTCTCTTTCTGTTATCTGAATATAATACATCTTCTCATTCTGATTATAACCTGTCCTTATCTTCATTCGTTTAAGGTCTCCTTCAGCAGCAATATCGTATTTTATTTCCATCCGAGTTGAATCACCTCTAGTGATTGCTTCTTCTGCTGGAAGATACTTCTTCTCCTTTCTCCATAACATCTTTAGTTGTATTAAAAATCTGGATTAACTTAAACTTGTATGCCGATAGCAGCAACGGATATTAAATATAGATATTCAGGTGGGTCCAGTAATTCAGACCCAAATGCATGTTTAGGTGGGGTCATGTCTACAACTACAGAAATAACCACAAATACGAGTCATAACGCCTTTGATATAGTGAGCGGTGCAGAATCGCTTGCGGGTGACACAGAATATCGTGGATTTTACTGCCTCAATAATCATGGATCACTTACTGCTGAGAATACTCATCTCTACATTTCCAGTAATACATCATCATCAAGCACATCACTTGAGATTGCACTTGCCGGTGAAGGATTAAATGCAACCATAGAAACGATTGCTAATGAAAATACTGCACCTTCGGGAGAAACATTCAGTTCACCATCAACCTACGCAGCAGGTCTCGATATGGGTAATATACCCAACGGACAGAGATTTGGATTCTGGTTGAAGAGAATTGTAACAGCAGGAGCAGGAGCAATGACAGATGATACTTGCACAATTAACATTGACTGTGACACAGCAGCGTGATATGAAGTGTGGAATTTTTTCTCACTCAGGACCCTTCCCTCATAATCATATATGAGAAAGACAATATCGTAATCTATTTCAATACGTGGTCCGATGAGTCATGGTTAATCTACGGTGAATGTAATTTCTGCGGTGCTTGTATACAGGGAGCAGTCAGTCCAGACTTACGCAAACGTTATGAAAGATTAGACATCCCAGTGAGACCGGAGATATCAACAAAGACTAAAGAATGTGTTCTTAGGGGTGAATATCTTTAGCAACCAAACTCTATTTCAGAAGAGGAACTCATTATGCCTATGGTGGGACTCTACCTTCTGATGAACAATCCAGTCTTACCAAAGATGCCAATGACTACGGAGATGCCGGAACTGTCAACAGAACATTAAGCACATTCATAAGCAAAGTAGCACAAACATCACTGGCAAACACAACTACAAACGATACCAACCCTCATAATTACTACTGTTCAAAGTTTGTTTCTAATCAGTTAAACCAGACATCAGTTGCAGCAAATACATGGACCTATGAATTTGGTGCAAGTGAGTCTAATGCTAATTCTAATTTTCCAGTTTCAGGAACAAGTCAACCTGTCCGTATCTGCTGTTATGTCTGGAAACCTAGCAATGGGACAAAGTATGGCAATATCCTAGACGGAAATTCTGCATCAGATTTTGAGGAAGCAGGAACGAGTCAAGGTATTATTAACGGAACCTTTTCTGGTTCAGCAGTATCATCACTCACCGCAGGAGATGCGGTAATCGTCTTTGAGGTTTGGTTTGTCCAGACTCAAGCAATGGCAACAGCATATACAAATACATTTTTCTACGATGGGACAACGGAAGGAAGTTCATCAAACGTTGCATCATTCATCTCAACCCCAGAAAACCTTTCATTTCTTTCTGATATCACATCAAACAGAATTCTCAAATGGGATATTAAAGGAAGAATAGAATCAAGTCGAATCCTCAAATGGAACATCAAAGAAAGGATTCAATCTAATCGAATTCTAAAGTGGAATATTAATGAGCGTATTGCATCAAACAGGATATTAAAGTGGGATATAGCAGCATCCCTTACAAGAATAGAAACATCCCGTATATTGAAATGGAATATCGTAGAGAGAATACAGTCTAATCGTATCTTAAAATGGAATATTCAAGAACGCATACAGTCATCCCGCATCCTGAAGTGGAATATACAAGAGAGAATCCAATCTTCTCGTATCTTAAAGTGGGATATTAAAGAAAGAATACAATCATCAAGAATTCTCAAGTGGAACATCAATGAAAGAATAGCATCATCACGTATACTCAAATGGGATATCAAAGAGAGAATCCAGTCCAATCGTATCCTAAAGTGGGATATTCAATCATCATTAGAACGAATAACCACATCTCGTATTCTAAAGTGGAATATTACAGGTAGAGTTCAATCAAACCGTATACTGAAATGGAATATTCAAGAAAGGATTGCATCATCTAGGATACTCAAATGGAATATTCAAGAGAGAATCCAGTCATCACGTATTTTAAAATGGAATATAATTGAACGGATTCAATCAAATAGAATTCTAAAATGGAATATTATTGAAAGAATCCAATCTAATAGAATTCTGAAATGGAACATCAAGGAAAGGATTCAGTCTAATCGCATATTAAAATGGAACATCAATGAAAGAATCCAGTCATCACGCATTCTCAAATGGAACATTAAAGAAAGAATCCAGTCATCAAGAATACTCAAATGGGATATTCAAGCATCACTTACAAGAATAGAAACATCTAGAATTCTAAAATGGAACATCACAGGAAGAGTCCAGTCATCACGTATACTCAAATGGAATATCCTAAGTGAAGCAGTCCCAAAGGCAATCATAAAAGACGTAAGAGAAAAGTTTGCAACAAGATTCAGAAAGATTCCACCATTCGGATTCATGAGAGATTTGTATAATAGGAACTGGGGTGATAATTTAGAGTAATGTCATTCACTGCAAAACCAAGAGATTTTGCAAAACAGGTTGAAGATAAAGTATCTGAGATAGTAGATGTTCATCCATCAAAGGAAGTTCCTGATGCTGTCTATAAACGCATTAGTAGAGCGTAATAATCGTTAAATACTTTTATCGGTTAAAAATATCAAATGTCAGAGCATAAAAAAGAAGTAGCAAAACAAAATAAAATTGAAGAAGATATAGAAACTAAAGAAAAAGAAGAGGAGAAGAAAGAAGCAGAAGCAAAGAAAGCAGAAAAAGAAAAAGTAGCAGAAGAAATAAAGAAACTTGAAGAAGAAAAGAAATCAAAGGTAGCAAAAATAGAACAAGATAAACAAAAAGTCATTGCAGAGATAGACGAAAAAGAAGCAAAGATAACAGAGAAGCAAAGAGAGAAAGAAGGAAAAGAAACAAAACTATCATTAAATAAAGAATCAGAAGGATTCGGTAGCGAGGAACATATTGCTGATGTCAAGAAAAGACAAGAAGATCATGGAGAAGTCTCATTCGATGAGGAACAATTACTGAAACAAGCACCAACAGTATAGGTTTAATACCCCAACTTTTTTATCCTATGTTTTCTTTATCTAATTAATGCAGACAATGAGTCTTATCTTAATAGGATTGATGTTGACGTTGATGCTAGGTATTGTAGCAACATCTGTTCCAACGATGCTATATGCAGACAGTCCATTCAAAGACAACCCATCAGATGATGATAATGGGTCAGGAAATGATCCTAATGGACATGCACCGGGACAAACAAACAATCCAAATCCAAGTAAGTAGGTAATCTTCCCTCTTTTTTGTTTCTTATTTACTCAATTAAATCAGTTTAATCAATGCAGAAATTAGTATCAGCATCAATAATCGCAGTTATCGCAGCATCAATGATGCTCGCAGTATCATTGACTCCGATGACAGTAGAAGCAAAGAAACCAGTAGAGAAATGTAACAATGTAAAGATTCGTGTAAATGTTACAGGTGTAGAAGCAGGTCAGAAAGTAACAGCATCAGCAACTCTTGGAAATAAGACTGTGACTAAAACTCAAACAGTAGACGAGAACGAAACGAGTATCACTGTTCCCCTGAACTTCAAGAAACTGAATCCATGTCCAAAAGTAGGAGATGAATTTAGCGGTGATGTCAACGGAACTACATTCAATGGTGAAATAAAGTCACTGAAGAAACCAAACAAAGTTAACGTTTCTCTATCCTAATTTTTTTTCAATGATTATTTTATTAGTTGGTTATCACTCGTAGTTATTGATGACTGACAAAAAGAATCCTTGGGAAGATGATTCTGCGTTTAAGAACCTTTCTCGAAAAGAGGGACTGATGCTCAGTAAATTATCATGGCATTGTGCTAGCATGGAATGTGAAGCGTGTGATGGTAGAATCAGATATCATGTAAGGAGATTCAAGTATACAGAATGGGATGCTAGAACGGGTAAGACTGAGGACAAGTTTGAAGAGTTTGAATGGGATACCTCATTTCAATCTGTCCAACTGGAAGGTGGTGTTATCCAGAGCAGGGAAAACACACCTGAAGGGTCCAGATGCGAGTGTTTCTGTCACAGGACCAAGAAGATTTCAGGGGACCATCCAGTTGAGAGAAGGTCAATCGGAAAAATGGTAATAGAACCATATGTCCAGAGAGAAGGCAAAAAAGTTTCAGAGATGCTATCAGCAGAAGAAAAAGAGAAATTGAAGTGAGGACTGATCTACCAAAGTGTGTTTGTGGAAAACCTACAGAAATCTTGTATACAAAGGATGGGTATCGTTGTATGTGTAAGTGTCATGAGAAGGAAGGTTGCTGATAATTGGTAGGCAGGACATCAGAGAAACGTGAACTTAAATCTCTAGGGAAAGACTTCAAGCGGGTAGACGAACTTCTTCTCAAAAGACACCGCAAAGTTTTAGACAGAAAGTTAAACATGTTCACTGATACTATTGGTAATGTTGTCTACACTGACCCTCATCTATTCTATCAAAGTTTTGGATATCTGACTCATCCATTTACAAAACAAAAGGTTGAACACCTTGCACCTTACCAATACGAGTCATGGCGTGACATTATAGACTACAAATACAACATTTTCATCAAATCTAACAAGATTGGTCTGTCCACATTAGCATTAATGGCATTGTTTCAGAACTGTATGCTCAAAGACGGTGCAGGAAATGAGAAACTGGTCATAGCACAGACCTCTAAAATGGCAAAAGAGCATCTGTATACACTCCGTCAACTAATTTTGAGTTCTGAAACGTTCAAGAATACCATGATTATGAGACCCGGAAGGTATCTGCTAAGGGACGAAGCAACAAAAGTCACTGAATTGTTCATCCATAACCCATACAGACCTGAGAAACCTACAAGAGTTATCGCTTTAGGTGCTAGTGCTGCATCATCTGTATCATGGAAGAATGTTGATTTCATCCTAGTATCTGATATTACCAAGGCAAACATTGACTATACTGAGGTCATTGACGGTGCTTTCACACGTCTTGCAATGACTAGGGGTAAGTTTGTGATAGAGACCATCCCCCGTGGTCCTAGGGGGAAGGTCTACTCCCTATGGCAAGACTGTCTAGCAGGTAAAAACGACTTTAAACCACACAAATACCCAGTTGAAATGGCAATTCAAGCAGGTTTAATCTCTCAGGAGTTCATAGATGAGGAAAAAAGGAGACTTGGACCGTATTTCAACGAATATTATGGTGCAGAATTCATTTCAGTCGGTGGAAATGTCTTTTCAGAACAACAAATTGCTGATGCATTGGAAGCAGCAAGTGTTTTGAACCAGAAACCGCTCAATCAATCAGCAATATGGTCATTTCCAAAGTCAATGGGCATTGACCCTGCATTCGGAAGCGATTCAATGTTTGCTATTGTGGTCACTCAGATGAGAAATGGTATTATTGAAGTCATCTATGCAGAGGAATTCACTGGAATGGACCATGAAAAGATGTGCAATCTCTGTATTAACATCATGCACCGTTACAATATCACGAAATGCTATGTAGATATGCAGATGCAGTCTGTTTCTGATAAACTGAAACTGATGCAAAACGACTCTACTGATGAAAAAAACACAAAAAATGTTCCTTTTGACCAATTAAGACTCTCAGAATACAAAATAAATCCAATTTCATTCGGAAAATATGGAATGCAGATGATTCAACACGCTCAACGCATATTTTCAGAGAAATATATCGCAATTGATGAAAATCGGTTTGCAAATCTGGTTGCACAACTCAAAACTGCAACTCTGGTCAACCCCAGTGGTGAGAGACCGGAGTTAGACAAAGACACATACGGAACAATGGACCTCTTTGATGCATTCAGGTTGTCATTAGTCAATTATGGATTCAAAGCAGTGGAAGAATCATGAAAATCAATGTAATATCACCTACAAACAATCACAAAACACTCTGTCCACTGTGTATCATAAGACAGGAAGAATATTTTATGCATAAAGATGAACATGGCAACCTATACTGCAAAAACTGTGGATATATCGTTCCTCTACATCTAGATCCAATCACCGATTCAATATTAGAAGCAGGAAATCAGGTTGATACATCAATTCCATATGGAAAGACAGTCAAGTTCACAAAAAAGAGAACAGTGACTACTACAAATGATACATTTTCAAATCCTCTTGATGCATGGCAATCATAAATGTGATCACGGAACGCTTAATAACAAACTTTATTAATATCAAATCCTGTGGGCATAGAGACCGTCAAAAAGGCAGTTGACATTAACGAAAGCGAAACACAGGAACAGTTTTTATCAAGAGTTTCTGAAATTAATGGTCACATAGTCAGGATTTACAATGAATTAGAACACAGTGATAAATCATTACAGGAAATCGAAACGAGTCTGAAGGACCAGATAAACAGACTCGCTGAATATTATGAAGAATTGTATAGGAGAGGTTCATTTGTTGATGAAAAGACTCAGAGAAAGAAGAGTCTGAATGAAGTTTGCAGGACAATCTTAGGAGAGATGAGCAAGAGGGATTTTTCAACATGGACCAAAGACAGGGTTTGGCATTCATTAGATAACAAGTATAAACGTGCTTGGAGAAAACCAATCGTTGACGAGGATGGTAAACTGGTGTCCACCAGTTTACTAGAGATAGACAACGAAGTAGAGACACTTTTTGATGAACAGATGAATCATATCCGGTCATTTAACGGATTTGACTATAACGAATTACCAAAATCTTTAAGATTGATGGTTGCAGAGCACTTTTACAAAGCATACAGACGACATGAACGAGAATGGCAAAAACATGGCATAACTGTAGTCAAACATGAAGATGGACTCAATATTCCAGACCCATTTGAGGGAATTATCAGGATTGAAGAAGGTGAACCGTATGAAGGTGAACTCTATGATTCGATAGTATCTCATAAAAAGACAGTAAGTGCATTTGCCAAGAAGATTAAGACTGGAATCAAGGACAAAGACGGAAATCGTATAATAACCTTGGAGCAGGAACATGAATACGCAATGGGAGTGAGGTCATTAGATGGATATTTCTTACCAAGTAAAAATTACAAGTGGAAGAGGGACCTTGTAAGATGGGCAGGTCTCCTATTGAAGAAATTTGAACTAAAATCCAAATCGGGTGCAGAAAAATTCTCAAGAGAACCTGTGAGCAGGAATTTCTATGATTTCAAGACAATGTTCAAAGAAGATCCAGAACGGGGAATCACAAGAGAAGAGATTGCAAAAATGCAAAGACGTGTATGCATATTCTTCTTACAATTCATCAAACATCATCCCGGTCTGTTGGCATTAGCAGATATTTTTGTTAATGTTTCAGAAGAAAAACGAGCAGCACATTCAATAAAGATGAATGCAAAATTAAGTGATAGAGCATAGATGAGCACTCATTACGGACTTGATGATTTAGGATCAGTAGCACCTAAAATACTAGAAAAATTAGATAAATCTCCCACATGGATAAAAAAGGTATACAAGGTAAGGGTCTCAAAAGGTGGAAGGGATTCTCTTTATCCATATATCCGATTTCCACTTGAACTTGCAGACAAATACTCTTTGAATCAGGAATGTATTGTTGAAGTTATTGATAGACAAGATTTAGGTGGAATTTTAATAAAAAAATCTAGTTGATTATCAAATCCATATACAATTAGTTATCTACATACATGGGTCAATTAGCAGAATTTCTACACGGTGCATCTAATGATTATCATCTTATATCAAGAGGACAATCAGTAGAACAAGAAGAGAAAGCACATGCAGTATCAAGAAGATTTGCAGAGAATTTTCAATTAAAGTCTAAATACGCTTACTGGAATGTAAATTCTAATAACGTATCTGACAAGTATAGGAACTATCTAGCAGAGTCAGCAAAGGGTATATCGAATTTAGCATATGATACTGAATTTGTATCAAAGGAAATTTTAGCAACTAAATTCAAACCCATATACGGTCCAGAGTTTAAGAAATTGCTCTGGGATGCATACATTAATGATTACATTCTAGGTGAAGCAACAAACATTCGCTCTTGGTCAGCATTTGCTAACCAGACTCAGATATCATTGATGCCAATGTCAAACAAGGTCTATGAATCAGAAGAAGATTTGACAAAGGACCTTGATTCAACAGGATACAATGAAAATGAGAGAAATAAAATAGTCAAATTCATAGAAACTGTCACAAGAAACATTGGTCTTGAATGGTATCAACAAGATTTAGCAAGACAAGCAATGGTAGGTGGAGTTGGTGCATTATTCCTTGAAACTTTCATAGAAGATACAAAGATAAATGATATAGACATTCCAAAAGGAACTCCTGCACTGATTAAACCTCTTCACTGGTCATTTCTGGACCAAGTAAAGGTTGACACTGCAACATGGGGATTTGAATCAGTAAGATACACTGATTTTGAGAATTCATATTCTAATGATGGACCGGTATACATTCCTGCAAGAAATCTGCTCTATGTTACACGAAATGACAATCATGTAACTCCAAATAATCTGTATTATGGAATATCAGACTATCATTCTATTCTAAAGTTATCCAATATCATAAGACAAGCAGAGGAAATTGATTTTCCAGAAATAGTAACATCATTCTGGTGTCAACCCGGTATCCTGAAATTCAAAAACATGAATACGAATGAGATGGATAAATTCATGGCATCAATTGGACCCGGACTGATAAGAGGATTCAATTCACAGGTAGATTTTGAATCAGTCAACATCAAGCATGATGGATGGTTCCTCATAACGCTACTTCAAACAGTCATATCTCATATGCTGATGAAAATGAGAATACCTGAATTCATGTTCTCATTTGGTGGTAAATCTACTTCAAGAAGTGATGTGGAAATCCAGATGAACGCTTATGATAAACTCGTATTATCAAGTGATAGATGGTGGATGGGACATCATCTCAGCACACAACTGTATGATTATCTATTATCACTAGCAACAAAGGAACCTGACCCAACAAGACAGAAGTTCAGAGTGGTCCAGAACTACATGCCTTGGTCCTTTGAGGATATACTTGCCAAGGCAAACTCACTTGAGTTGCTTGTAAGACGATACTTCATTACATTGCAGGAAGGTAGACAATTCCTTGGAATGAAACCATATAACAAGGAGATTTCCAAGAGGGTCAATCCAATCGGACAACTAACTGATATTCCACCAATAGATAAAATCAAATTTGAACAGCAACAGGAATTGCAGAAGCAAAAGATGGACCAACAGCAAAAGACAATGGACCAATTCGCTAGCAAGAATCCACTTCCAGAAGGTCAGAAAGGATTCCAACCCCCAACTGAAAGATCGAATGCTTCAACAATAGGAACATCCGGTGCAGGACGTGGCAACACGAAATGAGTTGGAAAGATACTAACATTACAAATCCCGGCACTTCAATCAAGTATGGTGCTGACGATATGGAGATGGTCAGCAGACTCTTCAACGGTGTTACTACCGGTGTTGCTGCTGTCACAATCAAATCCACTAACAAGTGGGGTTTCTGGGATGCAATTCTATACTTTAGAAATCAAGCAGATACAAAGAATATCACAATACGTGGACCAACTAATAGTCCTTCAACTGATATTGATTTAACACTTCCACCATCAACTGCAAACGATACTCTAGCATCAATAGGACTAGCACAGACATTTGCACAGAAGCAGACATTCACAAGCGGTGCTGTATTTACGCAGATGTCATCACCTGCAAATCCCGGTTCTTCAAAACATCACCTCTTTGTTGCAAGCAACGGACATCTTATGAAAAGAGATAATGCAGGTTTAGAGACTGATTACAATGCATTAGTTGCCGGATTTGTTGACATGAAAGATGCAACAATTGCAGCAAGAGACTTAATTCGTGTGTTTAAAGTCAGCACAACATACTACGCAGTTAACACAACCGGAGCAGTGATATCATCAGGAACAAATCCTGCAACAGTGATTCAAGCAGCATTGGACATAAGTCCACCCATTGAGGTATTCATTAATGCAGAAGGTTCAACAGGATGGGATTTCCAAGCAGGATTCACAGGACTTGATTGCAAATCATACAATACAATCCATCTTTCAGGAACATCAAATCTCAATGTTCCATCAGGATATACCGGTGCTATGTTCAAAATAGCAGGTGTGAGGACTAATATCACAATATATTCTGATGGTGGATATGTAAATGAAGTAGCAACTGTATCTAGAAACTGGATTGCTGTTCAGATAGGTGCGGGAGATTCTAGTGATAATATTGATAATATCAACATAAGAGGACTTGTCACATTCACATCCGGTGATGTAGTCAAGATAAATCAAGGTTCAACGGGAACGATAGAATCAATATTGTTAGACGGTCTATCAACTGATGATACTAGACGATTTATCACATGGAATGTAAGTGATGCAACAAAAGTCAAAGATGTTACAGTTCAGAATTGTAGACCACTGCTAGATGGTGGCAGTGTAACAGATTGCTTTAAGGATGTAAAGGGAACAAGAACTCTATTCATTGCAAACACACTGTATGGCGTTCAAGGTTCATGTAATGAAACGAACATTGCATCCGGTGCAGTTAACACAATGATATTTGGTGGAAATCACACAGGTGTAACAGGAGCATTCACTGACTTAGGAACTGATACTTACATCAGTGATGTAACTCATACGGAATTCAAATTAAGAGGAACTCCTGTAAGTGCTACAATTTCAGCAGACCAGAACAACTGGTCCCCAACCGGATGGAATGAAAAACAAAATACAATTAGAGTAACAGCATCAGGTGCAGCAAGAACAATAACAGGTCTAGTTCCCGGTGCAAATCCAAAGAATAGAATTGTAAGACTGCTGAACGTAGGAACATTTGATGTAGTATTATCATCTGAGAATGCATCTTCAACTGCTGCTAACAGATTCAAATTCCAGACAAACATCACCATGATGGCAAATCAGTCAACAACTCTATTCTACGATTCAACTGATTCTCGTTGGAGAGCACTGTCTGATGCAATGGCAGGACATGCAATGACCACTATGGCAAACACATTCCTAGAACCCATAACAATAAAGAAAGATGCATCAGACCTACTTTTCCTATACAGACCTAACAGCACAACAAACATCAATCAAGACCTTGATTTTGATTTTAATGATTCTGTAGGAACTCAGGTAACATACTGTGACCTCAGAGCAACAGTCCTTGATGGGACTGATGGAAGCGAAGATGGAAGATTCCAAATAAACATAGTCAATGCAGGGACAAAAGTCAGAACTCATCTATTCGAGAACACCGGTGAACTTGCAATGCTCAATAACACTTCAACTGTTGGAGCAAATACAATACTAACTTTTCAAGCATTAGACAGTGGTGCTGCTGTTCAAAATTATGCACAAATTAGATCAGAAATTTTAGATAATACAGCAGCATCCGAAGATGGGAAACTTTTATTCTATCTGACAAGAGCAGGTGCAACCACAGCAGTGATGGAGTTACAAGATTCAATAATTCTCAGAGCAGCAGCAGGACAGGATGAGATTATCGAGATGTATAACCCAATCAACACAGTAGGTGAATCAGCAGGAATGAATTGGGGATTAAAGGATTCTGCTAATGCTGACCATGTATATGGTAACATATATTGTGCAATAGTTACAAACACCGCAGGTGCTACAGATTCACGTTGGAGTTTCTGGTTAAAGAAAGCAGGAACAGGACGTAATGTTTTCAAAATTGACCAAAATGGTGCTATTGAGATGTTCAATGGTGCTAATTCTGTAGGAACAAATACTGAACTATCTTTTCAAGCATTAAGTTCAACAAATAATACAAGAACATATGCAAGAATCAGAAGTGAGATAATAACAAATACAAATGCTGCTGAAGATGGAAAACTTGAATTTCTCTGCATAGATGGTGGAACTCTTACAGAGAATATGATACTCTATGATGATGGGACACTAGAACTTCTTAGAGGTCCACTATCAGTAATAAGAAGTGGTTCTAATGTCCTTTTAGGAGTATACAGAACTAATAATACAGTAGGCAATCAAGCAGGTATGGAGTTCTTTCTACAAGATTCAGGAAGTGCTAAACAACAATACGGTTCTCTCATGTCTGAAATTGTTGTCAACACTAACGGTTCAGAGAAAGGAAAGACAGTTATCTCAAACATGGATTCAGGAACATTGAGAGCAACACAGACATTTTGGAATGATGGATATATTGATTTATTCAGAGCAAGCAGCACCAACTTCATAGAATGGGGTCATGGGTTCAAAGCACTTGATACTGGCAGCAATGAAACATACTATGGATACAATGTAATGGAATTGATTGATTCTACCAATGGTAGTGAAGATGGACAATTCGACTGGGATGTGATTAGAGCAGGAACTTTGCAGAGGGTCATGAAACTTGAAGCAGATGGAACCCTGAGACTAGGTTTGGATACAAACAACATGAGATATGTAGGAAGTTACATATCTACAAGAGCAGATCATGTCAACGTCATAAATACCGGTGCTGAAACTACAATAATAAATTTCACAGTAAAGGGTGGTATTATGGATGTAGATTCACACGTCATTGTAAAAGCACATGGTTATCTTACTCAAAACTCTGCAACCGCTACAAACTATGCACTCAGAATCAAAGTTGGTGGAACAACAGTATATCAGGATAACTTTGGTGGAAGTCATGCACAGTCAGCAACAGTAAAACCTTGGTATATGGAACTAAGATTCTATAGAAGTAATCAATCATCAACTACAGGAAGGATGGTGGGATTCCTTGCAATGCAAGATACTTCTGCTCCTACTACTGGACAGGGTTCTATTACTGATGATGAAACTCTAGTTAATGCTAACATACGAGCACAGGGTATCTCTTGGACATTTGCTAATGATACAGCAATTCTTGTAAGCATAGACATGGATCAGACACAGGCAGCATCAGAGTTTCAATTAGATGGTTATACTGCCGAATTTGCACCATAAGGGGGTGAATTGAAATAGCATTCACAAAAAATCAAATGTTGACATTCCTTGCAGCAAAGAGAGATGAACAGGTTCATGATGTTACAACTCCTTCAAAATCATCAATAAAGTATTATACTATAGGATGCATGCATCTTCTATTGGAAAATGACATTATCACAGTTGCACAGGTTGCAGCAGAATTTCCAGAGTTGGGTTAATTAAATGGCAACAGAAGAACCACCAAAGGTAGAGAAAACAGAGCAGGAAAAACTAATTGATGAACTGCAAGCAAAGATAACATTACAGGATAAAGAGATTCATCATTTTAGAATGTTATTGGTAAATATTATTGAATTCCTTGACGGAGAAGAAAACAAATTCAGCAATCTCAGAAACAATTCAAAACAACTGATTGCAGACTCTCCTATGAACAAACAAGCAAGAGGACCAATAGTGCAGCAGAATACTTAGTTGGTTATCTTTTCCTTAGAGTTTGACTTGCTTATGTGCAACAATTAGTAGAACCCCAGATTTTAGACGGTTCATACACACAAGGAAACGATATCTATGTTCCATGTCTGATAGCAGACGGAGATTACTTTAACGAAAATGGTATTGGTTTTCCATCATCATTATTAGAGCAATGGCATGAAACAGATGCATGGGTTGGTAGAGTCCACAATGCTCATCCATCAGGGAATCATCCATTAGCATATGAGGACCCACCTGCTGATGACCTTGCAGAGTCAGCACAGATTGATTACTATCTGAAGAAGAGTGCAGATTGGGCATTTGGAACTTATGTTAAAACACAACTCAAAACTCTAGCAAATGGTTCAAAGAGACTAATCGGGATAATGAGGATTGCAGATGAGGGAGCAAAACGTGCATGGAAGGAAGGCAAGTTTCCACAATTTGTATCATCATCTGTTTTCGTATTACAGAGAGACAAGAAGGGATTCATAACAGATGCATATCCCCTTGGTGTATCGTCTGTCAAGACTCCGGCATACCCACCACATATTGCAGGTGTTTCAAAACAATGCACAGGTGGAACAGAATGCATATCACAATTAGTCGAATCATCCAAAAAGCGTGATCACAATTGTGAATATTGTAGATACACTGTTCTGTCAAATTTCTCTCATAAGTATAGTTCTCATAGTTTCGGAAAAGTTCAAGAATCTTCAATGGTAGACGATAAACCTAATTCTCCACCTGAAGGTGAAGTTAAGGATGCTGTTACGGGACAGGTAGAAACTCTGTCTGCTGATGGCAAAACCAAACTCCCAAAAGGAGAAGAACAGGAAATAGACTGGAAAACGAAGTTTGAATCCTTAAACAAGGAACATTCTGAATTAAAATCAAAACATAAAATCACTGAGGAAACCAACAGCGACAACAATAAGAAAATAGAGAAACTGATGAGAAGAAATGTAGAAACAGCAGTTCGTGCAAAGGTTGACAAAGTTCCTATGTTTGTTTTTGATAACAAGGAAGAGAACAAAGAGGAAGCAATAAAGAAATTTGTGTCAAGATTTGGCAAACTGACTGAAGAAGAAATTCTACAAGACATTGACGACACATATCATCTTGCTCCAAAGATGATGGAAATATCACAAAAGGGAAAACGAGTTGGTGAATCAGGACTTATAACAAATGATGGTAAATTGACTTTAAATAAAGACGAACCAACAAACGAGTTCAGCATCTTTGATGCAACGGGGGTGTTCGGTGAATAATGCCGGCATCACAACACGTTCCCGGAGATCCTGAACTTATAGATGGTGTCTTACCTGTCTCAACACAGGAAGATGCAACAACCGCAGCAATTGCAGGTGGAGACGTTTGCAATATGGCAGAAGCATCAGATGCATGGTTAACTTGCTCAACATCAGGAGTAGGACCATTCCGAGTTGCTACCCCATATGGTAAAGCAGTCAACCTAGTAAAAGTAGAACTCTGGTTGAATCCGGTCTATGTTTATGTAAAGGCAGGAGCAACGATACCACCAAACAATGATGTAATCAGGTCAGCAGCAACAGCAGGACGAGTTGATGCCTTTGTGGATGGAACTTCAGCAGTCAATCTGCGTGTAGGTGCATACAAAGCAAAAGGCAACGTTACTCCAATCCAAGGTGACGGAGTTACCGCAACAACGTCTGCTAGTGCAGGAGATTTGATTCTCATTAGGACATATTCGAGATAGGAGTGATATAGCATGAGTCAAAGATTAGTCCCGTTACCTCCGAAATACACAGGAATGGAATCCTTATCAGAAACATACAAAGAAGATCCAAATTCAGTAGTATACATAAATCCAGTGTCAAAATTAATCACAAGAGGAGAAGAAAGAATGTCCGTTGGATACAAACCAACGTATGATGAACCAATTGTAAATTTCGAGACATATGGCAAACAACACGCATTAGTAGAATCAGGAAAACAAGGTGATTTCAAAGGTCTGGGTGGATTCACAAAAGAATGGTATCCAAAAGCAATGGAAGTAATTTCTGCATGGAAATCAGGTGGAAAACAAGGACTTTCAAAACTTGCAGAATCAGGTATGCTAACAGGTGCAGACTTTGCAACTGTAAAATCAGCATTGCTTGCTCTGAAAACGACTGAGACACCAATACGCAATCACATCATACTAGAACTTGTAACAAGAATGCAATCAGATAGACTTGACTTGAGAATAGATGACTTTGCAGGATTCGATGCAATCAACGAAGATATGGGAGTATGGACCATTCCACTGTCAGGAAAGGGTGGATTTACGAGTCAAACTTTCAGTCAAAAGAAATACGGATGGCATCTGCAATGGTCTGAAGATTTCACCATGCAATACTATGACGTAGATGTAATGGGATATCATGTCAGAGCATTGAGAGGTCAAATGGAAAAAGTAATGAATCAAAAATGTGCTGCTCTCTTTAACGCACTATCTGCAACTGCTCAAGGTTCATGGTCTGCATTTTCAGGTGGTCTGTCCACAAGAAATGCAAAGATTGATGTCAAGAACATTGCAACAGTAGTTGACAACACGCTAAGAGGAACTCCACAAGCAATACTTTCAAACAGAGCAGTATATGATGTCTATCAATCAAACACAACTGTCCAACCCGGTGGACTTGGTGCATTTGCCAATGTAAGATATACATTCGGTAATGGTATCATCACTGGAACTGGTGGATTTGAGTCTATCAGATGGGGAGTAGATGACCTGATAACGACTGACCGCTACACTGTGTTTGACCCAATAGGAATCGTATTCGTAGAAGGTCCACAAAGAACTGCACAATATGAGGACAGCAGAACCGGAATCAGAGGAACAATCTTCAAGAGATGGTTCACTGCAAAAATCATAGACACAGCAGTTTTCAACACTGGAAGCACAATTCTCTAAAAAGGTTTTTTAACACCTTTACTTTCTTTTATTTTTAATGGCGTATCGCTACGTTCCAGAGAAGGACGAACCTGAATATTCTGAAAGAATCAAAGACATTATCAAAGCACATGAAGATGTATCAATGGAATGGATACCAAATGAAAAAGATACAGAGACTCTAAAAGAAATAGCATATCTGAAATTCTCAAAGAAAAGTCCACAGACTGCAAAGCAAGAACTCTTATCAGTATACAGAGAGAAAGATGAATTTTCTAATGATGAATGGATGTTATGGAAGGTCAAATATTCTTGTCTTGATAAAGATGATAGACCGTTTGAAGCAGAAGTGTGGTTAGGCAAACGTCCAAGACTTGATACAGAACCTATCAAAGATGCAGAAGGCAACACAATAAACAAAACAATCAGAAGATGGAATATGGTCTACACTCAACCTTGGGATCCAAAGAAACTTGCAGAAATCATGAAAGAATACAAAAGCGGTTCAACAAAGTTTTATCTATCATCAATATCTGATGACTACTGGCAAAACTTTGGTGGAACATCTGTCATGATAAAAGACAGAAATCTATTCACCAAAGAATCGTATGATGCTCTAATGTCATATGATGAGGGATTAAAGACTAAGAATATACAGAAAGAAGCAATCAAAAAGATGACTTCTTAACCTATTAGTGTTTTTTTATAACGTTTTCTAATCGAATCTGTGGTAGAATTCACAGGTGACTTAGTTGCAGAAATAGTAATAGGGACAGGACTTATCACAGTAGCACTTGTCATCTGGAATGCATCAAGACGTATAACAACAATGGAAGTTACTCTAACAGGTCTAGCAAAAGAAATGCTAGAAATGAAAAACCAGATAAAAACTGAACATGAAGTAGATATCAAAAGAGTGGAACTTGAAGTCTCTAATGCAAAATCAGAAAGGGTGAAACAAATAGGTGATGCAAAACTCGATTTAAAAGATGACTTTACAGCAATGCAGAAACAGACTGATTCTGTAAGAGCAGATGTTAAAGATGCCAATACCCGTGTGACTGTTGTTTCTACAAAGGTTGATGCACATGATAAGGAACAGCAAAAACTTCATGATAGGATTAACGAAAATCTAAGGTTTCTAACTAACTGGAATCAACGAATTGAGGATAGAGTCAAAGAAGCAGAAAATAAAGCAGTAGCATTGGTAGACTCTGCAAAGAGAGATTTGATATCCATGTTTCATGAACGTGGAAGTAAATAAAAGAAATGAAGATACCGGTTAAAGATTTAGTCCTTGTATTCATTGCCAACGTTATAGGTGCAACTGTCTGGTTTATCGTTGGTGGTTATTTCTATTCCGATTTACATGTGATTGATTTATCACTATCTATTACAGGGTGGGGAAATTTATTAACTCATTATGCATTGCCAATAGGAATCTTTGTAACATTTTTCTTCTACATTGAATTATTCCTTTATAAGCGATTAATGGCATATAGATATCAATGAATAGCATCACACCTCCAAGGGTTGATGTTAGATTTGCTCTAATTCCAGTACTGATTCTTTCGTCGCTTATGATAGGATATCTTGTTTTCTATCCACAAGAAACACCGACATCTACAAACGCAACTACGACTACGACTACAACCACAACCACTCAACAGGAACAAGAAACTCAATTAGATAATCAAGAGTTTTCTGGACATATATCAGGAGTTATAAGTGGTCCTGAAGTTGTCAACATTACAGTCGAGAATAATACTAATTCAACTAAATGATTCTTTTCTTCATATTAGGAATGAATTAGACTATACAATGAGTATTCCACATCAAAATCTTCTCATAATAGCAATAGTGCTGATTATAGTAGGAGCAGTTTTGTATTACTGGGTTGATATTCCAGTTGGACCAACGACTGTCGGAACAATAATTATTGTTCTGGGAGTAATTGCTTTGGTAGTCTGGTTTATCTTAGTGCTGATAGCAGCAATAAAAAACGCTTAGTTCACTTTGGTTTCATCTGAAGCACTTGCTTCAATGAATAATCAAAGTGTGGTTAGGTTAGTTGCGGTTTCATCCACAACGCTTTTAGTTGCTGTGATGTTTTTTCCAAATTTCGCACTAGCACAAGAAGAACAAACAGTTACCGGAACTTATATGGCATTGGCATTAGCAGTCATATCGTTAATGAGTAACGTCTTTAACTTCTACATGGCAGAGAAGGCAAAACGTATTGGTCTAAATCCAAACTCAACTGATGAGAAAATCATGAATGCATTCTTAACATTTGGTGAAAAATTCAAGAACTCAGAAGAGAAGGTTTCAAACCTAACAGAATTCGTATACAGTGCATTACCAAAAGAAGCACAAGAAATAGTAGATAAACCTGCAATCCAAATTAGAAATGTAACAAAGGATGTAGTTGAAGCAGATGCAAAAGTTCAAAAGTTCCGAGAGTTATATGATGCTGTGGCAACAAAGGTGAATAAGTAAAATGGCAAACAAAGAAAAACCAAAGACGATGGATGATGTAGCAATGTCATTTGTAGATGAACCCGGAAAACCGGCAGCAACAGAGGAAACAAAAAAGACCAAAGAACAATCAATTCTCGGTGACAATCCAGAAGTTTTAGAAGATAATGGAAAACGAGTCATGGCAAGGAACAAAGAAACAAAAGAAACAATGTTCTTTGATTCTGATGGAAACGAAGTTGGTATTGATGTCATTGACAGACTTGATACAGGATATCCATTATCACCTGAATACAATGCAAATGGTGCAAAGAAAAAGGGAGAATTAAAGGTGCGATTCACAAAAGAGCAATTCAATGAAGAAAAGCGTGTGACGGAAACTGTAGAGTGTCCATATGAAGAATGTGAACTCATATCAGAACGACAGGACTATGAAGATGGTGATGCTCACACAATATCAATACCAAAGAAACATCATTCTCTGGTCAAATTAGTGAGGGGTCAAATTGGGTAAAAAGAAAACAGCAAAACCAAAAGGTAAGAGCAAAGGTAAAAACTACTAGATTGTAGTTACCTTATACACTCTCATAAAGAACGTAACAAGAGCAGAGTGAATATCCGTCCTCTCTGGTTCGGGAACATTTCTTGAACCGACCAGATACAAATGTTTTATTTTTTGAGTTGGCATTCCTGTTCTATTATTTTGACTTACAACACGTTCAATGTATTTTCTAATCTTGTATCGTCCACGTCCTGCATGCTGACCTGTTTTGTATATCTTACCTGATTTCTCTGATATCTTGGCATCCATCAATATATCATAACAGGAATACTTGTCTATAATATCAGGATGAGTAATATCTGTAAAATTCTCTTCAAACTTTACTGTGTATTGTTTTCTTGTTGCATTATTAGGTTCATATCCAAAATCAATATCTGCTTGTGCAATACCACATGTAACATCATTCCACACTGTTTTGAAGAATGTCTCTGCTAGAACTTCAGGGTCCTCATCTAAATCTGAAAGCGGAACTGTGCTAGTGACACCATATGTTGACATTAATAATCAGTCCTTGGTGACTTGTATGGCAGTGCATCAGGATTTAGGTTTTTAGTTCTATATGTATATGCGGTTGATGTGAAAGATGCATCAGTTGGTTGATTTGGTGTGACCATCTTCATATTTTCCATAATGGCAACACACATTGACTTTGCTCTATTGAAGAATTCCTGACTCTTATTATCAGGGTCCTGCCACCAAGACTTTATCCAACTTCCACAGAAATATTCAACTGCACGGTCACACTGGTCTGCTACAGATTCACTACCGGTCCAATCATTCTTACCTGTGAATAACACAAGCATCTGATATCCGTAATCAAGTCCTGCTTGAATCTCCGTATCATCAACATCTGAATTATCTGAAACACCTGAGAGTGCTCTTGCTAAAGACACAGTTCCAAATGGCGAAGGCATACTCTAAAGAAACCCTATATTCAGAAAATAACTAACTTGATTCTCAATACCATACACGCAAGAATCTATCATATAATATGGCATATGAAGTTTCAACTACCTTAGACTGGACTCGTCAAATCCAAACAAGTGAAGAGACAACTAAAGGAACTCCGGTTCAAAATTCTACATATAAAAACATCGGAATTGCTTCAAAGTTAACAGACAACATTCCAATGAGACATGAAGAAGTTACCTTATTAGGGACTGAAGATATCTATGACGACCAAAAACTAGAAGAGCATAACATGATTACTGTATCATGGTTATTAATCGATACAAGATTTTTGAGGTATTTTACTGAAGCAGCAGGTGGTGGTGCAGGTTCTATTGATAAGACCAACACAGTTCTCAGAAGTCAGAAAATTAACAACGTTGCCAATACCAAAATTTACTATGGTGCACTTCCAGACAGATGCACAATCAACTTAGACAAACGTGTATCATGTGTTGGTGTCATGAAATGTATGTCATCAACTGACTGGTTAACTCAAGCAGCAACAGATACCGCTATTGGTGCTTCAACTGTTTATGCACCTGCTTTAACTACGACTCCTTGGACTCACTTAACTTCAGGAACATCAGATCCATTCACATACAATGCGGTTGCACGAGACATCGAGAAAGGAACAATCGAACTCTCAAGAAACGCACTTGAAGTCATGCCTTTAGGTTCAGCACTTCCAAGAACACTGAGACCCGGTGGTAGACGTATAGCATTCAATTTCGACACATGGGTAAAAGATTCTGCACTAATCGGTGATGTAAAGAACATGACTGCAAGAACAATCACAATGCAATTATTCACAACTCCTGTCATCATTACTCTGAACAACTGTAAATTCAACTCCTACACGACTGATTCTGACTCAGGAGCAATGGATATCTACAAAGAGACACTGGTTGGAGTTGCAAAGTCGATATCAGTTACAGCATTGACAGTGGCATCCTAAACAAACCCACTCTTTTTATACTACATTTTTTAATTCCCTCTTAGTTAGTGTTTTATGGCAGCAGAAATAAAAGAGAAACTTAAAGAACATAGAAAAACAATTGCAGAGACCCAATCCAAGGCAAACATAGAAGAAGAGTTAGGACCCGGTGTTGAAATAGAACCAGTAGAACCTGAAAAAGTAGACCTTGAAAGTTTTCCAACTCTAGATTTTGCTGATGCACGTTCAATCAAAACAATTGTAGAACAGATAAAGAATCTTCCAAAACTAGAAGATGTTAATGAGCAATTAAAGAAGATTGACACATACGAGCAATATGCAAAGAAAGTATGGATAATGAAAAGAGCAGAAGATGAATCGTTTGATATCCCTGTCAGAATTGTAGAAAAAGTAGAGAAGAGACAGATAGGTGATGCTGTGCAAGAGAGATTAATATGGAAACGTGACAAAGAGGGAAAGATAGTATCAAAACCAAAAACATTCCATTATGCATCACTGCCAATGCAGGACCGTGATGAATTAATGTTCTTAGAGTCTGCGATGCAGGATGCACATTTTGCTGTGATAGAAGAAGGTGTCAGAATCAACCGTATGACAAACGACCCAACCACAACAGAACAGATGTTTCAAAAATACGCACAGGACAAAGTATGGCAATCAAAGAAGGTGAGATGGGAAAAATCAATTCAGGATTATTATTCAGCAGTATTCAAGGCATACTTTGGTGCATCTGATGATGATATCCGTTCAATAGGATTTGATGATGTCATAAACTATTCAGATATAGCATTGTATAAAGGGGGAGTAAAGTCCCCAAAATAAGACGGGTCCTTAGAGATTGGATTAAAGGCAAGACTATCATCGGTGCTTCTGTAAGGACCCGTTGGTATATCAAATTAGCAAGACTCTATATGTTCTACCATAAGGTTCCTTGGGAATTGGGTTATCCATTCTATGAAGAAATAGATGCAATAATGCCAGTGATAGACAAAACTGTTGCACAGATAAGAGAAGAAGAGAATAAGAAATCAGGTCCGAATCTAAATGCAAGTGCTGATTGGGAGAATATCAGAAGAGGTAATATCAAAAGAGACTCACTTGGTAGTGGCAGTTCATATTAATATAATCCGAGAATCTTATGCAACATAATGTTCGCACTATCAATGAAGATTACAGGTATGGATGAGAACATTAAACTTTTTAATAATATTTCTTTAGGATTACAGAATCATCAAATCGGTGAAATAATAAACTGGGTATGTGCACAAGTTGCAGCAGAAGCACAGAGCAAAGCACCTGTGGTCACAGGGACACTCAGGGACTCTATTACTCACTGGATGAATAATGAGTTGTCAGGTGAAGTTGGTGCAATGGTAGATTATGCTGCTGCTGTTGAGTTTGGATACACAAATAGAGCAGGAAAGAAAGTTCCGGGACGAAAATATTTTACCCCTGCTGCAATTCATGGACAGAAAATGTTACTTGATGAACTTCTAAAATATACAGTTGCACTTACAAAAGGAGGTCAACCAAAACCACCACATGCAGAACATGGTTCAAAGGGTGGTGCAAGAGCACACAAGTTTCTGTATAAGGTCCAGACCGGTGCAGGGACCCGTTATGTTTATGGAAAGAAAACTCAGACAAAAACATCTTTCAGACAACTGCTAAGACCCAGTGGAAGAAAACAAAAATATGGATTCCCAACAAGACGACCCGGTGCAAAACGATGACTTGGTTGGTTGGTTATTAGATAATCATCGACACAAATAATTTCATAATTGTCATCACCAAGTATCACTGTTAGATACGATGCTCAGAATGCTGAATCTGTAGTTGCTGCTAATACAAAAATAGTAAAATCACTTGATGCAATGAGGACAGGAGCAGGACAACTAACATCCTCAGTAAAACAGATGGAAACAGGATTCAGAGCAGATGCACTTGGTGGATTTACAACTTCTGTCACAAATGCTGATGCAAAGATTACAGGATTTCGTGCAAAATTATCACAGATAGGTTCTACATTCTCTCAGAATGCAACTTCATTCGGTGTTGCAACCGCTTCAATTTGGGGAGTCTACAATGCTTATGACTCATTAGAGAAGGTCCAAATCAGAGCACATGCTGCTGCTCAAAGAGTATCAACTTTAGAGACAACAATTGCAACATTGACTGAAAGACGTAGACAAGCAGTAGACAAAGGAAATCTTTCAGCAGAGCAAATGGCAATACTTGATGACAGGATTACCAATGCTCATAATAAATTATCAGTTGCTCAAGAACGAAATGCAGACTTACAGCAAGATGTCAACGAAGCATGGGCAGCATTTGCATCGCAGGTTGGTCCACAGGTTGTTGCAGCAGGATCATCAGTCGTTCAACTTGTAACAAATCTCAGGGGAAGTTTTGGTAATATCATTCCATCAATCAAAGGTTTTGTAACTTCTATTGGATCCACTGTTCTTGGAATGGGACAGACAACAGGTGCTTCTCTTTTGTTAAGACCTGCACTTGGTGGAATTGGACCGGCAGCAGAAGTGGGTGCGGTTGGTATCAGAGCACTATCAGGTGCTATGAAAGGTCTCTTAATAGGAACAGGTATTGGTGCACTTGTTGTTGGTATAGGATTCATCATTGAAGCATTGATGAATCTTAATCAAGCATCAGCAGATACAGCAACAGAGACTACAGATGCTTTTGGAGAAGCAGCAAAGGGTCCACAGTTATACACAACTTCAGTTCAGTCACATCTTGATGCAGCAGATGAGATAATCAAAAAACATGCAGAGACTACTAAAACTACACTAGGAACGATGAATGCTGATTATATAAAATCAGTGAAGGACCAACTAGAATTTGATAAACAACTTGCAGAAGTAAGTGTGAGAAAAGTAAAGGGATTTGCAGATGAAGCAACTGCAAAAAGAAAGACACTGGAAGCAGATAAAGAACATTTGAACGTTGTGCAACTTGTTCTAAAATATGGACTTGATTTTGATAAACAACTTGCTGATGCAATATCAAAAGAAAAAACATATCAAGGATCACTCAATGCAACAAATCAAGGATTAGAATTAATCAAATCAAAACTTCTTGCTGTTAATCCTGCATATCAAGAAGCAGTAGCAAAACAGCAATCAGCAGCACAAGCAGCAGATTTACTACAGAACCATTTAGGAGAACTTATTCCCGCATGGACCAAAACAGCAGAAGGAGCAAAGTCATATGTAGATAGTGTAATAGAGCAAAACAAGGCAACAATACTTGCAACAGGTAGTCTTGAATCAGCAAAAGGACCACTGGAAGAACATATCAAGGCAAATTTTGGTGCATCAGGTGCATTAAATCTACGCTCAGTAGCAGAAGCAGAACTGGATAAAAAACTAAAAGAACTGTTCCCAGATGAGGAAAAGGTAACAAAAGTAGAGAAAGATAGAGTAAAAACACTTGAGGAAGAAGCACAAGCACAAGCAGAAATAATTCTGAAGAGCACAATACAAAGGGAACAGATAAGTAAGATTGCTGAAGCAACACAGAAAGAAAATGCTGCATTAACACAGGTATTTGGTGCAAGAGCGGTAAAGACTGCTGCTGACCTTCAGGGAACAGAAGCAGGAAAACAACTCATAGACATAGCAACACAAACTGTTAATGCATATCAAACGGAAGAATTACAACTTGTCACTCTAGCAGCAAAATATGGTATTCATAATGATTTACTTTTAGATGCAATAACAACAGAAGGAGACCAGACTGATGCTCTGAAAGACCTCATAATTCAACAATTGGATTGGAGTGCAGCAATCACAGATGGAACTGTTAAAATGAAAGCAATGAAAGATGGATGGGTTGCAGGAGTTCAGGAACTTGCTGATTTCACTACAAATCTTGTTAAAAATAAAGCACAGTTAGAAATCACACATCAGGGATATCTTGACCTTGCCAAAGATTTGAAGATAGAGTTACCAAAAGGAATCACTCTTACAAATGAGAATCTAAGAGCATTAATAGAAGCAGAAGGTGATGCAGGAAAAGAGGGACAAATTATGGGACAACTTATGGATGAAGCATTCGGTAATACACGAGATTCATTACAAGAATTAATTGATGCTGCTACCAAAGGTGGTAAAGACTGGAAGAGTGCATGGAAAGATGTCAAAGACTTAATTCCAAAATCAGTTAGAGATGAATTCAAAGAATTCCTTCAGGACCAAGCAGAACTTCAAAAAACAGTTGATCGCAATACAACAGTCCTAGAAGGATATAGCAGAATATGGAGTGACCTTAGTGCTAATGAAAGAAAGGATATAACAAAACAATTAGCAGAGGATATTGGAAAACTTGGAGATGAACTCGATGATGTTTCTGATGCTGATGTAGATACAACACTGATTCAACCTTTACTGAAACTGAAAGAAGGTGGTCTAACAGCAGCAGAACTTGATGTCTGGAAAGGATTCTTTGATTTATTTGCAACACTCAAAGCAGAAGGTGGTGGAATAGATGAAAATGATGTCAAGATATTGCAAGACTATGTTAATACCCATACAGGTATGGGAGAACTTGCAAATAAGACAGAGGACACAACAACTGCATTTGAAGATTTAGATCCTGCCGTGCAGAAAATTGTGTTAAACAATGTTTTGGCAAGAACAATAAATCAAGTCACAATTGACCTTAACTTGCAGGGTAGAGCAGTCAGAGGACTTACAACTGACTTTGGAAATCTTGTGGATATAATGAAACAGATGATAGCATTAAGACCCGGTGGTGGTAAAAACAACGGATTCACAAATGTCAGTGGAGATATTCCATTTGACCCAACATTCCAGAGAACACCTGAATCAGAAGGAGATGGTCAAACAAAAAATGTTCCAAAGACAGTAACAGTTGTTTTCAAAGCAGATATCAAACAATATCTAACAGCAGTAGATACAGTAGTCAAACGTGCACAGTTTGTCGATGCACTAAGACCTATTGTGGACTTTTTGGGAGATCATCGTCAGTTCATGAAAGCAGCAAGTGATGTAGGCAAAGTAGTTCAAGGAATTGATAAGATGAGACCAATTGTTGATTTTCTAGGAGACCACAGACAATTTATGAAAGCAGGTTCAGATGTTGTTAAAGTGGTCCAAGCAATTGATAAACTCAGACCAATTGTAGATTTCCTAGGGGACCACCGGCAGTTTATGCGTGCAGCATCAGATGTGGAAAAGAAAGTAAAACAGATTGATGGAATGGTTGCAACTGTAACGATAAAAGCAAAACGTGTTGGTGACTTTTCTGCTCAGCATGGTATGCATGCAACTCTATCAGAAGATGCATTCATCTATGCTCACAAAAACGAGAGAGTGGATATATCACCACCCGGAGACACACGTGGTGGAACTACAAATCAATATGCAACTCATAATACAACAGTAGCAGGTGCAAAAACAGTGCATCTTGAAATGCCAATCTATTTGTTCCCCGGTGCATCAATGCTATCCAAATTGATTAAGGAAATTCCTCTTGAAGATACCGGAATGTATGCATCAGCATGAGTTCCGAACTAATGGCAGCAGCAGAGGAATACATGGATCCTGTCAAATACAAATTAATATTAAAAACTCCTGATGAATCTGAGACCACATATGAATTTGATTCCTTTGATACTGACAATGCACCGTTTGTTCTGCAAACAATAGATGTTAATCCTAGCAGTGCAAGCACAGGAGATTTTGCTTTTACAATAGATGACTCAAAAGACAAGGTAATCCGAGACACAATTGAATGTGGTCATGTTGCTATAATTCAAGCAGCAAAGAAACAGGAAAACTACAAAAACATTATGTGGGGAATAATTGATGATATCACAGAAGATTATCCTATTGCAAACAAACTCCTGTATTCATTTCGTGGTCTGGGATATGGAGTTGTTCTAAACTACACAATACTTAATTTTTTGAAAAGTGCTAACAAAGACGACATTGTTGGTAACACCGTTCTGAATGACCCTGCTTTCCGTATAGATAATCTTGCATTAGAAGCATTCACATCAACTGATATCCTACCTCTAGGAAACTCCCCCACTTTACAGGACCGGGGGGGATATTTACTTGATAGTCTTGCCAACACGATTAGAGTGACAATGCCTACTGTTAATGCACCACTGACAACAGCAGCAACTATCTTGGAGAATTTTGCAGCATCAAGTGGAACTGTTTTCCATGTAGATGCTGATAAAAAGGTGTATCTGAGACCACCATACAAGGTCCACTCCGGCATAATAATCAGACAGTGGGAAGTCTATGAAGGAACAAATCAACCTATCACAGAGAGACTCAATGACCCTGCTGAAACCACAGCATATTATTTCGGTGGATGGTCTGGAAGAAAATTCATGAAAGTAGACCAAGGATTTTTCAATCAAGTATTTCTTACGATAAACACTGACCAGATTATATCATCAGCATCAGGAACCGATACTCCAAATTTTACAAGTCTAGCGAAAAAAGATGTTGGACAACAATTCATACCCGGATCCACAAAACTTTTCAATGTTGCTCTCCTATTATCAAAAGCAGGCATAGGTAGGTCATCAGTAGATGATGCCTACGACCTCACAGGGGTTCAGGGTCTCATATGTGAAGATACCGGTGATAATCATCCATCTTCAAAAATAATTGCAACTTTTAATATTCCATATGACCAGATTACAGAAGCACCGGTCCCGATTTACAATATTGCACTAAGTTATAGAATGCCAACAATTGACCAGAACAAAAAACACTGGATTCTATTATTCAAACGTGGAGAAAATGAGGATAACACAATAAGATGGCATCATGACTCTGATTTTACAACTGCATCGACTGATGCACTACCAAGATATTCAGGAACAAAGAAACCGTTCACAGACCAACCAACTCCATACAATGAGAATTTTGAAAAAGGATGGGGTGTAAATTCAAAAGGTCCTGTTCACAGATTCTCATTCTTTGCTACAAACAAGACAACAATCAGTGCAGCAGATCCAATGTCTATCAAGTTGTTCACTCCAAACAGACCTGTTGAAATCAGAGTCAATGCACCTTGGATACATGATATCTCAACAGGATTCAAGTATGCTAACACCTTGTTGCAATACGGTGCAAAACTAAAAAGGATATATGAGAAGAAGCAACTCTCAATTCCAAATAAATTGTTTTATCCATTGCAACTTGCCAACATAGTATATCCACCCGCAGGAATAAATCAGAATTCAAATCTTGTTGCAGAGATTAACAGTGTTCATTATTCTGCAAATTCATTTGATGCAGAGAATCCATATGGTTCATACTTTGTGGAATTGACCTGTGTTGGATACATGAATCACTTCCAGAGTAAATTCGGAGAGTCAATAATTTGTCAATCCTAGATTACTTTAGAAAGAAATTGAATAGACCAAGACGTGTAGGTAGTCTAACACTAGAAGATGTATATGTTAAAGGTGTTGAAACAGGTGTGCTATGGGATTATAGAAAAGATTCAATCCCAGTCTGGAATTATATTAAAACTCTACAACAATTACGTGATGAAATTCTTTATTCCAAAAAGAGATATCCTGAAGTTCACAGACATCTCAAACTCATAAAAAGCAGAATGATTGCAGACTATGAATCAAAGATTAACAGGATATGGAATGACCAGAGGACCGGAACATATTTTGAAAAGGGAGACAAGTTTGAACCATATCAAATCGTAAGCAATCATAATCTTCCAATGTGGGATGGATTGACAGCATTCAATGAGTTTATCGCAGGTGAATCTTCTGACTTCTTTTTCTTTATGGGAGCAGGTATTGGAACAACCAAACCAACATTTGCAGACCCCGGACTTGAGGATGAAAAAGTCAGGACCGATATGAGGACATCAGGTGATATCAATGCTGATGGAATTGTCCTCAAAAGCACAGCAGCATTTCCAACATCAGTCCCAACAGAAGCATCAGGATTCTCAGAGTTTGGAGCATTTGATTCCGACAATGAACTAAGTTCTAGAATGGAATACCGTGTAACAATAACTCCTGCACTAGCACATGTTCAAAATGTCACATTCATGCAAGCATCTCATACTATAGTATTACAAGCGGTGTTAAATGTAGAATGAGTTACACATGGTTGACTGTCAGAGGTGGAAGTGCTAATCCTTCCAGTCTGAAATTCCAAGCACTGATGAACAAACAGAACATTGCAGAAAACGAATTATTCAAACCAGACCAGTTCACTCCAAAATCAATTTCTGCTAATACTGAAGATACGGTCCTAGTTCAAGACCCATTCTTCTTTACAAAACTAAAACCAAAGACGATACACTACAAAGCACCATTTGAACCAGACGGTAAATATCTAAGACTATGGATGAGATTCAATCATCTTGGAAAAACACTGAAAGACGAAGCATTCATGTTTGGTGGAAGCGGTGAAGTAGTAAATAATATCTACATATATGGCAGTCCAAAACTTTGTGAAGGTCCTGATGATGGTGTCAAAGGTGGTAGAGTAGTCACACAACTAAATTCTGACCCCGATGTTTTAGATTATTATTCATGCTCGAATCCTGATGAGCAGAATGTTGGAATAATGGACATCAGTGATTTTGGATTAAAAGGATATTCAATGTATGTTGATTTTATGTTAGAAGGAGCACCTGTTGCAGATAATGGACAGGATCCTACAATATGGTTTCATGTTGATGATGTAAATGGAGATTTTGGAACATGTCTTAGAATTGGGACCACAAGAGAACTGATTGTTGATACTAAAGTTAGTGGAACACATCATTGCAAAGCAGCAACAACTACCCCAATTCAATCAAACGTTTGGTATCGGGCATGTGTAAATTATCTTCTCAGTGGTGCTGTGACATCAATGAGAATAAATAATATTCCTCAAACACTTGTGAATTCTACCAATCAATCATTTCCAGATTCACATGAAAATTCTGTATTTGTAGGAGTAGGACAGGACCTCACAGGGAGATTTGTTGGTAGAATTGCTGATATCAGATGGTATCGTGACCTAGTTTTCTGGACTCAACACATGGATAACATATGGAATAATCACCGCAGCATATGTGCTACTCCCATAACCAGTTTCACTGTAGATGGTAATTGGATTGATTGCGGTAATGATTCTAGTTTATGGTCACAATCACTAACGAAATTCTCATGGTCTATGTGGATATTTCCTACATTTACAATAGGTGATATGTCTAGAGATATTCTCCGTCATGGTGGTGGCGGTGGTGCTAGATTCAGATGTGATTGCGAAATAACAACCGGTGATGTAAGATTCTACATCAGAAACAATGCTGATACTACTGATGCTACTGCAAGAGTAGCAGGATTGGTGCAAAATAAATGGCAACATCTTATTGGCAGTTATGATAACAGTTTAGGTTCAGCAAATGTAAGAGTATATCTTGATGGTAATATTGGTGCAACAACAGCAAATGATACAGAGTCAAAAAATCTTAGTGCTATACTAACATTAGGTGGATCTGCATCATCAAATGATTTTCTGGGTTATATGAAAGATTTCAGATGGTGGACCACAAGAGCAAAGAATACAACAGAAGCATTGAATGTCTATTATAATACAGGTGCATACACATTTGCACCTGATTACTGGTTAAAGATGATGGAAGGAAGCGGTAATCCCGTAGATACTATTACAAGAACGAAAGTTGGAACACTGACCGGTGGTGCAGATTGGACAATGGGTCCAAGTCCCAGACCAACTCAATTTGGTTCTCTTGCTGTAGCAGGATATTCAAGATTCAATGATACAATTGATACAGGTGGATATGATAGCACTGGATATGATAGCACAGGATTTGATACAGTATGAGTTTTAATCTAGGAACACAGTTTGAAGATGACGAAGATTATAGTCCTGCTCGTTGTAATGCAAAAGGCATTCTCAGAGATACAGGATCCAACATAATAGCAATAGCAAGTTCAAGACAGATAGGGTTAGCAATACCCACTGATACAAGTGGTGGACTGATAAAAAATGTCACATACTATGTAGACTATGATTCAAACTTTAACAGAATAAATTTTGAACCAATATTTCACACACATACTCATGATGGTAGTGGTGATAATGAGGGTGGTGGAAGATTCCTTGACATATTACTTGAAAACGCTAACGAAGCAGGACAGATTGAATCATTCAATCCATATAATCTAAGTATGTGGTGGGATGCTAAATCACTTGGTGCAAGTGGAGTTCTTGATATAGACCAATCATTTGTCACTACTAGATTTAAGACGGGAACCACAACAGGAAGTCATGCACATGGAACAATAGGGGGAATTGTTTTTGAATGGGGAGACCTGCTGAATTTTCAGTGGGGTGGATTCTGTAATCTTAATGCTAACATATTGACAAGAGTAGGAATCAATGTTGATACAGTAACTCAGACCCCTGATACAACAATTAGAAAGATGGGTATGGAAGGTTGTGATGGTCATGGAACAAACTGGGTTGTGATTAATGGTAACGGAACCAGTGGAAGTGAATTTGTTACAGCAACAACAGCACCCCTTACCGGTGATGGGACCGATGTGGAACAATACGCATTATTACACGAACCTGCAACAGCAGTCTACTTCATGGCAAACAGAATATTGAATGCTACATCAACTACAAATGTTGCATCTGATGGAACAACAGCACACTCACGAACAATACGTGCAGGTATAAAACTTCCCACGGGAACAACTGAAAAAATATTGCATGTAAAATACTTCAAACTTATCGGAAATACATCAGGTGACTTTATGGGTGCATGGGACTTTTGACCTATGACAGCGAAAATATATCATAAATCAGTCAGATACAGACTTCACAGAATAGAGATTAATAATTACAGACCTAGCACACCGGGAATAAATTTGACAACTGACAACTATGACCCTGAGAATAATGAGATAACGATGCACTATTCGTGCACAGATGATCCAACACTTCCACCAAATCAACGCAGAACAATAGACGATATTGAAGAGGAGATATCAAGAATGTCATCACGTATAGTAACAGAAAGTAAAATCAAATATCCAAATCCTTTCTATCTGGAAGTTCGTTCTATCTTGGATTTACCCGCATATGATGGTCAGTATGATAAACTGAGAAGTAAGGCAAAAGATGTTACGAGCAGGACAATAGAAAAATCTGCTTTCAAAGACATCAACCGCTATTATGAAAAGATGGGAATGAAGGGTCTGAGAAATCTGAATGTAGAAATGGGATTAGTGACGTATTAAATGGCATTAGGATCCACCGATATTAAACTACATCTAACCGGTGGGTCATCAAATAGTAATCCCGCTTTATCATTAGGGGGTAACGTATCAAGTGTAGTTATAACATCAGGTGTGATGAACAACCTCTTCCGTAGAATAACGGAATCAGAAGCATCAAGCGGGGTCACAATTTTCAGATGTGTTGCAGTCAAGAACCATAATGCAACTGACATCATGCGTAATGTCGTGTTTTACATGGTGCAAGATACAAAATCTAATGATGACTTGGCACTTTATTCAAAAGCACAAGCAGGAAAGAATACTGTTGAAACTGCTATTGTTGATGAATTCACAGCACCGACAGGTTCTAATATTAATTTTATAGGTTCGCTGTCAAGAAGTGGTGGAATTGCACTTGGCAATCTATCACCAAATGATTACATCAATCTATGGTTGCGTTATAGTGTTAATCCCGGTGCAGTGCAATTTCCAGATGACCAACTTAAAGTAAGATTTGAAGTCAATCCACCTGAGACATCAGAGATACCGGTTCCGACACCATCACCAGACCCAGATTCAACAGGGACTAACTTTCAGATGGTAGTATTGGGTGACTGTTCATGTGGTTCTAGTTTTGATACTAACTGGTCCAAGATAAAGGCAAGGAGTCCTGAATGGATTGTTTTCAATGGGGACCTTGCTTACAAGAGTGGTAGCACTTGTTTTATAGATAAAATTGGTTCAACATGGCGTGCTAAATCATCAATTTCATTTGGCAATCATGATGTAGATGAGGATGAAAGTCAACCATCAACTAAGAATGCATTGCTAACAGCATGGGGATATTCAAAGACATACAACAAAAAGATTTTCAATAATGTTGGAATGATAATGATGGAATCAGGAGAGAATCAATCAGTATCGGATTCTGTAGGTTCAGCACAATATAATTTCGTAAGAGATACACTAAAAGATTGGGACCAGAATCATCCTGAAATAGAATGGATTTTTGTCTTTAATCATTATCCTTTCTATGGACCGTCATCAAACCATAGCAATAATGGTGGTGGACGTGATAGATATGATCCACTGTTTGATACATATGGCGTAGATGCAGTATTCACGTCCCATAATCATAATCTCTGGACCACAAAATTATTGAAGTATAACTCAGGGTCTCCCAGTAATCCAACCACTGCTGGAACAGATCCCAATTATTCTTACTCAAAGAGTGCATCAAATCATGGAAAACTTTACTTTGGGTCAGGAGCAGGTGGTAAATCACACTATGGTATAGATTCCACTCCTTCTTATGTAGTATATAGCAACGATAGCGATTACGGATACGTATTCTTGGATTTCACAAATAGTGGAAAGAAGATAACTTTCAGAGTTTATACAAGTTCAGATGCATTGAAAAAGACGTTAACACTTACCCATACTGCGTGATAGTAAATGGCAAATCAACTCGATAAATTCGGAATAAAAATGATATACTCTACTAAGGTAGGTGCTAGAGAATGGTATATTCGAGATACAGTTGCAGATGTAATGAATGATTCTCGCACAGATGGGGACCTTCATGATGACCTTGCTGATGGTGGAAGTAATACAGATGGATTTACTGTAAAAGATAATGGTCAGGTCCGTTTGAAGGTAGTCCCAGAATCTACCATGAGAGACTACAGCAAACCGGGTCTGGACCAATCAACAGCAAAGGGTCAGGGATTCATGTCATCATCAAAAGAATGGGATATGAAAGGACTTGAGATGACTGCAAGAATCAAATGCACAGATTTTGATACTGACGATTCTCGGTTCATTATGAAAGGTCCAACTGGATCACACAAATCAAACACAGATGATTGTTCAGGTTCATCATATGGTGTTAGATTCTTTTTAGCACCATCAGGAAGTGATTCTGGAACTACAGAATGGTTCAAAGAACAATGGCATGTTCATTATCAAACAAGAGATAACAGTCAAAAGTCCACTGGTCTTGGCAGTATTCATAACAAATGGGTTGGATGCAAATACATCATATATCTTGTAAAAGATTCCAGTGGAGCATTCAATCATGTAAAAATGGAAGCATGGATGAATTCAAATAATGATGGTATAACTTGGAAAAAAGTTAATGAGACCACAGATACGGGTGGATGGAATGACGGTAACGGTGCTTTAGATTGTGGTGCAGATAGAGCAGATGAAATAATGACATGGGATGCACCGTCTATGATATGGAGATGGGATGGACCAACTATACTATTCAAAGACTTATCAATGAGAGAAATTGACCCATCAAAACTTGCATCTGATGTTGATTCAGGTGAGAATCAGGAAACACCATCAACAGGAACTATAAGCAGAGATTATGTGTTCAGATGGAATCTCATATCATTTCCTATAGACGAATGTTCTCTTGGACAGGATGTAACAACATTCACAAAAGTATATGATGTTACTGATGATGGAACTGAATCTAATCTACATAAAGAAAGGTATAGAGTAGGTGTTCTAGTTAATAGTAATAGTTCTAAGTTAGTAGGAAAGAAACCAAGAAGAATCACATTAAGACTATCTGCTGGGGGAAGTCCACCCGCAGGTGATATTACCTGTGTCATACGTGATGGAAATACTGATGAGGTTGTATCAACATTTACTTGGACCGGTGGAACACTCAATGCAACTGCACTAACAGGAACAAAGACAAATTATGTATTCCAAAATCTGACATCTAATTATGTGCTCAAAACAGGAGATAGAATCAATGTGGAATATAGCGGTAATACTGTGGATGTAATAAATGAAGTCAATGTATTTCGGAGCACAGATGACCCCTTTGACGGTGCTAATACATGTGCAGTCAAATTTGATGCAGGGGGAATTCCACCAACTACATACTCATCTCCTGATATATTCAGAGATTATGCATGGATAATAGAAGAAGCAGCAGGTGCAGGAACCTAAACTTTTGGTTTAACACGGTGTATCCTGCATAACCATCTATAGCATTCAGAACACACTCTCTTTGGTTTCACTGTTTTATACTCAAACGTTACCAATTTTTTAAAATTACGTTCACAACTCCAACATTGACCCACGTTAAGATATTCAATGTTCACATTATATATGTTTAGCATATCTAAATAAAACGGAGTTATGGTTTAGATTATCAATCCAAACTTTTATTTATGATGTGTTTGGTTACTGGGTCTTGTGTGGGCGTATAAATCTGTTGGAGGATTTACCTTGCTTGCTGCACTATTTTTATTCCTAGTCAGTGGTATTGGTAACACGAATGTGAATGTAACGTATGCAGACAAGAAAATGGAATGTGGAGATATGAACTGGAACGATAAAGGTCATGATGACAATAGTCCATCATCAAGCAAATTCAAAGATGCAGCATATGAAAAATCCTTGTGTGAATTGGCAAAGGGAATAGACCATGAAAAATATTCAAATCATGATGCAGTGAATTGGCATAAGTTCAAAGTGAGTCCGGCATATCTTAATGCAACCGACGAACAACAAGATTGTCTGAAAAAATCTCAAAAAGAAGGTAATGGGATGGACGGTCTTGGTGGATATGAAATCCTCTACTGTGCTGTGGATGAGGATTAATCCACTTTATTTTTTTATATTTTTTCCAATAGCACGTTTCTCAATGCAATTGAGTTTTCTTTTGGTTCAAACATAAAGTCTAGTGTCAGTTTTGAATTGTAGTTCTTTGCCATTATGTATATTCTACCATGTGCTGAATTGTTGAGTCTTATCCAGAAGTAAGAATTCTTTTCCAATAGTGCTTTGTCAAAGAAGTATTTCTCTGCATTGCTGTCAACTACATCTGCTTGTTTCTTTCCGTTAATGCTCATTGTCAGTCTTATCTTATTTGACCCCTCATCCTGACATGTGAATTCTGCTTTATTCCATTCATAGTCCTTGATTCCTTTGTCAAGACTTCCATTGCCTATTGAATCATGAATGTTATGACAGGTTTCTCGTTTGATATCCCATCCACTATGGTCAATTCCAACTCCTTCTCCACCTGCTCTATTTTCACAAGCAGAACCTTCCTGATGTCTGCTTCTTAACTTGAGTGAAATATTTGCAACTCCACCGCTACCTGCAACTAAGTGTGCAACTCCGTCACCATCAATATGAAGTTCTGGACTACCTGATGCTGCTGTATACAATCCCTTTCCATCAGGACCGACATTACCTTCTGATGATTTGACTATTCTTTTCTTACCATTATTCCAACCCCCATTGACGTTTGAATCGTAAAGAACGCCAGTTGGAGTGGGAGTTGGAGGTGGTAACTGACCATCCTTAGTGACCGTGATAAGGCATGAATCAGTGGAAATATTAGACTTGTCATCTTCTACAATTAATCTGAATATGTATCCTCTTGCTTTTTCACCTGCTGCTAGATTTGGAGTGTGGAAATGTAGCATCAATGGGTCTGCGGGATCCTTTGTTATGTGAGATTCTACTTCAGGGTCATACTGCCATTCCACATCAACTATCTTTCCATCATCTTTTGCACTTCCATCAATCTCAACCATCACACCTTCTCCTACAGTTGCATCCTCTCCTGCATCAATGACCGGTGCTTTGTCTGGTCCCGGTCCCGGTGGTGTTGAATCACCTTGAACTGTATACTTGCCTACCATTGATTTCATTTCGTCTGGTTGCTGTATCAGAATATCAACTGTGTGTCCCGGAATTTTTTTGAATAATTTTGTTAGAGTCTTTGACTTGAAGTCTGCTAATTGTTTTCCAGTTTCTTCAACATATACTTGAACTTTCTTACTTGCCATTTACTAATTCACCCATTTGTCCTTGACTTGATCCGAGTTGCTAATAAACCATGCAGAAACTTGTCTCTGTGCAGGGTCATCAATCTTCAAATCCATGATTGTAATTCCATTGGTTCCTGTGATACATTTGATACAGGTATTTCCATTCCATTTATCACCACTGAAAGTATACATTGAAGAACCTGTATCATGAGTTCCTGTTCCATAGACTCCATAAACTATGGGTCCTATCATGAATCTTTGATAATTGTGGTTATGTCCTTGCAATACATTCTCAACTCCATTTGCTAGGAACAATGGATTGTAGCATGCATATTGACCATTACCTGAATGCTTTGAAGGTGCAGTTACAAATGGTTGGTGCACTATTGGAATGTTATACCATGCATCACTAGAATCTAATTGGTCCTTTGTCTTTGCAAATTGTGCTGATGAGCAATCAAATGGTGCATCATTGTCTGCATCTATCAGATAGAATGATACTTTATCTTTGTAATTGAATTGCCCAAAGGTATCTGACATTCCCATGAATTGTTTTGTCTGAGTCCCAGAATCATGATTTCCTACTACAACTACAACGCAATCAAAGTCTGCTGCCTTTATCTCATCCAAAACATTGCTTCCAGAACTATATGCATAATCTCCTGCAACTACAAAGCAGTTAGCATTGTATTTCTCTGCAAGAGCAATCTGGTCTGTCAGTCCTGAATTGTCATCAATATCAGCAACTACAGCAAGTCTTACAATTTCAGAATTGTTCACATTCTTATCCGGTTGGTCTGGTTGCTCTGGGGGTTTAATCGGACATCCCTCATCAACAAGTCCATCACCATCATTGTCTATTCCATCACCACAAATCTCAATTGGTTTAGGTGGTGGATTAGATGTCCCATTGACAACTGTTCCATTGATAACAATTGGAACCCAACTGCTGTCATTAAATAATGATATCGAAAATTCGTCTAATTCACTTGTGTTTGCTTTAGCAGAAACAGAAAACTTGTCTATTGTTGTCCAATTATTACTTGTCACATTGTCAACCTTTTGTTCTGCTCCGTCCCAATCACCTGTGACATTCAACGCTGTGATTGATTTGCTAATCTTTTCTTTTGCTTCCTGACTTGTTATGCCAAATGAAAGAACAGGCATTGTCAAAATCAGGAGCACTAAGGGGATTAAAATTAAAACTTGTTTACCCACGGATGGACTTAAATACTAACGTATAAAAATATATTGCATGCCTAGTGCAAAACTCAGGAAAATGGGAGTCACTAAAAAGGAATATGATGATTGCATCCGTAGAGTTGGGGGAGATAAAGCATATCCTATATGCAATGAAAATCTGAAACGCAAACACTCAAAGAAAAAATAGGGTTAATACCGTATTACAGTTTCCAGAAAACTAGCACGGTTTATTCTTGGTTTATGTCTTAACCATTCACCGCAATCAGGACAAAATTTTAACTCGATTGGTTTCCATCCATTACCCCCACTTCCACACTTTTCACAATAAGAAAATCTATCATACATTCTATAGGTCATCATGTAATCAGACTTACTGCTAGTCATATTTATCTGAACCAATCATTTGTCAGAGACTTGTCCTTTGCCTAGAACCTGATGCGTTCCGGGTCTCGGAATATCCCTTGGATCCTCTACGTCTGGGACCTCTTTTGAATTATCAACTGCATCTTTTCTTCTTTCCATTAACTGAACAGCAGTTGTTGCCATTGCAACAATATCCTTCATTTCATAATTGTATTCATGATAATGATTTATCAAACAGTCAAGGGAATCAATGAACATCCCAATCATCTTATCATCAATATTGACTATGACCAATATAATGACTTTAACTCCTTTTGTGTTTCTTTGATGAGTATCTTGTTATGTAATATCTTTTCTTTATACATTGCAATCTCGTATTTGTATTTTTCAATCCTATCAAGCATATGCTGCTTTGATTCAAATGGCATACAAAAAGATAATGGAAGTTTTGGTGGACCGTTAATCTTAACCTTCATTATTGTGATTCACTTTTATTGTTTTGATATGATGAGTTGGTATGTATAATTCGTCAACCATTTTGTGATTTTTCTCAAAACAAAACCATATCTCACTGCAATTTTTTAGAATTCTTATTGTGTCATAATTGGTCCTGTCCATTCCTGCATGTGCATCTATTACTGACCCATCATCTAAATGAATAAAAATATTTTCAATCTTTTTTAATGTATCATTATCAGGACCAAAGTAAATTACTTTGTCCTTAATGTCTTTATTCTGGGAGGGTGTCGTCTCTGATTGACTCAAGTTCATCTCTCAAATATAAAAAATAGTCATACTGTTTCTGGTCATCCGTGTCAAGTGGACCGCTTATCATCATATTCTCAAACACAGCAATTCTGCAATTAACACCTTGCAAAAAATATGACATGGCATGACTGTCAACATCAACATGTGCACGTCCAACGTTAGGACCTTTACCCCTTGCTGACTTGACTTTTTCAATATATCCTAGTTCACCTTTCTTTGGTTTTTTTCTCTCTATATTTTCAGTAGGTGGACCGGGGGGATTTGCCGGTGCATCTACATCTGCATTAGGGTTTGGTTGCGGTTCTATGTCTGTATCTACCGGTGGATTATCGCTAGTTGGACTCATTGTTGTGCATCAATACTCCCATAAGTTATCCTTAGTTGATGCACTTTAAAATCACCATCCTTCATATCTGTCTCAAAATTTACTATCTTACAATCACGAAAAACTGTTTGTTTGGCATCATTGTCAAAGCAAGTAATTTTGTCAAATGGTTGCAGTGTTGTCAACTGATGTATCTTGATATTGTCGTCATTTTCTTTGACGTATAGCATTGCTTCACTGTTTGGAAGCAAACTATACATTGTAACTTTAACTGTTAACTCGTTCACTTTCTTGCTCTCCTTCTCCTTCTCCTAAAATTTTAACCACTCTGTTTAATGGGTCTACCTGAACATAATAAAGATTTCCGTCATGTTGCACATAATCCGTCCACATTTCAAGAAGGGTTCTAAGTTTTCCATTATCGAATTTCAGACGTTCTTTTTCTGCATCCATGTCTGCTGCAATAACGAATGGTCCTGCGGGCATTTCCTCTTTTAGTTTTTGAACCTCACTGACTGACTTTTCACCAAGATAAACTTCACTTGTATGAAAACCTATTTGATTAACCTGCAATTGATTCTTGCCTAAAATTTTATCCATTGTTTCCTGACTGACTTCAATGCTGACAATACCGTCTTTGGTTTTGTGAATATGGGGGGTGTTTTCATCCCCATCCCCCTTATTCTGTGTGCTCTTCCTGCTCACTGTTCTCTTCTTTTGCACTACCGTCACCCTTTGTGGTATCAACTGCTGTTGCTGATGGTGGAGTATATGGTTTCTTATTACACATTAAGAAATGATCTCCTTCTGCATCTGTATGTGTGTAGACTATTTCCCAGTTGTCTCCTTCTTCCTGATTGTTGATTGTTTCTGATACATCATTTATTTTTCCTGCTTTTACCATTACTGTTCTGAATAATGTGAACGGTCTCTTACCTGCTGTATATCCACCTGCACCACCTTTCTTTTGTTTGCTTAATTTTCTGCTTCCATCATTGAACTGAATAATCTTGTATTCAAAATCGTCTATCAGTAATCTGTATCCTTCAGTGAATTTCTTTAGAACCTCAATGTTCTTTGCATCTTTCTTTAAGAATTCTTCCAGTCCTACTGATATCTTTTTTGCTGTTTCTGGTTCTTCCTTCTCAAACCTGTTAATATCTGTGCAATTCCATATAGTCTTGAAAATTACTCCTTCTTTGTTCTGTGCGTTAACCCAGAGTTCCTGTGCTGATTGTGCTCCTGCTAAACTCAAATTATATTTCACCTCCTAATTTTTCTTTTTTCAAAATACTTTCGATTTCTTTTTTGTTCTTTGATAATGCCAAGATGATTCCTGCATTAATAATCATCTTCAGTGACATGTCCTCATCATTTGCTTTCCTTCTAGTTTTCTGCATTAAAGATTTCCATGTCCTAAATGTGCAGTCAGTATCTTGGTCTCTCAATACAAATTTCTGTTCTGACATCAATAAAAGAAAAAAAGAAATCTTATTTAAAGATTGCTCGTCTACTCTTCATTATGGATTCCTTTTGTTGTAGTAATCATTTTTGTTAACCCATACTCTTGTCCCTGCAATTCTTGCTGCATCCTGCTTTCTGTAATTATCCATCCATTCTCGGTCCAACTCTGCAACTCCATATGGACCTTTGACACTGCACATCCTGTGCTCACTCCCATCCATATTGAGAATGCAAATACGAGATGTTGTCTTATCCATGTAGACTTTATCACCATGAGAGAACTTTGTCTCCCGTCCACAGGTATTGCAGTGGACCTTGCATCCTGTTACAAAGCATGTAGGACATATCTTATTCTTATAGAAATTGTCTAGTCTGTCCTGTAATTTTAAAGTGTTCTCATAGTGCTCTGCTGTCTTTTTAACTGATGCTGATAGTTTTCGTTTCTCAAGTTCTAACTCACGTCTTAACTCAGTGTATGTCTCAGGTTCAAAATCAGGGGAATCAGACCCCGCATGTGAAAGACTCATTTCTCTTTAAACAAACTCTTGATAAACTCTTTTCTACATTGAGGACAGTATGGTAATCTCAATGAGTATTTTGCACCACATTTTTTGCATCTTGTCAATCCTTCAATATATCTAACGTTAGGGTCTATTGGATGGTCCTTATCCCTTCTTTCTTTGAGTGCTGCAATCAACTTTTCCTTCTGTGGACAATCATGAATCTTGCCATTGTGGGTCTCACGCCATGTCTTGTTAACTGGGTCATAATCATCCAGTGTTGTTTTGCAACCTTCACACTCTATCATCCCACTTCAGTAATCCTTGGTGCAAACCCACACTCTTTGCATACAACTGTTATCTTGTATTCCACATGCTCACGGTTCTCATCAAGATACTTGTATCCTATTTTGATTTTCTCAGGTTCTAAACTTTCACCACATGAAGGACAACTAAAAATAATATCTGTCACTTCACACTCAACTCTGCATATGCAGCATCCAACTGGTCCAATGCTTTTGATAACTCTCGTATCTCTGCTATATCTTTTGACTTTCTCATTGCTTGAAGTATTAGATTCTTAGATTCAAGCAGGTGTTCTTTTATCTGATTGACATTCATTTCATTCAATCACCTAGTTTCTGTATCATAACCTCATCATCTATCTTGAACTGATAATTGCTTCCACCTGTAAAATTAAATTCAAAGTGATGAATCTTTCCATCTATCCTATAATCGAATTCTAGTTTCAATCTATTGAATACATCTCCTGTTCAATGCCTTCAACGTCTTGCCATTCCTTCTGCTCATCAGGTTGTCCATCTTCCACAGGATTATCATCACAGCAATCATCCTGCAAGTCTCCTCTTATCTTCTCCTCTTCTAAGTCCTTTACCATATGTGGTAAGAATGAAACAGGACTGCCGGGAAGATTTGGAAATAGTTGCAGACATAATGTATCACGGTATGAATCATCTTTCATTGCTGTAAGGACCATTTCTTTCTGCAATCGTATTGACATGTAGTGTCCTTTCTCTGGATGTTTCTTGTAGTATTCTGCTAATGCTAGGTCTGCATTCTCATCTTTGTTCCTCTGTCGTTTAGGTCCATGCCATTCACCATCAATATCTACATAATATTTGAACTTAATTTTCTCTCTTGTATCAGGATTGATAAACCATGTAAAACCGCAAACATCCCATTCATGATAAACTCCCTGTGGTCTACGCAACCATTCATTTTCTGAGTTTGAATCCTGATGATGCACTGCATAATCTCTTACAACTGGATTAAATTTCATTTCAAGCAGGAGACGTTTTACAAAGTCTCCCATCTTTTTATGTGTCATGCCTTCTCCTTTCCCCCTCATCCACACTTTGTTCACCATTCTCAAAGAGTTCAAAAAGTCTTGTTATTAAAGGTCTAGGGTCAGATAATGGAATGCTTTTGGGTTCAAAATAGTAATCATCAAGTATATCAAACAATTTTGAAAACATCTCTTGATTATTCACTTTTCACACCAATAGTATGTAGGATTTAAATCACAGTTACCGTATTTTGGGTCAACTGTCTTTGCTGTTTGCAGTTTTGCATACTGCTGTTCTGCAAATTCATAGATAACAATTCCAGTGATCACAAGTAATGCGGTTATTGCTACTCCTATGAGAATCTTATTCATATGCTAATCTTCCCCATTGCCTTTGCACGTTTTACTATCTTATGCCATGCCCACTGATAGTTACATATTTCATTAGGACATGTGACGTATACCCACTGCTTCTCTAGATGACCCTTGACTGCGATTCCACCTTCATGATCATACATGCTTATATCTTCTTCCCGTAGCAGTGTGCTGCAAAATCCACACTTCATATCAAGATTCAACACTTCAATGAACTCTTCATACTTGTCATAGTTTTCAGGTATCATTAGTATCCCTCTCCCTTGTCGTATGAACACCATTCACGATATCCTGAACCATTGTTCTTGCCTTCAAAGTGTGTGTATCTGTCTATGACTTTATCATACTCTGTAGTAACGAATGACATGGGATCATTATCTATTTTATTGTCATCCATGAACGCTTGCAAATGTTTTCTAAGTTCTCTTACAAGTGGAAATAAATCCATGCCAGTTTGTATGTGAATTTGCACTATGTAATCGGTATATTTCCCATGTGGTTTTCTATGTTTTAATAATTCCGGATTCTCTTTTCGTATCATTTCATACAAACCTTTTGCAACGGTTTCTGGTTTGTCACCCTGTTCTACGTCTATTACGTGGACCTTCATTATTCTATATCACCATCTGCTCTTGCATCATCTACGTGACCCTGAATATGCCAATTGATTTCCAAGTCTGGAATACCTTTCTTACATATAGGACACAATTCCATTAACCTTCCATCCCCTTGATATATTTCTTGAAGTAGTCAGAGTTACACGAATCAAGACTTGCCCATTTACAGAACTCCTGATAGAACATTACTGCATTATTGCAGATGTCACCGCTTGTCGTTGTTGTCCCGTTTGCTTTATCCGGGTCAAGATACAAATCATAATAACAACTTGAAACTGTCTGATCCATTAAATCAGACATTATACTAGCACTTCTCTCATCAAGTGTCGTGGTTACGGTATCAGCAGAAATCTTGTCTTTATTAAGTTGATTTGTAAAATTAAGATTACTGAAATACATACCGGTTGCAAATGAACTAACAACAATAAGTGATATGATGACGTTTGTCTCCCAATTCTTTTTTAATTCCTTTGTGTTGAAAATCTTGTTATCGTTTTTATTTTTGGTTCTCATTCTGATTCTGGAATCCCCCAATGATCTTTTGCAAACTTTTCTAGAAACGGTCTCATCTCTTTTGCAGGATTCATGTTTGACATGTTGTCATCAACCTCTCTCATCATCACATCAAACTTATCTCTGTCAACTGTCAATGTCCTCAATGCTTCATAGTATGCTAACTTTAATTTCGATACAACACTGTAACATGCAAGCATACCAAGCGGTCCCATTGCAAAATGCCTTGCAAGTATTGGTTCAAGTTCCTGAGTCAACAGAGTTTCAATAGCAATGTATTTAGTCTTATTGACATTTTTTATAATGTCATCAATACCTGTCATTTTTTAACTCCGTCTTGATGGACCGTGTTATAATGGTCTATGAATAACTCTATAGGTTCCATTACTCCCTTCCTATATACCGTATAGACTTTTGCTATCTCGTTACTCAAACGATAACAGGAATCACATCTTGGCATAAAATCAATTTCCATTTTCTTCTTCTGCTCTTCACCTATGTTTCTATGTCCAAATGCTTCACCTGTTATACAAAATTGGAAGGAGTGGATCTCCTGCAACCATTGTCTTAACTCCACATCACTTGCCGGTCCTTCCAACACTCTCTTACTCCACACAGGACACAATTCAGTAAATGTCTGATATGTCATTTTGTGTCTCTCACCACTAGAATGAATTCACCATTTGGTGCAAGTTCATGTTCAAACCATTTAAGATTGTGTTTTGCTGCTAACCTCTGAAAGTATTCCAGATGTATATTCCAGTTTGCTTCAGTCTTGTTATCTTGCCATGCTCCGTATAGTTGAACTGATAGTTTTACCTCATCAGGTGTTACAAAAATTCCTGTTGGAACTCGTCTGACTATATTTCCTAAATTTTTTTCTGACTTACTCATCGGAATCATTCTCCATGAAGTGTTTTCTTTCTCTCTCATGCTCAACCATCACTGCATCTGATTCTGCATCTGTGTTGTGAATCCTCTGTGGTTTCGTTTCTTCCCATTCAATATCCCAACTCATTTTCTTTTCCCATTCCATTTTGATACAAGTCTTTCAAGTCCCTGTTTGCTAAGTCTCCAAGAAGGAATGATTTCAAGTTGTTTTGCTTCGTCTTTGCCTATGTCACATGCGATATTTCTTCCACCATCTTCATTCTCTGTGAAATGTCCATGCACTACTTTCATGATAACAGATCCGATTTTGCTTGTATTTATGTGTGGCATGATATGTCCCATATGCTTGCAAACAGGACACTTCACCCTGAGTTTTTCACATGTGGAAACTCTACATCTTGGCAACCAAACAACAACTGTCTTATCTGTTGACTGTTTCATACTAGACTATCTGCTCCACTATCTGCTGTTGGTTGTGTTTCTGGTTGTTCATTCACAACTCCACTTGGTGTTATTGATTCGATTACCTTTTCTGCTTTTGATAGGAATTTATCAAAGTCATCTGGTTCTGCAACATATTGGACCAGTGCTATTTTATCTTCACTCAGATGAACCAATACTACCATTCCCACCATCTCAAGACCATTGCTAAAAAATAAATTTCCTTCAGTCTCAAATTTGGTAATAGCATATGGTGCAGTATGATTATTCACAATGTATTTGTCTGCTCCTGATTCATAGGTGTCACCATTATTGAACAGGTCTGCTGATAATGATTCAAGTGTGGTTGTATCCATTTCATCATTACCAAAGAATAAAAAGTCTGTTGGATCTCCTACTTGAAAATTCATTTGAACTGTGTTACCTGCATATGTGAGTCTTGCATTGAGGTCTGAGAACCTATTCATTTTTTCTGATTTCCAATTGTTTGGATATTGTGCTGTAAAATCGTCGGTTGTCAATGTCTTGGCATATACAGGTCCTATTACAACAGTAGCAACCAATACTGCTAATATAATAAATAAAATCTGTTTCATTGATTTCCTCTACCCTCAACTGTTTCGTATGGTTTTTCAATAACTTCCACTTTTGCCTTTGAATTCGTATCTACTTTGAACTTCTCAAGTATTGATAACAAATGATAAATCTTGGCATTCATAGTGATTTGCTTTCCTTCTATCACTTTCCTTCTGTCAAGTTTGTTTATCAACCTGATAGTTTCTGGTCTCAGTTTATAGTTTTTGCTATAACTCCGATAAACCTTCTTACCTTTCGGTATCTTAGATGATTTTATCATCCCAATAAGTTACCAAACGGTAACTTAAAAGGTTTTCAGTTACCGATTTTTTTCAGATGTGTCCTTGCAACGTCCTTCATAACTTGTGAATTTCTCATGAGTCGTCTCAGGGTTGCAGGTTCTTCTATATGAGAGACATATTTTGTGATCTCAAAGACATCCTTTGTGTCGAGTGCAGGTTTATATGATACGCTTTCGATAGATTCGTTTGACCTTTCGCACGGGTCTACTTCTTTTTTTTGTTGATTCTCCTTAATGCATTGCATTACATATTGTGAGAAGGAAATTCCCATTGTTGATGCGATTTCCCTTGCTCTTTTGACGATTTCCCTCTCATCCAGTGAGTATGAGAAGGAATCTGTTACACTTGTCATTCCTTTATAAAGAAGTTATTTATTTAATAACATTTCTAAAATATACTATGACATAAGAAGTAAATATTGTTAATAAATAAATAAATAAATAAATAACGTTATTTTAGGTCTTATGCAATCGTAGAAGTTCCAGTGGAAACAGAGGGGGGTTTAAGAAGAGGGAGGGGGTCAAATAGGCATGCGGTCCTGAACTCCACATCGAGTGCTCACTGAAGCACAGGATGCTGCTCATCAACAAAGATGACATGTCCACACTGAAAACATGCACCTTGGTCAAAGAGCAAAGGTTCACCGCATCGTTTGCAATGATAATCAATGCACTCAGCACACACAAAAGAGACTAGAAGATACTTCTATAAAAATACAATGGGGGAGATTCTTGAAAATTTTATGAGATTTCTCAATACACTACAGCACACGGTAGTCCCACGCTCCCCCTTGAGTGACACTCATTTCTGGACACCATGCATGATAAGAAGATGAACAATGAATCGTAGTTGTCATGTCACACCTGTGGTTAGACATATTCTATTTTATCTTTTTCTCTTGTCCCACATCTCAATATGAGATTGCAGTGAGGACACCACATTTCACCTGTCTTGATAATATTGTAAATCTCTTTTTCATTTATTGAAGTCATCTTATTTTTACAGTCGGGACAATCAAAAGAAAACGCAACTATCTTCTTACCTCTTAACCCAGAACTCATTTTATCTCAATCTATTCTCTCTATATTTACCGCAGTAATGGCATGCTTCCTCTTCATGATTACATGTATATCCTTCTGGTTGAACAAAATCACATGTGTTAAAAAATTTACACTTTTTCATTATGTTCTTTCCTTGCTTTGATTCTTTCTTCAACTTCTTTTAAACTCTCTAGGTTTTTCTTGAGTTTTTCTTGAAATTCAGCATCCTGTGATGCTGATATTTTCCTTTGTTCTGTAAGATGTTCAACACAGAATCCCTGATAATTGTCAGGGTCAGGACACATTTCTCTATAACAATTTCTTTTAGAACAATACATCTTATTCACCTGCATATCTCCCTCTGGTCCTTGGTCTGCGATAACGCTTCTTTCCTACTGCTGTCATTTCACTTTACTTCCTTGAGGTGGATGGACACAACATACCGAACACAAATCACATTTGCAGTTTTTATGAATTGGGACCGGTCCTATTTTCATACAGCAATTACAAAAGAATTTCATAGTTCCGGGTCCGGGTTATCTATGTCCGTATGATAATTGTTATCGAAATCTTCTGCATCTTCATAAATATATTCTAGCAATTCGTTTATTGTATGACTCTTTAGATGGTCCAATAGTTGTTGTCTGTCCATTGAATATACATGCACAGACTCAAAATTAGAATCACCAATCATTGCCATGCCAACACAAACAGGACATTTGAATCTGAGATTCATTTGATTAATCCTTGTTCCTTTGCTCTTTTCCTTCTTGCTTCACGCAATTGTCTGAGTAAATTATCAATCATATCAAGTTCACGTTCTAATTTTGCTTTGCGTTCTTCCAACCATTCATCAGGTTCCATTTCATATTCAATCATTTCCCTGATTCATCCTCTGGAATCTGTGACCTGTTTAACTCAGGACATGGAAATACTATGGTGATATCGGTATCATTGATATGTTTGATTTTTTCTCTAAAGAAATCATTGATATCACTGAAGCATTCTGTTTGCTGTCCATATGCTGAATGATTGAGATTCCATTCTCTTGCTCTTTGTAATAACTGATCCATTGTTCTCTCAATATCTATCTTATCACAATATCGTTGGAAATGTCTGAGACATAATCCCAAATCACTTTCGTTATCATCCCCATAAACAATCAACGGTATTACAACAAGTCCAATTATTATAATTGCTATAATAGAATAGAGTTTCCACATATTCATATTTTTTCCAAATCCTCTTGCATTAATTTTATAATAATTCCTGCAATGTCACCCAAGGCATCTTCTAATTCTTTAATTTCATGCAGGTTGCATTGTCTCAAATATTCTTCCCATTTAGCAGGGTCATCGAATATGTTTGGTGGTCTCATTTCCTTTTCCCACACTTCCTGCATTGTTCATAGTCCCAAGTTATTCTGTAAGTAAATTCATTTTTCCTGAATACAGGACTTTTCATTGCATAGGTTCTCAATCCCATTATGATCCAAACATGATGTCTATGAAATGGGTTAATCATTTACAATGGACCTCTCTTAGTTTTACACCTAGATGTTCATCACAAACCCATTCACTATACCACACAGTAGCATCTTTATCACAACGATTACATTTCATTTCTTTAGACTCTCCAAGTAATCCTGTTTTTTCTTGATTGCATCATTGAGACGTTGAGTCTCTTGGTCCAAATACTTTTCTGCTCTCTCTACAAACTGCTTACGCACTTCAATAGTATTATCAAACATTGTAATCATTTCTAAATTTCCTGCTCCTGTATCTTCTTGTTCAACTTTCTTTTTCCTTCTCACGTTATAATCTTACACTCAATCTTAACATCACACGGTTCACATATCATGAATGCACCTGATGACCACATCTTATGTCCACGTCCACACTTTACCCTTTTAAGGAACCTGTTATCAGAATATGCATTGTTCTGTGAATCAATGTAATAGAATCTCTCTGCTTGCTTATCCATCAAAACTCTAGTAGGTTTAATCATTTGTTGCTTAACACACTCCAATTGACCTGATCATCCAATTTTTCCATCCTGAGTGTCAGATTCAACATCTTTGAGAGTTTTCTTCTTTTGATATATATTGAATGAGCATTTCCATCAGGAGTAATGATTGCTATTTCAAAATCAGTTTTGAGTTTTCTGGTAGTCATTATATCACTCCACATGAGATTGCTTCCTCGTTTTGTATCAAATTCAACCCTGAATTGTCTTTCAATCATATGGCATACCTCTAATCATTCCCTCTAACCATTCAATATCTTCAAATGTTTCATGAGTATAGTGATCGTATGAATTTGGATTCTTTATCATAAATCTACAGAGTTGACCAATTGCTTCAAGACATTCATCAGTCAGTGACTCCTTTAGTTGTGCACTCAACTTTTCTTGTTCTTTAATCAATCTATTTCTTCAACCTCAACTCCAAACCTCTGAACAATATGCATCTTGTCATTGTCCTTAATCAATTCCTCAAGATACATCTTTGTATCAGGTTCATCAGGACCGTTTGCATATCCTTCTATCTTGAATTTGATGTTCATTTCAATTCTTCCCTGCTGACAATTACAACCTTTACCTCATCATCTCTGAGTCCTGAAAAGAAGTGCATCTTCCAATAAAGTGTGTCTCCCCCTTTCAAATCCAGATAATCCATGATTCCCTGTGGAATAGTGACTCTGTGACTCATGTTACTTGTCTTTCCTATCTTACTTCTTAACGCCATTAAAAGTAACTTTAAATGCCAGTGATATATAAAACATGCTGTGAATACATGGAAAACTACCAATATTGCAAATTCAGGGACATGTGATAAAGAGACGTGTTTAGACTGTGGACATGAACGTAAATGGCATTGGGAAGCAATGGACCATTCCTTTATCTGTGTTACAAAGACACTTTCAAACGAAATATGTAAATGCAGGAACTTTCGTTAATAGTCAGGGATAGCATGCCCTGCGGTCTACGCAGTTGCTACTCTTGTGCAACCGGGGGTCTTGATTCAAGGTGCTCTCGGAATGCATACTTGTTTGAAAACATCCATTCCCCGTAGAAATACGGGGGTGTTTAAAATTAGTCCCCCCATTAGTAAAACGTGCTTAACTATTTCCAAAATCTGATAAAGCGGGGTAAAAGGTTGACGAGAAGATTTTATTACTTTGTTACTGTATAAGAAATCGTTCACTCGTAAAAGACATAATAACCATAAAAACTAATTTACACTTACAATGAAAAACAAACTAGCAAAACAAAAGGTCCTTACAAGGGACCTAATCAAATACTCAGAGCAAATGAGCATAGACCCAATCCCACGAATCACATTCAACCCAAAGGAATGGGACTTGCTTGTGAAGAATAAACGCAAGACAAAGAGAAATAGATGGTTAGGTTGCTCATCACGCAAAGACAATGTGATTCTAGTGAACCTAGAATTCAATGGACCGGTCCATAGCAAAGTCTACAAGGGAACTAAGAATAATCGCTATTATGAAATAATCAAAGTCCCTTGGGGATTAGGACAAGCAAGACAAACACTGGTCCATGAACTTGTGCATATCAAATGGAAGATGAGTCATGGGTATGCATTTGCCAAGAGGATTGATGAAATACTTAGAGGAAAACGCTTCTAAGTAAAAAACTACCGGGTGTTTTAAATGCACGGGGGGTAAAAAAACCCCGGTGTTTTAATTGCACGGGGGGGTCTACGAGCATGCCTTTCCCAAATTCGGAATTTTTTGCCGGCAAACCGACAACTTTTTAGGTAACTTTTACGTAACTACTGGGGTCAAGGATGGGAGCAATTGGTTGTTTCTTGTCGAATATTTACCAATCGTGATGGTGGGTGTTCCCACTCTTGGCAAACTCTGTTACCAGAAAGAGTTTAGCACAAACCCACCATCACAAACCATTCAATTTATCAAGACTTTCTGACTATATTCACTACATAGCAAAGATTTATTTACTTTATTATATCATCAATAATCGAAATCCTAAATGTCAATGAAGATTGGCAGGACCCTAGGACTGATGTGTGGTCACTCGACTCCAAAGGAATATTTTGACGTTGAACCAAGCAAATCCCATCTCGATTCTATGAATCTCAATGTTGGTTGCATAGAAATGTTAGATTCTCTAGAACTCTATTGTAAGCAGTGCAACGATTGCTTCAAGGCAAAGCGAGTCAACATATTCGTTGTAGAGAGAGAACCACGGTTAATCCCATAGGTCTAAACTAATACAGTTCAGTAGTCCGTAAATATTATGTTGACGTATTTTGATCACTTCTCAACGCCTAACACACACAGGTAGAGGTGCATGCTGGCATGTGCACGCCCACACACACGCAAGCACACAAACGCATGCACACTCATCTGCACTACTGAAGGAGCGTGCAAGTCCGTGCCCGCTGGCGTGAGACAACCTCTGCTGAGGATCAGTGTGCTGAATTCTTTGCTGAGGCATTCTCTGCTGATGCCTCTCTGCTGAGCAGTCTGAGAAAAACCAAAAAAACGTTACCAACTTGGGTATTGTTACCAATTAGGGACCAAACTATATAATGTTACTAATTTGAGTATACTTATATTTGGTAACATTATTTTTAATTTACCTTAATTAGTAACACTATTATTCTAATATTTAGATTTTCTAATTTCTAGAATTTTACTTAGACAAAAAACAGTAAAAAACAAAGAAATAAAGATTCTTTTATATACTGTGCTCCCGTAATTCTTTTGAATTAAAATGTAATTTTAAAAATCTGTTATCTGCTTGATTAGGTTGGTTATGTCCAATCAAGAGCGGTTAAAAATCATAATCCGCTTAACTGTAAGCGTAAAAACTGAAAAATAGAAATTCGATTCTGTTTATCTGAAAAGCATTTAATGCGAGTCGATGCGAGACATTGACCACTTAAGCAGAATTCATAAAAGTAGATTTTTCAGGTGATAAAAAGATAATGACAAGATTTTAAAATTAATTAGTCGTAAGCATTAACTGAAGAGATTTTAATTAAATCGAAACTTGAATAATTTTTTTGTTCAAGTCTTAATGTTCGACAAGAACAATATAGCGATGTTAGATCAAACATCATTAAAAAATGATCCATTAAATAAACTGGAATATTTAGAATACAGTTTTTTAATCGGAAAAACGACAAAGAGACAATTTTTAAACAATGTCTCAAGAACGATAAGGAGATTGGTATAACTTGAATAAATTTATACCATTGAACAAACAAGAACGGGAATTTAGTTTTATTATAAATTCCATAATGAAACAAGGAGATAATGAATAATGCAACAAGAACAATTAAGACAAATTGAAGATCGGATCGTGAATACTCTAAGTTATTCTGTTTTTTATGATAACTTAGAAAAAACTGAATACTTTGTTAATTCAGAAAATAAAGAATCATTGATATTGACTTTTAGTTTTGTGACTACATCAATGATTAACGACATAAATACAGAATTAGGATCGGATATTCATGCATTCTTTCCCTTGGATAATGCAATTAAGGTTTATGTCCATCTTGAAAAGGTGCAACTAGATTGAATCAAGAAATCGAAAAAACCAAAGATGTATCACTTTGGATAAATGGATCCGTAGAAATAGAAATCGAAAAAATAGATATTGATTGGTATCAATGTCAATTATTCGATCATGTAGCAAATCGGTGTTTTGTGTGGCATAAACAACAGATTGAATCTATGATATTGTCAGGATTTAATCAGGTGATTGATTAATGAATAATTTTTATTTGTTAATCTTTCTTACTGCATTCTTTGCATCAATGACAATACTTACAACAATCCAAATCGTAAAGGGTCAAAATCTAGAATCGTTAGATTTAGAATGTAGAACAAATTATCATGCATACTGCTTTGGTGATAAATGGCAAAAAATAGTCGAAGAGTCCCAAGAAGAGACCGGACAACAATTAACGGATCCACATATGCAAAAAGAAAAATCAGATATCTATGAGGATCAAAGTTTTATGTGTAAGCATAAAAATCATATTGGAAATAGCACCGATCACGAAATTGTTTGTATAATTATTGATGATGATGATTATATGAATAAACAAAACTTAGACAATATCATGAATCAATTCAAAAACGATTTAGATACATTTAGCATTGATGATATTATGGGAGAGATGAAATAATGACAAGTAATAAAATTGATGAATGCATAAAATACGCTAGAGAATTTGAAATAATTCCCAAGGATTTTATTATTTCAAATAATGCATATAGCATATTAGTAAAAAGATTTCCTAATTTGGATATCGAAGAGACCGGAGATATAATAAAAGAAGTTTTTGGATTTCTTGCAGGTTATAGAATGGGGTTGAGTGAAAAATGACAAAGAACAATAACGACATAAAAAGCGTTTATGATCCAAAACTACAATATAATAAAAGGTTAGAGTCAGCAAAAAAAATGTTTGATAAAATGGACAAAGATACCGTTTTTGCAGATAAGAAATCGACATTTTTTGCAGTTAAAGCATCAAAAGATAATGGATATTATAGCATAAAACAAAATAATGATAATTGGTTATGCAATTGTTTTGATTATGTCCATTATATCGAGTTAAACCCTAAACATGAATGTAAACACATAATTTTTATCAAGTTGTTAGTTGACAAAAAACAAAAAATTCCATTAAAGGATTTAACCCCTTTACTAGATAAGGAGATAAACGAAAAATGACAGATAAATATTATGTGTCAATGACCGATAAATTTATGAGCGGTTGGGGAATGGCAAAAGACAAAGTAAACAAGTTAGTTATAGAATGCTCAAATTATGATGAAGCGTTAATCGTTGAGCAGAATGCAAGAAATAGATCAGAGATGAAAAACGTTAACATATGCATGAATAAACCATATTATAATCAAAATCAATATTATGTAAGTTGGCATAATAAACAAGATTATTCTAGTTGGTTTGAAAAGGGATATTTCAAAAGGGATGATCGATAATGCAAGAACAAATTATTAAGGCAATACCTAGGGCGGTCACGGTTAAGAATGCAAGATTATTCTTTGATAATAAACGTCAAGCATTTAGATTAATTCACTATAATGATGAAATCTTAACCGTTAAAGTAATTGAACCCATAACCGGATCCGGTCAAACAGATTTAGAAATAATAAACGTTTTTCCGGTAAGTGAATCTAGCAAATCAGCAATTTATCAAGCATTAAGTTATTTAGGAATTAAAGAATACTTAAGTGATATATGCGATAAATTGGACATTGATGATCGTAAATTATCATATGACTTTTGGGGTTTTGATGCATTCCATAAATCAATGCATTATGATCCTAATCGTAGATCAACTTTTGAACGGGGACCATATGAAAAAAGAAATAAAAGCGATTGGTTAAGCATTCAAGAAGATTTAATAAATCAAGATTTTCCTGAACCTAGGGCAAATATGAAATATTACTTAATTGATGGATGGAACGGGAATGATACCGAATTTAGGAAAGTGATAAAATCATCAACTTATGAAGCGGTAGATCATGAAGTAATAAAAATAATGCATTCATACGGATTTAGGAAATTTGAACCCTTGGGATCGGATCCTGATGGATATATTCGATATAATAAATACGGTGATACTCAATTATCAATAACAATCGAAGAATTAGAATTTAAAAATGATGATGATAAACAAGATACCTTAAAACATTACAATACAATTTGGAACGGGACTTATAGCGTAGAATTTAAAGAAAAATATCTTGAAAATATGCAACCTCATCATAATGAAGTTGTCAATATGGGAGATAAGCAATTTAATGCAACCGTATATTTAATGAAACAATCAGATATTTCTAAATGTCCTCAATATATCTTAACACCAGAACATTATCGAAATAATGGATCCTGCAAGTGTGATGATCCAAATGATCCAAATATGAAGGAATGGGGTTATACTTGGGATCCTAAATCAAAAAGATGGATCGGATCGGAGGATGAATAAATAAAATTGGTATATTGTGACTTAAAGAAAATATACAAAAAACCCTATATTCACGCTATAAAATTAGTTCACGAAATAGATCAATATCCTGATATCTCATATTTACAACAAAGTTATGATGATGTTAAGGATCCAATTGAGAGACAAAAATATTTGGATCAGGATAAGCAAAGATTGAATGATGCAAATAACGGTTATTGGTGGATGATTGGCGTTTATGCTCAAACAGAAATTTTAGTTCCTATTGATGGGACTAATTCCTGCCAATTGATACCGTTAAAATCTGGTGGATTGTGGGGTATTGAGTCAGATAGCGGATCCGATTATATCCAAGATATAGAAAAGCAGGAAATAGATCAATTAAAAGACTTATGCAAAAAACTACATGTTAGAATACCAAAAGACATAATGATTATAGGAGCAGATTAAATAAAAATGGAATTAGAAAAATTAAAACTAGAATTCTATGAGGATAAGGAAAAAATGACAAGGGATCAATTATATGATTTAATAAATCAGTTATGGACGTCAGAAGATAAATTATATAATTTATTGGATGAATTAAGAGACCAACATGATCGGGAAATAGATAAACGGAATTATAGGGATGATTTAGATTGATAAATGAACAATACTTAGAAAAATTCTGTATTGATAAAATAAACAAAATAGGAAAAAAATTAAGGGTTAATCCTCAAGATGCATTATTAAATGGTCAATTTGATATATTAAATCAAGTTTTATCAATAATAGCAAAAGAACAATCTTGGGAAAATAAACAGGAAATTTGTGATAATGGACATAAGGCAATAAATAAAGATGAAAATAGATCGTTTAAGGTTCTTGAGTATGATCCAAGGTTTGATAATGGGAGTTAAAGAAATTGATTAAAATAAAATTAAACAAAAATGATATTAATGCAATATCTAATTTTTTCGGGGAATGGATCATCGATAATGAAAGTTATGATTTCGATGAAGATATAGAACTAAAAAAAGCATTAATCAAATTAGGGGTTTTAGATTCAGATGATTAATTATTTATTACCAATAGATCAACCCTTGGAAGAGAGAAAAAATAAACCTTATCCAATTTATAAAAAAACAAAAAATACAGAACAACAAACAGAAATAATTAACGACAATAATAATAAGGATCCTAAAAAAATAAAAATTGATTGGAATAAAATTATCGGTTATGAAAAAATTAAAAAAACAATCACCAAGGCATTAATGAATAAAAACGATAAAAAAATTCATGTTTTAGTTGTCGGTGCAGCAGGAACATCTAAAACAATATTTTTAAAAGTTATCGAAGAGAATTTAAAAAATCAAGGTTATAATGTTCATTATCTTGATGCAACTACTTTGACCTCAAGCGGTGTAATTGAATATATGTTTAATCATGATATTGATTATTTGCTGCTTGATGAATTAGATAAGTTGTTAAAAGAACATCAGGCAACTTTTTTAAATCTCTTAGAATCTGGAATATTACAAGAAACAAAATTTAAAAGAATTAGAAAAAAAGACATGTCTAGCACTATAGCAATATGTACAGGCAACTATATTGATAAAATTATGGAACCGTTAAAAACTAGATTTTTAGTGTTGAATATTCCGAAATATACAAAACAAGAATTTTATGAGATATCCCAAAAACTCTTAATGTCTCAATATGGAAAAAATAAAGAAATTGCCTATTATATCACGGATCAAATATGGAAAATATTCACAGAAAAAAGACAAGAGGATCCAAATATGCGTCAAGCGGTGCAAGTTGCATGTTTATCAGAAAATAATAAAGAATCTGTGGATCCAATATTACAGACACTAGAACAATATTCATTAAAATTCGAGTGATAATAAAATGGATGAAAATAATTTTCCTGATGAATCTTATGTTTATTTTAATTGTAAAGAATGCAATGCTTTATTTTCTACGACTCATTATTTCGCAGATATTGAAAATTTTATTTGTGATGATTGTTTAGATAAGGAATAAATTAAAAATGGTTAAATTCGATATTGATTTGAATTTATGGATCCAAGTGATTAACAGAAAAAATAAAACTTATTCTATAGATCAAATAGAGAAATTTATAGCAATTGCATTAAATAACGAATTAGCAAAAAAACATAATTTAGATTATAATTATACACTTAGATATAGAATAAACTAATTAATCTTAAAGTAAATCTTGTCATTATCTTTTATCACAATTATTATTTATTTCTAATTAATCCTTTTATTCATGTTTGATTATTGCATAATTATACATATTGAAAAGTAAAGGATCCAATAATATCAATATACAGAAGAGAAGATTAAAGTTAATATCATTATTAGGATCAGGTTTATCCTTATATGAAATAGCAAATAAATTAAATTGTTCTATTGATACAATATACAAAGATAAGGAATATATCAGTAAAGAAGGATTAAACCAGTTAAGGGATTTAGGCAATACAGAATTATGTTTCTACTTCTCGACTATAATAAATGACTTGAATAATGTTAAATTATTTTTATGGAGTATTTTAAAAACGGATAAGGGTAAGAACGGGACACAAAGTGATATAACAACAAAAGATAAGATTTATGCATCAAAAACAATAATCGATTTAGACAATTCATTAAGGGAAACTTACAAGGATTCAATTGCATCAATCTTAATTGATGATTATAAGAAGAGATTAGAACACTTAGAATCTATATTATCACTAGAGAATACTAACGATATAACAGAAGATAATAAACCTATTAATTATATGACTTTAAACTTACCAAAACTAAAAGAACAAAACAACAAAGTAGAACCTTAATAGTAATATCGATAATGGAATGTAATACGATTAAGGTATAATGTAGTATTGTAAGTATTGATTAATAATATTATTAATGCATTGATTGATTAGTTAACATCATAAAGGTTAATTGATGTTTATATGTGGTATAAGGGTATTGATAGATAAGATTGTTTGAGCAGCAACTTTTTACTTTTTGAATTCCAAATATTTTTTTTGTTTCCAATTTTAATATCAAAAAAAATATTATTTCTTTCTTTTGTTACTAATCAAAGAACTAATCTTTAAATAAATTCTCCGGTGTTTTTGTTACCAATACCAAGTAATGGTAAAATGCAGCACCACTCTGTATATGGACAGGTATTTTTACTGAGGTTTCTTTGTGTTACTACTTAGAGAGATATGTATGTATAAGAGTTAGTAGCCCATCTTCCCTACTTGGTGAGTCTGGATGTAGGATTTGTTTCAAAGACATTGGAAGATGGTGGTATTTTAGGAAGAGGTAGTATTTAGGTATTAAGATAGTATGGTATCAGGGGTAGTATGGTGATAGAGTCCCTTACTACCCCTAGCACTAAAGGTATCCTATCTTAACCTAAACTCTCTATAATACTACCACAGAAGGGACATTTGTTTTTACTGTAATCAAGGTTAAACCTTTTACATGATTTACAAAAGTAGTATCTTGTTTTCAATTCATTTAGCACACTCCAAGTGATACACACCTATCTTCTTCTCTTTACCATTCTTATCATAAATGAATCTAACAGTATATGCTTGCATTGATTTGATTTCTTTTTTACACTTCTTGCATCTACTCATCTATGATTCTATACGCTCCTTTGAAATCACAATTAAAACATTTGAGTAAATCGAATTTGCTTCCTTGAATAATTACCTGTAGTGTATCACATTCACAATTAGGACATTTCATTTCTTAATCTGATATCCTGCATGGTCCCATGCCCATAAATGATCTTTCATGTTCTTCTCCCATACACATGTCCATCCACATTGCACACAGGTTAACTTCCTTCTATTCAATTCTTTATCCATTTTCTTTTCTTAGCACTTATAAACAATAGGGATAACTGAGAATAGAATATGGTTAGAGTAAGACCAAAGAAAGGTAAGAAGTTGAGAAAGGGTTTTGGATGGTTGCCTGATGTTCCAGATGCAAGAGACTATACATTCAAACCAAAGTTCGTTAAACCTGTCAGTAGCGTAGACCTGAGAGATAAATGTCCACCTGTAGAAGATCAGGGTAATCTCGGATCCTGCACTGCAAACGCTTTGATATCTGCTTTAGAATTCTTAGAACTAAAACACGGAGAACCCTTAGTAGACTATTCAAGATTATTTCTGTATTATAATGAAAGAGTATATATCAATACTGTCAACGAAGATAGTGGAGCAATCATCAGAGACGGAATCAAGTCCCTTAACAGAAAGGGAGTATGTCCTGAGTCTATGTGGCAATATCAAATTGGGAAATTTGCTGACAAACCGACCAAAGAATGCTACAACGAAGCAAGGTTGCACAAGACAATTTCATATCAAAGAATAAACACATTTGCTCAGATGAGAGCATGTCTTGCTGAAGGTCATCCGTTCACGTTTGGATTTGCTGTCTATGAATCATTCTGGGATGCAAATGAATCTGGTGTAGTTCCTATGCCTAACTTTGACACTGAAAGTGTCATAGGGGGACATGCAGTTCTCTGCGTTGGTTACGACAATGCAACTCAAAGATTTCTGTGTATGAATTCTTGGGGGACTAACTGGGGAAATCAAGGATTCTTTACAATGCCATACGAATACATGAAGAATAAAAACCTAGCAGACGACTTCTGGGTTATAAGATTCTGACCGGAGTATCCTTGTGACTTTTGACATAACACACAAAGCATATAGCAACAATATTTGGTCTGTGACCGCATAACCATAGAGACTGCCATTCCCTTTTACAATCACCGCATATCCCTTTGTATATAGACTTGGGAAATGAATCTGCTTTAGTCTTAACACTGAACTGTTTCATTCACTCACTGGACCTCACAATCTTCTTTGGTTCTACTTTCTCATATCCTAATGCTCTGAGAACATATGTGATTTGTTCAATTGTTCTTTCAAATGGTGGATCGCAATTGAACTGTGTTATCCTCAGACCATCTTCATATACCATGACAAACCTGTCATAAACAGCATATTCTTTTTTCATTTCTTTTCATCCTCTTTCCAATAATGTTTCTTGCAGTAAGAGCATTCACATATCAGCATTCCCATGAAAATCATTTACTTATCTCCAATCCTCTTGAAACTTTCTCGTATATGCTTTCTCCAATTTCTTATATCTCCACTGTTCCTTTATGGTCATAAAGAATGCCCAAGGCATTATCACAACAAGAAGTATCAAAGCAATAATCGAAATACCAATTTCACCTAGAATGCTTTTTACAGTCATTTCTTTGCTTCCGATTCCTTATCTATAGTCTCAAACTGATATGTCTTACCCATATGTATAACCAAGTCCTTGAATTGAACATCTGTCAGGTATATACGATATGATAGCAGAGTCTCTCTTTCTGTTATCTGAATATAATACATCTTCTCATTCTGATTATAACCTGTCCTTATCTTCATTCGTTTAAGGTCTCCTTCAGCAGCAATATCGTATTTTATTTCCATCCGAGTTGAATCACCTCTAGTGATTGCTTCTTCTGCTGGAAGATACTTCTTCTCCTTTCTCCATAACATCTTTAGTTGTATTAAAAATCTGGATTAACTTAAACTTGTATGCCGATAGCAGCAACGGATATTAAATATAGATATTCAGGTGGGTCCAGTAATTCAGACCCAAATGCATGTTTAGGTGGGGTCATGTCTACAACTACAGAAATAACCACAAATACGAGTCATAACGCCTTTGATATAGTGAGCGGTGCAGAATCGCTTGCGGGTGACACAGAATATCGTGGATTTTACTGCCTCAATAATCATGGATCACTTACTGCTGAGAATACTCATCTCTACATTTCCAGTAATACATCATCATCAAGCACATCACTTGAGATTGCACTTGCCGGTGAAGGATTAAATGCAACCATAGAAACGATTGCTAATGAAAATACTGCACCTTCGGGAGAAACATTCAGTTCACCATCAACCTACGCAGCAGGTCTCGATATGGGTAATATACCCAACGGACAGAGATTTGGATTCTGGTTGAAGAGAATTGTAACAGCAGGAGCAGGAGCAATGACAGATGATACTTGCACAATTAACATTGACTGTGACACAGCAGCGTGATATGAAGTGTGGAATTTTTTCTCACTCAGGACCCTTCCCTCATAATCATATATGAGAAAGACAATATCGTAATCTATTTCAATACGTGGTCCGATGAGTCATGGTTAATCTACGGTGAATGTAATTTCTGCGGTGCTTGTATACAGGGAGCAGTCAGTCCAGACTTACGCAAACGTTATGAAAGATTAGACATCCCAGTGAGACCGGAGATATCAACAAAGACTAAAGAATGTGTTCTTAGGGGTGAATATCTTTAGCAACCAAACTCTATTTCAGAAGAGGAACTCATTATGCCTATGGTGGGACTCTACCTTCTGATGAACAATCCAGTCTTACCAAAGATGCCAATGACTACGGAGATGCCGGAACTGTCAACAGAACATTAAGCACATTCATAAGCAAAGTAGCACAAACATCACTGGCAAACACAACTACAAACGATACCAACCCTCATAATTACTACTGTTCAAAGTTTGTTTCTAATCAGTTAAACCAGACATCAGTTGCAGCAAATACATGGACCTATGAATTTGGTGCAAGTGAGTCTAATGCTAATTCTAATTTTCCAGTTTCAGGAACAAGTCAACCTGTCCGTATCTGCTGTTATGTCTGGAAACCTAGCAATGGGACAAAGTATGGCAATATCCTAGACGGAAATTCTGCATCAGATTTTGAGGAAGCAGGAACGAGTCAAGGTATTATTAACGGAACCTTTTCTGGTTCAGCAGTATCATCACTCACCGCAGGAGATGCGGTAATCGTCTTTGAGGTTTGGTTTGTCCAGACTCAAGCAATGGCAACAGCATATACAAATACATTTTTCTACGATGGGACAACGGAAGGAAGTTCATCAAACGTTGCATCATTCATCTCAACCCCAGAAAACCTTTCATTTCTTTCTGATATCACATCAAACAGAATTCTCAAATGGGATATTAAAGGAAGAATAGAATCAAGTCGAATCCTCAAATGGAACATCAAAGAAAGGATTCAATCTAATCGAATTCTAAAGTGGAATATTAATGAGCGTATTGCATCAAACAGGATATTAAAGTGGGATATAGCAGCATCCCTTACAAGAATAGAAACATCCCGTATATTGAAATGGAATATCGTAGAGAGAATACAGTCTAATCGTATCTTAAAATGGAATATTCAAGAACGCATACAGTCATCCCGCATCCTGAAGTGGAATATACAAGAGAGAATCCAATCTTCTCGTATCTTAAAGTGGGATATTAAAGAAAGAATACAATCATCAAGAATTCTCAAGTGGAACATCAATGAAAGAATAGCATCATCACGTATACTCAAATGGGATATCAAAGAGAGAATCCAGTCCAATCGTATCCTAAAGTGGGATATTCAATCATCATTAGAACGAATAACCACATCTCGTATTCTAAAGTGGAATATTACAGGTAGAGTTCAATCAAACCGTATACTGAAATGGAATATTCAAGAAAGGATTGCATCATCTAGGATACTCAAATGGAATATTCAAGAGAGAATCCAGTCATCACGTATTTTAAAATGGAATATAATTGAACGGATTCAATCAAATAGAATTCTAAAATGGAATATTATTGAAAGAATCCAATCTAATAGAATTCTGAAATGGAACATCAAGGAAAGGATTCAGTCTAATCGCATATTAAAATGGAACATCAATGAAAGAATCCAGTCATCACGCATTCTCAAATGGAACATTAAAGAAAGAATCCAGTCATCAAGAATACTCAAATGGGATATTCAAGCATCACTTACAAGAATAGAAACATCTAGAATTCTAAAATGGAACATCACAGGAAGAGTCCAGTCATCACGTATACTCAAATGGAATATCCTAAGTGAAGCAGTCCCAAAGGCAATCATAAAAGACGTAAGAGAAAAGTTTGCAACAAGATTCAGAAAGATTCCACCATTCGGATTCATGAGAGATTTGTATAATAGGAACTGGGGTGATAATTTAGAGTAATGTCATTCACTGCAAAACCAAGAGATTTTGCAAAACAGGTTGAAGATAAAGTATCTGAGATAGTAGATGTTCATCCATCAAAGGAAGTTCCTGATGCTGTCTATAAACGCATTAGTAGAGCGTAATAATCGTTAAATACTTTTATCGGTTAAAAATATCAAATGTCAGAGCATAAAAAAGAAGTAGCAAAACAAAATAAAATTGAAGAAGATATAGAAACTAAAGAAAAAGAAGAGGAGAAGAAAGAAGCAGAAGCAAAGAAAGCAGAAAAAGAAAAAGTAGCAGAAGAAATAAAGAAACTTGAAGAAGAAAAGAAATCAAAGGTAGCAAAAATAGAACAAGATAAACAAAAAGTCATTGCAGAGATAGACGAAAAAGAAGCAAAGATAACAGAGAAGCAAAGAGAGAAAGAAGGAAAAGAAACAAAACTATCATTAAATAAAGAATCAGAAGGATTCGGTAGCGAGGAACATATTGCTGATGTCAAGAAAAGACAAGAAGATCATGGAGAAGTCTCATTCGATGAGGAACAATTACTGAAACAAGCACCAACAGTATAGGTTTAATACCCCAACTTTTTTATCCTATGTTTTCTTTATCTAATTAATGCAGACAATGAGTCTTATCTTAATAGGATTGATGTTGACGTTGATGCTAGGTATTGTAGCAACATCTGTTCCAACGATGCTATATGCAGACAGTCCATTCAAAGACAACCCATCAGATGATGATAATGGGTCAGGAAATGATCCTAATGGACATGCACCGGGACAAACAAACAATCCAAATCCAAGTAAGTAGGTAATCTTCCCTCTTTTTTGTTTCTTATTTACTCAATTAAATCAGTTTAATCAATGCAGAAATTAGTATCAGCATCAATAATCGCAGTTATCGCAGCATCAATGATGCTCGCAGTATCATTGACTCCGATGACAGTAGAAGCAAAGAAACCAGTAGAGAAATGTAACAATGTAAAGATTCGTGTAAATGTTACAGGTGTAGAAGCAGGTCAGAAAGTAACAGCATCAGCAACTCTTGGAAATAAGACTGTGACTAAAACTCAAACAGTAGACGAGAACGAAACGAGTATCACTGTTCCCCTGAACTTCAAGAAACTGAATCCATGTCCAAAAGTAGGAGATGAATTTAGCGGTGATGTCAACGGAACTACATTCAATGGTGAAATAAAGTCACTGAAGAAACCAAACAAAGTTAACGTTTCTCTATCCTAATTTTTTTTCAATGATTATTTTATTAGTTGGTTATCACTCGTAGTTATTGATGACTGACAAAAAGAATCCTTGGGAAGATGATTCTGCGTTTAAGAACCTTTCTCGAAAAGAGGGACTGATGCTCAGTAAATTATCATGGCATTGTGCTAGCATGGAATGTGAAGCGTGTGATGGTAGAATCAGATATCATGTAAGGAGATTCAAGTATACAGAATGGGATGCTAGAACGGGTAAGACTGAGGACAAGTTTGAAGAGTTTGAATGGGATACCTCATTTCAATCTGTCCAACTGGAAGGTGGTGTTATCCAGAGCAGGGAAAACACACCTGAAGGGTCCAGATGCGAGTGTTTCTGTCACAGGACCAAGAAGATTTCAGGGGACCATCCAGTTGAGAGAAGGTCAATCGGAAAAATGGTAATAGAACCATATGTCCAGAGAGAAGGCAAAAAAGTTTCAGAGATGCTATCAGCAGAAGAAAAAGAGAAATTGAAGTGAGGACTGATCTACCAAAGTGTGTTTGTGGAAAACCTACAGAAATCTTGTATACAAAGGATGGGTATCGTTGTATGTGTAAGTGTCATGAGAAGGAAGGTTGCTGATAATTGGTAGGCAGGACATCAGAGAAACGTGAACTTAAATCTCTAGGGAAAGACTTCAAGCGGGTAGACGAACTTCTTCTCAAAAGACACCGCAAAGTTTTAGACAGAAAGTTAAACATGTTCACTGATACTATTGGTAATGTTGTCTACACTGACCCTCATCTATTCTATCAAAGTTTTGGATATCTGACTCATCCATTTACAAAACAAAAGGTTGAACACCTTGCACCTTACCAATACGAGTCATGGCGTGACATTATAGACTACAAATACAACATTTTCATCAAATCTAACAAGATTGGTCTGTCCACATTAGCATTAATGGCATTGTTTCAGAACTGTATGCTCAAAGACGGTGCAGGAAATGAGAAACTGGTCATAGCACAGACCTCTAAAATGGCAAAAGAGCATCTGTATACACTCCGTCAACTAATTTTGAGTTCTGAAACGTTCAAGAATACCATGATTATGAGACCCGGAAGGTATCTGCTAAGGGACGAAGCAACAAAAGTCACTGAATTGTTCATCCATAACCCATACAGACCTGAGAAACCTACAAGAGTTATCGCTTTAGGTGCTAGTGCTGCATCATCTGTATCATGGAAGAATGTTGATTTCATCCTAGTATCTGATATTACCAAGGCAAACATTGACTATACTGAGGTCATTGACGGTGCTTTCACACGTCTTGCAATGACTAGGGGTAAGTTTGTGATAGAGACCATCCCCCGTGGTCCTAGGGGGAAGGTCTACTCCCTATGGCAAGACTGTCTAGCAGGTAAAAACGACTTTAAACCACACAAATACCCAGTTGAAATGGCAATTCAAGCAGGTTTAATCTCTCAGGAGTTCATAGATGAGGAAAAAAGGAGACTTGGACCGTATTTCAACGAATATTATGGTGCAGAATTCATTTCAGTCGGTGGAAATGTCTTTTCAGAACAACAAATTGCTGATGCATTGGAAGCAGCAAGTGTTTTGAACCAGAAACCGCTCAATCAATCAGCAATATGGTCATTTCCAAAGTCAATGGGCATTGACCCTGCATTCGGAAGCGATTCAATGTTTGCTATTGTGGTCACTCAGATGAGAAATGGTATTATTGAAGTCATCTATGCAGAGGAATTCACTGGAATGGACCATGAAAAGATGTGCAATCTCTGTATTAACATCATGCACCGTTACAATATCACGAAATGCTATGTAGATATGCAGATGCAGTCTGTTTCTGATAAACTGAAACTGATGCAAAACGACTCTACTGATGAAAAAAACACAAAAAATGTTCCTTTTGACCAATTAAGACTCTCAGAATACAAAATAAATCCAATTTCATTCGGAAAATATGGAATGCAGATGATTCAACACGCTCAACGCATATTTTCAGAGAAATATATCGCAATTGATGAAAATCGGTTTGCAAATCTGGTTGCACAACTCAAAACTGCAACTCTGGTCAACCCCAGTGGTGAGAGACCGGAGTTAGACAAAGACACATACGGAACAATGGACCTCTTTGATGCATTCAGGTTGTCATTAGTCAATTATGGATTCAAAGCAGTGGAAGAATCATGAAAATCAATGTAATATCACCTACAAACAATCACAAAACACTCTGTCCACTGTGTATCATAAGACAGGAAGAATATTTTATGCATAAAGATGAACATGGCAACCTATACTGCAAAAACTGTGGATATATCGTTCCTCTACATCTAGATCCAATCACCGATTCAATATTAGAAGCAGGAAATCAGGTTGATACATCAATTCCATATGGAAAGACAGTCAAGTTCACAAAAAAGAGAACAGTGACTACTACAAATGATACATTTTCAAATCCTCTTGATGCATGGCAATCATAAATGTGATCACGGAACGCTTAATAACAAACTTTATTAATATCAAATCCTGTGGGCATAGAGACCGTCAAAAAGGCAGTTGACATTAACGAAAGCGAAACACAGGAACAGTTTTTATCAAGAGTTTCTGAAATTAATGGTCACATAGTCAGGATTTACAATGAATTAGAACACAGTGATAAATCATTACAGGAAATCGAAACGAGTCTGAAGGACCAGATAAACAGACTCGCTGAATATTATGAAGAATTGTATAGGAGAGGTTCATTTGTTGATGAAAAGACTCAGAGAAAGAAGAGTCTGAATGAAGTTTGCAGGACAATCTTAGGAGAGATGAGCAAGAGGGATTTTTCAACATGGACCAAAGACAGGGTTTGGCATTCATTAGATAACAAGTATAAACGTGCTTGGAGAAAACCAATCGTTGACGAGGATGGTAAACTGGTGTCCACCAGTTTACTAGAGATAGACAACGAAGTAGAGACACTTTTTGATGAACAGATGAATCATATCCGGTCATTTAACGGATTTGACTATAACGAATTACCAAAATCTTTAAGATTGATGGTTGCAGAGCACTTTTACAAAGCATACAGACGACATGAACGAGAATGGCAAAAACATGGCATAACTGTAGTCAAACATGAAGATGGACTCAATATTCCAGACCCATTTGAGGGAATTATCAGGATTGAAGAAGGTGAACCGTATGAAGGTGAACTCTATGATTCGATAGTATCTCATAAAAAGACAGTAAGTGCATTTGCCAAGAAGATTAAGACTGGAATCAAGGACAAAGACGGAAATCGTATAATAACCTTGGAGCAGGAACATGAATACGCAATGGGAGTGAGGTCATTAGATGGATATTTCTTACCAAGTAAAAATTACAAGTGGAAGAGGGACCTTGTAAGATGGGCAGGTCTCCTATTGAAGAAATTTGAACTAAAATCCAAATCGGGTGCAGAAAAATTCTCAAGAGAACCTGTGAGCAGGAATTTCTATGATTTCAAGACAATGTTCAAAGAAGATCCAGAACGGGGAATCACAAGAGAAGAGATTGCAAAAATGCAAAGACGTGTATGCATATTCTTCTTACAATTCATCAAACATCATCCCGGTCTGTTGGCATTAGCAGATATTTTTGTTAATGTTTCAGAAGAAAAACGAGCAGCACATTCAATAAAGATGAATGCAAAATTAAGTGATAGAGCATAGATGAGCACTCATTACGGACTTGATGATTTAGGATCAGTAGCACCTAAAATACTAGAAAAATTAGATAAATCTCCCACATGGATAAAAAAGGTATACAAGGTAAGGGTCTCAAAAGGTGGAAGGGATTCTCTTTATCCATATATCCGATTTCCACTTGAACTTGCAGACAAATACTCTTTGAATCAGGAATGTATTGTTGAAGTTATTGATAGACAAGATTTAGGTGGAATTTTAATAAAAAAATCTAGTTGATTATCAAATCCATATACAATTAGTTATCTACATACATGGGTCAATTAGCAGAATTTCTACACGGTGCATCTAATGATTATCATCTTATATCAAGAGGACAATCAGTAGAACAAGAAGAGAAAGCACATGCAGTATCAAGAAGATTTGCAGAGAATTTTCAATTAAAGTCTAAATACGCTTACTGGAATGTAAATTCTAATAACGTATCTGACAAGTATAGGAACTATCTAGCAGAGTCAGCAAAGGGTATATCGAATTTAGCATATGATACTGAATTTGTATCAAAGGAAATTTTAGCAACTAAATTCAAACCCATATACGGTCCAGAGTTTAAGAAATTGCTCTGGGATGCATACATTAATGATTACATTCTAGGTGAAGCAACAAACATTCGCTCTTGGTCAGCATTTGCTAACCAGACTCAGATATCATTGATGCCAATGTCAAACAAGGTCTATGAATCAGAAGAAGATTTGACAAAGGACCTTGATTCAACAGGATACAATGAAAATGAGAGAAATAAAATAGTCAAATTCATAGAAACTGTCACAAGAAACATTGGTCTTGAATGGTATCAACAAGATTTAGCAAGACAAGCAATGGTAGGTGGAGTTGGTGCATTATTCCTTGAAACTTTCATAGAAGATACAAAGATAAATGATATAGACATTCCAAAAGGAACTCCTGCACTGATTAAACCTCTTCACTGGTCATTTCTGGACCAAGTAAAGGTTGACACTGCAACATGGGGATTTGAATCAGTAAGATACACTGATTTTGAGAATTCATATTCTAATGATGGACCGGTATACATTCCTGCAAGAAATCTGCTCTATGTTACACGAAATGACAATCATGTAACTCCAAATAATCTGTATTATGGAATATCAGACTATCATTCTATTCTAAAGTTATCCAATATCATAAGACAAGCAGAGGAAATTGATTTTCCAGAAATAGTAACATCATTCTGGTGTCAACCCGGTATCCTGAAATTCAAAAACATGAATACGAATGAGATGGATAAATTCATGGCATCAATTGGACCCGGACTGATAAGAGGATTCAATTCACAGGTAGATTTTGAATCAGTCAACATCAAGCATGATGGATGGTTCCTCATAACGCTACTTCAAACAGTCATATCTCATATGCTGATGAAAATGAGAATACCTGAATTCATGTTCTCATTTGGTGGTAAATCTACTTCAAGAAGTGATGTGGAAATCCAGATGAACGCTTATGATAAACTCGTATTATCAAGTGATAGATGGTGGATGGGACATCATCTCAGCACACAACTGTATGATTATCTATTATCACTAGCAACAAAGGAACCTGACCCAACAAGACAGAAGTTCAGAGTGGTCCAGAACTACATGCCTTGGTCCTTTGAGGATATACTTGCCAAGGCAAACTCACTTGAGTTGCTTGTAAGACGATACTTCATTACATTGCAGGAAGGTAGACAATTCCTTGGAATGAAACCATATAACAAGGAGATTTCCAAGAGGGTCAATCCAATCGGACAACTAACTGATATTCCACCAATAGATAAAATCAAATTTGAACAGCAACAGGAATTGCAGAAGCAAAAGATGGACCAACAGCAAAAGACAATGGACCAATTCGCTAGCAAGAATCCACTTCCAGAAGGTCAGAAAGGATTCCAACCCCCAACTGAAAGATCGAATGCTTCAACAATAGGAACATCCGGTGCAGGACGTGGCAACACGAAATGAGTTGGAAAGATACTAACATTACAAATCCCGGCACTTCAATCAAGTATGGTGCTGACGATATGGAGATGGTCAGCAGACTCTTCAACGGTGTTACTACCGGTGTTGCTGCTGTCACAATCAAATCCACTAACAAGTGGGGTTTCTGGGATGCAATTCTATACTTTAGAAATCAAGCAGATACAAAGAATATCACAATACGTGGACCAACTAATAGTCCTTCAACTGATATTGATTTAACACTTCCACCATCAACTGCAAACGATACTCTAGCATCAATAGGACTAGCACAGACATTTGCACAGAAGCAGACATTCACAAGCGGTGCTGTATTTACGCAGATGTCATCACCTGCAAATCCCGGTTCTTCAAAACATCACCTCTTTGTTGCAAGCAACGGACATCTTATGAAAAGAGATAATGCAGGTTTAGAGACTGATTACAATGCATTAGTTGCCGGATTTGTTGACATGAAAGATGCAACAATTGCAGCAAGAGACTTAATTCGTGTGTTTAAAGTCAGCACAACATACTACGCAGTTAACACAACCGGAGCAGTGATATCATCAGGAACAAATCCTGCAACAGTGATTCAAGCAGCATTGGACATAAGTCCACCCATTGAGGTATTCATTAATGCAGAAGGTTCAACAGGATGGGATTTCCAAGCAGGATTCACAGGACTTGATTGCAAATC